>Ga0182030_10015715_pt1 | contig 14817 bp, 9 predicted proteins | sample 812S3MmetaG_FD_121299 | JGI IMG/M metagenome (GOLD analysis project Ga0182030, IMG submission 121299) | Permafrost microbial communities from Stordalen Mire, Sweden - 812S3M metaG (Illumina Assembly) | ecosystem: Environmental > Terrestrial > Soil > Wetlands > Permafrost | place: Sweden... | reverse complement strand
TGTAGGTGGGGCAGAAGCGGCCGGGGTCGGTGCCGCCGTACAGGATGGCGTCCTTGGTCATCTCCGGGTAGATCGGCTTGCCGTCACTTCCCTTGAAGGGCGGGGTGAACATGTCATGGCCGAACCAGTAGCCGAACCAGTGGTTGTGCTGGTCGCTGCCATGGTAGTGGGAGAGCACGGAGTAGAGGGGCATGGCGCTGAACAGGCTCAGGGTGATCAAGAGCGGCGCGCGGTGCCGGTAGATGACGAGGGCGGCGACGAAGGCCAGGGTGAGCGCGACGAGGATCAGGTTGGCGATGACGGGCAGGCCGTCCTGGTTCGGGGCGAAGGCATGGCCGATCCAGTAGGGCATGTCGGAGATCTTCACCGTCTTCCCGAGGCCGAGGTAATGGTCGCCGATGACGTCCCAAAGCGAGAAGACCGCCAAGCCGGCCGCGGCGGCGGCCCCGGTGATGCCCCAGATGCGGAAGCGCTCGTAATGGGTGGCCATGTAGGCGGCCACCAGCGCCAGGCCGTAGCCCATGAGGCAGACCACCACCGTGTGGGAGGAGTTGAAAAAGACCTTGATGAGCTCGGCGGAGGCCAGATCCGGCGTGGGGTTCATGAGAATCATCATGAGGACGCCGAGGCAGAAATACATGGCGGAGAGCGCGAGGATCCAGGCGCGCTCGCGGCGCTGCATCTTGAAGAGGAAGAGGAAGGGGACGATGGCGATGAAGATGTAGGCCCAGCTAAACTCGTCCTTCACCCCTTCGACCAGCATCCAGAGCTGGCCGAGAAACCGCGAGGGATCGGCGAGCACGTCGGTGGGGTTTGGCTGCTCGTATTGGCCGCGGGTGAGGGCGTGCCAGAAGCCCTCGATGGTGCGGGGGTAGCCCCACTGCATCGGCGGGTTCGTCATGCCCGCGATCGGCATGTAGAGGTAGAAGGAGACGCCCAGTCCCCAAAGCGCGGCCATGAGGATGACGGACAGGGTCTCGGTGCCGAGGCGCTTGGTGCGGATGGTCAGCCAGACGCAGCCGACGAGGGAGCCGAGTCCGACGGCGTTGAAAAGGGTGAGGAGACCGGACTTGGCGCCGATGTTGTGGAACAGGTGCTGGCCGCTGACGGAGAAATGGATCCAGTAGGCAAGGTAGATGACGAAGTTGCCCAGGAAGACATCGCGGCCGATGCGCGGGTTGCCCAGGGCGATGGCCACCTCAAAGCCGAGGGCGGCGATGATGAGGCTTTGGTGGGTGGTGTAGCAAATGCCGAAGATGAAGGCCGCCCAGTAGGCATACCGTTTCTGCTGCGGCCGGTAAAACCAGCGCATCAGCATCACCAGCACCAGCAGGAAGACCGGCACGCTCGAGACCGCGATGCGGTTGACAGCCACCGACTCGCGCCACATGAAGCCGTCCAAACCGGTGAGCAGCCCCGCGACGGCGCCCGAGATCAGGCAGATGGCGGATTCCCACTTGCCGGTCACGCCCTTGAGTTCCTCGATGCCCTCGACCAGCATGCTGCCGCCGCGGGAGACGAGCAGGGCGATCAGCCCGGAGGCGCAGGCACCCGCGAAGGCCTCGGCCAGCGCGACCCGCCAGGCGGGGTTGCCCCACGGCACAATCACCGTCCAGAGCCAGCTATAAATGGTCCAAACGGGGTAACCCGGGGGGTGGGGGATGCCGGCGTAGTAGGACCCCGTCACGAGTTCACCGGAGTCCTCGAGGGTCAGTTCCGGCGCGACCGTGAGCAGGTAAACCACCCAGATCACGCCGAAAGTCAGCAGGGCGGCCAGCCAGTCCACCCGCCGGAACATCGGGGCCAACTCCGCCGGGGCCGGCGCGGGGGATGCAGCCGCCGGCCCACCAGTTTTCACACTCGTCATAGCTTTTTGCTTTTCAAAATCTCTCTTACGCCGAATAGACACCATACCCGGTCCTGTTTGTGTGTGTAGAGCAAAAAATGGCGGCCGCGCGGCGTCGCAGAGGCCCCGGGGCCGACGGGACCGGGCGCGGCGGGTGGCCGCGCCTGCGTCGCGGGCGCGATCGGCCATGGATCATCCGGCCCGCGGGGGGCGCCTGCCTTAACTTGAAAACCTGCGTGGCCTGTTGTAAGAGAAAGGGACAGCACCGGCGGCGCAGGTCCCCCCAGGGTCCAAGACCCGCCAGACCCAGTGCACTCCCGGCCGGCGGGCTGACGGTTCGGACAGGGTCCCATTTGGGTTTGACCATGAACAACACGATTCGTGCCCTCCTCTGGCTTTCGCTGGCATGCCTGACGATCACCTTCGGTGCGACCGCCGCAGGGCCGGCGGAGTCGCCCGATCCCCCGGCCGACGCGTCCACCTTCCAGGCGCGGTTGGAGGCGGCCTTGAAGATCACGAACTTTGCCACCCGCGATTCGGCCCTCGGGGCGATCGCGTCGGATGCGGCGGACCTGGGGCTTGATCAGATCGTGTCGCAGGCGGTGCAGGGGATGATGAATTTCGCCTCAAAGGACGAGGCGGCGTCGACTTGCGCGGCAAGGTTGGCCGCCGCCGGCCAGGGGATCGCCGCCAACCGGGTGGCCGGGATGATCATGAACCCCATCACGCGCGATGAGACCTTTGACAAGCTCGCCCGGGGCACGAAGCTGGATCGTCGGGCGCAGTTGGCGGATGTCATCGTCCCGTTCCCGCGACAGCCAGGCAGGCACGTTCCTGGGGAGGCGCTTCTGGTGGTGGTGCCCTTTTTCTTTTACCTGTTGATGCTCCAGAGGGCGCTGCACCGTTGTTCCGCCTCGAACCGGGCGCTGCCCCCCGCCATGGTTTGGTTGCTCTTGATCCCGGTCTTCGATCTCATGTGGCACTTTGTGGTGGTGGCCCGGCTGGCGAAATCCTTGGAGGCGGAGTTTCGTGCCCGCGGCTTGGCCGCGGAGCCAGCTCCGGGGAAGTCCCTCGGCCTCGCTCTGTGCCTGATCAGTTGCGGCATCTGTTTTCCCTTCCTGCGGGTCCTGTGGCCGGCGCTGCTGGTTTGCTGGGTCCTGTATTGGTTGAAGATCGCCGGGTACTCGGCTCAACTCCGGTCGCTGCCCGCCGTCGGGGTGACGATGGCCCCCCCGGGGGGGTGAGTCGCCAGAAAGCCGGAGGATCAGCCCGGGTTTCGTATCATGAGGATGACTCGCAACCAACCTGCCCTCCAGTCGTTCCGCCGCTTCGGCGGCCTGCTCGTGGCCCTTTCGCGGCCGCCCGCCGCACGGGTGGGGCGAGGCCGGCGCGGCTGGCGAAAGGGGTTGTGCCGCCTGCTTGGGTTGCTGGTCTCGGGGGTTATCGTTGGAGGCCGGGCCGGGGACCTTCCGCGGGTGGGGGTCGCGGCCGACGGACGGACACTGGTGACCGGCAAAGGAGCTCCCTTCATCCCGTTCGGGGCGACCTATTTCCGCCCCGGGACGGGGTGGGCACCGCAGGTCTGGAAGCAGTTCGAGCTCGAGGCTGCCCGCCAGGATCTGGCCCGTCTGCGGGGTCTGGGGGCCAACTGTGTCCGGGTGTTTCTGTCGTATGGCTCCTTTTACTCCGAGCCGGGCCGCCTGGACCCGGCGGTTGAAGCGCTTCGACGATTTCCTGGCCCTCGCGGAGGAGGCTGGGCTCTATGTGCAACCCACGGGACCGGACCATTGGGAGGGGACGCCGGAATGGGCGCGGGGCGATCGGCTGGCGGACGAGCGGATCCTGGCCGCGACGGTCGACTTTTGGCGGCTCTTCGCCGCCCGCTACCGGGGGCGGACGGCCATCATGGCCTACGAGTTGTTGAACGAACCCGAGGTGGCTTGGGACACGCCGGCAATGCGCGGGCGATGGTGCTCGTGGCTGAAGGGCCGCTATGACCAGGCCGAACAGGCCACGAAGGAGTGGGGACTGACCTTGCCAGCCCGCGCCTTCGAGGATCTTCCCCCGCCGGGGAAGGGCGCCGCCCCCGGAAAATACGTGCTGGATTACCAGCGGTGTCGCGAGGACATCGCCGACGGATGGACCCGGCGGCAGGTCGAGGCGATCAGGGCTGCGGATCCCGGGGCTTTGGTCACCGTGGGGTTGATCCAGTGGTCGGTGCCGGTGTGGCTGGGCGGGCCCGGGCAGTATTCAGGGTTCCGTCCCGAAAACCAGTCCCGTCTGCTGGACCTGCTCGAGATCCATTTTTATCCACTGGCGGACGGCTTTTACGAGTACCGCGGCGAGGCGGACGAGCGGCGCAACCTTGCCTGCCTGGAGTGTGTGACGCGTGAGGCGGCCCGATGGCACAAGCCGGTGCTGGTGGGGGAGTTCGGCTGGTACGGGGGCGGCAAGCCTGCCATCGATGCCGGACGGCATCCTTTCGCGACGGGAGAGCAGCAAGCCCGGTGGTGCCGTCGAGCGGTCGAAGTCTCCTCGGGTTGGGCCGCCGGTTGGCTCAACTGGGGCGTGTTCGACCATCCCGGCGCCGGCGATGTGACGGAATGGACCGGGATGCTGACGGCGCAAGGGGCGATGAAGCCCTGGGGTGAGTCGTTCCGGGAGTTGGCCGGGCGCTTCGGGGCGAAGCCGCCGGCCACGGCGGGGCCCGTGGCGCGGCCGGTGCTGGACTGGGACTTGAACCTCACCGACCCGCGCGCCGTGGAGGCTTTTCGCAACGGGTACTTCGAGGCTTACGCCGCCGACCACCGGCGTTAGTGGAGCACGCCAAGCTGGCGATGCTGAACCTGTTCCGTGGCACGGGCATCCTGTCCGGGTTTCACGCCCGTTGGCCGGGGGGCATTATCAGATTCGCTGGCGTGAAGAAAAAGGGCCTTGCCACTTCCGGGTGGCGGGGCTTAGAGTGTCCAGCGTGAGAACCCACGGCCTGCCCATCATCGCTCTTGGCCGGCGAACGCGCAGCGGCGCGCGTCCGGGCGTCGGCTTTACCCTGATCGAACTGCTGGTGGTCATCGCCATCATCGCGATTCTGGCCGCGATGCTCCTCCCGGTGCTGGCCAAGGCCAAGAAGGAGGCGCTGCGCATCCAGTGCGTGAACAACGAGAAGCAACTCGTGCTGGCCTGGACGATGTATCCGAACGACAACCACGAGGTTTACGCGCTCAACGGCGGAGACACGGCCACCACCTCGGCTTCCCCCCACCTCTGGGTTTACGGAGGCAATCATGGTGACCCCGAGACGCTGACCAATTCGATGTACTTGCTGGGGAGCGCCTACGCCTTGTTCGCCCCATTGATTGCCTCCGTGCAGACCTACAAGTGCCCCGCCGACACCTCGCTGTGGGACATCGGCGGCCGGAATGTACCCGAGTTGCGCAGTTACGACCTGAACTGCTACATCGGCTCGTCCGCGGCGTCGATTGTGCTGCCCGTGACGCTCGACGCCACGTATCGTACCTATCAGAAGTCGTCGGACATGGGCGCTGATTCCCCCTCGATGCGGTTTGCCTTTATTGATGTCAACCCGGCGAGCATCTGCACACCGGCCTTCGGCATGGACATGACCTTGCAGAGCTTCATCCATTACCCCTCCTCGCTCCATGGCGGCTTGGGGGTGGTGACCTTCGCCGATGGTCACGCCGAGTCGCGGAAGTGGGTTGATCCGCGGACCCGGAAGACGATCTCGCCCGGGCAGCTTCAACTCCCCCACAACGACCCTTCGCCGAACAATCTGGACCTCGCCTGGCTCGGGCAGCGGACCACGATCAAGAAATGACGGCGGCGGCACGCGATGGGGTGCTCCCCGGCGTCGAGTGGATTTATGCCTACCAACTGTTTAACCGCGCCGCCGCGCGCCCCGTTCTTCCGGTTCGCCGGCCCCCTGCTGGCCGTGCTCACGGCCGGCTGCCTTGCTGCCCGCGCGGACTGGCCCGACTGGCGGGGGCCCGCCGGTGACGGCCATGTGCCCGCCGGCAGCGGCGGCCGACCGGCCGGGCTCCCGCTGCACTGGGGCGAGGCGGAGAATGTCCGGTGGAAGACGGCAATCCCTTTCCAAGGCTGGTCCACTCCCGTGGTTCAGGACGGGAAGATCTGGCTGACCACCGCCACGCCGGACGGCCGGGATTTCTATGCGGTGTCGGTGGACAGCGCCACGGGCCGGGTCACGTTCGACGAGCGGCTGTTTCATTGCGACCAGCCGGAACCGCTGGGGAATCCGATGAACTCGTACGCCACCCCGAGCCCGGTCATTGAGGCGGGCCGGGTTTATGTCCATTTCGGCAGTTACGGCACCGCCTGCCTGGACGCGGCCACCGGCCAGACCATTTGGCAACGGTCGGATTTGCCGTGCCGCCACTACCGCGGGCCGTCCTCCTCACCGGTCCTGTTCGGGGATCTCCTGATCCTGACCATGGACGGCGCCGACCTCCAGTATCTGGTGGCGTTGGAGAAGCACACTGGGACCAACGTTTGGAAGACCGCGCGATCGGTCCCGTGGAACGATGAAAATGTGCCGGGCCAGATGGCCCGCGACGGCGATCTGCGGAAAGCCCATAGCACACCGTTCCTCACTCTGGTGGGTGGGACGACGCAGATGATCACGGCGGGGGCGAAGGCCGCCTACGGGTATGATCCCCTGACCGGCCGCGAACTCTGGCGGGTGCGCCACGATGCCTGGTCGGCGGCGGCGCGGCCGGTGTGCGACCAGGGCATGGCCTTCATCGTCAGCGGCTTTGGTGGCAAGACCGAAATGCTCGGCATCCGCCTCGGGGGAGCGGGGGATGTGACCGATTCCCAAGTGGCCTGGCGCTGCGACATCGCCGTCGGCAAGACGGCCTCCCCCGTGGTGGTCGACGGCCTGCTTTACATGGTGAGCGACGACGGCGCGGTTTCCTGCCTGGAAACAGCCACCGGGACGCGCGTCTGGCGCGAGCGGATCGGGGGCAGCTACGCCGCCTCGCCAGTTTACGGGGATGGGCGCTTGTACTTCTTCAGCCGCGAGGGCAAGACGATCGTGATGGAGCCCGGCCGCAGTTGCGTGACGGTGGCCACCAACCAGCTTGCGGGCGGGTTTATGGCCTCGCCGGCCGTGGACGGGAACGCCTTCATCCTGCGCACCAAGACCCATCTGGCGCGGGTCGAGACAGCGGTGGCAAAGCCCTAGCCGGAACCCGGTTGCCGCCCCGATGATCGCGGGCCGGAGGCCGCCCACCGATCAGGCGGTGGCGGCCAGTACCTCCTCGAAATCGACGATCTCCTTGATCTGGGTGAGGAACCAGCGGTCGATGGCCGTGAGCTTGAAAATCTCCTCGATGGAGAATCCGGCGCGCAGGGCGTGGCGGATGAAGAAGATCCGTTCCCCGTTCGGGATGCTCAGACGGCGCGAAATCAACTCACGCGGCAGAATGTCCCGATCGCCGAATACCTTTTCGCCGACGCGCCATGGCCGGCCGTCGCCGCCCAGGCCGTGGCGGCCGATTTCCAGCGAGCGGAGGGCCTTCTGGAGCGATTCCTTGAACGTGCGGCCGATCGCCATCGCCTCGCCGACGCTTTTCATTTGCGTGTTCAGCGTCGGATCCGCCTGGGGGAACTTCTCGAAGGCGAACCGGGGCACCTTGGTGACGACGTAGTCGATGGTGGGCTCGAAGGAGGCGGGGGTTTCGCGGGTGATGTCGTTGGGGATCTCGTCGAGGAGGTAGCCGACGGCGAGTTTGGCCGCGATCTTGGCGATGGGGAACCCGGTGGCCTTCGACGCAAGGGCGGAAGAGCGGGAAACCCGGGGGTTCATCTCGATGATCACCATCCGGCCATTTTCGGGGCTCACCGCGAACTGGATGTTCGAACCTCCGGTTTCCACCCCCACCGCCCGGATCACGGCGAAGGAGGCATCCCGCATGATCTGGTATTCCTTGTCGGTCAGCGTCTGGATCGGGGCCACGGTGATTGAGTCACCGGTATGCACCCCCATGGGGTCGAAGTTCTCAATCGAGCAGATGATGACGCAATTGTCGAGGCGGTCCCGCATCACCTCCATCTCGAACTCCTTCCAGCCGAGGAGGGACTCTTCGACGAGCACCTCGGAGACCGGCGAGAGGTCGAGCCCGCGTTTGGTGATTTCCTCGAACTCGTCGCGGTTATAGGCGATTCCCCCGCCGGTTCCGCCGAGGGTGAAGGCAGGGCGGATGATGAGCGGAAGGCGGCCGATGCGCTCGGCGATTACCCGGGCTTCCTCCAGGGTGTGGGCCGTGCCGCTGATCGGCACATCGAGCCCGATGGAAATCATCAGGTCCTTGAAGATCTGGCGGTCCTCGCCCCGTTCGATGGCCCCGGCGTTGGCCCCGATCATCTCGACGTCGTACTTTTCCAGGGTGCCGCGGCGGAACAACGCCATGGCGGTGTTGAGGGCGGTCTGGCCCCCGAGGGTGGGCAGCAGCACCAGCTTGCCGGTCGCGCCCAGCCGGCGCATCTCCCCGGTTTCGCGCGCGATGATCTTCTCGACGCATTCCGGGGTGATCGGCTCGATGTAGGTCCGATCCGCGAACTCGGGGTCGGTCATGATCGTGGCCGGGTTCGAATTGACCAGCACCACCCGGTAGCCCTCTTCCTTGAGGGCCTTGCAGGCCTGGGTCCCCGAGTAATCGAACTCGCACGCCTGCCCGATGATGATGGGCCCGGCGCCGATGATGAGGACGGAATGGATGTCCGAGCGTTTTGGCATACTTCAACGACCCCCGAATGAAACATTCAGCGGCGGGAAATGGAAAGGCTAAACTGTGGGCGAACCTCATCGTGCCTCGTGGCACGGGCAGCCGGTCGGGGTTTTGCGTCCACTGGCCGACGATCCAGGGGCGGGATGCCCCTTGGGCGGCAGGTGAATCCTCCGAAGGATCCAGGCCCCGCGATCGCCTTGCGCTTTGGGGCCGGAATTCCGTTGGGATTCCGCCCGGGTGCCGCAGGCGCGGGGCCTCCGCCACCTTCCATCCCGGGCCGGAGTATTCCTGATCTTCGGCCGGGATGGCGCGCGGGTACTGGGGAGTTCGAAACGTCAGCCTTGCAGGCCTGCCCTACGGCTTTGCCACCGCGCGGAGGTGCGGTGCCGTGCCGGTGCGCACGCCACCGACGCAACGCCGGCATCTTCCCCTATGGAGACGCACAGGGCCCGTCCGTTGGCTTCAAACGACCCGGCCGGGGTAGTACGCCCGCTCATCGGTGGTACTTACGCATGCTGCGCAAAAAACGACAGTGCTTTCGGGGCGTTTCCGCGCCGAGGGGTGGGGGGTTCGATTTTTATTAAGACTTTGCGACGAAACAGCGCGATCGGCGACCCCGGTGCAACCCCATTGGCGGGCGGTTGCAGTTAAGTGTGTTTACCCGCACGCCGAGCGCTTGAAAGCCGCAAAACGTGGCCCTGATTCAAGGCTAATGTGTATGTTTATCAACGTGTTACAGATAATCGTCTCGAAGCGATCAGGAGCGTTGAAAAGTCAGGTCACTGATCCAAACCGCGACCTGATTCGCGGCGGGTTTGCGGCCGGCCCAGAGGGGGTCTCGCAGGTAGCGGTGGACTCTTGGTGTAAAAATGGTATCAAAACTGCTAAGTGCAGGAACGCGGCACCCGGGCGGCTCGTTGCGAGGTCCGGGTGATGGCGCAAACAACAAGAACCAATTAACCAATGGCACAAACAACGCGGAATGAAAACCAGACCTAAAAAGCCCGAAATGAAGACAAGGACGTTTAATCGCTGGACGCTGGGCCTGGCGGCGCTGGGGATGGTCAGCTTGGCGACGGCAGCCCGGGCCGACGGCACGAATGCGCCCGCCTCGACGAATGCCCCTGCGGCGCAGCCGTACGGCAAGAAGGTCGACAAGGGCTTTTTCCGTCGGCTGAACGAGGCCTATGCGGAGCAGTTCTCCACTCCTGCCTACGCACCCCCGGACACGAACGCTCCGCCGACCCCACCCCGCCGGATCGGCGACCCGCCGTTTGACTCCCCGCCGTTCTGCACGGGCGATTGGCAGTTGGGCGGCGGTCCGAACGTGATCGGCGATCCCGGTGCGTTGCGGGACGCCCCCTACCCGCTGATGCAGGCGATTTACGACGGTCCTTACGGCAAGTGGTGGTACGACAGCCGGATTCAGTTTTACGGCTGGGTGACCATCTCGGGCAACTATAGCTCCTCGCACAACGTCGGGCCGAGCCAGGCGGCGAATTTCCCCGAGGTGTACAGCGAACGCCCCAACCGGATCGAGAACGAGCAGGACGTGCTCTATATCGAGCGCATGGCGGACATGAGCCAGGTCGATCACATCGACTGGGGTTTTCGGCTGGCGCTGCTCTACGGATTGGACTACCGTTTCATGGGGTCGCGCGGCTACCTGAACGACCAGAACCTGTTCGTGAAGAACAAGTACTCCGGGTTCGACACGCCGATGATGTACGCGAACCTCTACATTCCGCAGGTGGCCGAAGGCATGGAGATCATCTTCGGGCGCATCATTTCGATGCCCGACATCGAGCAGCAGCTCGCGCCGAACAACATGATGGCGAGCCATTCCCTGGTGTACTCGTTCGACAACTACACCATGTGGGGCTTGTGGACGACGACCAAGCTGAACAAGAACTGGTGCTTGCAGGTGGGCATCGCCGATGGCGTTGACATTGCGCCATGGGAAACCAATGACCGGGGCGACCAGCCGACGCTGTCCGTGAACTTGCAATGGATCGGGTCCGGCGGGAAAGACTCGTTCTACATCGGGATGAACTCGCTCAACAACGGGCACATGGGCTTCAACAACCTCCAGGAGTGCATTGAGAGCTACTCGCACAAGTTCAACGACAAGTGCTGGACCACCTTCGAGGGGCAATACATGTTCACCAAGGACTGCGTGACGGCGCCGACCAAGGACATCCCGATCCAGGACGGGTTCTTCCCGACCAAGGGGGGATACGTTTGGACCGGCGGCGTGGTGAACTACACCTGTTACCGGATCGCGCCGGGCGCGTTCGCCACCCTCCGCAACGAGCTGTGGGATGACCCGTATGGATACCGGTCTTCGTACGGATCCGCCTACTACGAAGCTGCCGTGGGCGTCAATTGGTGGCCGAGCAAGCTGATCTGCCTGCGCCCGGAGATCCGGTATGACCACTGCTTCACGCAGAACGGCCTGGCGAGTTCGACCGCCAACTTCAACACCACCGGGGCCGTGGGCACGCATGCCTTCGGTGCTTACGACAACGGCACGCGCGTGAACCAGTTCGTCGCCGCGATCGACCTGACCTACCACTTCTAACCAGTGGTGCAGAGGCTTGGACGCTGGTTCCGGCGTCCGCCCTGCCACAGACCCCGTCAGGGCGAGGGAGTCGGTGAGCCGACTCCCCGCCTTGGCGGGGTTCTTGTTTCACCGCCCGGCGGCGGGTGTTGGGGCAATCGGGGCTGCGACCCCACCCGAGCCGCCCGCGAGGCTCAGGGACCGCGTCCAGCGGTCCTGCTCGGAGAGGGGGATCAGCCCGTTCTGGACCTTCGTCCACGCCACCTCGCGCAGCGAGCGCCAGCCGGACCGGCGGGCGGCCTCGCGGAGTTCGGGGGTGTGCAAGCCCGGCCGGATGAGGTCGGCCACGGCCTCGTTCACGATGAAGAACTCGTAGATCGCCACCCGCCCGCGCGCCCCTTTTTGGTTGCACTCCACACAGCCGCGTCCACGCCATGCCCGGGCCTCCTCGGGGGCGATTCCAAGCGCGGCGGCCATCTCCGCGCGGATCGCCCCGGGGATGGCCGGATCAGGTTCCGCGCAGTGACGGCAGATCCGGCGGGCGAGCCGCTGGGAGAGGCTGCAAACCAGGGAGGAGGCGATCAAGTACGGCTCGATTCGCATCTCGAGCAGGCGGGTCACCGCGCTCAGGCTGTCATTCGTGTGGAGCGTCGAGAAGACGAGATGGCCCGTCTGCGCGGCCCGCACCGCGATCTCCGCAGTCTCAAAGTCCCGGATTTCCCCCACCAGCACGACGTCAGGGTCGTGTCGCAGGACCGAACGGAGCCCGGTGGCGAAGGTCAGGCCGATCGGCTCGCGCACTTGGATTTGGACCGTTCCCTCGAGTTGGTACTCGATCGGGTCCTCGAACGTGATGATTTTGCGGCTCTCATCGTTCGCTTGCGCGAGGGCGGTGTAGAGCGTGGTCGTTTTGCCGCTGCCGGTCGGGCCGGTCAGGAGGATCAATCCCTGGGGGAGGCGGGTCAACTGGGAGAACAGGTCTTCCTGGGCGGGTTCCATGCCCAACTGGGCGAGATCGAGGAACAGGCTTTGCCGGCCGAGGATGCGGAGACAGACCGCCTCGCCATACTTGGTGGGGACGATGGAGACGCGCAGGTCGTATTCCTCGTCGCCCGTCTTCATGGCGATACGGCCGTCATGGGGCAGCCGCTTTTCCGCGATGTTCAAGCCAGCCATGATTTTGAGGCGGGAGACCACCGCGGAGTGGAGGTAACGCATGTCCGCCGGCACCGGCACACCCTCGAGTACGCCGTCGACGCGGTAACGGAGCCGGATGTTGTTCGCGTAAGGTTCGAGGTGGACGTCGGTGGCCCGGAGGCGGATCGCCTCCTGAATGATCTGGTCGACGAAAGCCGAGACCGTGGATTCCACGGCCGAGTCGGTTTCCTTGCCCTGGACATCGAACACGATCTCCTGGCCGATTTCAGTTCCGCCCCGATCCTCGCGGAGTCGTTGGATCGTTTCGGCGCCCAGGCCGAAGTGTTGCTTCACCACCGCGTGAATCGAACTCGGCGTGGCGAGCACGCTGCGGAAACGCCGGCCCAGCACCAGGCGGAGGGCGGGTTCGACCTGGCGGGGAGGCTCGCTGAAGGCGAGGATCAGGCCGTCCCCCTCGACGCCCACCGGGAGGAGGTGATAGTGGAAGATGAACTTGAGCGGGACCGCCTCCAGCACCTCGCGTTTGAGGTCGAGCGCCGCGGGGTCCACGAATTCGAGGTGGTGGGCGGCCGCGAGGGCGCGCCAGGTTTCCTCCTCGGAGGCGAAGTTGAGTTCGACAATCGCGCGGTGCTGGGGGATGCCCAGCCGCTTTTGGCGGCGGCGGACCTGATCCAGTTGTTGGGGGGTGAGTTTGCCCTGGGCCAGGAGCAAATCGCCGGCCTCGCGGGAGGGGCCGCCGGGCAGCGCACTCATTTGATGGGAACCTCGAGTTCGCGGGCGAGGTTCAACGCCAGGGTGTTGGTCTGGGCCGCGGGGTTGGTGAGGACCAGGGTCTGCATCGTCGCCTCCGCCGCGAACAAATTGGCCGTCAGGCGGGTGCCCACCGGGGTGTCCAGGAGGTTCGTGCCCGAGCGGACCATGACCCGCCGGGCCTTGCCGTCGGTCTGGTAGTAGCCCAGGTAGGTGAGATCGATTTTGCGGGTGGTTGGCGGCGGCGCCGGCGGCGCTTGTTTGGGGATGAAATGCAAGGTGAAGAAAGGATCCCAGCCATTGGTGTCAGCGGGGGGGGTAAAAGCAGCCTTGGGATCGAAAAACCGGGCGAGGGCAGCGGGCGGCAGGATGAGGCGCGGGGCCGGGCCGGGGGAGGTCTTCTCGTTGCGGTTGACGCTGGCGCCGCCCAGGCCGGCGATGGCCAGGATGAGCAGGGCCCAAGCCACCAAGTGGACCAAGAGTCCCATTGGGCGGCTTTCCGCGATTTGGTGGAAGCGGGATTTCACGCTCCCTCCCCCATGACGTAGCCTACCACGCGGAGCCAAACACGGGTCTCATCGGGCTTTTCCGGGCTTTGACGCCGGATGACGAGGCGGTCGATGAACAACGGGAGCTTGCCCCCGGGCACTTCGGGGAGGCCGGCGGGGCCCAGTTCGCCGCCCCTCAGCGGCAGGCTGCGAAGGAATTTGTCGACGTTCGTGGCCGAGCCGGTGAGTTCCATCTGGAGGGGGATTTCGGCAATCCGCCCGGGGGCCCCGCGCAGGCCCGGACCCTGCGCGGGGCCCGGGGGTGCCTCCAGCGTGTGGATGGTGGCCAGTTCGCAGGCGATGGCGGAGTTGAGCATCCCATCGATCATCGCCAAGGCGGGCCAGAGCATCGCCGGGTGGCGGGTTTCGGTGGTGTGTTCGGGAAACCCCGCGAAAACGGCCGACTCGATCGCGACCTTGCGCTGGACGGAGAGGCTGGTGAGCGACTCAATTTCCTTGCTGCGCTCGCCCTCATACTCGAACAGGCGGAACGGGCCGCGCATCCGGTCCCGGAGCGAAGGGTCGATCTCCAGCCGCGGACCGGCGCGTTTCCTCGCTTCGGCGACCCGGTCCAAGGCGAGCCGGGTTTCGCGCAGTTGGTTGGTGATGGCGGTGAAATCGATCTCGGTCGCGTTGGTTTGGTCCAGCCCGGCGGCCAGACCGCGCCAGGCCTTTTGGAGGGGGGCGTCAAGGGCTTGGGCGTGGCGGCGAACCGGGACGAACACCAAGGAGTAATAGGCGGCCAGCACCAAGGCTGCCAGGGGAACGAACGACCGCCGCTGGGGCAGGCGAAACAGGGGGCTCACGGCGGCCCTCCTCCGGCGGGGTCCCGGCGGTCGGGTCGCACCCCGCGTTTCGGGCCGCCGCGGTCCGGTGGCGGTGAGGGCGGGCGGGCGGGCAGCGCCTCGGCGAACTCGGTTGCGGCGAAGTCGAGAGCCAGCACAAAGTGGCGGTCGGGGATCAGCAGCTTGGGATCGGCCAGCGGACGGTGGAGATCGTCGGACAGCAGGTCGACCTTGCTGAGGCGGGGGTCGGATTTCAGGTCATTGACCAGTCCAACCAGGGTGCGGCGGGCGGTTTCGGAGTCCTCGGGGACGCAGAGTTCGGCGATCAAGCCCGGTTTGGCGGGCGGCGGCGTGGCGGGGGGGAGGGGACCGACGAAGGTGTCGGGTGGGATGGCGCGGAGGC
>Ga0182030_10015713_pt1 | contig 14819 bp, 5 predicted proteins | sample 812S3MmetaG_FD_121299 | JGI IMG/M metagenome (GOLD analysis project Ga0182030, IMG submission 121299) | Permafrost microbial communities from Stordalen Mire, Sweden - 812S3M metaG (Illumina Assembly) | ecosystem: Environmental > Terrestrial > Soil > Wetlands > Permafrost | place: Sweden... | reverse complement strand
GCGGGTCGGATCTGGCCGGTAACCAGGTCAGCGGCTATAGCAACGGCTTCTACGCCGCCTATACCAGCGCCAGCGCCGCGCCCACGGTAGTCAACTTCAACCCGCTCAGCGCCGCTACCGGCGTGGGCACCAACGTCATCATCGAAGCGCAGTTCAGCGCGCCCATCGATCCCACCACGGTCAGCGGCGTCACTCTCACCAAGGGCGGTTCCACGGTCACCACGTCGGTCTCCCTGGGCGCTGGCAATACCGTGTTGCAACTGGCGCCGGCCTCGCCGCTGGCTGCCAACACAACCTACAAGATGAACATCGCCGGCGTTAAGGATCCGGCCGGGAACACGGTGACCACGGTGACCAACACCTTCACCACGGGCGCAACGTATGACATCAACGGTCCAACCGCAACCCTCAGCGATCCTGTCAACGGCATTACGGTCGGCACCAATATCGTGCCGAAGTTCACCTTCAACAAACCACTCAATCCGCTGACGGTAAATACCAGCACCTTCCGCATGTTCCTCTACGACACGGGCCAGCAGATTCCGGTCACCGTCACAGAGTCGGCAAACGGGCTCGTCGTTACCATGCAGCCGCTCATCGCCCTGCTGCCGGGAACGCATTATCACTTCCAGGCCTGCTGTGGCTTCCAGGACCAGGACGGCAACAATGGCAACGAAGCGGACGAGTACTTCTATACCGGCAGCGGATCCATCACCACCGGGCCCACGGTCACCATCAGCCCGCTGAACGCCTCGACAGGCATTCCGCTCAACGCCCAGGTCACGGCCATGCTCAGCGCCAACATCGATCCTTCCAGTTGGACGCAGACATCGATCGAGGTTCTGAAGGCGGGTACGCCGATCGCCGGCACGGTCACGCAGCCAACGAACACCGAGCTGATCTTCACGCCAACCAGCCCCCTGGTTGCCAATACCTCTTACACCGTGCAGGTATCCGGCTTTAAGGACGCCAACGGCAACGCGGTCACCACCTTCAACTCCGGCTTCACCACCGGCGCCACCGCGGCGTCTGGCGGACTCACGCTCACCAGTTCCAGCATTTCAAATGGAGCCAACGTCACCAACAACATGATGCCCATCACGGTGACCTTCAGCCAGACCCTGAACCCGAGCACGGTCAACCTGTCCACCTTGCTGGTCATGAACAGTTGGAACAGCAACTGGGGCATCGCCGGCAACTACGTGGTCAGCGGCAATGCGGTGACCTTTACGCCCAGCAACCCGTATCCGCCTAACGCCACCATCTACGTGGGCGCCACCGGCGGCCTGACCGATGTGGCCGGCGATGCCTATGGCGGCAACCCTGGCGCCGGTTGGCAGCAACTGGTTTACTTCACCACCACCGGCTCCACGCCAGACAGCGCGCCGCTCACGGTGATGTCGGTGAGCCCGGCTGCCGGCGCCACCAACGTGCGCCCAGACACACCGGTCTCGGTGACCTTCAACAAGGGCATCAACCCCTACAGCGTCTACAACAACAGCAACAATGCGCTGCTCTATGCCGGCCAGGGTCTGCAGGATCGCGGCAGCATCAGCATGTCGCCGGATAACCGCACCATGACTTTCAACTCCGGCACGCTCTACACCGGAACCACCTACACCATCCAGCTTCCGGCCGGCGGCATCAGCGACCCGTCAGGCAATACGCTGGCCTCCACCTTCAGCAGCACCTTTGTCACCGGCGTCAACCCCGCCACGGGCAACGGAGCGGTGCAGTCGGTTGAGCCCAACTTCAACGCCACCAGCGTGCCCACCAACTCGCTGCTCACTCTCTACATGAACCGCCAGATGGACCCATCCACGCTCCCCGGACAGCTCACCGTCGCGGTGAACGGGACCGTCTATCCTGGCACCGTCCAGTCAATCGCCAGCGATTACGAGATCGAGTACACGCCCTCCGCCGCATTCCCGGCTGGCGCCACCGTGCAGTGGTTCCTCTCCGGAAGTGTGCGCGACATCTACGGCGACGCCTTCAGCGGCAACAGCGGCACCTTCTACACTGCGCCCACGATCAACGCCGCCACCGCGGTGCCCACGGTGATCGCCATCAGCCCGTCCTACTCGTCCTCCTCCGTGCCAACCAACGCGGAGATGGATCTGGAGTACAGCCAGCCGGTCACAGCGGCCTCGCTCGTCGGCAACGTCTATCTCTACGACGGCGCCAACGGCACGTATCCTGCTGTCACCATCACCCCGGCGTCGGGCTTCTCCACCAACGTGCGCCTCGTGCCCACATCGCCACTGAGCCCCAGCACGCAGTACCTGGTCTGCTCCAACGGCTCGGTCAAGGGCTCCAACGGCGTGTCGGCTCAGAGCGATTGCTGGGCTCTCAACTTCAACACCACCACCGCTGCCGACACCACGGCGGGCACGGTAAGCGTGGGCCCGCCGAACGGCTCTACCACCATCGGCACCAACGCCTACATCCGCCTCTGGTTCTCCAAAGGGGTCGACTCCACCACCATCAATTCGACCAACATCGCCATCACCACCGGCGGCAACCCGATCGCCGGAACGTGGTCCTACAACTACACCAACAGCGATGTGCGCGAGGTGAACTTCTCGCCGCTGGGTCCGCTGCCCGCCTCAAGCTCCATCAAGGTGGTCACCAGCAACCTGCTCGATTACGCCGGCAACACCTTCACCCCGACCACCACCACCTTTACCACCGGCGTGCTGCCCGATTACACGCAGCCCACCGTCACGCTCGACTTCGGCAGCAACCAGACCGGCGTCGCCACCAACGCGTCCTTCACATGCCGCTACTCCGAAGCGGTCGATCCGGCCAGCGTTCTGCCCGGCAACACCTACGTCTACAGCTACATAACCAACGCGACCGTCCCGGTCACCTACACCTGGTCGGCCGACCTGCTGGCCGTCACCATGAAGCCGGTAACGGCGCTCTTTGCCAACTCCGAATACAACTACACCTGCAACGGGGCCATCGACCTGACCGGCAACGGCCAGCAGAACGGCAGCTCTTACTTCTACACCGGCAACGGTCCCAGCAGCGCGGGCCCTGTCCTGATCGCCGCCAACCCGCCCAACGGCTCCACCAACGTGCCGCTCGACAGCAACCAGGGCCCGTGGAACTCCACCAGCCTCGGCCTGCAATTCAACGAGCCGGTTTCCACTGAATCGATGGCCAACATCACCTTCACTCCGCAGGGTGGCAGCGCGGAGCCCATCGCCGTCTATCCGGAGATCGGCAACACGCTGGCTGTGGTGCAACTGCCCTATACGCTGGTGCCCAACACCAAGTACACCTTCAACGTCGCCGGAGTCACGGACCTGAACGGCAATCCGACCACCTCCACAACCAGCAGCTTCACCACCGGCTCCGGTTATGACTGGATCAACCCCACCGTGACGGCCACGGTTCCGGTAAACGGGGCAACCGCCGTCGCTGTCAATACGCCGCTCTCCATCACCTTCAGCGCAGCCATGAATCCGACGCTGTTTGATTCGAGCCACGTCTACATCCGCACCCACAACACGCAAACCACCGTGCCGTCCACCCTTACCCTCTCGGCAGACACCAAGACCGTGACGCTCACCCCAACCGTGCCGCTGGATCAGACCACGATCTACGACCTGGTAGTCGCCACGCCGGAAGGCTGGTACCTCTACGACATCGCCGGCAACTACTTCCCCAACAACGGCATTCAGACCACCTTCACCACCGGCACCACCGCCGCGGTCAACGGCGCCTGCGGCACCGCCAACGGCAAGTCGCTGGCATCCGCGCCCACCACCAACCTGTGCTCGGCCGGCACGGCGTCGGCCGTCACCAACCCCGGTTCTTGGACTTGGACCTGCAACGGCGACTACGGCGGCACCAACGCCTCCTGCTCGGCCACCGTTACCGGCACCCCGGCCTGCGCGCCGCAGCTATCCAGCCTGGTCTCGCTCTGGGCAGGAAATGACGACGCAACCGACTCCGGCCCCGGCGCCAACCCCGGAACGCTCGAGAACGGAGTCACCTTCGGACTGGGCGAAACCGGCGACGCGTTCAACCTGAGCGGCGCCGACCAATACATCTTGGTCGCTCAGCCGGTTCCCACCAACCTGCAGATCCAGAACGCCATCACCCTGTCGGCTTGGATCTATCCCACTGCGCTGCCCACCAACTACGGCGGCGGCGCTCTGGGCCTGATCGTCGGCAGCCAGCATGACGGCACCACCTCCGGCGCCACCATCTTCTACGACGGCAACACCAACTCACAGGGCATCGCCGGCATTCCACCGGGCCACATCCAGTTCCAGATCGGCAACGGAACGTGGCACGAATACGACACCACCACCCAGCTCCCGCTCAACCAGTGGACGCTGATCACCGCAACCCGCACCGCGAACAACGCCGCCAATATCTATTACAACGGCGTCCTCCAGCCCTCCGTCACCAGCGAGACGGCCTGGAACGGCACCGTCACTTACACGAGCGCGTGGTTCGCCATCGGCCAGCAGAGCGACTACAACCGCCCCTTCACCGGCCTGCTCAACGACGTCGCCATCTACAACGATGCACTCACCCAGGCGCAGGTCAGCGCCATCTACGCCGCCGGCAGCGGAGGCGTCTGCAAATAAGCAGGGAAGTAAAGGCAGCACAAGCATGGGGACCGCTCAGCCGGTCCCCTTCTGCTTGCCGGCTCACTGATCGCCAGCGCCTCGAACTGCCACGGAATGTCTATGTAGATCCTTGAAAAGCTCATCGTCAGGGCCCCCAAGTGTCACGGCACGGCTTCACCACTTGCTGAAAAACTCATTCGGGTGGTAGGCCGGCGTCTCATCCCCGGCACAATGCCGATAGAATCGATGCCGGGCTTCAGCCCCTGAGGGATGTTTTTCGGACCCTTCGATCGCGAAGAGTGTTTCTCCGTCAAGCTGTTCAGCCGTGCCGCAAGATAGATGCTTTCTTCAGCCCTCGAACGAAGTCTCTCGATCTCCATGAATAAACCCCAAGGCTTCTTTGCAAGCCTGGAACCGGGAAACGCAGCCCGCACTTCATCCGCCCGAACCCGGCTCCAGTTATACTTGGATTGGGCTACTTCCTGGCTCAGACTTAACCGCTGCGCTCTTTTTGCGTCGAATCAACAGGTGCAGCAGAACCGGTCTGAACAGGGTCAAAATCAATTTCTAACGCGTCCGGAGTTTTCCCGAGTCCCGGACACTGGATTCAAGGCGGCAATGCAAACCGTACCGGACAACAGCGCGCCCAACCCCCAAGGCCCTGAAAAGCTGCCGGCCGACTCCGGGCCGCCGGAGCTGATCCCACCGCCGCTTCAGGCCTCAAAGTCCAGCGGCCTCGGGCTCTGGTTGCGCGATCTGCTTGTCTCCGCCATCGCTTCGGTGCTCATAATTACGTTTCTCTACCAGCCGGTACGCGTGGAGGGCACCAGCATGCTGCCCCGCCTGGAAGACCGCGACCGCCTGTTCATCAACAAGTTTGTCTACCACATCTCCGCCATCGAGCGCGGCGACGTGGTCGTCTTCCACTACCCGCGCGATCCGGAAAAAAGCTACATCAAGCGGGTCATCGCGCTACCCGGCGACCGGCTCAAGATCGACCACGGCGTAGTCTGGCTCAACGGTGAGAAGCTGGCCGAGAATTACGTCCCAGAGGAGTTCCGCGACACCCGCTCCATCCCCGCCATGATCGTGCCCACCGGAACTTTCTACATGATGGGCGACCACCGCTCCATCTCCTCAGACAGCCGCGAGTTCGGCCCCGTCGAGCGCTCGCTGATCTACGGCAAGGCGGTATTCATCTACTGGCCCGCCCGCGACGCCGGCGTTGTACATTAACTTTATTTTTAATGCCTCGGTCATGAAAAATAATCCATATTTGCGCTGGCTCAGCGCCGCTGAATTCCATGGTTGAGAGCTAACTCGCCGATCTATGGGCATGCTACACTCATCCCTCAACTTGAAATTCACTAACTGGATGTTCCTGAGCCAGCAAGCTCCGGGGAACACAAGTACAGATACCCGGAGATGATTCCTTGCGAATCCGTGCTGCCTCGAGTCTTCGCCTTATCGCCATTTTTCTGCCTGCCATCCTTTTAGCCACTCACGCAACGCGCGCCGCCGGGCTCGTTTCTGGCGCCGGCGCCGGCATGCTACAAGCTCCCATGCAGGTGCCAACGCCTACCCTTTCTCTTGCCGCGGGGACTTATCCGGGGCCTGTGCAGGTCACCATATCTGAGACGCAGACGGACGCGACGGTCTATTACACAACGGATGGGGCATACCCCACAACCAGTGCAAGCGTCTACGCCGGGCCAATCACCGTATCCCAATCAGAGACAGTGACTGCTGTCGCCTACCAAGATGGATACACGCCCAGCCAATGGGGGTACGCGACCTACCTGATCTCTTCCTCCAGCGTACCGTTCATTTACTCTTTTGCCGGTAATGGCCGATCCGGCTACTCTGGCGATGGGGGTCTAGCCAAACTGGCCACTTTGAATGGGCCATCGGCTGGCACTTTTGACAGTGCGGGTAACTTCTATTTCTACGATATCGATAATCACTTGATCAGGAAGATTGCAGCGGGTACTGGGATTATTACAACAGTGGCAGGGAATGTTCAGGAGGGGTGCAGTGGCGATAACGGCCCCGCCACTTCGGCTGAACTCTACATCTACTCGCCGTCGACGTTAGCAGTCGACAGCGCGGGCAATCTTTACTTCGTGAACACATTTTGCTTCGAAGTGAGCAAGATAGCAGCCGGAACAGGGATCATCACAACCTACGCCGGAGGTGGTTACGGACAGGTTGGATCGTCACCAGTCCCCGCGACGAGCGTATTCCTTGACGCTTCGGGGGCAGTTGCTGACCCGGCAGGGAATCTTTACATCTCTAACGGGCAGCAGATATTTCTCGTCACGGCTCAGACGGGAATGATCAGCGTGTATGCCGGCACGGGTGTCATCGGAGACACGGGGGATAACGGCCCCGCCCTGTCTGCCACTTTTGACGGCGCTGGGGGGCTTGCTCTCGATGCTTCAGGCAATCTGTACATCGCCGACGAGTACAACAATGTAGTCAGGCGCATCGATAAGGCGAGCGGCATTATCACGACAATCGCCGGCAACGGTACGGAGGGAACGAGTGGAACGGCCCCGCCGGTGGGAGATAACGGCCCTGCGACCTCTGCCGAGTTGTATTGGCCAAATGTTTTGGCAATCGATTCCAGCGGCAATCTCTACATTGAAGGGAACTTCTACTCCCGTATAAGGGAGGTTGCTGCCGGCAGTGGAATCATCACAACCGCGGCGGGCAACGGTGATTGCTCTTCGCCGAGTGGCGCGGGCGGGCCTGCTCCGAGCGCGTCGGTATGCTTTCCTTTCGGCCTTGCGGTCGACGCGTCCGGGAGGCTGTACTTTGGCATGTTTGCAGCCATCGAGCTTGTCACCCCGGCTGGCCCACCGCCGACTCAGCAGACGGCCACTCCCGTTGTTTCGATTCAACCTGGCGCTTACTCCGGCACTCAGACAGTCAGTCTGAGCGACGCGACACCGCAGGTCGCGATCTACCTCACACTGGATGGAACCACACCGGGCCCGTTCGTCTGGGATGGATATGGAGGCCCGATCACGGTGTCCAGCGATGTCACCATTCGAGCGATGGCGGCGGCTCCCGGCTATCTGCCCAGCGCCGTGCAAACCTTCCGCTACACGATCGCAAGTTCGCCGGCGCTGGAGGTTAAAACGCTTGCGGGAAGCGGACAGAACGATGCCGGCATTGGCGATCCGACGACGGACAGCGCAGAGTTTGGCTACCTCCGAGGTGTAGCTGTCGACTCAATGGGCAATATCTTTATCGCCGACTCGGTCAACTACGTGGTCTGGAAGCTCGCCCCTAACTCGGGGTCGGCATCCATCTACGCCGGAACCTACCAAACCGACGGCTACGGCGGTGATGACGGGCCTGCGGCCAGTTCAACGCTGTCTGCTGAAATTCAGAGCATCACAGTCGATGGCGCCGGCAATCTTTACATCGCGGACGCCGGAAACTGCGCCATTCGCAAGGTGACGGCGGCGACCGCGGTCATCTCGACGGTCGCCGGCATTCCTACCCAATGCTCCGCGCAGCAGGCGCCGGTTGGCGACAATGGCCCTGCAACCTCCGCCCAGTTCAACTATCCCAACGGCGTATTAGCCGACCAGGCCGGCAATCTCTACATCTCAGATACGGGCAACAACGAAGTGCGGTATGTCTCGGCCGCATCCGGAACCATAACCGACTACGCAAGCGCGAACTTGTTCTGGCCTACATCGCTGGCACTGGACCAGTCTGGCAATCTGTTTGTGAGTGTCAACCAAGGCACCATGGTTGATGAGGTGGCCACAGGTTCTGGCACAGTTTCAACGTATGCAGGCAACGGCGACAGCGGTCAAACCGGCGACGGTGGAACTGCTCTGACCGCGGAGATAGGAGCGGACGCCCTCACGACCGATGCTGCCGGAAACCTCTACATTGCCAATGGCGATGTTATCCGCGTCGTCTCTGCCGAAACCGGCATCATCTCAGACTATGCGGGAAATATTTATGGGGGCTACAGCGATGGCCCGGTGGCGATGGCGAGCCTGTCATCGGTGTCAGGGCTGGCCTTTGATTCCTCCGGCAACCTCATCTTTGCTGACGGCGACCGCGTCCGCGAGGTAACAGCCTATCAACACCCAGTTGCGTTGTCGGTCACCTGGCACACGCCCGCGGCGGTGGCGGTGGGCACCGCGTTGACTGCCACGCAACTGGATGCCACAGCTACTGTTCCCGGCACGTTTACTTACTCTCCATCAGCGGGGACCGTGGTGAGCGCGGGCACGCAGACTCTGTCGGTCACCTTCACGCCAGATGACATGACGACTTACACCGCTGTCACGAAGACTGTCTCGCTCCAGGTCTACCAGCCATCGGCCATGCTATCGCCGGCCGCTGGGTCAACGCTCTCCGGGCCGGCTGTGACTTTTAGCTGGTCCGCGGTCTCAGGAGCTACCGGCTACCATCTCTGGATTGGTTCTACCGGTGTAGGATCAAACGATATCTATAACTCAGCTCTGAAGACTGGGGCGAGTTATACATTTACGAACATGCCGATAAATGGAGAGGCGATCTATGTGCGGCTGATTACCAGCTTCTCCGGCGCCTGGATCTCGACGGACTACATTTACACCGCTGCGGCAAAGTCTGCAATGCTGAGCCCTGCGGCCGGTAGCACCTTTACCGGATCGGCGGCGACCTTTACCTGGTCGGCCGAGCCAAATGCCACTGGCTACTACCTTTGGATAGGCTCCATTGGAGTTGGCTCCAATAACCTTTACAACTCCGCATTGAAGACGACGACAACTTATACCTTCAACCAACTCCCGACCAACGGGGAGACGGTCTATCTCCGGTTGATCACCAATCTCTCAGGCACATGGGTCTCCAACGACTACACGTACAAGGCCGCATCGCTGGCAGAGCTGACCAGCCCGGCCATTGGCTCCACGTTCAGCGGTTCGTCCGTAACCTTTACCTGGAGCGCAGCACCCGCGGCCACGGACTATTACCTCTGGATCGGCTCTACCGGGGTTGGCTCCAACAACATCTATAACTCCGCGCCCAAGGCGGCTACCAGTTACACATTCACCGCCATGCCGACCAATGGCGAGACGATCTACGTGCGGCTGATTACGAATCTATCAGGCACCTGGCGTTCAACCGACTACACTTTCAGGGCCGCAATTCCTCCTGCTGCCATCACCTCGCCCGCCTCTGGAAGCGTGTTCTCCGGCGTAAGCCAGACCTTCACCTGGACGCCCGTCTCAACCGCGACGGACTACTACCTGTGGATTGGCTCGACCGGCGCCGGCTCGAACAACATCTACAACTCCAAACCCAAAACGGGTTCGTCGTACACATTCACCGCTATGCCAACCAATGGCGAAACGATCTACGTGCGGCTAATCACCAACTACTCCGGCACGTGGGTTTACAACGACTACGTCTACACCGCCGCTGGGATGTGATAGCCGCTGCGGTCTCGGCAGGGCAGGCAATTGTGAATATTCGTCGCGTCTTCCACATAGGCGGCGACGTTTGCCTGCGCGCGCAAACCTGCTAGAATCGATTGAATCCACTCCCCGGAGACGCGATGCAGGCGATCCTGGCGCTCGAAGACGGGCGCATCTTCCGCGGCCACGGTTATGGTCACCCAAGTGAATGCCAGGGAGAAGTTGTTTTCAATACCTCCCTGACCGGCTATCAGGAAATCGCCACCGATCCCTCCTACGCCGGACAGATTGTCGTTCTTACCAATCCCCAGATCGGGAACTACGGCACCAACCAGGCAGATAACGAGTCGGCCAAGCCCTATATCGAGGGCCTGATCGTCCGCGAGTTCTCGCCCATCAGCTCCAACTGGCGCTCCGAGCAGGTCACCGACGAGTACATGGAGCGCTACAGCGTTCCCGTGCTCGCCGAGATCGACACGCGCGCACTGGTCCGGCATTTGCGTACCCACGGCGTCATGCGCGGCGTCATCTCCACCGACGTCTCCAACCCCGGCGCGCTGGTCGCCAAGGCCCGCGCGATCCGCAAGATGGATGGCACGGACTTGGCGCGGGTGGTTTCGACCAAAGCTCTCTATACCTTTGACGAAGACGACTCGCTCAACCAGACCGGCGACAAGCTGCTGGCTTCCGCGCTGGATGCAGACCGGGAATTTCGCCAACAACTTCATGTAGTGGCTTATGATTTCGGCATCAAGCGCAACATTCTGCGCATGTTGACGCGCGAGGGCTGCCGTGTGACCGTCGTACCTGCTGAAACCTCGGCCGACGACGTGCGCGACCTCAAGCCCGACGGCGTCTTCCTCTCCAACGGCCCCGGCGACCCCGAACCCGTTGACTACGCGGTGAAAGCCATCCAGAACATGCTGGGCCGGGTGCCGATCTTCGGCATCTGCCTGGGCCACCAGCTTTGCGGCCTCGCCCTCGGCGGCAAGACCTACAAGCTCAAGTTCGGCCACCACGGCGGCAATCATCCTGTCCGCAACAACGTGACCGGCAAGGTGGAGATCACGGCGCACAACCACAATTTCGCCGTCGATCCGGACTCCATCAACGCCAACGAAGTCGAACTGACGCACGTGGACCTGAACGACAACACGCTCGAAGGCCTGCGCCACAAGACGCTGCCGCTGTTCAGCGTGCAGTACCACCCCGAAGCCGCCCCCGGCCCGCACGACTCGCATTACCTCTTCCACGACTTCCGCAAGATGATGGAGGAGTGGAAGGGATGAGTATCTCAGCAAGCCAGCCGATTATTTTTGCAACCGCAGCGGAGCCTCGGCTCCGCTGTTTTTTGAGCAGCGCTAGCCAAGCAGAATCAGATCGGTTTTGAAAGGGCGCGGCTTTAGCCGCGCCGCAAGGATGAAAAGCAGGGACTCAAGCGAAGGGTACGGGCTTCAGCCCGTACATTGAAGCAGCTATAACAACTGGGCTTTAGCCCCCGAGGGAGTGGAATGCGTCCTACGCGCGAGACAATTCGGAATAACGAATCCACCTACTTTGTCTCCACCCAGACAGCGGGCCGCAAACCTTTCTTCCGCCACGACCGCTGGGCGCGCCTGATGCTGACGACGATCAACCATTATCGGGAAACAGGCTATACCCTGCATGCCTTTGTCATCATGCCGGACCATCTGCATCTGCTCATTACGCCGATTGAGTCGGTGGAGAAGTCCGTGCAGCTCATCAAGGGTAGTTTCTCTTTCCGCGCCAAGAGAGAACTTGAGTGGACTGGGGATATCTGGCAGCCCGGCTTCACCGACCACCGTATACGCGATGAAGAGGACTGGAGCAGGCATCTGCAATACATCGGTAGCAATCCCATTGAGGCGAAGCTGGCCGAGGATATTGCCATCTATGAGTTCGTTGGGTTCCCCAGCATTGAATTCCCTCGGGGGCTAAAGCCCGGTATCGTTGCTGCTTCTGATGTACGGGCTGAAGCCCGTACCCTTCAAGCTGATGCCCGTACCCTTCATGCCGGGCTCTTACCGGGAACCACACCGACACATCCAGACAACGCGGTGAAGGGGACGGGCATCAGCCCGTCCGTAAACAAGCCGCAACAAATTGGCTTTAGCCCCCGAGGGAATGCAAAGGGAGCTAAGCAATGAGTCATTGGAGATTGATCGCATTTATTTTCGCAACGCTACCTGCAACCCCCATACTCCAGGCCCAATGGATTTGCTCCACTCAAGACGGAAAGCCATGCACCGCTGAAGACGTCGACCGGATGGTTTGCAAACCGGAGGCAGCGCCCGCAAATCTAACTGTCGCACAGCACACGCTTCTCGAGGGAACTCTCAAGGACAGCTCTGGAGCGCTCTTCCCCTCAACAGAGGACACCATAATCTCGATCCAGTTACGAGATGCAAAGACCGGGAAAATCCTTAATTCGGCCAATGTGACACAGACTGCGAGGTTTGGCCTGGGCACAGTCGAGGAGGGCTCCTTTCGACTAATTGCGGTCGCCTTGCGCAGCGGTCACACCGAACGTCTCAGGGGGTGGGTGCAGCCACACGGACTCTCCTGTTCAGATGGACCAACCTGCGATCTGAAAGTCGTCATGAAACCGGGCTCTACTGATAATCCTCTTGATTTTTGTCCCCCAAAGTAAAGGTCGAAAAGAAAAAATGCCACGCAGAAATGACATTCAAAAGATTCTTGTGATCGGCTCCGGGCCGATCGTGATTGGCCAGTCGGCCGAGTTCGACTACTCCGGCACGCAGGCCTGCAAGGCGCTCAAGCAGGAGGGCTATGAGGTGGTGCTGGTGAATTCCAACCCGGCCACCATCATGACCGACCCCGACCTGGCCGACCGCACGTACATCGAGCCGCTCACGCGCGACTATGTGGAAGAGATCATCCGCATCGAGTCGGAGATGCTGGTGCATGGTCCGGGGCTGGCTTCGGGCGGCAATGGTGTCGACGCCGCGGGCGCAAATGCTCCGGGCAAGTTTGCGCTTCTGCCTACTGTCGGCGGCCAGACGGCCCTCAACCTCGCCGTCGACCTCGCCGACTCCGGCATCCTCGACAAGTACAACGTCGAGCTGATCGGCGCCAAGCTTGAAGCCATCAAGAAGGCCGAAGACCGCCTGCTCTTCAAAGACGCCATGATCCGTATCGGGCTCGACGTCTCGAAGTCTGCGCTGGTCAACAACCTCCGCGACGGCCTCGACTTCGCCGGCAAGCTCGGCTTCCCCGTGCTCATCCGCCCCAGCTTCACCCTCGGCGGTTCTGGTGGCGGCATCGCTTACAACCGCGAAGAGCTGATGGAGATCCTCGCCCGCGGCCTGGACCTTTCGCCGGTCCACGAGTGCCTGGTTGAAGAGAGCGTTCTCGGCTGGAAGGAGTACGAGCTTGAGGTGATGCGCGACCTCGCCGACAACGTCATCATCATCTGCTCCATTGAAAACTTCGACCCCATGGGTGTCCATACCGGCGACTCCATCACCGTCGCCCCCGCGCAGACCCTCACCGACCGCGAATACCAGAAGATGCGCGACGCGGCCATCGCCGTCATGCGTGAGATCGGGGTAGAAACCGGCGGGTCGAACGTGCAGTTTGCCGTCAACCCCATCGACGGCCGCATGACGGTGATCGAGATGAACCCGCGCGTCTCGCGCTCCTCGGCGCTGGCGTCAAAGGCCACCGGCTTCCCCATCGCCAAAATCGCCGCCAAACTCGCCGTCGGCTACACGCTCGACGAGATCCCCAACGACATTACGCGCAAGACCCCAGCCTGCTTTGAGCCCACCATCGATTACGTGGTCGTAAAAATCCCCAAGTGGCAGTTCGAGAAGTTCCCCGGCTCCGACGACACGCTCGGCCCGCAGATGAAGTCGGTGGGCGAGGTGATGGCCATGGGCCGCACCTTCAAGGAAGCGCTGATGAAGGCCTGGCGCGCGCTTGAGACCGGCAAGAAAACCGGGTCGGAAGTGAATCTTGAGCCGCGCCGCCTGACGCAAAAACTCGTCACTCCGCAGCCGGAGCGCCTCGGCTACATCCGCTTCGCCTTTGAGCGCGGCATGACCATCCGCGAAGTCGCGCGCCTCACCGGCATGGACCCATGGTTCCTGCACCAGATCCGCGAGATCACCCTGGAACAGGCGAAGATTTCTGCCACCACGCCCGAAGCCATCTCCGCGGAAGACCTGCGCCGCCTCAAGCGTCTCGGCCTCAGCGACGAGCGCATCGCCACCGAGTGGCAGCTCGAAGGCCACGCCGGCGTCCAGCAGGTGAGGGAACTGCGCGAGAGCAAGGGAATCACCCCCGTCTTCAAGCTCGTCGACACCTGCGCCGCCGAGTTCGAGTCCATGACGCCGTACCTTTACTCCACCTACGACGAAGAAGACGAAGCGCCGCCGACGGACAAGAAGAAGATCATCATCCTCGGGTCCGGTCCAAACAGAATCGGTCAGGGAATCGAATTCGACTACTGCTGCTGTCACGCCGCTTTCGCCCTCAAAGACGATGGCTTTGAGACCATCATGGTCAACTGCAACCCTGAGACCGTCTCCACCGACTACGACACCAGCGACCGCCTTTACTTTGAGCCGCTCACCCTCGAAGACGTGCTGGCCGTCTACAACCACGAGGCTTCGTCCGGCGCTCCGATCGGCATGATCGTGCAGTTCGGCGGGCAAACGCCGCTCAACCTGGCTCAGCGCCTGCGCGCCGCCGGCGTGCCCATCATCGGCACTTCGCCTGAGTCGATTGATCTGGCGGAAGACCGCAAGCGCTT
>Ga0182030_10015711_pt1 | contig 14820 bp, 11 predicted proteins | sample 812S3MmetaG_FD_121299 | JGI IMG/M metagenome (GOLD analysis project Ga0182030, IMG submission 121299) | Permafrost microbial communities from Stordalen Mire, Sweden - 812S3M metaG (Illumina Assembly) | ecosystem: Environmental > Terrestrial > Soil > Wetlands > Permafrost | place: Sweden... | reverse complement strand
GGTCGCCGAAAAATTGCAGTTGATCGCTGCGCGGCACGCCGAATCGCTGGCCCTGAATCGCGTGATCACCGAGACGGCGAGAATACGGATCCTCGGCGTCGTATCCCTCTACCACCGCCAAGACCCGGGCGGCGTCCTCGCTGGTCATTGAAAATATCGACACGCAATCGATCGACCGGCATGCCGGTACGACGCCGCGGGTACTGATCCTGCCGACACTCGGTTTCAATCCGATGATGTTGTTGAACGCGGCAGGGACGCGACCCGACCCGGCCGTGTCGGTCCCGAGCGCAAAGCTTGCGAGTCCGGTGGCCACTGCCACGGCCGAGCCCGAGCTCGATCCACCGGAAATGAAGTCCGCGTTAAAGCTATTTTGGCAGGCCCCGTACGGCGAGCGTGTGCCCACCAAACCGGTCGCAAATTGATCGAGGTTGGATTTTCCCAGGGGAATCGCCCCGGCATCGAGCAGTGACTGCACGACGGGAGCTGATTGTGTCGGTACATAGGAATATTGCGGGCATCCCGCGCTCGTAGGCACGCCGGCAAGATCGATATTGTCCTTGATAACGAAAGGAATGCCATACAAAGGCAATTCATCGATCGAGCGTCGTTCTATCGCGCGAGCAAACTCGAGTAACCGCTCTCGCGACAGACGAGTGATCCACACATGCCGATCGGGAGATTGGTCTGCGCGCGCCAACGCACTATCGATCACCTCGGTCGGAGTGAGGCACTTAGCGCGATAGGCGCGCAAGAGATCGGCTATCAAGAAGCTATCGCTTGTACGCATGACTGCGAAATATATAACGCGCGAGCCTGGATGCGCGCGCACTTTGTGAGCGCGAACTTAGGGCGCTCGTCAAAATATCTGCGCGTTGCCGGTGCAGCAGCGAGATGCGATCGGCGAAGGTGCCGGCGACCGTGGCATAGCTACTGGAGGCAATTCCCTGGTTTTCTAGCGAAATCGACCGAGTCGAGCCCTGCTGGATGTACGTGGCACAGCATTTGCATTGTCCTCTTTTAAGAATGTGCGTCTAGGGTTCCGGCTTGCACACGCAGGTGCCTGGTCCGAGAGAGGCAGTCCACGATCGTCGACGACATCATCGGTTGCGGCGGCTGCGGATACACGGCGGGACAAAAGCCCGGGAGATCAATGTCGAGGAGGCTTTAGCGTCCTCGGGATTGTCTCCTTACAGGGGATAGCCCGAATCACAAGAAGCCTTCCCGAGATAGTGCCGACGGCACGGCTTGAGACAGGAGGCTTCGCCCCATGGGTTATCCGAATTCTCGATTGCTCGCGGGCAGAGTCGCGGCTGCCACGCTCCTGATTCCCATGGTCTGCGCGCCCGGTCTGGCTTGGTCCGCAACCGAGGAGGCGACGACCGACTCCGACGCCCTTCAAGAGCTCGTGGTAACGGCTAATAAGCGCAGCGAAGACATCAAGGATGTGCCGATCAGCATTACGGCGATCAGCGGCGAGGGCCTGGTGGACAGGCGCATTCAAAGTTATGACGATATCGCCCGCGCGATTCCAGGCATGAATTTAAATTCGGTATCGGGCACCGAAGGCACGACCAATATCGAAATTCGCGGCATCAGCTCCACTTCCGGCTCCGCCACGACCGGTCTTTACATCGACGATGTATCGATCACGACCAAGAATTTCTTCTACGACGGCGCGGCGCAACCGCGGCTGTTCGACCTCGATCGCTTGGAAGTGCTGCGAGGGCCCCAGGGCACGCTGTATGGCGACAGCTCCGAGGGCGGCACCATTCGTTTCATCACCCCTAAACCCGATTTGACGAAATGGAGCGGCTCGTTCACCAGCGACTACTCGCAAACCGAGCACGGCGGCAGCAACTATTTTGAAGGCGCGGTATTCAACGTACCGCTGATCGCCGGCGCGTTCGCGGTGCGCGGCAGCATCGGATACACCAGCGACAGTGGCTTCATCGACCATTACAGCAACCCCGCAGAAAGCAGCGCCGCGACCTTGAGCCAGGTCACGCCGTACTTCGATTTGCTAAAAAGGGGCGTGAACGATGACAAGATATTTGTCACGCGGCTCACTGGCCTGGTCCAGGTCTCCGATACCCTCACGGTAAGCCCCGCTTTTTTCTATCAACGCTATCAATACGGCGACAGCGATGCGTTTTATCCGCCGGGACAGCTCTCTTCGATTGATCCGGTAGGTCCTCCGATTCCGGGACTATGGATACAGGACAAGGAAACCCCTGAGCCTGGCCTGGACACGCTGGTGCTGCCCAGCCTCACGATCAACGCTCGCCTTGGATCGGTCGATCTGACGTCGGTCACCGGGCTTTTCTTGCGTCAATATGCTCGGCAGATTGATGGCACCTACTACAACAGTGCGGCCTTCGCGAGCTTGATCAATACGCCGTGTCCCGCGCCCGGCGCGGGCGTGATCAGCTACCCAAACGGTTCCCCCAATTGCGATTCCGCGCAGGGGCCCCTCGTCAATTCGATCATTGCCAACCTGCCCTCGGCGGTACATCTGAGCAATCACTATGGGCAGTTTTCGCAGGAATTGCGCTTTGCGTCGCCCGCCGGCGCCGGCGGCGCGCTTAGGTGGGTCGGCGGACTTTACTACGAGAATTCGTGGATTCACGACGTCGACTTCCAGCAGATCCCCGGCATCAGCACGGCGTTCACGAAGATCTTCGGCCAGCCGATGGAAAATACCTACGTCAATACGCTCTATGGTCCGCCCGGTCCTGGTTACTCGCTACTGTTCCCGGACGACATCGACGAATCCGACAACCGCTTTTATGACGAGAAGCAGTACGCCGCGTTCGGCCAGGTCGATTACGATTTTCTGCCCACCCTGCATGGTTCGCTTGGTGGCCGTTACGCCAGAACGCATGAAACCTATGTCTCGCAGGAGATCGGCTTCTATCAGTGGCCCAATATCAGCCCCTACTACCAGGCGGGGACATTCAGCGCCTTTACGCCCAAGGCCTCGTTGAGCTACAACGTCACCGATGAATCGAGCATCTACACGTCGGCAGCCAAGGGCTTTCGCAACGGTGGCCCGACGGGCCCGATCCCCTATGGGGGCTTTGGTGGAGGGGTGTGTGGTCCCAATCTCCAGACTTACGGCCTGAATTCGGGACCAACCAAATTCGACTCGGATTCGCTCTGGACCTATGAACTCGGCAGCAAGAATCGTCTCGAAGACAATCGCCTGTCAATAGACGGAGCAGTGTACGCGACGAATTGGAAGAACATTCAGCAGTCCCTGTACCTGCCTACGTGTGGCTATTACTTCACGGCCAATGTCGGTGACGCCAAGATCTATGGCGTCGAACTCGAAATCAACTACCGGCCGATCTCGCAGCTGACGCTGGGGCTCACCGGCAGTGCGCAACACGCTTACATCTCGAGCGCCGCCAACCCGAGCGAGGCGACAGTCGGCTCCTGGCTGATCGATGTGCCTGACTACACCTATACCGGCTCGGCGGCCTATGACATCAAGCTCGGGAGTGGCGGCACGCTGGTCAGTCGAATCGACTACACCTACAGCGGTAGCTCGTATGGCAGCTACCAACAGCTCGATTATCTGAACTCACCGCCGACTGCGAATCCCAATTACCACAACCCCGGCTACGGCGTGCTCAACGCCAGCTTAGGGCTGACGAGCAGGATCTTCGACCTCAGCCTGTACGCCAAGAACCTGGGCAATGACCGCAAGATCATCCAGCAACCGGAGGTGAACACCGTATTCGAGGCCTATACTGTGCGCCCGCGAACGGTCGGTCTAACCCTAAAGGTACGATTCGATTGAACTCAGACATCAGATGAGTACTGGAACTGCATTTCATGAGGCGTCGATCGAGGGCGGGAAACACTGGTCGATGATGGTGCGCGGCGGCACCGTTCTTCGATTGATCGACGCGAACGGCGGCGCCAACGTCGGCATGCTTTTCTACAATCCGTACAATCTGCTCGAACGCTACAACATGCCTGATACGCTGAAGTGCCAGCATACGTTCAAGCTCACGAAGGGCCATTGCCTGTATTCGGACATGGGCCGCATTTTCTGCTCGATCGTCGAGGATTCCGTGGGATGGCATGACACCGTCTGCGGCAATACGAACAAGGCGATCGTGGCCGAGCGCTGGGGTCAAAGAAGCTATCAAAGTTGCCGCAATGACTGGACGCAAAACGGACTCGACTCCTTTCTCGTCGAAGGCGGCAAGTACGGTCTTGGCCGGCGTGACTTGGCCGCAAACGTCAATTGGTTCAGCAAGGTGTCGGTTGCCGACGCCGGCGACATGAACTTCGATGCCGCCAACTCGCGCGCCGGCGCGTTCGTCAATCTGCGATTCGAGATGGATACGCTCGTGCTTTTGCATACATGCCCACACCCACTGAATCCGGCGTTGGAATATCCAAGAGCGCCCATCGGCCTACAACTGCACAAATCCGCGCCCGTGCAGGGCGATGATTTTTGTCGCAACTCGTGCGCCGAGAATGCGCGCGGATTCGCGAATACCGAGCTCTATCGACAATGCGCCCCGCGCCCGATTGGAGATTGAGATATGCACCGAGAGAGTTCCCTCGCGGTGGACGCCGCCCGCTACCGCAAGGTCATACCACCGGGTGAATACTGGATCGACGTCGTAAAAGCAGACCGGCGATTCAGGATTGTGGACATCGAAGGCAATCAAGCCGCCGACACCTTGTTGTTCTCCGCGGCCGATCCCGCAGAACGTTACAGTATCGTCGATACCATGCGTGCACAGCGCAACGTGTACTTGAGCGTCGGTTCGCGATTGTTGTCCACGGCTGGAAACACGCTGGCGGAGATAGTCGCCGATACCGTGGGACGTCACGACACGCTGGGGGGCGCCTGCGCCGCCGAGTCGAACACCGTACGGTATGCGCTGGACAAGCGGACTATGCATTCCTGCCGCGACAGTTATTTGTTGGCGTTGGCAGAACGCGACGAGTTCAACCTAACCAAGCGCGACCTGACGCATAACATCAATTTCTTCATGAACGTTCCGGTTACGGCCGAGGGTGGGCTCACGTTTGCCGATGGTTTCAGCGGTCCGGGCAAGTACGTTGAGCTGCGTGCCGCGATGGATATCATTCTTCTCATATCAAATTGCCCGCAGCTCAACAACCCGTGCAACGCCTATAACCCCACGCCGCTGGAGATCCTGATATGGGACCCTGATGTTTCGTAAGGTCCTCATCGCCAATCGAGGTGAAATCGCTTGCCGCATCCTTCGTACTCTGCGACGCATGGGCGTGGGATCAGTGGCTGTGTACTCGGATGCCGACCGGCATGCCCTTCATGTATTGCAAGCGGACGAAGCGATCCATTTGGGTGCGGCTCCGGTGGCTGCAAGCTACCTGAGTGAGCCCAAACTGATTGCCGCCGCGCGCAGCAGCGGCGCCGAAGCAATCCATCCGGGCTATGGCTTCTTGAGCGAGAGTCCGTCATTCGCGCGAGCCTGCGAGGCCGCGGGTATCGTTTTCGTCGGCCCAACCCCGTCTCAGATCCAAGATTTCGGCCTGAAGCACACGGCTCGCGACATCGCTGCGCGCGCCGGCATTCCACTGCTTCAGGGCAGCGGCTTGCTCAGCGGTATCGAGGAGGCGAGACGAGAGGCGAAGCGTGTCGGCTATCCCGTTATGCTCAAGAGTTCCGCCGGCGGCGGCGGCATCGGCATGCAGCTCGTGAGGCGGGAGTCCGAGCTTGCGGCCGCGCTCGACGGCGTCGAGCGTCTTGCCCAAAGGAATTTTAAGGGCGGCGGCGTGTTCCTGGAGCGCTACGTCGAGCACGCTCGGCACATCGAGGTTCAGATATTCGGTGACGGCTTGGGAGAGGTTATCGCGCTTGGCGAGCGCGATTGTTCCGTGCAGCGTCGCAATCAAAAGGTAATCGAAGAAACGCCTGCATCGGGACTATCGGAAACGATTCGAAAGCGCTTAAGCGCCACCGCCATTCGGTTGGGCCGGGCCGTCAACTACAAGTCTGCCGGAACGGTGGAGTTTGTCTACGACGTCCGTCTCGGGGAGTTTTACTTTCTCGAGGTCAATACCCGGCTGCAGGTCGAGCACTGTATAACCGAAGAGGTCACTGGCATCGACCTGGTCGAGTGGATGATGCGCGTAGCCGCGAATGAGGATCTAAGTCTGGTCGCGCCCGCATCATCCGGCGCATCGATTCAAGCGCGAATTTATGCGGAAGACCCGGCGCGCGGCTTTCGACCCTCAGCGGGCATGCTCACGCAAGCCAAGTTTGGCGGTGAAGCGCGCGTTGAAACTTGGGTGCAGGACGGAACCACGGTCACGCCCCACTACGATCCACTGTTGGCCAAAATTATTGTCACGGATGTAGATCGAAAGTCGGCCGTGGCGAAACTGCGGCGCGCCTTGAACGGCACACACATGGCCGGTATCGAGACGAATCTGGATTACGTAAGGAAACTTACGGCGACCGAGGATTTTGCGGCCGGCGGCATGACGACGAGTGTGCTCGAGTCGTTCTCCTATACGCCGAGAACCATTGAAGTGCTGAGCCCCGGCACTCAGACGACGATACAGGACTACCCCGGGCGCCTTAAACTTTGGAATGTGGGCGTGCCGCCCTCGGGACCCATGGACAGTCTGTCGTTTCGCCTCGCCAACCGGGCCGTCGGTAACTCGAGCGATACCGCCGCGCTTGAAATTACCATGTCCGGTCCGACGCTAAAATTCGGCGCCGACGCGATAATTTGTCTGACCGGCGCGCCGATGCCGGCCGACATCGACGGCCACCCAATCGGCTATTGGGCGCCGATTCTCGTCTCGGCCGGCGCTACTCTACGATTGGGCGCCCCTCGGGAAGCCGGATGCCGCGCCTATTTGGCAGTTCGCGGCGGCTTTGATGTGCCGCAATACTTGGGCAGTCGCGCCACGTTCATCTTGGGCAAATTCGGTGGTCACGGCGGCCGTGCCTTGATGGCGGGCGACGTATTGCATCTGCATCCGAGCACGGGCGCGGAGGAGCCCCGCGCGATCCCGGTTGACCTGATTCCCAAAATCGCCGATGAGTGGGAGCTCGGCGTTCTCGATGGGCCTCACGGGGCGCCGGACTTTTTCACGGCGGAGGATATTGAAGCGTTTTTTTCCGACCCCTGGGTGGTTCACTATAACTCCAGCCGATCGGGTGTGCGCCTTATCGGCGCCAAACCCAAGTGGGCGCGCAGCGACGGCGGCGAGGCAGGGTTGCATCCCTCGAACATCCACGACAATGCCTACGCCATCGGCGCCGTCGATTTTACGGGCGATATGCCGGTGATTTTAGGCCCTGATGGGCCTTCGCTCGGCGGCTTCGTCTGTCCGGTGACGTTGGTGAAGGCTGAGCTGTGGAAGCTCGGTCAATTACGCCCCGGCAATCGCGTGCGATTCAATCGCTTGACGCCAGAGCGAGCGCAGCAGCTGGACGACGCGCAGGAAGGCGCGATCTCGACCTTGCGCAAGCCGTTGCTCGTCGATACATCGCAACGTAACCGCGCCGGTGCGATTTCTCCGATCCTTGGCAGTTTGCCGTCGCGCGCCACCCGGCCGGCCGTCATTTATCGACGCGCCGGCGATTGCAATGTCCTGGTGGAATATGGGCCGATGGCGCTCGACCTGGAATTGCGGTTGCACGTTCACGCGCTGATGTCCTGGTTGCAAAACAGGGATCTGGCCGGCATCCTCGATCTCACCCCAGGCATCCGCTCCTTGCAGGTGCACTACGATAGTCGCGCCCTATCGCTGGACGTTCTGTTATCGACACTGATGGCAGCCGAATCGGCGCTGCCGGCGATCGATGACATGCAGGTTCCAACCCGTATCGTCAATTTGCCGCTCTCATGGGACGACGACGCCACGCAGCTTGCCATTGCGAAATACATGCAATCGGTGCGGGCGGACGCGCCCTGGTGTCCGAGCAACATCGAGTTCATACGGCGCATCAACGGACTCGACAGCACCGATGAGGTGAGGCGAATCGTCTTCGAAGCGAGCTACCTGGTGCTGGGGCTTGGCGATGTCTACCTAGGCGCCCCGGTCGCCACCCCGCTTGATCCGCGGCATCGGCTGGTGACCACAAAATATAATCCTGCGCGAACGTGGACACCCGAGAACGCCGTTGGGATCGGCGGCGCTTATCTATGCGTGTACGGCATGGAAGGGCCCGGCGGATACCAGTTCGTAGGGCGCACCTGCCAGATGTGGAATACATACCATGTAACCGACGCCTTCGCCCAAGATCGACCCTGGCTGCTGCGGTTCTTTGATCAGATTCGGTTTTATCCGGTATCCGCCGCCGAATTGCTGGATTTTCGGGCTGATTTCCTGCACGGACGAGCACCGCTGCAAATCAGCGACGAAACTCTTCGACTGCAAGACTATCGTCGATTCCTCGCCGACAATGCATCGAGCATCGTCGCACACAAAGCACGCCAACAAGCGGCATTTGAAGCGGAACGGGCTCGCTGGCAAGCGGCGGAGCAAATCAGCTACTCAGTGGATTTGCCCGAGGCTCACGATGAATCGGGTGGCGATGATTTGCCCGCGGATTGCGTCGGCGTTTCAAGTCCGGTTTCGGGAAGCGTCTGGCGAATCCCATCGGCGCCGGGGCAACGTGTTAAAGCCGGAGATACCCTGGTTCTGGTGGAGTCGATGAAAATGGAAGTGCCTGTGACGGCGCCCTTCGACGGTGTCGTTACCGAACTGCGCTGCGCAGAAGGGCGCGCCGTGTTGTTCGCGCAAACTCTGGTTGTCGTGTGCCGCAACGACACGCGCGCGGTCGCCTAAAGTGAAATTAGCTGTCGGGAGTTCAAATATGATGTACTCGCTCGGTCGCACTTCTCTCAAGATCCTGGCGCTGGTATGCGCATTGATTGCCGCCACTCATTCGCCTCCCTGCCCCGCTGCCGAGAGAACGTCCTTCAATGTCGCATGGAGCATCTATGTGGGCTGGATGCCCTGGGATTTCGCGGACCAAAGCGGAATCCTGAAGAAGTGGGCCGATAAATACGGCATCAAGATCAAACTAAGCCAAATCAACGACTACGTCGAGTCCATCAACCAATATACGGCCGGAGGATTTGACGCGTGCGTCATGACCAATATGGATATGCTCACGATCCCGGCGGCCGGCGGCGTCGACTCGACTGCGTTGATTGTGGGCGACTTTTCGAATGGCAATGACGGAGTCGTGCTCAAGGGCGCGGGGAAACGGCTTGCCGACATCAAAGGCCAGAAAGTCAATCTGGTGGAACTCTCGGTGTCGCACTACCTTCTCGTTCGCGCGCTCGGCAGTATTGGGCTGCGCGAACGCGACATCAAGATCGTCAACACTTCGGACGCCGATATCGTCGGTGCGTTCGCCGCGCCCAACACTTCCGCGGTCGTAACCTGGAAACCGCAGCTGAGCACCGTGTTGGCGTCGCCGAACGCTCAATTAGTATTCGATTCCAGCAAGATTCCGGGGGAAATTATCGATTTGATGGTGGTGAAGACGGCGACGCTCGCCGCCAACCCGAAGCTGGGCAAAGCGTTGGTGGGCGCCTGGTATGAAACGATTGCGCTCATGTTGCGCAATGATGCGGCAGCGAAATCCGCCCGCGCCGTCATGGCCAAAGCCTCCGGAACAGATGCTGCCGGGTTTGAGGCGCAGCTTGCGACGACGCATTTGTTCGCGACGCCCGAAGATGCTTATGCCTTCATGACGAGTGAGGCCATCATCAAGACCATGGACCTAGTACGAAGGTTTTCATTCGAACACGGTATCCTGGGTCAGGGTGCGAGTTCGGCCGACGTAGTCGGGATCCAGTTTTCCGCGGGTAAGTCGCTCGGGGATTCGAACAATTTGAAAATGCGCTTCGATCCGCGGTTTACCAAAATGGCCGTTGACGGTCAATTGTAGGCGGCGGTACCGTGCGCCGTCTCGTGAATCAGCGTCCGGGGAGAGGCGGGCTGCTCGCATTAAGTATTCTGCCATTCGTGCTGCTGATTTCGGCGTACTTGGTCGGTTCGAACGCGCGGCTTGCGGCCAATCCGGGCGACAAACTCCTGCCGTCGCCGGCCGCGCTTGCAAGCACGATTCATCACTATGCTTTCGAGGAAGATGAACGCTCGGGCAATATTCTCTTTTGGGCCGATACCGCCGCGAGCCTCGAAAGGATTCTAATCGCGCTTGGAATCAGCGCGCTCCTAGGTGTGACGCTCGGCCTGGCGATCGGCGTCATTCCCTACGTCAGAGCGACGTTGGCGCCGTTCGTCGCGGCGCTATCCTTGATTCCGCCGTTGGCGATCCTGCCAATACTATTCATAGTCGCCGGCTTGGGCGAACTCGCCAAAGTGTTATTGATCATAATTGGTGTCGCGCCCATCATCGTACGCGATCTTGCCTTGCGGACGGCTGAATTGCCGGCAGAGCAAACGATCAAAGCGCAAACCCTCGGCGCCTCCACGTGGCAATTGATCATTCGCGTCGTCCTACCGCAGATGTGGCCGCGGCTAATTGACGCTCTGCGCCTGAGTTTGGGATCGGCGTGGCTGTTTCTCATCGCCGCAGAAGCGATCGCGTCCACCGAGGGTCTCGGCTATCGAATATTTCTAGTGCGGCGTTATTTGGCGATGGACGTGATCCTGCCCTATGTCGCCTGGATCACATTGCTAGCCTTTGCAATGGATGCCTTGCTGCGCCTCCTCCGTTCCAAAGCCTTTTCATGGGCACGAGCCTAAGGCATTAAGACGATGACGCAAATTACCGTGAAGCGGCTTTGGAAGGAATACGCAACGCAGGTTGTGCTCGAGAACGTGAATCTTCACATCGGAGATCATGAGTTCGTCACCATCGTGGGCGCGTCGGGATGCGGAAAGACCACGTTTCTTCGGATGCTACTGGGAGTAGAGACGCCCACCCGAGGCGAATTCCTGATCGATGGCCAAGCACTGTCGCAAGAGCCCGGACCGGATCGAGGCATCGTATTTCAGCGCTATTCGCTGTTTCCGCACCTAACAGTGCTTGGTAACCTGCTGCTGGGTCTGGAATTGCGCCAATCCCGATTGCTCGGACGGCTGCTCGGCGCGCGCCGGCGAGATGCGATCGCCAAGGCCGATCAATTGCTGGATGCCGTTGGCTTGAGCGCGTCACGCGGGAAATATCCCTCGCAACTCTCTGGCGGCATGCAGCAACGCCTTTCCATTGCGCAATCGGTCATCTGCGAGCCCAAAATTTTACTGCTCGATGAGCCGTTCGGCGCCTTGGACCCCGGGGTCACGGCGGATATGCACGAACTCATTCTCAAGCTGTGGAATATCAAAAAGATGACCATTGTCATGGTCACTCACGATCTGAGAGAGAGCTTCTATCTGGGCACGCGCTTACTGGTGTTCGATAAAGTGCGAGTGGATCCCCAAGAACAAGATAGGTTCGGCGCGACGATTACGTACAACATTCCTCTCAAAGGGCATCGAAGCACCTAACTAGGCCTCAATGGAGTCCCTCGCAAGAAATGAACGGGACCGTTGTCGACGTCACAATTTTCCGTCAGTGATTGAACGCGGGCTGCTCGCCAAGCCTTGCCGCTTCCCTTCATAACTCATTGTTTTTGTAGATCGTCTATTTATGGAGAGACAATCGACTATTGCACACCGCTTACTCCGATAAGGGCAAGTACGTACAGCTAAATCATCAAGTGTCGCGCTATCCTAGACAGTATGGCAAGACCAAGTTCGAAGCCGTGGATATCCTGCGCAAGTTCGAGGTTCCCTGTGCGCCCGTGCTGAGCATGAAGGAAATTGCCAATGACCCGGCGCCGCGCGCGAGCGGTACGGTCGTGGAAGTTCAGCAGAAAAAGCGCGGCACCTATCTCACCATCGGCAGCCCGATCAAGTTCTCGGACTTCGCACCCAAGATCACCGGATCACCGTTACTGGGCGAGCATAGACGACGTATCGGCCAAGCTGGGGTACAGCCGGGACCAAGTCGCCAAGTTGCACGAGACGCATGTAGTTTAAAACGCCGCTACTGTGAAGTTGCGCGAAGGAGATAGAGATGGACACACCAACGATGACCGACGGATTCCACCTCGTGGTGGATGCTCTGAAACTCAACGGGATTGAAACTATTTACGGGGTCGCCGGCATCCCGATCACCGATTTGGCCCGCTTGGCGCAAGCGGAAGGGCTGCGATACGTCGGGTTTCGCCACGAACAGAGCGCCGGCAACGCGGCAGCGATCGCCGGGTATCTGACCCAGAAGCCGGGTATCTGCCTCACGGTCTCCGCCCCAGGATTCCTGAACGGAATGGTGGCCTTAGCCAATGCCACGAGCAACTGCTTCCCGATGATCCTGATCAGCGGATCGAGTGACCGGGCGATTGTCGATCTTGAGCAGGGCGACTACGAAGAACTCGACCAGATGAATGCCGCAAAGCCTTTTGCCAAGGCGGCATTCCGCGTCAATAATCCTCAAGATATCGGCATCGGAATCGCGCGCGCGATCCACGCGGCCGCATCCGGGCGGCCCGGCGGCGTTTACCTGGACCTGACCGCGGCAGCGCTAGGCGCGACCCTCGATCTAGCTTCAGCGCAGAAATCGCTGCTGAAGGTGGTCGATGCGGCGCCCCGTCAGATTCCGGCCCCCGAATCTATCACTCGTGCCATCGACTTGTTGGCGACAGCCAAACGACCGCTCATCATCCTCGGCAAAGGTGCCGCATATGCGCAGGCCGACAAGGACATCCGGTCTTTCATCGAGATGACCGGTATCCCGTTCCTGCCCATGTCTATGGCAAAAGGACTTCTGCCCGACGATCATTCACAGTCGGCAGCGGCCGCCCGCTCCTACGCTCTCGGTCAGGCGGATGTCGTCATGCTGGTTGGCGCACGCCTGAATTGGCTTCTCTCGCACGGTAAAGCCCCGCTTTGGTCGGAAGGCACGCGGTACGTGCAGCTGGATATCTCACCGTCTGAAATCGACAGTAACCGTCCCATCGCCGCACCCGTCGTCGGCGACATCAAATCTGCCATGTCGGCCTTCCTTGCCGCACTCAAACCTAAACAGATTCAGCCGAGTGCGGCGTGGCTCCATGAGATCGCTCAGCACAGGCAGAAGAATGTCGAGCGCATGGCAGCGCAACTCGACGCAGACCCACATCCCATGAACTTTTCCAGCGCATTACGTGCTGTGCGCGATGCACTCGCCGACAGGCCCGACGTCTATGTCGTCAATGAGGGAGCCAATACGCTCGATTTCGCACGTAACATTATCGACATGTATGAACCCCGCAAACGGCTTGATAGCGGAACCTGGGGAATAATGGGCATCGGCATGGGGTACGCCATTGGTGCCGCCATCGTGAGCGGCAAGCCTGTCCTCGCCATTGAAGGCGACAGTGCCTTCGGTTTCAGCGGAATGGAAATCGAGACTATCTGCCGCTACCGGCTACCGATCGTCATCCTGGTCTTCAACAATGGTGGTATCTACCATGGCGACAAGATCGGCAGCGTTCCCTCGCCGACCGGGTTTATCCAGAACGCACGCTATGACAAACTCATTGAGGCATTTGGGGGCACCGGCTATCACGTGCTCGATAAAGCAAGCCTCACGAAAGCTCTGACCGACGCCCTCGCAGCGGGACAGCCAGCACTCATCAACTGTGTTATAGATCCGATGGCAGGCACCGAGAGCGGTCATATTCAGAACCTCAACCCGAAAAGTGCACTTACGAAGTAGGATAAGGAAGCCGATTCGGCCATATATGAGGCGAAGCGACGTGCCGCGTTGTAAATTCCATAGCATGAGGCGTCGATCTCGAAAAGCGAAACGGGCCTGGATCGCTCCTGGCCCGTTTCAGCGGACTCGATTGGACGCCTAGTAGCCGCTGGTGATCATGTTCACCATGTTCATAATCGCAGTCATCTGCGGGGCCGACTGCACCGCATAGTTCCAACCGGTGTATCCCCACCAATCCCAGCAGCCTTCGGGATTGACCGGAATGACCGAAGCGACGGTCTGCGGATAGAGCACTAGAATATTGTTGTTGTCCGCCCACTCGTTGATGCCGGACCCTTTAACAAAAAGGGTCCCGATCGTCTCCTGGTTGGACAGGCAACCGTGCAGCGCGACCACCAGCTTGCAAGCTTGCTGTGCGGCGCAGTCTTTCGGCACGTACAGCCAGGCGGTGCTGTCCATGCCGATCGCTGCAACGTAAATTATTACCGTCATTAGATCTGCGGCGCAGCGGCATCAACAGTACACTTTCTGCACGAAATGTACGGCGAAGCCAAGTCCTTGAGGCGACACCAAATCCCAGAATGACCATTGCCAGGAATCCTACCGGCACTTTTGGGACATCAAGGGAAGGCCGTTGGGGATGAAAACGGAAATCGACACGCTCGATACAATCATCAGACCGAACAAAAGACGAACGAAGAAATGTCATTTCCTATAGGTCTTCATTCTTCGCGCGTTTGAGATCAACCAGGACCGCAATGGACCTAATATTTGCGGTCAACGTTCACGCCAATGGTGCGCGGCTGCAAGATAACGGGACCAATAGCATAAAGCTCCCACGAAGTGATGGCGTTCTTATCGAGGAGATTTCTCGCGTAGAGGCTCAAATCCCAATTGCCGCGAGTCAATCCGGCCGTGAGGTTAAAGACGCTGTAGCCTTCAATGCCCCAGAGCTTACATCGCTGGCGACAGCAGATGGTCGGGTTAAGCATAATGGCCGCACGAAACAATGAGGCTCGAATGAAAATAGAGGCAATGCTATGGATAGTGGTCTTAATCTTGGTGGC
>Ga0182030_10015710_pt1 | contig 14820 bp, 21 predicted proteins | sample 812S3MmetaG_FD_121299 | JGI IMG/M metagenome (GOLD analysis project Ga0182030, IMG submission 121299) | Permafrost microbial communities from Stordalen Mire, Sweden - 812S3M metaG (Illumina Assembly) | ecosystem: Environmental > Terrestrial > Soil > Wetlands > Permafrost | place: Sweden... | reverse complement strand
GAGCCACATTTCCCGATACGTATGCGGTGGCGGGATTGTACGACGCCTCATCTGGAACCTGCTGAGCGAGCCCAAGAGACCAATCGCCCTCGGCGGAGCCTTCCCATACCCTCACAATCCCCGCTGACATCTCCAGCACCGCCCCCTGCGCGGTCGAGAATTGGAATGGCACAAGTCGGCTCTTGCCGCTGCTGGCCGTTTGCATCTGCTCACTGGCAACTGTTTGCGATACTGTGACGCTGTAGGTGCCCGACCCGCCCACGCCGGTACCTCCGGCTGTCATTGCCTCACTTCCGATGGTTCCCGAGCTTGTGGACACCGTGTAGGTGCCAGTACTCCCCGTGCCTGTCCCCAGTGCGGAGATGTAAAGCCCACCGGCAAGTCCCGCACCTAATAGAATCTGTCCAACCGCTAGGGAGCCCGACGACACAGAAGAAACCGTCAAGGTCGTTCCTGAGATCGATCCGGTGAAACTTGCCCATGGAAGCACGGCGGTATTTGCAGAGACTCCAGAACCGATGAGAGTTTGACCAGGCTGAATCGCTCCGTAGTTTATGGCGGTCACATCAAGAACAGTTGCAGCACTTGACAGTCCTGCTGGGGCTATTGACCCGGTGAACATCGACCCGCCGTTTGCCGTTGCCCCGGCGAAGTACGTTCCCGGCATCTTCTTCGCACCGCCTTCTACCAGCGGTGTCGCGTTCTCCAGCGTCCGGCAAGCGGAGGCGAATTTGGTGAGATCGCTGCGGCTCTCGATCAGACCGCTGACCTCTCCCGTATTCATGCTATTTATCAACACGTTAGCGTTCATATAATCACCGCCATATTGACGCTATCGAGCATGGGCATTTTATCAATCATGGTCGCTCGAAAGCCCATCAGCAGCGCCTCCCGAAATAGCGCCCCGCATTAACCCACGACTGGCTCCCGGACTCATCCTGTAAATAATCGCATTCCTGCTGAGCAGCCGCGGAGTTCAGAGTCGTGAAGTACATCTGCATCATGCTCTGAGCCTTCTTCTCATCCTCCGTGATCGACAGCGCCAGTTCCCCAGCCAGCCGATACGCAAGGCAGTTCACGAATCCGGGGAGCAACTGCGTAAAGTCTGTGATGAGACGTATGTAGTTGATGACGATGGGACGGGCGTTAGTGTAAGTATTGCACCACGGATAGTTGGTCAGAAGGTTATTGGTGTACGAGACACCAACCGCGCTCAGAACCGTTTCGATGATGTACGGCACAGCTTCGGGCGGGTACACGGGAAGATCGCGGTGGCGGAACCATCCATACCCTTCGCCACCCCATCCCCACTCGGCTGCATCGGCAATGCGGCGCTCTTCCGGTATCTCCCTGGGGCGAACCAGCCTCAGATAATCGGCCGGCAGAGCGTAAGCGAATCGATACCCGCCAACGGGACGGTTTACGTTCTGCTGGAGTTGAACGCGAGTCTTTGCGAATTTCCAATCGCGCTCCGACAGAACCTCTTGAAAAACCATGTCCCACACGACATTGATCTTTACCGCGTTGACTGATCTTTCCGTGAGAGAGCCAATTTGTCCGCGTGCGCCGATGCGCTGAAGAGCCATGTTCGCCACGCCCACAGGACTATAGTTCATTCTGCCCTCTCAATAAAAAAGGGAGAACGAGGCGCATTGCCCCGCCTCCCTTGTGAATGGTGAACCGTTCTAAGCCGCTGCCGCTTCCAGCCTTGCCTTTTTCGCTGCACGTCCCCTTGCGAGCGCTGCTGTAAGTTTAGCCTTGCGTTCGGCAGTCATCGTCCCCTTGCGCTTGTCGGGCTTGACCGTCGCTGCCTTGGTCTCGACAATCTCCTTGATCGTCGCCGTAGCCACAGCCTCAACGGGCTCGTCTTCCGGCTTTGTAACCTTGCCCTCGTGACCGGGATACTGGAATAGCCACTCTCCTCTGATGGTTGTGAGGGTGGCGAGTTGGCTCTCTGAATCGATCTCATAGAGCCCCCCAGGCAGTGGGCCCGCGTTGGGATAGTACGCCGTAGCGGTGATGCTATCCCAAGCAAACGAAAGGCACTTAGCATGAACAAGCATTACTGCTCCCCTCCAAGCTTCGGTCCCCACCAGGAATAGATGGAGCCGACAAAGCCGTTGACGGCGGCGCTGTTGGTAGCGTTCCAGCGAAGGAACTCAAGCACCGCGTTCCCAGGGACCGGAATCCAGTAGTGAGCACCGGCCACTTGAAGTTGCGCCAAGGTCAACGTCCGGCTGGCGATGATCGTTGTGGCTCCGGTGGCTGCACCCGTCTCGACGTCGAATCTGATGCTTGCCAGGGTGGCCGCTCCGTACACTGGCCCGCCGACAACGATGTGGACGCCCATCTGCACTCCACCTTCGCCCACAACCTCGGGCGGATAGGAGTACCCCTTCTCAGTCAAAGACGGGAATGCGGAGATAAACGGGTTGGCCGTTCCGGGGTTTGGAGCACCAAAGTCAATCTCCTGGTTGCTCTGCTGTGAAGTTGCCCCTACGACCAGCAAGTCTCCCAAGAGGTTTGGGCTGGCGAGGATGGTTGCGCTGGCTGACAGTTGCGGGTTACTGACGGTGTAAGTGCCGACACCGTTTGCGGCGGTGATGGCGGTAATGCCCGTCACGATGGTAGGGCCGTTGGCCGTAGAGATGTTGGCTCCCATAAGAGAGTCCCCGACCAGAAGCTGAGCCCCGGCAGCGCCAGCCGTGATGGTCAATACTCCGGTCGTCGCAATCGATCCGGTGAACGATTTGGCGGTGGAAGTAATCGGCCCGAAGGCTGACGTTCCCGTTCCGTGGAAATACTGCATTGCATCTGAAAGCATGATGATCTCCCTTGCCCGAGATTCGGTCAGGCTACGTGATGATCGTTTCGGCGTTTGAAATCTTCTCCGCCATGACTACCGTAATGCCCTGGAACCGGGTAATGCGCCGCGATCCCCAAATGTCGCCGGTTTCCGGGTTTTGCGTGTAGTAGGCATTGGTTTTCTGCGATACCGCACGGATGTTCATTTCGTTCAGAACTGCGCGACTGCACAGAATCACCGTGCCAGGAGCATTGCCCGCAGAGGGAAGATTTCCAAGAGCTTGAATGAGAAGGTTCTCATCGAAGCCGCCCGCCTGCAATGCGACCGGGTTCACGTTGGCTACACGCTGTGCGCAGCGTTCGTCAACGATCTGAATGCCCAGGCTCCATTTGCACTGGGTTACATACGACATCAGCGCCTTGGATTGGCCGAGGACTCCGCTCAATCCGGTGGCCATGGTCCACGGCATTTTGCCGATGGTGTTGATTTCCAAACCGGCAGGGCTGCCAGCAGGGTAAATCGCCTGCACCTTGTCGCGGCCCAGTTCAAGCACCCAAATGCTGGTGGCATTGCCGGATGCCAGGCCGCCGTTGTATGCGTTCGCGGGCCAGCTTCCGTCTCCGTTGGGCACCGATTCGAGGTTGTTGATTCGCGTTGCCAGGCCCCTGATCCCGCCAAGATCGGTAGCCGGGTTGCCGTAAAACAACGATACTTCGATCTTCTGCTTGAAGCCCTCGATCTTGTTGCTGATCTGGTCCGACATGTACGCCGAAGGGTCAGGTTGAATGTCGGCAAACGCCGAATCTTGAACATCCCAATTTTCCCACATGGCAATATCGTCGGTGATGTTGGTGTTCTTGGAGCTCGTAATCACTGCTGCTTCATTGAACCGGCGCGTTGCAGGAACGTCCAGATAGTCGGTACGCCGCGCCACGTTGAAGAGCATGTTGTTGGCCGGGACGAACGGCAAGAACTCCAGCAAAGGGCAAGCGCGGGCAAGCACCTTTGCGGGCTGAACAAACTGCGCACGCGCATCCGGGGACGAGTAGCTGTTGATTACGTCCGTCAGCGTGGTGTAGCCGAGTTGAGACTGATCTGCCATGGCGATACTCTCCCCTTAGAGTGGCCTACGTCCTTGCTGGCGGAAGATTGAATTTGCTCAAATCGTATCCGGATTTTGGTGTCGCCGAACGTTGATCTGATCCGCGAGAAGACATATCCTCTCCAGTTTTTGCGGCCATCTTGTAGAGAAAACGCATCATCGTAAAGCGATTGGCGGAAGTCTCTCCGGCAAACGCCTTGTCGAAATCCACGTCTGTCTCCTTCTTCCATAGCCGCGATACCAACTCTGTGTTGGCATCGTACTTGTCGCCCCACTCGGCTTTCAGCTTGGACGAGGCTTCCTGAATCTGGCGCTCATTGTCGGCCTTGAACTTATCCACCAATGCGTCAAGTCTCCGGTTGATACGTGCCGATAACTCCCTGGCCGTAGCCTTCGGCAAACCCAACTCGAAAAACTCCTTCTTCCAGGATTCTTTCCCTTCCGGGGTGAAGTTGTCCTCTTTGTCCAGCTCGTAGCCATCCGGTTTGTCTGGCCGTCCGAGTGAAGTCAAATAATGCTCGCGCTCTTCCTGCGTTGCGTTCTCGCCCAGTTTGGGGATCGAGTTAGTCAGCTTCGCCTCGTACTCTTTGGCCTTGGTTGCCGTTTCGAGATGGGCCTTTGCAAAATCTCCCACCGTGCGATACGGCTTGAAAGCCTCATTGTCGCGAAGTTCTGCTGGCAATCCCGCCAACCATCCCGGCGATTGCACCTGCTGGTCGCCCGTGTTTCCTGTCTCACTTCCCGCTACGGGTTGATTGACAACTGCTTCTGGCATTCACTGCTCCTTGAAAAATCTTTGGGCCAAGAAAAGACGCGGAACCAAGTGATCGAGCACTCGATTGCCGCGTCTGTCTTACTTTCGTCTCCGTCAGTCTGGCCGGACCTCAAGAGAACCCAAATTGTCAAAAACCAAACTCTTTACGTCAATCCCGCCAAATACATCCCGCCGTTGGTTCCCGTATGCACTACCGTTCCCATCTTGCCGTAAGTGACAACCGCCGTGTTGGTTGTGTTGCCATTCACTTCGCAAGTGACGGTGACGGAGGCTGCGCCCAGGTTTTGGACGAACACCGAAGCCCCGGGCTGGCACGTCGGAAAGACAAGAATCACGTTCCCGGTTGGAGTCAGGGTGATAAGAGATGCCCCAGCCTGTTGCGCATTGAGCGCGATGGTACTCGCTCCCATTCCGCCGAGGTCGAGTTCACCGAAGGTGTCTACTGCCGGTTGTGTCTGCGTGGGCTTGGCTACAAACCCGCCGCGCTCCGTGGGAATACGGATTGCATCCGCACCCGGCCAGTTCACACCTGCATACGTTGGACTCGGATTCGCCATTTCAACCCTTCCCTTCTGTCATTCCCAAATCAATCCACATCGGATCGAACGCTCCAGCTATCCTCGCGATACGAACTGCGGTGTTGTGCTCCGCTACTTGCATCGTATCATTCGGATTAAGAGTTTCACCGAAATGTCCCTCTGTCAATATGTCTCCCAAGACCAGCTTTCCTTCCGCCGATCCAAACACGTTCCTATACCGCTGCTGCATTTCCTTAATCCTGCGAACCTGGGCACCTTCTTGTGGCGTGAACTCGATCATTCTCCCGGCTCCTTGCCGCCGCCCATCAACTGCTTGAGCGGGCTATCAGGTTCAGCGCCCTTGCTTGCCAGAGCCGCCGCCTTGGCGATCTTGGGAGCGTTCTCGATCTGCTGCTGCCTTTCCTGCTGCTGCTGCGCCATCTGGCGAATTTGAGTGATCTGCTTCAGGCTGAGCAGGCAGGATGCTGGAGCGCCCGTCGCCGTCCAAGCCTCTTTCACCATCTCAACTGTGTCAACGTAGTGCGGCGCAAGGGGATCGATCTGCGCGATCTGCTGAAGCAGTCCAAGGCCGGATTGAATCGAGCGAACCTTTGTGAGGCGAGATTGTGCCTGCGCCAGCATCCCAGGGTATTAAACGGTTACGCCCTCATGCTCGAATTCAAGAAGAATATCGGGGGGGGCTGGAATTCGTCCGGCACGCGCCTCAATATCGAAGAATCTTGCTATGAGCGGGTTGAAAGCCTCTGACTGAAGGTTCCCAATGCGGGTTCCCAGGACAGCCGCTTTCTCGCTTTGCATCTCGAAAATCTGCTCGGTTACCGGCCTCCCCATGCCTTTCTGCTGGCCGATTTGACTCAGCATCGTGAACACGTCGGAATGGAAATACTCACTGATAATCGATTCGACCCGCTGCTGGTACTCTATATTGAACGGCAGGTTTTGGACCCCGTTCGTCAACTGCTGAGGCATACGATCCCGAAGATTGCCACGGTTGGAATCCATGAAGGTGAGTCCGTTTGGTCCGCGCTGAATCTGGCCGCGCATATCCGAGTAGGCCACCATGGGAGGCTCAGCAGCTTTTTGGGCCGTAATCAAGTTGGTACGTCCCATCTGATTTGCCAGAGCGATAGCTACCCAGGCATCGTGTGCCGGGCCTCTCCCATAGGTTTCGTCGGTATTTTTCCTCCATCTCCACGTCATGATCGGCATGGAATCGTAGCCGCCCTCATGGAGCATCGAAATCCCTTGATCTCCTCCGGTCACTGCTCCTGAGCTGTCGAGAATCTTTCCGCCCTTGCGGTAAACCCAATCAGATGCCCACCGTTTCCCTTTGGCATCAATCCGGCCTGGGTTATAGTCCTTGCGCGGATAGACCGCATGAAGGACTTCGCGCTGGGCGTGCATGTTGTTCTCGTAGTCCTTCTCGAAGTTCTGATCGGCCCTCTTCATGGCGTCCAGGCCAAACTGCTGCACGAACTGCCGCAACGTCATCTTGTATACTCGGTAATTGGTGTCCACCTGGCCAAACCGATTTTCCGCGATAAAACACTCTCTGAAATGCGGGACTGTAATGACGATAGTAGCCGTCGTTACATCCTCCTCGGCCATAATGTGCGCGGTTCCCGTCGAGGCTCCGTCGCGGATAAACTCTGTGTTTACATCGTAAAAGTTCGATCTGTTGAAAGCCGAATACATCACGTCCTGGCAATTCTGCAACCACTTTTGAACCTCTGGATACGAGTCCACCCTTTTCCCGTTCCAACTCCTCATTCTTGAAGTTCGGGGGAAGTTCAACTTGCCGGGAATTTCCAGAGCAAACCATGCTTGATTGCGCGGGCACAGGTACCCTACCATGCCATCTACCAGCTTGCTGCACGCAAGCATGGCGGAGGGGTCGTAAATCTCCATGCCTGTTGGCTGTCCTGGCCACAAGTCTCTATCTTGGATAGACCTACGACCGTGGTTCACGTACATTATCAGATTGTCTATTTGCGGCTCCCACAGAAGGCGCTCATCTGCTAGAACCTGAAGGTACTTCTGCGCGTCCTTGGCCCTCTCATCGTCAGATCGTCCATTCAGCTTCGACGGCTCATACCCGCCCGAGTCTGAATAAGGCATCGCCATCGAGGATGAGGACATTTACGCTCCCAGTGTTGCGCCTTTGGTGGCCGCTGTTCCGCTTGTTCCTGTTGGGGATGTGAGTATTGTGCTGGCCATGCCGCGCCTCTGTGTCAACGCCTGGGCTTGCGCAAGAGCTGAGGCCTGGGACGCCTGGGCTTGCTGCTGGGCTGTCTGAGCTTGCGTCTGAGCCTTCGGCGCGGAAGGCGATGCCACGGCCTCATAAATGCTTGTTCCAACAGTGGCCGCAGCAGAGGCTATCAATCCTACGGTCATAGCAGTCGCCATCGTTCCTGACATGTGCTACTCCCCCGTAATCAAGATGGTATCACGATCCACATTCTGTCTTGACATCAGCCCTTCGGCCTCGGCAAAGATTTCGTTTTCAGCATCCTCTACCGTTTTGGCATATGTAGGAAAAATCATCGTCATCTCGACTGGTCCGTTTGTCCGAGACAATTGCTTCCTGCCCTTGCACCCGGGTAAGACATTGTATCCAGTGAGATCAAAACGCCTATCGCCGATAATCAAAGTGCAGTCACCATTGATTATTAGCACGCTTGGCTTGAGCATTAGGGAACCGGTTGCTAACACTCCAGGCTCCCTTCGTATCGTTCTTACGTACATCCCCCCGTGAATAAGGTGTTCAGTCACAACTTCGACTTGCCGGCATTGCAGCAGGCGTCTTTGGGCTTCCATCAACTTTTCAAGCATTACGGGAGATGCTGGAACAAGAGCAGCATCTAAAGGAGAAACATCATTTTTTGTAATCACGACGCTCATAATTCTCCCTCCTCTACGCTCACTATTTCAGGCAATTTTTTCTGGCCCTGAAGCCAAAATGTGTACATATGGTGCGTCAATTGGCAATTTGCCTCTCGTGAAAGAACCTTATCTAGCCTGCTCCCAATTCTGGCAGAACTCTGGAAAGCCATACAATCCAGTTCGACAGCATATTTCTTGGCTGCTTCTAGTAGTTTTTGTCCTGCTCCAGTTCGGCGATATGCAGGAGAAACAAACAGGCTTTCTTGCACTGCAACTCTGTGTCCGTCATGGGGCACAATGGCGGTCAAAACCGATACGAACCCGACAAGCCGGTCATCGACGTAAGCTCCGAAGCACTTCAACGCGCCCGCGGATTCCATCGCTGCGTAAATCTCCGGCTGAGGTTCGGCATTAGGAACCGAGCATTCGGAGGCATAGGACCGAATCAATTCTTCCGCGTTGGGAGCATCGAGAATGTCTGCGTAGCTGACGGGCCTTATTTCAACCATTTGCACTCCGTAAACCGTATGAAAGCGGGCTATAGTCCGTTTCGTTTCGTGCCGCCAGAAATTGAGCGATCAAATCAATCTGCTGATTGGGAGGCTCGTAGACCGGCTGTTCAAGGCAGATGTACCGAACACAGTCGGGGAAGTCCTTGTACGTCTCCTCCGGCTTGTCCGTGCCGGGCTTCCACTGGTAATTAAAGCAGTCCTGAATCGGGGATCGATTACCCTTGCATCCTTCCTCGGCGAACATCAATGCAGGAACGCTCTTCGCCCGCACGGCGCTGTAGTGAGGCTTCAAGTACTCCTTGACGATCTTGTGCCCCAGGGAAATGTCTCCGGGGTCAGAATGGCTCAACCTGATCCGGTCGATACCCGCTTTCTCAAGCTGCTCTTCCCAGTTCGTTTCCCCATCCATCGTCTTGTGCGTTCTCGCGCCATACTTGGCGTCGAGGATGACCATGGCGGGGGTTACGTAGTTGTGCTCTGCCCTCTTCACCTTGACCTGCCGGGCAATGTCTTCGACGCTTCCATTGACGAGCAGATAGGCATAAATGTAAACCCGGCTGGCTGGCTTGCCGTTGATTTGAATGTCTTCTGGACTCACGGCTGCGAACAGCCACCTGGTAGGCTTGGAGTCGGCAGGGTCAACGGCCTCGACCCGCATCCAGTCTTTCGGAATCGGGAAGTCCTTATAAACGTGAATGGTCCTATCCAGTTCCTTGTACACCAGACCGCTCAGGTGTGCCCACTTGCCATCCTCGTGCGCCGCCCGCTCGTCGGGGTCCGTGTACATCTTCAGGTACTCTTCAATGCCTGCTCTCGCCATGAACCCCATGACCTGGCGGCACATAGGGCATTTGTCAACAGGCCGTTCCGCGTGAGGGTCGGGCATGTTGATGGGATTGTTCGCCTCAATCGTGCAATCGCACTTGCGGCACCAGTCCTGGCAATTGTCCCAAATCGAGCCGTGGAAAATGGCGATCTCCTGATCGACGCCGCCAGCATTGAACGCCTTCACCGAAAACAGGTCGTAGAGATACGCTTGGCTCAATGGCGTCATGGCGAACCAGGAGGGCGCATTTGTTACCACCTTGCCGCGCTCTGCTGCCTTCAAAATGTCTTCAGGAGGAGGCTCGTCCCAACTCAGCCAGTCGTAATCGATGCCGAGGAAGGTATCGGCCAACTGGTTGTACGACCGGATGTGGATAGTAGACCCGCAAACCTTGCCCTTGTAGTCGTATCTCAAGGTCACAGACTTGAGCGCCCCGGTCGTGTCGCGCTTCCATTCCGGTGCGCAGTGAGGGGGAATCAAGGCAATCAACTCGGGCTCGATCTTCGCCGCGACGGACTGAGCCATCGTCATGCAGCCCATGAGCCCTTGGTTGGGGACTCGGACGGAAATCTTGTAGTCGGGGTCTGTTTCGTCTAGCCACGGCCTGAACCCCATGGCATGGGCAAGGCCCTCGCAGATGTTGATTCTGGTCTTGCCGACCTTCTCGCCGCACTCCAGAATGCGCCTCTTGGGGGTGCGGCCATCCTGGTTCTTGGATCGGATGAAAGGCTCTTGAATACGGTTCATGCGCAGCAGACCGATGCGCATGAGGGAATTGATTGTGTCCATCGCCTTCGCTGGATCAATCTTCCCGTCGGGCCCAACGGCACGCGCAAGCGAATCGTCTACCGTTCGCTTTGCCATTATTCCTCCAGATCAGGCCGACTCGGTGTCGAGTACAAACGTTCCGCAGCGAAGTTTGGCGTTCCTCATCGGAGACGGCGTGCCGACGATTGCATAGGTATTCCCGCGAGCTTCTGCCTTTCCCACCCGAACAACTTTCCCGAAAGAGTCGCTGCTGACCATGACCAATCCGCGATGGGTTGACCACACTTGTCCTACTTCGATTTTCATTATTCCTCCGGCGTGTACTGGAAGTAAACCACATCGGCGGAAGTGCCAATCGCATACCACTGGTTCAGATTGATAGCGCCGCTGGTAAACGGTCCAATCGTCGTAGGGTCGGCGGTGGGAGAGGCTACCTTCACAGGAATCCCGGTTGAGGAGGTGACCGCCGAAGAGTCGCCAACGTAAGAAGCCGCCGCCCCCTGCCAGACTTTCAACTGCATCGCACGCAAAGGCTTTGTGGTGAACTGCGTTGCCCCCGCGCCAAGCGTTACCGATCCTATTGCCATGATTCACCTCACCGAAAGTGTACCACCGCCTGCTTTCTGGCCGCGCACTACTCAGCATCCGCCGCCGGTCGCTCGGCAATAGGCCGCGTTGAGCTTACCGTGTGGGCACTTCTCGAACGGGCTACCCGTGGGTCGAGGTTGAGGTAATCCGGCAGGTGCATCTCCTCCGCCAGCCAGTTCACTCCGCAACCGTTGCACCGGATGTAACTGCTCCGGCTTACCCTTGGCTTTCCGCAGAATGGGCACGGCGGCTCCGTTCCCGATTCGTCCATCGCCGCCCGTCGCATCGACTGCTGTTCCTCGCGTGTCATCATGTGCGCTTGAGTTTCCAATCTTCTCCTCCTCCGTTTTACCCGCTACCGTTCGGCTCGATGCACCCGAGGTTAACGCCCCATGGCTGGCGGTTCCACTTTGCATCTCCCCCGCGTGTCCTTCCACGCCGCGCCCCGATCTCTCCTGGTCTAAAGCCCCACGAACCTGCAACCCGTCCCACGTAAGATTTACCACCGCAGCATTTCGCTTCCACCGGCAACGATCCGCCTCGGCATCCACGTATGCCAACCACTCGTCACTCACCCGAATTGAAATCACTGGCATATTCAATCCTCGTGCAGGCCGTCCCAGCACGTTCCGACTGGGTAGAGGAGATTCATCCTCATGGCATCGAGTTCGTTAAGTGCCCTGTCTCGTGAATCCGAGTGGCCTGCACAACTACAAAGTATCACACTGTCCTACTTTGTCAAGCCCTTTTGCGGAAAATCGCTAGGAGGGGACATATACGTTCTCACCCCACCCGCCCGCAATGGGGGGCATGGGGGTAGGCCGAGGCTCTCTTTTTGGTCCACTTCGCGGTTAAAACGCTGGCAATCAACAGCCTACTCCTTGGCCCGCATGTCCTTGATAGCCTGCACAGCGTCCAGCAGCACGGTTACGTTGATCTGCGTAGCCTGGCCTCGCACTAACTGGCTCTTATCAAAGGCGGTACCTGCCACCATCATTAGCTGAGCGGCGGAACTTTTTGAGAGCTTTGAGTCATCTATGGACATAACCGCACGCATGGCTACGCTGTCCCAAACGTCTGCTTTGTGCTCTTTGTAGTCCTGCAAGTCCTGCTCGGTGTTGTTCTTACCGAGAAAGCGTTTGAGTACCCTGTGTACATTGGCTGGGTCGCATCCGACGCGCTTGGCTATTTGGCTATTGGTAAGCTCTGGATACTTCATCTTTGCCTTGCGGATAGCTAGTGCTGCTCCTGTGTTGGCGCTCTTGACGCGTGGTTTGACGCTCGGCTCGATGATAGGCGTTACCTTGGATGCCATGCGGTCAGTTTACCTCGATCAGTGGGCTCTCGGCGAGTGATTTGACACGCAACACACACATGCGTATCATTATCGGTATGGGCAATGCTCGATACAAAACGTGTGTGAAGGGCCATCCATGGGACGCTGTAGGCCGGGACGGGCGTAATCGTTGCCTCCGCTGTGAGCGTGCTCGGCTGGCCAAGTCGAGAGCTAAGATCAAAGCTGAAAAGATTTTCAACCGCGTAAACACTAACGATAAGTGAGTTTTCCACAGTTTTGTGCAATCTTGCACTTGACACGCAAAAAGGAGCAGAAAAAATGGAAAGCAAACAGATTACGCTTGACCTGTTAGAAGCAGCAAAGGGAATCATTAGAGAGATGAAGCGCGTAAAACGTGCTGGGATTGTCAAAATGCTTGACTTTGACTTTTATGATTTGGAATGTGCTGTATCCAAATTTGATGAAGAGGAAGAACACGACTCCTATACTTGCAAAACCACTAATTGCCCTGCCTGTAAAAATGAAAGCGCACGTGAAGGGATAAACGCTTAACCTCCTCCGCGCGGTCCTTGCCGTAAGCAATTTTCAACCAACAGCCGCATTGCGGCAGAACTGAGGAAACCATGAGTATATTGATTCTGTTCTTTGCGCTTCTCTCACCGACGAATCTCCACCGCTTCCAGCCCGCGCCCATCGCTCACCGGATTGGGCCAGCGATGCCGAGCAACCCGCACCGTCTGTAGCACCCCCGGGGACCATTATAGCGTTATAGTGCAATTACGATGGTGGTCCCCGTTTTGTGCAATCTTGCACTGGATTTCTAGGCTGAGACCCTGCCGATTTCCTTCAGGTCTCGCCTGGCCACCAGTGAATCTCGTCCGTGGATGTGGACCTGCACCCAAATTCCATTCTCATCCCACTCGGTTGGCCTTACCGTTCCTGTTGCTCCGAAACGATCTGAACTAAAGTTGATTACCTTCACCAGAATCATCATTTTCCTCCTCGACGTTTTTGCCTGTAAACCGTTTGACATTCGCAATTCCCTGGGGCGCAGTTCGCCTGATGGAAGTGCAAAACTCCTAACCGTCTTACACCCTCTCGGGTGGTGTTTTACGTGCTCCTCGGAACCCCGGTTTGGAACCTTAACCATGCACACAGGCTTGAAACGGAGGGGCGATTCTTGCTGCTGGCTGACCTGTATAACGCCTACACTCGGGGCACCATCCCCTCGCATAGTTAAAGCGCCAGAGACGGTTTCAGACCTGCAAATGGTTCCACCCGACACACCGAAGGTTTCAGCATCCACGACTTCATGCACAGCTTACCCGACACAGCCGGATTTAGGTTCTGGTCCGAATTAACGTCGATCCCGAGCGGCACGTTCCGCCAACCTCGACGCCTGCTTTTCAACAGGTATGCCCAGGCGCAAGAAAGCGAGAACCTTGACGTGTTGCAACGAATTGTCGAAGTTTTTTGCATAACCTTTGACTAGACGGTTGCAGAATATCACGCATCTGGGTTATTATGCAAATAGTGGGGCGGACGCCGATACGCTCCATGCTCTCCCTTTGACTAGACACCACTGCTGAGAGCAGCCCCACGAAATACACTCCAACAAGGAACGGCCCCAAATCACCGGGGCCGATTTCTTTTGCTCATCTCACTGCATCGAAGCTGGTATATAGTGTGTTGTGAGGCGATTCCATGCCGCACGAACCCGAACAAATCAAGAATCATCAGCTTGCACGGCTGATTGAACTCGCCGAAGCCAACCTGCGCCTTCTCCGCGTGATCGTTGGAGAACTCGCGCCGCCCAAACTCACCAGCATCGCAATCCAATTCTCGGAAGGAAACAATCTCATGGCAACTCCCGGTCCCGTTACCCTCACATCCGTCGGCCAGGCTGTCACCGCCAGCGTCATCGGCTATGACCAGCTCGGCAATGTCTTCACCGGCCCCATCCCAACCACCACATTCACGTCCAGCGACACCGCCAGCGCGATTGTGGCCTTCGACCCCACCACCGGCCTCACAACCGCTGTAGCGAACGGCGTGGCGAACATCACCGCTTCCCTCACCACCGCAGAGGGCCTGGCGCTCACCGATACCGAGGCCGTCACCGTGGCGATTCCCGTCACGCCGCCCCCGACGCCGGTGCTCAGCTCCATAAAAGTAGCTTTCGCCTAGCCATCGTCGCTCGGCCCCGAGGAGCCCTTGCCTTATCGGCGGGGGCTCCTTTTTAGTGCGATATTGCACCATATTTTATTATTGTCGATTATTGTTGCAAACGACTCTAGTTGTGCTAATGTGGATATGTCAGCAAGTGGCAATCAACCGCACAAGGAGCAGAAAAAATGAGCCGTAAAATCTACGCTTACGTGAAGTCAGAAACATGCATCGACCGGGGGGCGGTATTTCCGGGGAGCCATGTCAGCCGCAACGCCACTCGCGTCTCTCGCCACTGTGATTGGAAACCTTGGAGCCATGGCAAGAGAAAGACGATGGCTATTGTCAACCACCTTGCAACGCCTGAAAATTGCTACATGCGAGAGTGTGCGCAGCTTGTCGCTAAGATGCTCGATTGGTATTAACCTCCGCCACGCGGTCCTTGCCGTAAGCGGTAACGTCGATCTGCATCGCACCATCAACACCGAAAGGAAATCATGAAGAATCCACCGATGGAAGCACAAGCGTTTGCTGAGTGGTTAAACGGTGAACGCGCGT
>Ga0182030_10015709_pt1 | contig 14820 bp, 11 predicted proteins | sample 812S3MmetaG_FD_121299 | JGI IMG/M metagenome (GOLD analysis project Ga0182030, IMG submission 121299) | Permafrost microbial communities from Stordalen Mire, Sweden - 812S3M metaG (Illumina Assembly) | ecosystem: Environmental > Terrestrial > Soil > Wetlands > Permafrost | place: Sweden... | reverse complement strand
GCCGGTGTCTTCGAACTCGCCCCCCTGGGCTCGGCCGGCGAAATGCTCGAGGACGCCTGGCAGGAGGTCGACTGGATGCGCCGTCTCTCGGCCGCCATCGACCGTCCCGTGTCCTACGTGCTGCTGCAGGCCGACGACGACCCCGAATTGTGGCGCAAGCAACTGGCGGCGTCCCTCGAGGCGTGCGCCGAGGGGGCTCGCCTGTTCCCCCAGATAGCCGGGCGCCCGACCGGCATTCTGTCCGGGCACCACACCACACTGTGTCTCTTCTCGGAATTCCCGGCCTACGCGGCGCTGCGGGAACGCTGCACGTCGCCCACCGAGCTGGCCACGGCGCTGGCCGACCCCGAAGTGCGGCGGTCGATCGTCTCGTGGACGCCGTCGTCGCCGGCCCAGGCCGACGCCATGACCAAGGCCTACGAGCGCACCTTCCTCTTGGGCAACCCGCCCGACTACGAGCCGGGACCGGAGCGCTCGCTGGCCGGGGTCGCTGCGGCAAGCGGCCGGTCGCCGCTGGAGGTGGCCTACGACGAGATGGCCCGCGACGGCGGGCAAGGCCTCCTCTACATCCCCATCCTGAATTACGCCACGGGTGACCTCGACCACGTGCGCGAAATGATGCTGCACCCGCAGGGCCTGCTCGGACTGGCGGACGGCGGCGCCCACACCGGCACCATCTGCGACGCCTCCATGCCCACCTTCATGCTCACGCACTGGACGCGCGACCGTCGTCGGGGCGAGAAGCTGCCACTCGAGTACGTCGTGAGGAAGCAAACGCGCGACACGGCGAGGCTGTACGGCATGACCGACCGCGGCACGGTGGAGCCCGGTGCGCTCGCCGATTTCAACCTCATCGACTACGACGCCCTGACGCTCGGAGCACCGTTCGTCACGAACGACCTGCCCGCGGGCGGGCGCCGGCTCCTCCAGAAGGCCTCGGGGTACGTGGCCACCGTAAAGGCCGGGACCGTGACGTTCGAGCACGGCGAGCCCACCGGCGCGCTGCCGGGCCGCCTGGTACGCGGCGCCCGCTGAACACGACCAACAACGCCATCTCCCACTGTCCGCATCGCCAGGTCCCCGGCACGGCAGACTGCACCCCGTATGGAGGCACCCCTGACCCAGTACGCCCTCCGGGACGGCGTCCACATCGGCTATCAGGTCTGGGGGCGGACTGCCGGAGCACCGGGGCATGAGCCGGTGGACGTGCTGGAGTTCAACAGCGGGCTCATGATCTCCATCGACGAAACGGTCGACGAGCCCAACTGGCTGCGCTACACCGAGCGGGTGGCGGACTTCTCCCGTCTGATCCGCTTCGATGCCGGTGGGCTCGGGCTGTCCGATCCCCTGCCGACGGACACGGATCCCTCCATTGAGGGGTGGGGACGCGACGCTCTGGAGGTCATGGACGCAGCGGGGTGCGACCGCGCCGTCGTCCTGGCCTCAGCCGGCGGCACCATGCCCGCCCTCTGGCTGGCGGCGACGCACCCCGAGCGTGTCATCTCACTGATGATCGTCAACGGCACGGCCCGGGTAGGCCGGGCCGACGACTACAGCTTCGGCGCGTCCGACGAGGAGGTGGCCAGCGGATCCGGCATTGAGGTGGTCCTGACCGAGGACGAGATCCCGCGGGACATCGCCATCTTCGCTCCCAGCCTGGCTCATCGGGTCGGCTTCCGTGAATGGTGGGGTCGGGCGGCCCGGCGCGGTGCCAGCCCGGCAACCGCCCAGGCCTTCAACTTCGTCACGTACTCCGCCGACGTCCGCTGGTGCCTCCCGTCCGTCAGCTGCCCCACGCTCGTGTTCGCGCGCCTCGACTGCTACGCCCAGTTGAGTGAGCACGGCCGCTATCTGTCCGAGCACATCGCCGGCGCCCGCCTCATCACCACGACCGGGCCGGACATCGTCCCCTGGGCCGGCGAGTTCGATTCCATCATTGACGAGATGGAGGAATTCGTCACAGGGGCGCCCGGGGTGCACGCCGCCACCCGGCTGCTCAGCGCCGTCCTCTTCACCGACATTGTGGATTCGACCGTGCGCGCCGCGGAGGTGGGTGACCGACAGTGGCGCGCCGTCCTCGACGAGTTCGACGTCAACGTGGGGCGGCTGCTGGCCCGCCACGACGGCATTCTCGTCAAGACGACCGGCGACGGGATCCTGGCCCGCTTCGCCGCTCCGGCACAGGCCGTGCGCTGCGCGGAGGCGATGGTGCGTGTGGCCGGCACCGCAGGCCTGCAACTGCGGGCCGGCCTGCACGCCGGTGAGGTCGAGCTGCGCGGCGACGACATCGGCGGCCTGGCCGTCCATGTCGCCTCGCGGGTAAGCGCGCTGGCCGACGCCGACGAGGTCCTGGTCACCGGCACGGTGCGCGACCTCGTGGTGGGATCGGGCATCACCTTCGAGGACCGCGGGCGGAGCGATCTCAAGGGCGTGCCCGGCGAATGGCAGATCCTGGCGGTCGACCGGGCACCGGCATTGTGAGCGGTCCCACGCCCCGGTCCGGACGCACCAACCGGCGACAGCGGCAGACCCAGATCCGCCGGCGGCGTGCGGTGGTGCTGCTCTCGCTCGTCCTCGTGGTGGCGGCCCTGGTAGTGACCCTCTCATCGGGAAGCTCTCCACCGTCGCACAGCTCGACGTCGTCGTCCTCCACGCCGTCGTCCGCGACGTCGTCGCCCTCCACCTCGCCAGCCGGGGCGCACCCGGCACGGACGGTGGCGACGGGCCCCCCGTCACTGGAGGCCGGCATTGAGCCCTGGCAGCTCACCGCCCCGCTCTCCCGGGAAGCGCTCGTCGCGGTCGGCAGCCGGCTCCGCATTCTCGGCGGCCTGTCCCCGTCAGGGAGTTCCCTCAACAGCGCGTCGTGGCTCGACCCGGCGAGCGGGACGCTCACGGCGGCGGGCTCGCTCGCCAATGTGGTCCACGACGCCGCGGGCGCCCAGATCGGCGCCACGTCGTATGTCTTCGGTGGCGGCTCGCCCAACACGTTCGCCGCCGTGCAGTCACTCGGCGCCACGACCGGGACCGGCGCAGTGCCCGGTCGACTCCCACAGCCCCGCTCGGACCTCGCCACCGCCACGGTCGGGGGCACCGTCTACATCGTGGGCGGCTACGACGGCACCACCTACGAGCCCTCGGTCCTGGCCACGACGGACGGCACCCACTTCACCAGCGTGGCCAACCTGCCGGTGCCGGTGCGCTATTCCGCCGTCGTGGCGCTCGGCAGTGACGTGTTCACCTTCGGGGGCCAGACGGGCAGCGGCCCCGGCAGCGCGGTCAGTGCCACCGCGGACATTCAAGAGATCGATCCGGCGACCCACACCGCTCACGTCGTCGGCACCCTGCCCCTGGCGCTGTACGGCGCGGCCGCCTTCGTGATCGACGGCCACATCTACCTCGCCGGTGGCCAGACCGGCAGCGGACAGACGCTGACCCAGCTCTACGAATTCGACCAACGCACCCGTCGGGTGGCCGACGCCGGCCTGCTTCCCCAGGCCGTCGCCTTCGGCGGGTACGCCACGGTCGGCACCGGGAAGGCCGCCATCGGCTACATCGTGGGCGGCGAGGTGGCCCAGCAGTCGGGCACCGATCAGGCCGGCGAGGCGACGGGATCGCTGGCGAGCGTGATCTCCTTGCGGCCCAGCAGCTACGGCGGACCCGTCGGGGGGGCTGCCGCGGGAGCTCCCTATCAGGGCCACCTGATGATCGCCGACCGGGGCAACGACCGTCTGCTGGTGATGGACGCGGCACGAAACCTGCAGTGGCAGTACCCCTCGGCCACCATGCCACCCCCACCCGGGGGGTTCTACTTCCCCGACGACGCCTTCTTCTTCCACAAGGGGACGGGGATCATCTCCAACCAGGAGGACAACCACACCATTGTGGAGATCGGCTACCCGTCGGGGAAGATCCTCTGGCAGTACGGGCATCCCGGAGTACCCGGGGCCGGGGCCGGCTACCTGAACCAGCCGGACGACGCCTACCTGCTCAAGAACGGCGACATCACGGTGGCCGATGCCCTGAACGACCGCATCCTCTTCATTTCGCCCAACGGGACGCCCTTGAGCCAGATCGGCACCAACGGGGTGGCGGTGCACAACCCACCGACGAGCGTGGGGTACCCCAACGGCGACACCCCGCTCGCCAACGGGAACGTCCTGGTCTCGGAAATCAACGGATCGTGGATCACGGAGTACACACCCGGCGGCCAGCTGGTGTGGACCGTGCAGCTGCCGACCGTCAACTATCCCTCCGATCCCCAGCAGGTCGGCTCGAACCTGTACCTCCTCGCCGACTACGACCCCCCTGCCGAGGGGCGGATCCTGACCATTCGCCGCTCCGGCGCCATCGTCTGGAAGTACGACGTCCTGGCGGGGGACGGCATGCTCAAGAAGCCGTCGCTGGCGGAGCAACTTCCCAACGGCCTGATCATGGCCAACGACGACTACCGCAACCGCGTCGTCGTCATCGACCCGCGTGACGACAGCATCGTGTGGCAGTACGGGCTCACCGACACCTCGGGCACCGCGCCGGGACTGCTCAGCATCCCGGACGGCTTCGACCTGCTCCTCGCCAACGGCACCACCCCGACTCACCCACAGACGGGCTGACCATGATCAGGACCGGAGTCCCTTCCGTGCTAGTCATAGAGCGCCGATTGCTCGGGGCACCGTGGAGATCGGAGTTAGCTGCATGGCACAACGGACTCGACCCGTGGCAGTGAGCCGCGCCAGCAAGCAGGCGCCGGCCGGCGGAGCGGGCACACCTGGCGTCCGCCGCCGGCGGCGGACGCGCTTCGACGCCCCGCCGCCACGACCGTTCGCTCTCTCCGGGTGGGCCTTGCTGCCCCTGCGCGCGTTCCTCGGATTCACGTTCTGCTTCGCCGGGCTGCAGAAGTTGGCCAACCCTAATTTTTTCAACGCCAACAGCCCATCGAGCATTCAGGCCCAGCTGATCGCGTCCATCAGGATCAGCCCTGTGCACCTGGTCCTGGGGCATCTCCTCCGCTTCGCCGTGCCGATCGGCATTGTCATTGCACTGGCCGAGTTGGCCGTCGGGCTGGGCGCGCTCCTCGGGCTCTGGACCCGGTTGGCCGCGGCCGGCGGCGTCCTCCTTTCCTTCACCCTCTTCCTGACCGTGAGCTTCCACTCCTCGCCGTATTACACCGGTGCCGACATCGTCTTCCTGTTCGCCTGGGTCCCGCTGGTCCTGGCGGGCTCGGGTGGCGTGCTGTCCCTCGACGGGGTGATCGCCGCCAGAGTGGCGGCCGAGAACAAGAGCGGGCCGCCGACGATGGTGCCCGTCCGCTTCGAGCTGGTGCAGCAGGTCTGCGGCCACTATGAGCTCGACACGTGCACCGCACAGGGGGGACAGCCCTGCGACGTACGCCGCTGCCCGTTCCTGGTCGACGAGCGCGGCAGCCTGGTGGAGCGGGGGCCCGACGCAGTGGACCGCCGGACCCTGGTCCTCGGCGGGAGCGCCGTCGCCGCCTCCGCAGTGATCGGGGCAGTGGCCGCGGGTGCCGCCGCCGGGCTCGGTCGGGCCATCGGCGGCGCGCCGAGCCCCGGAGGCGCCGGCACGTCCGCCCTCTCCACCGGCGGGACGGGCGCCGGCGCCGGGACCACCTCGACGACGGCCCCGGCTGGGCCGACCACGACGGCCCCCGTCGGGGCGACCACGACAACGGCACCGGCGGTGGCGGGCAAGCGCATCGGCCAGGCCAGCCAGGTCCCCGTCGGCGGCGCGGCCACCTTCACGGACCCGGCCACCGGTGACCCGGGCCTCGTGCTGCAGCTCGCCAAGGACCAGTTCGTGGCCTACGACGCCATCTGCCCGCACGCCGGCTGCACGGTCGGGTACGCACCCGGCGCCAAGCTGATTGTGTGCCCGTGCCACGGTTCGGAGTTCGACCCCACGACGGGTGATGTGGTCAGCCCCCCGGCGCCCCGAGGCCTCACGCCGATTCACGTGGCGGTCAGCGCCGACGGCTCCCTCCTCGTCGACGGCTGAACGCCCGGGCGGACCGCGTTCCGCTGTTTGAATGTCCTCCATGACCCTTTATGCGTTGGGCGACGAACGGCCACGGATCCACCCGGATGCCTACATCCACCCCGAAGCGGTTCTGATCGGCGAAGTGCGCCTCGGGCCGAGCTCGAGCGTCTGGCCCGGGGCCGTCATCCGGGCCGACAATGGTCCGATCGTCATCGGCGCCCGTACGTCGATTCAGGATGGCGCCGTCATCCACACCCAAACCGAACGGCACACCCGGATAGGGGACGATTGCGTCATTGGGCATCTGGCCCATCTGGAGGGCTGCCTCGTCGAGGACCTGGTCCTCATCGGTTCGGGAGCCGTCGTGCTCGAGGGAGTCATCTGCCGGTCAGGTTCGCTCGTCGGGGCGGGGGCCGTCGTGTCACCTGGGACCGAAGTTCCGTCCGGTGCCATGGCGCTCGGGGTTCCAGCCCGCATCCGCGAGGGCACCGTCAGTCGTGAATCGGTGAGGGTGAACGCGGAGGCGTACGCACTGCGGCATCTACCCCAGCATCGCGACGGCAGCCACGAAGTGTCCCTGGCGGAATGCCTCGAGGGGTGACGAGGAGACATTCCGGTCCCACAACTTGGGACCTTCGTCCCTGTTCGAGCCACCTGTCCAGGTTTATTCTCAATTTCATTGGTTGAGGATTTTCTTGACTGGGTGCAGAGGAGGTCACGATGTGGGGAACAAAGCAAACTCTCGGACGTGACGAGGCAGCAGGGTGGCCAAGCCGACAGGCTTCGACATCCTCCCCCCGACGGAGCGCGCTGTACGAGGGCGCTGACGGTGCGTCTGCGGTCGCCGTCTCACGAGTGCTCGATGCAATGGACGTCGACACCATGTGGTGCCCCGGGCCAGGCGACGGGCACGGTTCTCGTTGCCCCCTGGTCGAAGAGGGTCACTGCGACCTCATAGAAAAGGCCGATTTCGTGATCAATGACCTCGGAACGAGCACCACTCGCTGTGCCGCGGTCGCGCAGGCGGTGGACGGGACAGTGCACGGCGACAAACCGGTCGCCGTGGTCACGGGGCATCAGCAAGCAGAGTCGCTCCGCACCCAACTCCCGGCGTGCACCGTGGTCGAGGGTCCCCTGACGAGAAAAATTGTCGAGGACATCGCCCAGGACACATGACCTGGGCGACCCCGGGCCATTCGGCGCGATTCGTCAGCCGGGCCTAGAGGTCGTGTTCCGAGTTCTCCGTTGAGCTGTGACTTGATTTCGAACTCCTCGCCGGCAGCGACGACGGCGTTCGCATGCCCCGCCCTGAGCCACACCCTGGCGAGAACGGCACCCTGAAAGCCTGACTCGGGGCAGGTGTCGAGGCGCTCGTCTCGATCGACTGCCTGCTCTTCCCGAAAAACCAGGTCAAACGACTACCATGCTCTCGGTTGTACAGAATTTCAATGACCGGGATGTAGCGCAGCTTGGCAGCGCGCCTGCTTTGGGAGCAGGAGGTCCGGGGTTCAAATCCCCGCATCCCGACCACGGCGACATGACCGGTTCAGTGGTCCGTGCCGTCCGGCTTCCCTCCAGCTCCGAGTCCTGCCCCTGAGATTGCAGGATCTGGGCCACAATGCGGCGTGACCGCCACCACCCAGGCCACTGCTCCCCCGTCGTCCAGCGGGAAGATCGTCCTGCTCACATTGGCGGCAGCGCAATTCCTGATGACCCTGGACACCTCGGTCATGAATGTGGCCATCGCCACCGTGGCCAAGGATGTCGGGACCACGGTCACCGGGATTCAGTTCGCCATCACCCTCTACACGCTCGTCATGGCTGCGTTCATGATCACGGGCGGCAAGGTTGGGCAGATCATCGGGCGCAAGCGGGCCTTCATGATCGGCTGCGTGGTCTACGGGTGCGGTTCGGGCATCACCGCGCTGTCCAAGTCCCTGCCGGTGCTCATCCTTGGTTGGTCGGTGCTCGAAGGGCTCGGCGCCGCGCTCATCATGCCGGCCGTGGTGGCGCTGGTGGCCACGAATTTCGGCCGCGCCGAGCGGCCGCGGGCCTACGGGCTGGTGGCCTCGGCGGGCGCCGTCGCGGTGGCCGTGGGGCCATTGGTCGGCGGGTTGTTCACCACCTACGCCAGCTGGCGTTGGGTCTTCGTGGGCGAGGTCATCCTGGTGCTCGGGATCCTCGGCCTCTCCAGGCGGATGGCCGATTCGCCCGCTGTCCCTGGTGTCCACCTCGACCCGGTCGGGACGCTGCTCTCCGCCGCCGGCCTGGGCATGATCGTCTACGGCGTCATCCGTTCGGGTACGTGGGGCTTCGTCCAGCCCAAGCAGGACGCGCCGCAGTGGCTGGGCATGTCCCCGGTCGTCTGGTTGCTGCTCGGCGGCGGAGCCGTCCTCGTCCTGTTCGCGTTGTGGGAGAGCAGGCGCCTGCGCCATCACCAGCCCGCGCTCCTCGACCCGCAGATGCTCAAGGTCCCACGGCTCCAAGGTGGGCTGACCTCGTTCTTCTTCCAATTCATGCTGCAGTCCGGTCTCTTCTTCGTGATCCCCCTGTTCTTGTCAGTGGCCCTCGGGCTCTCGGCGGTGGCCACCGGCGTCCGGCTCCTCCCACTGTCGATCACGCTGTTGGCCAGTGCCGTCGGCGTGCCCAGACTCTTCCCGCGCACGTCGCCGCGACGGATCGTGCGCGTCGGCTTCGGCCTGTTGTTCCTCGGTATCGTCACCCTCCTGGCCGCGCTGGACTCCGGGGCCGGAGCGGAGATCGTGACCGGTCCGCTCCTCCTGGCCGGGCTCGGGACCGGGACCCTGGCCTCGCAACTCGGCAGTGTCACCGTCTCCGCCGTGCCCGACTCCCAGAGTGGCGAAGTGGGCGGTGTGCAGAACACGGTCACCAACCTCGGGGCGTCGATCGGCACCGCGCTCTCCGGAGCCATCCTCATCGCCGTGCTCACCACGACGTTCCTCGGATCGGTGGCCGCCAACCCCGCCATCCCGAAGGAGCTGTCGTCGAAGGCTCAGGTCGAGCTCTCCGCCGGCATTCCCTTCGTGAGCGACGCCGATCTCAACGCGGTCCTGCAGCAGGCGGACGTCCCGCCGGCGACGGCGAACGCCATCGTGGACGAGAACGCGCAGAGCCGGATCAACGGGTTGCGCGCCGCACTGGCCGTCCTCGCGCTCATCGCCCTGTTGGCGCTGGTGCTGACGCGACGCCTTCCCACGGTGCAACCCGGAGACGAGAAGCCCGAGCCGGCCGGGCCCCACTCCGCACCGGCCTGAGCGGCCCCAAAGGTGTGCTCAGCTCCGGCGGCTCAGCTCCGGCGGCTCAGCTCCGGCGGAGCGTGACGCTGCACCAGGCACGCTTGCGACACGAGGGGCAGGTCATGCGGTGGTCGAAGCGACGGCGCGGCCGCCACACTCCGAGTGGGAACTGGAAGATCAGCAGGTCCAGCACACCGACATACGACGCCTGCCCACAGCGGGCGCATATCACGGTGAAGCTGCCACGCTCGTCGAGGGGGTTGCCCGACGTCATCGCCCGGCTGTCGGCCTCGGGGATGGCACCCGAATAGAGCGCATGCTTGCCGACAGGCAACGCCACGGTCCCATCAGGCTGGGTCTGCCCCGGCCCGCCCGCCGACGGTACCCAGAACAACGCCCGCTTGCCGAGAGGGTCGGGCGCCTTGTCGCTCCGCGAAGCGGCCATGCCGCTCAGGCGGTCTGCATGGCGTCGTAGACGCGCGTCGAGAGCGCGCGATAGGCCACGGCTCCCGGCGACGTCGGCGCGTGTTGCAGCACCGACCGTCCGAGTCCCGGAGCCTCGGCGAACCGCACGGATTTCGGGACCGACGGTTGGAACAAGGGCAGGCCGTAGCGTTCCTCGACCTCGGAAAGCACCTGACGCGAATGGGTCGTGCGGGCGTCGAACATCGTCGGGATGACACCGAGCACCTGGAGCTTCTCGTTGGCGAACTGGCGCACGTCCTCAATCGTCTCGAGCAGCTGGCCGACGCCACGGTGGCTGAGGGCCTCGCACTGGAGCGGCACGATCACGGCTTCTGCGGCGGTCAGGCCGTTGATCGTCAACACGCCCAGCGAGGGCGGGCAGTCGATCAGCACGGCGTGGTAGTCGTCCAGCACCGGGACCAGCGCCTGGGCCAGGACGTGCTCGCGTCCGGTCCGGGTCAGCAGATGCACCTCTGCACCAGCCAGGTCGATGGTGGCCGGCGCCAGATGGAGGCCCGGCACGTCGGGCACGGCTCTGACGACGTCGGCCAGCCGAGACCGCCGCACGAGCACATCGTGGAGCGACGAGTCGAGCGCATCAGGATCGAAGCCCAGCGAGTAGGTGAGGCAGGCCTGCGGGTCGAGGTCCACCACCAGCACGCGGTGGCCCTGTTGTGCCAAGGCCACTCCCAGGGACTGCACGGTCGTCGTCTTGGCCACGCCGCCCTTCTGATTGGCGACGGCGACGACCTTGAGCATCTTCGGAGTCTAGGACTGCCGCCGCCCCCTTTCCCAGGGCGAATTTCGCGGCCGCGGGCGAACGGTTCAGCGGTAGGCGGCTTCCTCGCGGCCCACATCGGTGACCAGATCGCCCAGGGCCAGGTTGACGTCGTCCTGGTGGTACCCCCAGGTCGGTCCGAGTGACGCCGAGACGGTCGGGCGTGGGTCGCCCGGGGCGGGGGTCGCCGTCACCTGCAACCAGGTGGCGCCGTCACTCTGCCGGCATTGCGCCGAGTAGAGGTCGGGGAAGGTGACCCACGGCGTCAGCACCCGCAGCCCCGACGTCGGTGCCGTGGCTGCGCGAAAGAAGGGTTGCAAGGCACCCACCCGGGAGGAGAAGGTGACCGGATTGACGCACACCACCTGCTGCGACCCTGCTCCCCCCTGACCCGACTGCACGCTCACCCCTTGCCCCGCCCGTCCGAAGAGGGAGTTGGCCGGCGGTGGCGAGCCGAACGACGAATAGGCGATGACACACCCGGTCTGGGCCGACGAGCGGCAAACCGGGATGTGCTGGAACGTGCCACCGACCACCCGACCGGTGGGCACCTGCACGTTCCCACCCAGGAGGATGGCGGACACCATCCGCTTGCGCAGGGTCGGTGAGGGGTCCACCTGGGTACGCAACAACCTGATGAGGAGGGCCGAGCCCTGCGAGTGCCCGATGAAGATGATCGGCCTGCCGTGGTTGTCGTGGGCCAGATAGTCCTTCCAGGCGGCCAGCAGGCTGGCATACGCGATGGTGGTCGACGGCCCGGCCACCAAACCCCGGGCCAGGCCGGCCACCGTCACCTGGCGGTACATGGGTGCCCACACCGTGCACTGCTGGGAGAACCGCGAGGCCTGGACGATCGCTGCGTCCCGCTCCGCCGGTTGGATGGTGAGGTCGGCGTTGCCGGTCGGCTCGGTCGAGACCGTGGGGTACACGTAGAAACAATCGAAGCGGCGCGTCGCCGCCGCGGTCGGGAAGGCGGCGAGACGGGTCGCTCCGTTCCCGCTCACGGCGGTGGTGGCCCGGCTCCGCACGCACGGATCCGGCGTCTGGCCGGGACGGCAGAGCCAGACCGTACCCACCGACGCATGGAGCGGCCGCGTGGCGGCGCCCGCCCCGGGCACGAATGCCGTCAGCACACCGGCGCCGACGGCCGCGGCGACGGACACCGCTCTCAGCGTGCGTGCGACGCCGTTTTCCATGGCCGCACAGCTTAGGAGGCCACCTGCGAGCCCGGCCGGCACGAGCCGTGCGGGGCGAGCAGGACGGGGCAGGTGCAGGCGAACCAGCGCATAGGGTCGAGGGGCGCAGCCGGGCCGATCGGTCAGTCGACATGATCCCGCAGCCCCCTCCGCCCGCACACCAGAACCGAAAGAGAATTGTGGCAGTCCCTCGCATGAACCAGAAGATCGCCGTCGGCATTGTGTTCGTCTCGGCCATGTTCATGAACATCATGGACATCACGATCGTGAACGTCGCCCTGCCCACCATCGGCCGCGACTTCCAGATCCCCCCCACCGCTGTCGACGGTGTCGTCATCGCCTATCTCGTCAGTCTGGCCGTCTTCATTCCGGCGTCGGGTTGGCTCGGCGACCGTTTCGGCGGGAAGCGGGTCCTCCTCGCCGCCATCGTCGTGTTCACCATCGGCTCGGCGCTGTGCGGCGTGGCCCAGAACATGACCGAACTGGTGCTCTTCCGCGTCATTCAAGGTGCAGGCGGCGGCATGATGGCCCCGGTCGGGATGGCCATGCTCTTCCGAGTCTTCCCGCCGGCCGAACGGGTCCGGGCGGCCAGCATCCTGACGCTCGGGACCACCGTGGCCCCCGCGGTCGGACCGGTCCTGGGTGGCTTCCTGGTCACCAACTTCTCGTGGCGCTGGGTCTTCTTCGTCAACGTGCCGATCGGCATAGTGGCCGTGCTCTTCGGGGCGCTCGTCCTGGAGAAGGTCGACGCCATAGATGCGGGCCGCTTCGACGTGCCGGGCTTCATCCTGGGCGGTGCCGGTCTGGGCCTGTTGATGTACGGCATTTCGGAGGGTCCGCTCCGGTCGTGGTCGTCGACATCGGTCATCGCCTCGTGCGTCGTCGGCACCGTGCTGTTGGTGGCGTTCGTCCTCGTGGAGCTGCGGACCACCAGGCCCATGGTCGACCTCCACCTCCTCCGTGAGCGCTTGTTCCGCTCGACCAACTGCGTCATGTTCCTCGCCGCCGCTGCCTTCTTGGGATTGCTATATCTCATTCCGCTGTACTTCCAGGACGCACGAGGGCTGTCGGCGCTGCAGTCCGGCCTCTCGACCTTCCCCGAGGCCTTCGGCGTCATGATCGGCGCGCAGTTCGCCAGCCGCTTCATCTATCCGCGTATCGGGCCGCGCCGTCACATCACGGGCGGGTTGCTCGGGCTGGCCGTCTGCATGTTGTTGCTGACCCAGATCAGCGTCAGCACCAACCTGTGGCTGATCCGCGGCCTCATGTTCGTGCTGGGTTGGATGATGGCCCAGGTGATGGTGCCCAACCAGGCCGCGGCCTTCGCCATGATCACGCCGGACTCCATGGGACGGGCCTCGACCTTCTTCAACACCATGCGCCAGGTCGGGAGCGCCACCGGCGTGGCCGTCCTGTCCACCGTGCTGATCAGCGCCGGCACGACCCACGGCAACGCCAGCACGACGTCTCCCGACATCACGGGCTACCGCTTCGCATTCCTGGTCGCGGCGATCTTCGCCCTGGCTGCGGCGGCCTTCTCGTTGACCATTCACGACGGTGACGCCGCGGAGACCATCGTCCGACGCGTCCGGCGACCCTCCGCCGTGCGACGGGCACCGCTGCCTGTCCCCGAAGGCAGTCCGGCATGACGGCCGTCGAGACGCTCTGCGTCTTCTGCGGCTCGAGCCCCGGCACCGACCCGGCCTTCGCCGTGGCGGCCGAGCGCTTCGGCACGGCCGTCGCGGAGCGCGGCGTCGAGCTCGTCTACGGCGGCGCCTCGGTTGGACTGATGGGCGTGGTCGCCGATGCCGCCCTCGCTGCGGGCGGGCGGGCCACCGGCGTGATCACCGAGTCCCTGGCCGGCCACGAGATCGCCCACGACACCTTGAGCGACCTGCATGTCGTGAGCACCATGCACGAGCGCAAGGCGCTCATGTCCGACCTGTCCGATGCCTTCGTCATGCTCCCGGGCGGCTTCGGGACCTACGAGGAGTTCATGGAGTCGGTCACGTGGGCGCAGCTCGGGATCCACGAAAAGCCCTGCGGCATCCTCAACGTGAGCGGGTTCTACGACGACCTGCTCGTCTTCGTCCGCCACGCCGTCGCCCAGGGCTTCATCAAGTCCCGTCAGGTCGACGCACTGGTGGTGACCGACGGTGTCGACGAGCTGCTCGACCTGCTCCTCGCCGCTGCCGAGGAGCAGGTCACTCGCCGGTAGGTCCGGCCGTCCGGGGCCCGCCGGGGCCAGCCGGCTCAGGCCGGACGGGGAAGCAGCAGCACGTCGCGCAGCTCGTCGGTCTCGCCCCAGTCGGCCAGGAGCTCGGCCACCGAGGCGTACGGCTTCTCCGCTCCGGTCGCCTTCTCCAGGAGCGACGGTGTGTAGCCGAGATCCTCGAAGTACCCGAGATACTCGGCCACCGTCGTGCCCGACACGCGACGCAGCATTTCGTCCTTCAGCTCGGTGGTGACGATGGGGCGGTCGCGCGCAATGAGGCGAGTGGCGCCCCGCACCACCCGACCCTCTGCGCCCTCGACGTCCATCTTCAAGAATCCGACCGATCCCTGCACGAGCTCGTCCAGGCGGAAGGCCGGGACGATCGTGCCGGGGTGGGACAGGAGCTCCCCGTCTTCGATCAAGCCCCCGTTGGAGCCGACGTGCGTCGAGTAGTAGGCCCAGCCCGTCGCCGCGTCGGCCGCCACCGGCAGCAGCTGGACGTTCGTGATGTCGTTGAGCCGCAGCGAGGACAACAGGAGGCGACAATTCTCCGAGTTCGGCTCCAGGGCAACGACCCGACCGGAGGGACCGACCAGCCGGGACGCCAGCAACGAGTAGTACCCGAGGTTGGCTCCGACGTCGACCACGGTCATCCCGCTGGTGCAGTACTTCTCGAACACGGCGGAGAGATGCGACTCGTAGCGCCCCGAGAGCAGGCCGGGGGTGACCGCAGCGTCGGCGGCATCCGCGAACAGCTCCACGCCGCCGACCTCGCACCGCACGGCATCCCCCTCAGCCAGCTGCACCGAGAAGGCGGTCGGCGCCATCTGGTGCTCAATCGTCCCGAGCATGCGACGAATGGTCGAGGGCTGAGCCAGGTCCCCCGCCGCGGCCTCGTCGAGGGCGGGACGGAGCTCG
>Ga0182030_10015707_pt1 | contig 14822 bp, 16 predicted proteins | sample 812S3MmetaG_FD_121299 | JGI IMG/M metagenome (GOLD analysis project Ga0182030, IMG submission 121299) | Permafrost microbial communities from Stordalen Mire, Sweden - 812S3M metaG (Illumina Assembly) | ecosystem: Environmental > Terrestrial > Soil > Wetlands > Permafrost | place: Sweden... | reverse complement strand
TCGGCAAGCTTTCTGATGACCTGCTCGGGGGTGTGATGACGCTTCTTCATGCTGTCCTCCTGGCTCCATTCTGGAGCATCGGGACTCTCAATAGCAGTGGATCATTTCACGGGGACCCGCGCACAGCTCTTAACAAAATTAGTCGTAGTGTCAAATCGAACGATTGAAAATATTGAAGCCGTCAACATGACCAGCATTATTTTCATCGTCGTATCCGCGATTTGTGTCAGGAACATATCTGGGGTGACCAACAAGCGCCGCCTCCCGATAACGGGAATTCAAATATGGTGAATTCTGTAATCAATACTGATATCAATGCCGTTAATGTAGAAATGCTCGGGGGTATCACATCCGGGACGATATTTGCTGCGGGAATCGCCATGCTGGTCGATGTTTTTTTGGGTCCGGTAGCAGTTTCGGCCGGCGCCTGACCGGCCGGTTCGAGGGTGGTGTCTTGAATTGCCTGCAAGGAGAACTCCATGGGGAAGAATGTTCAAAGCGACGACGTTGAGTACTTTGTATCAATAGGTGACAAATTCCGAAATTCGAAAGATTTTGTTAGTGCCATCTTGTGGTATCGGAAAGCATACGAATTGGGCAACTTGGAATCGGGGCACCGAGTAGGTGAAATGCTTGCTGAAGCCGGGAAAAGAGATGAATCAGACCGCTGGTTTCATTCGCTCGCCCTGAAAGGTGATTCGTTTGCGATGAATTGGATTGCAACTTCATATAAGGAAAGTGGCGACAATGTCGCCGCCGAGAAATGGTATCGATTGGCAGCCGAAAGTGGATTCACGGCGGCAATGAACTCCTTAGGATTCGCCCTAATAAAGTCAGGGAGGGTTGGTGAGGGTAAAGAATGGTACGAACGTTCAGCAAATGCAGGTGACCATTTTGCGGAGTTTTTACTTGGAACCATCTATCAAAAACGTTCTGAAAATGAATTGGCAGAAGAGTGGTTTCGAAAGTCTGCGAAAGCGGGAAATACGTGGGCAATGCGATATTTAGGTGAGATGTTGAAGGAGCGAGGCCAGTATCTGAATGCTCAAGACTTGTTTTTAGAATCAGCCCAGTTGGGCGATCAGCGTGCTTCGCACCATCTGGCCGTCAATGCAGAGGAAATGGGCGACCTTAGGTTGGCCGAATTTTATTATCGAGAGGCTTGTTTAGGATCTGATTCGATTGCAATGGCTAAGTATGGCCTGATGCTCGAAAAAGTTGGACGCTTTGACGAAGCTTTAGAACTTTTCCAGAATTCAGCTGATCTTGGCAATTCAGAAGGTAAGTATCTTTTAGGTCGAGCCCTTAATTCTCGTAATAGAAGGTCGGAAGCGAAGTCGCTCCTTACTGAAGCCTCCGAGGAAGGCGAAGTTGGCGCAATGGGTCTCTTGGGGACGATTCTTCAAGACGAGGGTGATTCAGTAGCTTCCCGCCACTGGTTGGAAAAGGGGGCAAAGATGGGCAGCAGATCTGCTTTTGGCCCCTTCGGTATCCGACTTGCTCAAGAAGAAAATCCCAATGAAGCGGCAGTCTGGTTCGAGAAGGCTATAGAAATTGGCCAAGACGATTACTTGTTTCAACTCGGATATTCATTACAAGATCAAGGTGAAGTGGCTCGTGCGAGGGAGGTGTTTGATATTGCAAAGAAAAAGGGACTCCCGGGAGCAGAATCTTCAATTGTTCAACTTGAGGAAATGGCGTATGCCGAGCCACGAGTATCTCAATTAAAGTTCGAGACTTTTAACATGCCCATGGTGCTCAACCGCACCTCGTCAAAGAAATGGCGACGAAATGAATTGGAATTGTCACTCCAATATCTTGATTTTGACGCGAGGATTGATGGCCTGAATCTTGACGAGATCAAGTCGGTGCTCAAGGAACGTTGCCAATTGTTCGATTTACCTGTCGTTGATATAGGTAGCCTGTTGGCCTCGCAAGATGATGACAATAAGTTGGACAAATATTTTCATTCTCAAATTGAGAAGTTATATCTTCTTGACTTTGAGTATTCAGAAATGGATGTTGCAAGAATTATCCGATTGACCACCCGGCAATGGACTGTAAACAAGATCAGTTTTGAAACTTCAATTTTTGTTTTCGCAGAAGCCGCAACGTGGATGATAAAAGTTGGAATATTGGAAATGGGTCACGTAGGTGATCGTGAAGGAGCTGTAGCGGCCAAATTTCTGCAAGGTGCCCAGGACATCAGAGTTCTCGAGTCTTTTTTTAATCCATACGAGGCAAAATGGGATGGCATATTGCCGATTGAGCATGACCCGTTAACCCGAGTTCGCTTCCACTCCGGACTCGTCATGAAATCACTTCGACTTGAACTTCTCTGATATGAATCGTTGCTCTGACCATTCCGGACGGTCGTAAAGAAGAGTTCCTCAAATCACTTCTAGAACGTCAATCTCGTACGTCCATTTCCCGCGGCCGGTGGGCGCGAAGGTCAATCAGCACATAGAAATACGTGGAGCGGGTGACGGGGATCGAACCCGCATGGCCAGCTTGGAAGGCTGGAGCTCTACCATTGAGCTACACCCGCGTGTCTGCAACGAGACTTCGTCAAGTCTAGAACACGCGACCTAGGCTATTGGCATGGCTGAGACGCTTTACGACCAGGTCGGCGGACAAGCGTTCTTCGAGAAATTGGTTGAAGGTTTCTATGACGCCGTCAGTCACGACGAGCTCTTGCGCCCGATGTATCCCGAAGACCTAACCGAATCCAAACGAACCTTGGTCCTTTTTCTATGCCAGTACTGGGGCGGCCCGACGACGTACATGGACGAGCGCGGACATCCGCGCCTGCGCATGCGCCACGCACCGTTTCGCATCACCAAGAAGGCTCGCGACGCATGGATGGCAGCCATGACGAGCGCATTATCCATCGTGCGTTCAGAGTTGACCCAGGACCAATTCGACGAGATGACCGCGTACTTCGACATGGCCGCGCACCAGATGCGCAATGTCTAGATCTCGACCTGACAGGTCGTCACTCTGCTTAGGGTGGTGACGTGAGTCGACGTCTGTCTCTCGAGAATGGCGAAACGTTCGTGATCAGCGTGACGCCTGTGGCCCAAGGGCTCGTGGCGCCAGTGGCACTGCTGCTTCTGCTCGAAGCTCTCGTCGTGTGGCTTGCCACGCTGTGGTCGCTGCTTCATCGTCACGAGGCGACGGTGCTCTTCGTCGTGGGCGTGTTGCCCGCAGTGGTCGTGTTGACGCGGACGTGGCGTTGGCGATCGAACAAGGTCACATTGACGACCCAGCGGATAGTCGTCGAAGGGGGAGTGCTGGGCCGTCATTCCACCCAAGTGAACTTGGGTGACGTCTTCGCTACGCACGCGGACCAGACTTTCGTCGAGCGTTTACGGCGACGCGGAGTGGTGTTGTTGGAGACTCAATCAGGCACTGTCATGCTCGGACCAGTACGGCATCCGGCGGCGCTGCGCCGACTCGTCGATCGGAGTCGTCGCGACCACGTGACATCAGAGACGCCGTCCTGGGACGAGTGGTTCGACGATCCCTTCCCGGATGACCACGGGCATGGTCCGCCGCGGTGACACCTGCCTCGTCAGTCCATTACCGTGTGAGAATGGAAAAATACCGCTGCACCGCCTGTGGGAACTTGACACGCTTCGACGTGGTCGAGACGACCACGGTCCGATCGTTTCACCATTACACGGTGGGTGGCGAGCTCACCATCGAGGAACCCGAGGTCATCTCGCGGGTGGTCGATTCGGTCTCGTGCCGCTGGTGCGGTCATGGACGCGGGGTAGAGGTCATCAACGAGGGTGAATAGTCGTGCGCTCGATCGATGCACCCCGTGATCGTCCCGCACCTCGACAGTTCCGCGGTCTCAGCTTGTCGGGTGAGTTGGTGCAGGGAGAATTCGTCGTTCCCACACTGGTGATGGCTGTCAAGGACGACTGTCTGGGATGTCGCAACCTGTTGGAGGCACCCGTGGACGCCTTCGGTGACGTGGCCACGTTGATCGTGTCGGCCCGGCCCAGCACCGAACCGTGGTGGGCCTCGTCGCTTCACCCGGTCGTGGTGTCAGAACTGCTCTTGCAAGAGCTCGACGTTCGCTGGCCCCCGTTCTACGTCTTGATCGATCCGGCCCGCGCAGCGGTGGTGACCGAGGGCGTGGTGTTCGGTCCTGAACAGGTCCGCGAAGAGATTGCCGCCTATTTGATGTGACACTCGCCGAGGAAGATGTTCTCAACCGAAAGGGGCATCGTGTCAGGTATCGAGTTATCCATCAGTTGCACCGATTGCGTGCGGCGTTCCACCCCCGACTGCGAGGATTGTCTCGTGACCTTCGTCCTCGGTGACCAGCCTGAGGAGTTGACGCTGAGTCCCCAACTCGCCGATGCGGCGGGACTGTTGTCCAGTCAGGGCATGATTCCGCGCCTTAAGTTCCGTCGTGTCACCTCCGACTCAGAGGACGACTTGCAGACCCATTAGCGTGGGTGGATGGCCCGCCACCTCCTGGTGACCAACGATTACCCGCCCAAAACTGGTGGTATTCAGGTCTACCTCCACGAACTCTGGAGTCGTCTCGAAGCTGATCGGGCCGTCGTCGTGACCGCTTCGTCGCACCCCGACGCCGCCGCCTTTGACGTCGCTGCACTCGACGCCGCGGACCAGGTAGTGGTCGAACGGGTGAAGGCCGCGACAGTCTTTCTGCCGACGCGCCGTACCCTGGCCGCGATCGAAGATGCCATCGAACGCCATCAACCTGACTTAGTGCTCCTCGACCCGGCGTGGCCGTTGGGCCTGCTGGGCCCCCGACTATCTCGCCCGTACGGGGTCGTGTTGCACGGTGCTGAGGTGGCGATTCCCGGTCGCCTGCCCCTGGTGGCGTCTAGCCTGCGCCACGTACTACGTCATGCCGAGGTCGCGGTGTGCGCCGGGACATACCCCGAAGCCGAGGCGCGGCGAAACGCGGCCGAGTGGATGCCTCCCGCCTTGCACATCCCGCCAGGAGTCGATACCCGGCGTTTCACGCCGCTCGACCCGTCGCGCCGCAGTGAGGTGCGTGAGCGTCTGGGACTCTCGACGTCGGCGTTGTTAGTTAGTTCCTATTCACGGCTCGTACCTCGAAAGGGTATGGACACGCTGATTCGCGCGAGTTCCCTGCTGAAGAGTAGATTTCCCGACCTGCAGATCGCTATTGGAGGTTCTGGTCGCGACCGGACTCGACTGGAGCGATTGGCCAAGAGGCTCGACGCCCCCGTGGTGTTCCTCGGGCGGGTCGACGACGACGACCTCTCACCCTGGCTCGGCGCGAGCGATCTGATGGTGATGGCCTGTCGCAGTCGATGGGCTGGTCTCGAGCAAGAGGGATTCGGGATCGTGTTCCTCGAGGCCGCCGCGTCGGGTGTCGCCCAAGTCGCTGGACGTTCGGGAGGTAGCCACGAGGCAGTGCGTCACGGCGTCACCGGTCTGGTGGTCGAGACGCCGCGGCGAGCCGACGCCGTGGCCGAAGCAATGGCCCGGTTGCTGGGTGACTCGGAGATGCGAGCCCAGTTCGCGCATAACGCCCGAGCGTTCGCGGTCGAGAAGTTCGACTGGTCGGTGCTCGCCGATCGCCTGGGAGCGGGACTGGCGCCTTTTGACGGGTACGGCACGAACCCGGCATCCTAAAGGGTCTGTCTAAAGTGGAGAAGGAGGAGGTGTCGTGGTCCAGCGTGCGACGCAGTCGATAGTCGTAGCGGCCGCGCCGTCGGCGGTCTACTCGGTCGTCGCCGACTTCGACCGCTACCGAGAATGGGTGGCCGATCTCAAGGCCATCGAAGTCCTCGAACGAGACGGTGACGGTCGAGCGCTTGAGGTGGCCTTTCGGGCGGCGGCCTTCGGCCGCTCCACCAAGTACACGCTGCGCTACGACTACAGCCGCGCGCCCGTGTCGTTGAGTTGGCACCAGACATCAGGTGACGTGACGGCCATGCTCAACGGCAGTTATCGGTTCGATCCGGTCGACGGAAGTGCCGCGGCGACGGCGGTGACTTACGATTTGGAAGTCGCCCTGGCAGTGCCGGTCCCTCAGTTCATTCAGGCACGTGCCGCGGGTCGCATCCAGCGACATGCGCTGGCGGAACTCAAGCGTCGTGCGGAGGCATTATCGTGAGCGACCTCGCCGTCGGTCTGGACGTGGGCGGCACCAAGGCCCTGGCGGTCCTCGTTGATCGCGACGGTCGCATACTCGACGAACTGCGCTCCTCGACGCCGCACGACGCCCAGGGCGGAGCTGGTGCGGCCACCGCCAAAGTGTTGGCGGAGCAGGTCGATACGTTCGCCCAGCGACATGGACTCAACGCGGTCTCACTGCCCATTGGTATCGGCATGCCCGGCATGGTGCGACGGGACGGGCGTCTCGCCTTCGCCCCCAACCTGCAGACGGTCTCGGGTGCGTCGTTCCCCGAGTTGTTGAGGGACACCATCGGCGCGGAGATGGTCTACATGGAGAATGACGGCAACTGTGCGGCCCTCGGCGAATACGCCTGGGGTGCGGGCCGTGGTATCGACGACTTCGTGATGGTCACGTTAGGTACCGGTATTGGTGGCGGCATCATCGCTAACGGCGAACTGGTGCGTGGCCAGAGTGGTTTCGGTGGCGAGATCGGCCACATGGCGGTGCAGGCACGCGGCGCACTGTGCGGCTGCGGTGGATACGGCTGCTGGGAGCGCTACGCCTCGGGTAGCGGACTCGCGCGTCTCGCGAACGAGTGGGCCGCGGATGGGCGGCTTCCTCAACTGAGTGCCCAGCGCGGGGGAGCTGAGAACGTGCGTGGTGAAGACGTGACGCGAGCCGCGGGCGAGGGGCTCGAAGAGGCCGTGGCGCTGATGAACGATGTGGCGTGGTGGTTGGCACGCGGTCTCGCCAATCTCATCGCCGTCCTCGACACTGGTCACTTCGTCATCGGTGGCGGCCTCTCGGTGGCGGCCGATCTGATGCTGCCGGCCGCGCGCGACTACTTGGCCGAACTGACCTTCGGCTACGACAAGCGCCCCCCGATCGTCGTGGCGCCCTCGGACCTCACGGTGCACGCGGGCGCGCTCGGCGCCGCCAAGGTCGCCTTCGACCGACAGCCGTGAAGCTCGGCGTCATCCTGCCAACGTTTCGCGACGATGTTCACGACGCCCTCGACGTGGCGGACCGCTGTGAGGAGTTGGGTCTGGACGGCGTCTTCGCTTACGACCACCTCTGGCCCATGGGCACGCCCACGCGACCGTCGTTGGCACCATTCCCCGTGTTGGCCGCCGTGGCGCGGCGCTGTCCGTCGCTCTACGTCGGTCCATTAGTGGCGCGAGTAGGGATGGTGGGCACGACGCACCTGGTGAACCAGTTCCGTTCTCTGGCGTCGCTGGCACCGGGACGCGTCATCGCCGCCATGGGAACGGGAGATTCCAAGTCTCGTGACGAGCTCGAGGGCTACGGTCTGGTCTTCGCTAGCGCCGACGATCGTCGAGCGCTCGTCGAGGCGACCGCGCTCGCCCTGTGTGAGGAGATGACGGTGTGGATCGGGGCGGGAGCGACCGCGACCAACGACCTAGCGCGCCGCCTCGGCGTGGTGCTCAACGTCTGGGACAGCGACCTTGACGTGACGCGCGGCTTCGTCGGCGTCGGTGCGGTGACCTGGGCCGGTCCGGTTCGCGATGACCTCTCGGGGTGGCTCGACGACCTCGAACGGGTGGGCGTCGAGTGGGCGGTGCTGGCCCCGGGGGCCGACCTCGCCAGCTTGGCCAATTGGCGTCATCACAGATGAGTCAGTAAATTTCTTTGATGGAATTCCGACGAATCAACGGCCTGCCCCCGTACGTGTTTGCGACCATTAATGGGTTAAAGGCCGCCGCACGCTCGCAGGGTCGTGACATCGTCGACTTCGGTTTCGGCAATCCAGACCTGCCGAGCCCGGACCTCGCCGTCGAGAAGTTGGCCGAGGCAGCTCATAATCCCAAGAATCACCGCTACAGCGCCAGTCGAGGCTTGCCCAATCTGCGCCTGGCGATGGCGACGCGCTACAAGAAGGTCTTTGACGTCGACCTCGACCCCGACACCGAGGTGGTGACGACCATTGGCGCCAAGGAGGGTCTGACCCACCTGATGTGGGTGTTGTTAGGACCTGGTGATACCGCTATCGTGCCGAGTCCCAGTTACCCCATCCACTTAGCGGGTCCAGGATTTGCCGGCGCCCAGGTGATCACGGTGCCGATGGTGGATCCTGGTGCGAGTACCAACGATCCGGGGGACGACTTCTTCGACGGCTTGGTCGCCGCGTGGGAGAGCGCCAGCGTCAAGCCACGCGTGATCATCTGCTCCTTCCCGCACAATCCGACGAGCGCCTGCGTGGATCTCGCGTTCATGGAACGACTGGTCGCCTTCGCCCTCGAGCGTGAGGTGATCATCTGTCACGACTTCGCGTACGCCGACCTCGGCTACGACGGGTACCAGCCGCCCTCCATTCTGCAGGTGCCACGCGCCAAGGAGTGCTGCGTCGAGCTCTACACGCTGACCAAGTCGTTCTCCATGGCTGGCTGGCGAGTGGGCTTCATGGTGGGCAACGCCGAGATTGTCGCGGCGTTGACCAAGCTCAAGTCCTACCTCGACTACGGCACGTTCCAACCGGTGCAGATCGCCGCGATCGTCGCGATGAACGAGGCGTCGGACTACCCGGATCTGCTGCGCGAGGTCTACCAGGTGCGACGCGACGCACTGATCGGCGGATTGAACCGCATCGGCTGGCCGGTAGCGACGCCCAAAGGATCGATGTTCATCTGGGCACCGATCCCCGAGGCGTATCGCGAGATGAAATCACTCGAGTTCTCCAAGTTCCTCATCACCGAGGCCGAAGTGGCCACCAGCCCCGGCGTGGGCTTCGGTGATGGTGGCGACGGTCACGTTCGGTTCGCGCTGATCGAAAACGAGTTGCGCACCCAACAGGCCATTCGCAATCTGAAGCGCGCACTGCCCAAGTTGAATTGATGGAGCGCTCGGCGCGCATCCGCCGTATCAGGACGTCGCTGATGACGGGAGGTGCCGACTCGGTGGGTCTGTGCTGCACGCGATTCGGCCGATCGGTCGATGAGGATACCGCGCCGTTCGTGGTCGTCGATTCGACCAATTCGCACGAGGGATCTCTGGTGGGTGTCCTTGAGAAGATACGCACGTGATTACGCTCTTCGGCGTCGTGGTGATCACTTTCATGATGATCATGTACGCCCTCGAACGACGTGGACGCTCGTTCGTCGCCGCCTTCTCAGTGGGCTGCGTACTCTCGAGCGTCTATGGATTTCTGTCGGGAGCGTGGCCCTTCGGTGTCGTCGAAGCGATCTGGTCGCTCATTGCGCTGCGCCGTTTCGTGAACTCTCCGCACTAGGGGACCCACCGCCGCCGCCAAGTGGCTGTGGTGCGTGGCGCTGATGACGAACTCCCGTGGCGCGCGATTCGTGTATTGGAGGCGACCAGCGACTGACCGGGGTTCGCGCGGACCCTCTTCATGAAACGCAGCGCGCAAATCGCGAACGACCACCAGGCGTGACGTGACGCTTTCGTCGGGGAGTGTTGACCACTGGTTGGGGTCAACCGACCGTAAAGGATTGGGCGACATATTTCGCGGAGGCGCGGTATTCGGGCGGTTCGTGGCACGGTATTCCGACAAATGTGGCGTTCGTGCACGCACGTGTTCGTCGTCAGGATGTGGTCCTCTTCGCTGCCTCGACCAATGCCGTTGGCGAGTGGGTAAGGTGGTGGAGGGACAAAATTGACGCTCGGCCCCGCCGATATTTGGCGTCAAAGCATTACTTGGCGCCTGCGTGTGAGGGGAAGTTTTTTTCATCGCGCACGCAAAAGGCGACAGTTGTTGGGTTTTGCGGCGAGCCGTCAGAATTTACATGGAATTGTCATAATTGGGGTTGACTAATTGTAATTACAGTGCTGTAATGACACAGCATCTTGCGTCGCGTAGTGACATAACCACTACATGTTGTGGCTTGGGGGTCGAGAACCACTGTTCTCGCTTCTCCGACCCCAGTCTTCGTGAGTGACCGGACAACCCGCAGTTACATCAGAAAGAGATAACAAAATGGCCATCGCACCTCAGCGCCTCGGAATTGGAATTCGCCGCTACTTCACCACTGACGACCGTCACCCCTACGACACGGTCGTGTGGGATCGCCGCGACGCACGCATCTCGAACTTTCGCGACGGCTCCGTCGCATTCGAGCAACTCAACGTCGAGGTGCCCTCCACGTGGTCGTTCAACGCCACCAACATCCTCGCCCAGAAGTACTTTCGCGGCACCCTGGGCACGCCCGAGCGTGAGACCAGTTTGAAGCAGGTCGTCGACCGCATCGTCGACACCATCGCGATGTGGGGAGAGGAGCGTGACTACTTCGTCGACTCCGAGGAGCTCGAGGCCTTCACCGCGGAACTCAAGCACTTGCTGATTACCCAAAAGGCCGCTTTCAATTCGCCCGTATGGTTCAACATCGGCGTCAAGGGCGTTCCCCAGCAGGGCAGTGCCTGCTTCATCTTGGCTGTCGAGGACTCGATGCGCTCGATCCTCAACTGGTACACCGAAGAGGGCATCATCTTCAAGGGTGGCTCCGGCGCCGGCGTGAACCTGTCCAAGATCCGCTCCAGTGCCGAACTCCTCGAGGGTGGTGGTACCGCTTCGGGTCCCGTCTCGTTCATGCGCGGCGCCGACGCGTCGGCGGGCACCATCAAGTCCGGTGGCAAGACCCGTCGCGCCGCCAAGATGGTCATCCTTGACGCGGACCACCCCGACGTGGAGGAGTTCATCTGGTGCAAGGCCAATGAGGAGAAGAAGGCGCGCGTCCTACGCGACGCCGGTTTCGACATGGACCTCGACGGCAAGGACATTCACTCGATCCAGTACCAGAACGCCAACAACTCGGTGCGGATCAGCGACGACTTCATGCAGGCGGTGCTCGCCGACGCGGACTGGCACCTCACCGCGCGTGACGGGGGAGCGACGGTTCGCACCGTCAAGGCGCGTGACATCTGGCGCCAGATCGCCCGCGCGGCGTGGGAGTGCGCCGACCCGGGTCTGCAGTTCGACACCACGATCAACGCGTGGCACACCTCGCCCAACACCGACCGCATCAACGGGTCGAACCCCTGCTCGGAGTACATGCACATCGACAACTCCGCGTGCAACCTGGCCAGCCTCAATCTCATGAAGTTCCTCCAGGATGACGGTCGCTTCGACGTGGACGCCTTCAAGGCCGCCATCGAGGTACTCTTCACCGCTCAGGAGATCATCGTGGGCGCCGCGGACTACCCGACCGAGAAGATCGGCGAGAACTCACGCAAGTTCCGTCAGTTGGGCCTGGGTTACGCCAACCTGGGCGCCCTCTTGATGGCCTCGGGACTCGCGTACGACTCCGACGCGGGCCGCGCCTGGGCCGCGTCGATCACCGCCTTGATGACTGGCCACGCTTACGCCACGAGCGCGCGCACCGCCGGACGGATGGGCCCCCACGAGGGGTACGCCGAGAACGCCGCACCGATGCTCAAGGTGCTCGCCAAGCACCGCGACGCCTCGTACCAGATCGACACGACGTTGGCGCCCGCCGACATCCTCGAGGCTGCGCAGGCGTCGTGGGAGGAGGCGGTCGACCTGGGCGCGCGCCACGGCGTGCGCAACGCGCAAGCGTCGGTCCTGGCGCCGACGGGCACCATCGGCCTCCTCATGGACTGCGACACCACCGGCGTCGAGCCCGACCTTGGACTGGTCAAGTTCAAGAAGCTCGTCGGCGGCGGCAACATGTCCATCGTGAACCAGACCGTGCCCCGCGCACTCTCCAAGCTGGGCTACAGCCCAGTTGAGGTCGAGGCCATCGTTGCCTATATCGATGAGAACAAGTCGATCGTCGGGGCGCCCGCTCTGAAGCCCGAGCACCTCGATGTCTTTGCCTGTTCCATGGGCGACAACACCATCCATTACCTGGGTCACGTCAAGATGATGGGCGCCATCCAGCCCTTCATTTCCGGGGCGATCTCCAAGACCGTGAACATGCCCGAAGATGCGTCGATTGAGGACGTGGAGAACTTGCACTTGGACGCCTGGCGGTTGGGGGTCAAGGCCGTCGCGATCTATCGTGACAACTGCAAGGTGGGCCAGCCCCTCTCGACGGCGAAGAAGGACGGCGAGTCCACCTCGTCGGTCGTCGCGACCGACTCGGTGGCCGCGGAGCTCTACACCAAGATCCACAAGCTCGAGACTGCCCTCGAACTCGCGAAGACCGAGGGTAGTCACGTGGTGGTGGGTGCGGTGCGCGAGCGTCTACCGCGTCGTCGCGTGTCGACCACCTTCGCCTTCCGTGTCGCCGACTGCGAAGGCTACGCTACCGTGGGCGAGTACGAGGACGGACGACCCGGTGAGGTGTTCCTCAAGGTGTCCAAGCAGGGTTCGACCCTGGCGGGCATCATGGACGCCTTCTCGATCTCCATCAGTCTGGGCCTGCAGCACGGCGTGCCGCTGGCAACCTACGTGCGTAAGTACGTCAACATGAAGTTCGAGCCATCGGGCATGACCGACGACGCCGACCTGCGCATCGCGACGTCTCTGGTTGACTACATCTTCCGCCGTCTGGCCCTGGATTACCTCGACCCGAGCGAGCGCGAAGAGTTGGGGGTCCTCTCGACGTCCGAGCGCATCCAGCCGACGCTGCCCGAGGTGGTCGAACAGGCGACGCCGTCGGTGGGCGTGAGTGTGCAACCGACGTTGGTCGACATGACCGAGAAGTCCTCGGCGCAGCCCCATCTCGTGAGTCGCGCCCCGCAGATCGACGCGCCGATGTGCTTCCAGTGCGGCAACTCGATGCAGCGTGCGGGTTCGTGCTACGTCTGTTCGAGTTGTGGCGCAACCAGCGGCTGCAGTTGATGGCAAGCTGAAGAAGTAACTGGTAATGAATTGCGGCGCGGGCCAAGTCGGTCCGCGCTGCAATTCATTCGCTCGTCGCCGATCGCACGCTTGAAGTCCGAAGTCGGTTGGAGGAGTTACGGGTGTCGTGCGATGGAGTCGAGAATGGCCGCAACGCGAATTGAATCTGCACGAGACACGATCCAGCCGCTGTCGCCGTCAATCACTCCACTGACATTTTCCACCATCTCTACAAAAGCGTTTGTGACTGGGAATTCTTCAAGCACATCATTGACCAGTAGTGAACTGGGTTCGTTCCATGTTGTGAAGGACTCACCTACTTCGGTGCTGATCCGCCCGTGAGACCCTTGAACAATGAACTGTTGATGGCTCGGTACGGCAAATGAACTTACCGAGTGTGCCGTGATGTTGTTGTTGATGCGCACTCTGAGATCAGTAGTCAGGTCAATGCCCGTTGGCCCGATTGTGCGTTCAAGTTGAGTAATGGTGAGATCAGAAGCGCCCTTAGTGAGAGCGACCCATGCGTGCACTTGGTAACAGCCCACATCAAGTAATGCTCCACCACCCATTGATGGACTGAGTCGATAGTTGTCGGTCATTTCAGAGGTGAATGTGAAAGCTGTCTCGATGTGCTCGACGTCTCCAATTTCTCCACTGGTAACAAGGTGAACCACGCGAGCAAAACGTGGATGCCATCTGCTCCATACTGCTTCAACAAGTAGTCGACCGTTGTGCGCAGCCGAATTAAACATGGCCGCTGTTTCAATGGAACTTAATCCAAGGGGTTTTTCACAGAGAACATGCTTGCCGGCCTCGAGCGACTTTGTCACCCATTGCATATGTTGACTGTTCGACAAGCTGATGTACACGGCATCAACGCGTTCGTCGGCCAAGAGGTCGTCATATGTTGCATGAACTCTTTCAGGTTCAAGAGTTGCCGACCGTTGCTCATCGCGGCTCGCGACGGCATATAAAGTTGCTCCGCGTGATGCGTGAACGGCGGGGGCTAGGCCACGACTGGCAACGAAGCCAGCGCCAAGGAAGCCCCAATTAACAGCCACTTGCTACGACCGACGAAGCACTGGTGTCACTGGCAATGCATTCTGCACGGCTGATTGTTCGGCAGCTTGCATAATTGCCACAACATTGCGAGATTGCAGTGCATTGACTTCCATAGGAAATCCGTTGTTAATGTACTCGACAATTGAGCGATGGAATTCGTGTGGCTCTGGCGGTCGTAATGGCGCAATACGCGAAGTTCCGTCAACGTGATGCACGGTCAATATCGCGGGTAGGTCGGCGACCGCTGGTTCACCCGCTGGATCCCAATCACCAATGATTGCGCCTTCGGTACCCAGCACATAGAACTTTGGCTTACGAGCAGCAGCAAGATCGGAATGAACAAAAGTTGCTTGCTTGCCGGAAGAAAATGTCACGGTGACATGTGCGTGGTCAGCATTCGTTACATGGTCCCATACGCGCTTGTGGTTTTGCCCACTGACATGTGCGACGTCATCAGGGATGATGTTCAGAATCTGATCAATGAAATGACTTCCCCAGTCGAAAATTGCGCCACCAGATACCTCGGTATTCGAGTGCCAATAATCGCACGGCCGTGAATACCCGCCGACGAAACTGTCGTAGTGGTAGACGTCGCCAATTTCACCGGAACGAATGATTTGGCGCATCGTGACAAAGTCGTCATCAAATCTGCGGTTCTGATACACCACCAGCACGAGGTCTTTTTCTGATGCAAGCGAGATCAATTCATCGCATTGATCAGTGGTGAGCGCCATTGGCTTTTCAAGGACAACATGAATGCCTCGTAGCAGTGATTCTTTGGCCCATTGATAGTGGCTATTCGGTGGAGTGGAAATAACGACAAGGTCAAGAAGGCCAGAATCCAGC
>Ga0182030_10015705_pt1 | contig 14823 bp, 9 predicted proteins | sample 812S3MmetaG_FD_121299 | JGI IMG/M metagenome (GOLD analysis project Ga0182030, IMG submission 121299) | Permafrost microbial communities from Stordalen Mire, Sweden - 812S3M metaG (Illumina Assembly) | ecosystem: Environmental > Terrestrial > Soil > Wetlands > Permafrost | place: Sweden... | reverse complement strand
GCGCGTCGAAAGCCTTCAATGCTGCTTGGTAGTAAATTTTGGCACGAGGCTTGTCGCCGATACTTTTAGCGTCTGCAGCTTTCGTTTCGAACCAATGAACAGTGTTGTCCAAGTAGGAGTGCACCATAAATTTGGACGCTTCGTCTTTTTTTGTTAGCTTAGTAAGAAACTTTTCTGTGTCGCTTGGTTCTTTCGGAGGAACAAACCCCGGAACGCCAAAGTACGTAAAACGATCCGCTGGTTTTGTTGTCTTTTCTTGTGGCTTCACGACCAATGTGCCGCCTTCGCACTCGCCGCTACACTGACTTGATTGCTGTGCTTGCGAGACTGACTGTTGTGCGGAAGCGGATCCGGCAAATGAAATGAACAGAGCGATTACGCTTGATGCTGTTCTGTGCACAAAGCGCCAGGCATTCCTAATTCTCCTCAGCCCAACAGGACAATCATCAGTGATGACTGTTCCATCTTTTCGACGATAAAACTTCATGCACTCTGAAGTTCTATGCTTGTGCAGAAATGCTTCCGCTTCCGCAGCGCTCATATCGGAGATGTTATAGACCGTTTTCGAACATGCTCCGCAATTGCGTGACCGTTCATCGCCATCCATCGCATCCCAAGACATTGAGCAGGGAGATGCAATCACAAGTCGGTCCAGCAATCCGCGCTCAGAGTTTTCGTTTCGTTGCATGAAATTAAATCGCAAAGCTAACTGGAGCGATTATGCGGAGATCGTTGGGGGATTTCATGCCTTTAGTGTGGTGAATACGAAGAATTAATACTCCGCCCCAGCTTGCTATGCGAATAGCCGATGTGGTCAAAATACTATCCGCCTGCTGTTCACGAGCGCACTGCTTTACCGGAAAACTCATTTTTGGCAAATAAAACTTGCAATGTTCAAGGAAAATCGTTCATCTAGCTTCTTAGCTTGCTCAAGGCTGAGACGACGCTCGCCTTTGAGAAATTCTGACACACGGCTTGGAGAACCGAATTCTGAGACCAGATCCTTCTGAGCAAGCTCGTTTTGCTCCATGAGATATTGAACCAACTCCCTTGGATTCATGGTTGAAACTTCATCATTCCAGCGAGACTCGTACTTCACAATAAGGTCGCTGAGAACTTCCAGATAGTCTCGTTCAGCTGGCGATAACGAGTCGAGTTTATCTGTGAGGCTGTCGCAAATTTCAGCAGCGCGATCGTTTTGCTCGTCGTATGGAATAGGACGAAGCGGGAATCGCTTAATCAGCTGTTCATATTTTTTTTTCATCGCTTATGACTGCCGGCATTTCTGTTCTTCTACTTTTTCCAGTTCCCTTTGTCATGCTCTTCCTGTGTCATGACGTGGCGAATTCACAGTTGCCCGTTTTCAAAATTTTAACAGAAACCATACAAAGACTGGAAACTCAAAGAAGCCTGCAATCGCCCCTATTGTCCACCAGCTCAAGCGAGAGAGGTTATTCGTAATGATTTGCTCGCCCTGTCGGGAGATGGTAGCCTGGTAAATGAAGTTTTCCTGCAACAAGGAAGCAGAGGACACAGCCTCTGGTCAAAGAAGGCAAGGCAATGCCAGATAGCAAGACAATCAAATCTACGCAGAGCGTAAAGAGTGAAGAAGAAAGTTTTTCGTTTTTTATGCGTGTTCTGATAATTACCTTCGGTATAGTTCTGCCTGTTGTAGCGTTAAGCGTCGAGTGGATTTTCCATCTTTGCGCCGGAGTATTTTTCGATCCGATACCAACGTTGCCTGCGACATTAGCGGTAGCGTTAGTGCCAATCTCAAACACGCTGGCTCTCATCGCGTTGAAAAAACGAAGGGAAGATTTGTACAAACTGTGCGGCATAATGAACGGCGTCGCGTTTTGCGTGACAATATTTTTTGCTGTGCTATTTCTTCCGTTGCTGCCGTTCAGCCTTCTCGCTTTGATAGTTTTTGGTATCGGCTTGTTGCCTTTATCTCCGCTTCTTGCATTTATTGTTACGTGGAACGTACGAAAGAAGCTGCGGTCTTTGCTCAAGCACCGAAACAACAAGCTAATTCCAGCTGACGTTTTCTTGAGCGCGTTTCTCGCTATATCAGCTTTCTGGATGTTCCCCTCAAATCTTACCAGAGCCTGCGAAATCGACATGATCGCAACTCCGAAAAGAGCGGCAAGCGACGTCCTTCTTCTTCGTGCGCTGGGTGAAAGTTCTGTTTTGCTTCGCTCTTGCTATGGGCTGGAGGACACAAATCTGTACTACACTTCTCTGGGAGAGCGCCTCCTCGGGTTTTTGTCCTCCTCTAAATTCGACTTCGATTCCCAGAGCTTGATAGTCTCCTCTAAGGCTCGTGAGTTCTACTATAGGGTTACAGGCAAAAATTTCAATGCTGTTCCCAAACCACCAGTGATACCATCCGACCGCTTTGTCTTTGAAGATGAGTCATTCTATTCATATGACAGCGACTTTGCCGGTGAAGCTGTGGGTGGGGTTGTACGCGGTATTAAGCTCGATCGATCTGCTATAACGGGTGAATGCGATCCGAATGCAGCTGTCGAACATCTCACCTGGACGATGAACATAAACAAAAATGGCTATGATTCACGCGAGTTCAGAGCACAGATTTTGCTGCCACCAGGGGCGGTGGTATCCGGAGCGTGGATCGTAATGGATGGTAAGAGACACGAAGCAGTCTTTCAGGCGAAGCAATCAGCCCGAACCGGTTATGAAAACGCGGTAAGGCAGGGCAAGCCTGGTCTTTTGATTGCAAGCGCAGGTCCGTCACGAATTCTGCTGCAATCACCGGCAGTAAATACCAGCCTCAACATCGGTTTGCGAATTGACTGCCCTATGAATTTGAAGCGAAAAGATCAGGCAGAGATAGTCTTGCCCTCCATGATCGAAAGAAACTTTGAATCTGCCTGCAAAACGGAAGTTAACATTCAAAAACTTTCTCGAAATTCTCAAGGTTCCACAAATTCACAAAAGAAGGATGAGGAAGGATTGTATGTAACTCTTAAGCCGTCATTTAAGGGTACATTCGATAATTCGGAACTCTTCGCCGGTGCCGCATCTACATCTGAAAATTCTAGGCGACTTTCCTTAGTTAGAGATTCCCAAAAAAACGAGTTTGTTGCTAATGACCCACGCGAGCCCAAGCAGGTGGTCAAAGAACATATTCAAGCGAAATTGCTAGAGCGTAAACCTATAATTGTTGTACTCGATGGTTCACGTAGTATGGAAGCTTGTATGGCTCAGTTATGCCAGAGCTTAAAGCAACTTTCGTCGAGCGATGTGACATTGATCTGGGCTTCTGACAAACCAACAGTGGTCGCAGATCGTGTGGCTGCGAATAGCTTGAGCTGGTCTAACGCGCTGGCTCGGGTGCAAGACTCCGCCTGTGTTGGAGGACAGGATAATGCAGACGCACTAGCGCTTGCACTCGATAAAGCTAAAAGTTCAAACGGCGCTTACATTGTCTGGTTGCATGGTCCACAAGCTATTCAGCTCAATAACTCACTTGCGGCAACCTGGAAGTCAAAGGCCGGCAATTCGACTCTGTACGAGTATCAAGCAATATCTGGTCCCAACCAGTTGATTAAGCTGCTTGAAGATAGACCAGGCATTCAGATCGTAGGGCACAACAATGGTTTGGCGGAAGATCTCACTTGCCTGTTCGCACAGCTGGACGGCAAAACTGAAGTTGTTGACACAAAGTGTGAGTTCGCTCCTAAAGCAGAAAACCTTGTGGAAAACGCGCCGCAATTTATTGCTCAAATCGCGGCGAACGACAGTGTAATTGCAAATGACAATTCTGCGGAGAAAGGACGCATTGCGGAGGCCTATCAAATTGTCACCGCTCATACCTCGGCTGTGATAGTTTTCGACCAGCCAGCGCCACAGGCCTTAAAGTTGTCGGGAGTTCCGAGCCAACAATCAAGTGCAAAAGCTAGTAACCAAGAAATCGCCAAAGCCGCAGCTCCGGCACACAACGATGGTAGCGTTGCTTCAAAGAAGGACGACAGTGTAGTTGCACAAGCTGACGCAGCCAAAGACACCGTTAAGGCGAAAGCCGTCCCCAGTCTGCTTTCAATTCCGACCAAGCCAGAGCCGCCGATGAACTTGCTTATGATTTGTGTATTTCTCTCCGCGTGCATTTTAATTTGGAAACAACGAAAACAAATATATCGGTAAGCAAGCTCCTTCTGGCAGTTCTGCTTTTCAGCTTCTGGCCGGTCTGGCGCTGGTATTTTATTAGAGTGACCGATTCGTCAGAAGAACCTTGGTGCCTTTGTGCGCTGCTCACTATTGTTGCTTTCATACTATTGAAACCGAGCAAGTCTTCTTCTCTTCAGAATCTGGCGTCATCGAGATGGGCTCAATATGCGACACTGCCGCTCTTGGTCGCCTATATCTTCTCAGTTTTCTTTTGTCCGAACTTGTTGAAAGCCTGCATCGCTGTAATAACAATCGGCGCTTTCGCAATAGGATTTTTTGATGTCGGTGTTAAAGCTAGTGGGTTCTTCGTACTTTTGTTGCTGTCACTGCCGTCGATTGCTTCACTTAACTTTTTTGCTGGATACCCGCTTCGCTTTCTTGTGGCTGCTGGTTCCGCCGCCTTATTAACGCTCACTGGAATCTGCCCGACACGGCAAGATGGAACGATCTTGCTATTGAATCAACAACCTATTTCCGTTGATGCGCCGTGTAGTGGTATCAATATGTTATGGGCAGGGATCTATTTTGCTGCAGTTGCAATCACCTTTTGCAGATTGAACTTTCGCTCATCGCTGCTAGTTCTATCAGCCGCCTTCGCTAGCATCATCGTTGCTAACGTATTCCGAGTGGCAGGATTGAGTCTTATTCAGGTAAAACTAGCATCAACGTTCGCTAATTACTCGAGCTTCGAGCCGGTGCTTCATATCGGTGCTGGAGTTATAGTTTTTATCGCGGTTTCAAGCGCGATTTTATTGCTGTCATTGAAATTGAGAAATCCAAACTCGGGCGACCTGAACGTGCAAGATGATGCTCGCGTTGATTTTGACACAGTAATCACAGCTGATATTAAGTCAAGATCGTCCAGTCTGAGAAACGGTCAGATTCAAATAACAATGGCTAGCCTAATGGTGCTGGCAGCAATTGCACCGCTCTTGCAGGAGCATAGCATGCCAGCGCTTGCGTCCAGCACACCTGATTGGAATCAGGTAATGCTGCACTATTCACTTCACGAAATTAAAGACCATGCTCGCGCCCAAAGCACAGACTTCGCCAATGGCTTTCCCGGCGTAATAAAAATTCTTTCTGATGGAAAGCGCGAGTATATAGTTCGCTGGGTCAAAAACTACACTCGTCAACTGCACCCGAGCAGCGACTGCTTCAGGGCATCTGGATATCAAATCGAATTTGGACCACTCGTTAAAGCTGATGGAGCCTCATGGTCGTCGTTCATCGCAGAAAAAGACAAGCTCAGATTGAAAGTTAGAGAACGAACATATGATCAAAACGGACATTCTTACACCGATGTTTCAGAATGGTATTGGTCGGCTTGCCTTGGGAAAACTCGCGGTCCCTGGTGGAGCATCACCGTTGTGGAACAGATTTAGACCTATGTGTCTTTGAGACCTACAAGTTCCTTTTGCAGTTCTGAAATCGACTGATAACGATTAGTCGCTTCTGCGCAAGTTGCTTTTGCGATAATTCGGTCGATCGCATCGCTCAAGCTCGGTACGATTTGTTTCGGGTGACTTTCCGTCAGCGGCTCGGGATCCTGCCCCGTGAGTATGTAATGGATGCTGCAGCCCGCAGAGTAAATATCGGTGAGAACGGTCGAACTACCTTTGAATTGCTCAGGTGCCATATAGGCAATCTTGCCGGCAGCCTCATCGCCGCCTTCGGTGCTGCTAATTGCTACAGCAAAATCAATAAGCACCAGCGCACCATTTGCGCGCAACATGAGATTGTCCGGGGTAAAATCCCGATGAATCAGCGGAGGGTTTTTATCGTGAAGAACCGATAGGATTTCACACATCGAAAGGGCATATTTCACTGCGGCGTTTTCGCTCAGTATTCCGTTTGCCTGAATCTTCGTTCGCAACGTCGTACCTTCGATGTGTTCGAGAACAAGGTAAGCTCTGTGGTCTTCAACAAAAGAATTGAGATAACGGACGATGCCGGCATTCTTCACTGATTCAAGTGCGAAAGCTTCCTCATGGAATTTTTCCAGAGACTTTCTGCGTGTGTGTAGATCAGCATAGACAGGCAGAATTGTTTCTTTCAAAACAACACTTTGTGATGGTTCTTGCAAATCCGTAGCCAGGTAAGCCGTAGCTTGCCCGCCGCCACCGAGCCGCTTGACGCAACGATAACGTTCGTTCAAAACCGTGTCTAACTGAATGGGAGTCAATCGTTCACGCCCTGGCGCTGCAGAAAGCGCGTCAAGCCATATTTCGGTAAAACTAAGATTACGGCTGGGCTGAAGAGTCTCCAGCGTGCCAGGCTCAATGGTGGCATACTTAGCGTGTTCTTGCAGGGCTTGCGCCAGACCTTCGCGAGTCTGTTCTTTTTCTAAATTACCCAATGGAATTATTAGCGCTTTTTGCGCGCTGTTAGCCATCAAAAGACAAAGACTGAATGAACGCAAATCGGTTTTGCCAAGTGGGCGCTGGATGAGGATGCGACCGATATCTGCCCACGGTATTAGTCGCTCTGGGTAAGTGACGAAAAGAACACGCTTGAACAGGCGAATTCCTGGCCCGCCGATCTCAAGCAAAGCTGTTGCGGGTCTGAGGCAGAGCAATAGGATTGCCGAGCTAAAGAAGAGCGCAATTCCTTGTAATACCAGATGTGAAGCCACCGACGCGCCGGAACTTCCTAACTGTGACACTGGCAAAAAGGAAACCAGCCATATGACCCAGAAGGGCCCGTACAAATAAAATAGGATTGCCATCAACAATAGCAGCGCGCGCGTGATACCAGCATGTCGCTCAAGCAAGAATGAGCGCAGCCATCGTCTCGCAAATGAAGGATTGTCTATATCAAGAATTTGAGTAGCGCTCAAAGTTTTTGCCCCTTCTCAAGCTCGGAGTTATAGGAGTGAAGAAGTCCGACAATGTCGTCTGCACTTGGACGCATATCTTTGTCCTGCTGCGTACATTGCATAATCAGTTTATTGAAATTTGCTGAGACGGAAGCTTTCTCATTTTTAGGTGCCGAAACTTCAAGCGCCACGGGATGTTTTCCCGTCAAAAGAAAATGCATTGTCGCGCCAAATGCGTAAATATCGCTTTGCTCTGTCGGCTTACCTTTAAGTTGTTCGGGAGCCATGTAAGCCTGTTTACCAATAATTGTACCTGTAAAGCTTGCCGCGATTTCCTTAGCCGCGCCGAAATCGATGAGCGCCAATGAGCCGTCTGCACGAAGCAACAGATTGTCAGGGCTAATATCGCGATGCACCACCGGCGGAGACTGACTGTGGAGATAGAGCAGGATATCCGCTAGTTGCTGCGCCCAATTAATCACGCATGCCTCTGCTTGCGCACCCTCTGAACTTATCAGCTTTGAGAGGTCTGTGCCGGCAAAGTATTCCATGCTGATGTAATGCCGACCGTTCTCTATGAAATAGTCGTGTACCTTCGCTATATTGCCGTGGTCTAACTTGCCCAAAATTTCCAACTCTCGTTTGAAGAGTTCCGTTGCTTTGTCTGAAATTTGCTCCGATTGACCAAAAACTGATTCTTTTAAAACGACATTGTCACCATTTCTGGTGCGCGCCAGGTAGACCGCAGAGAAGCCTCCGAAGCCGAGTTGCCGTAAGATATTATAACGTCCAGCCCCCAAAGTGCTACCTGGTTCTAGCGGTGCAAACGTTGCACCAGAAAATCTTCGAGCTAGTGACTTTTCCCAAATTTGAGTGAAGCTTACCTGTCTTTCCTTAGCGTTAGACTGTTGCAGCGCATACTCCAAATCATCAAGTTCTGCATCACGCTCACAGTGGGTCGAGCAGGATTCAAAAGCAATGAAAAACTGTTCAAGGTCTGCGTCAGTGAATCTGAAAAGTGGCAAATTTACAAGGGCACCATTTTTGAAGGCTAGCATCATCGTATCTTCTGGGGATAAGTCCGCTTCTCTCTTCCACTTTAAGTGCAAAGATGCTAGCTCCGACCATCCATATTGCAATCGAGAACGGCAGCTCTGGAAATATTTTAATGGAAAACTCAGTCCTTCTTTGCTCACTCGAATTGTGTCGTCTTCGAAAAGAAACGTGCAGATAGCGCCAATTGCGGTACAAAGCGCCATGCACGATATGATTATCAGAGCACTCCACAATGGCACGTTCGATGGCAGTCTTAGCAGAAGTACAACAAACAGCACCAGTGCACTCGGAACAGCAATTCCCCAGATCGGAAACAAAAACGCAGTAACCGTCAGCCCAAACTGCTGGCCCCGGTCGTTTTCTTTCATTTTTAATTCAAATTCAGCCAAAATTACTCATCAGGAAGGAACTTCTTTCGTTATAAATTTTCCCAGCAGTCGCTGTCAATAGCAATGGTTATAAGAGGGCAAGAAGTTTGTTATCTTACTGTTGGAACTCTCACAAGTCTCCCAGAATATGTTTTGGCGACCATTGCAACCATTATTTCAATCGTAGGGAGGTGACGCGTAGGAAGTAAAAGGGTGCAATCAATTGCTACCTTCCTGTAAAACAAAATTGCATTTTGGGTTTGCCTTTCGCTTCTCTTCTTCTCTGTTCTGGTGAAATTTACCACATAAGCGCGAAAGCCTTTTCCTATAGGGATGTGAGGAGGTCAACGGTACGCTATAATGGCGTTTCTCCAGACTAACGCCCATATGAAAGCGAGGTATCATGCGTCGGCAGCGAGTAGTTTCCCTAACCATGCTATTAACCTTTTGCCAAGCGGCAAGCCTCCCTTGCGCGTCAGCGGCGTCGCAAAATCCGCCTGCGAAGCAGGCAGATAGCAGCCCTAAGTCGAATGCGACGGAAGATTGGAATAAGGAATATGATACTGCGTTAGAGCTTGGCAAGGCGCGCAACTTTGCAGCGGCTGTTCCCATTTTGCGCAAGCTTTTGGCGCTTCCAGGAATTGCCAAAGATGCGGGCGCAAAAGCACTTATGCAAATGGATTTAGCGGAAGATCTTTACCAGCTCCAAAAATACGACGAAGCCCTCGATCTTTTTTACAGCGCCGGCGATGTACTTCTGAAGCAGGAAGAACACTATAAGAAAGAGATTGTTGAAGTTCTCGAAATGCTTTCGCGAACTTCTCGCCATTTAGGAAATGCGGCAGACGCTGAAGGCTATGGAATAAAGTCGCTAAACATGTGCGGGAAGATCTATGGTAACGACTCCGTTCAATATGCCTACAACCTTCGCAATATGGGCAAGCTGTATCTTGGTCTCTACCGATATCTCGACGCCGAGGACGTGATGAGAAGGTCTCTCGCTATCTTCGAGAAAAAAGGCGATATTGATGATGATCAACTTGCCGGTTGCTATGGATACTTATACGAAGCATTAGTAGAGCAAGGCAAGACTAGTGAAGCGAGCAAGGTGCTGGTTCAATTGGCACCACTTGAAAAAAAATTGGGCTCTACTTTTCACTTCGACGTAGACAAAACTTCTCAAGGCGAGGTGAAATACGACCGCTTCATGCGAGTCTTGCAATACAGCTTAAAGAAAGCATGGATAGTGCCAAAGAATGCTGAGCCAGGACGCGCTATCGCATTTTTCAAAATTCACATGGACGGCAAAATTAGTGACCTGAAAATAGACTGCCCGTCAGGCGATCCCGTCTATGACAAAAGTTGTATAAACGCCATCGAAGCCGCGTTTGCACATCCGCTTTTTCCGCCTAAAGGCGCTTTAGATAGCATAGATATATCTTTCACGTTCGACCAAAATTTGCTTGGTGGCTCAGAGTTATCCGGCAAACAATCGCATACGCGTTTTGATCCAATCGCCGTCGCACTGAAACTGATTGACAAACACAACTACAGAGAAGCGAAGGCTATTCTCTCACAACCTGATTTAGCTAACTCCGTGAAAGCAAACACTGCACTTAGCAGAATTTCGAATGAAATATACCAGGGCGCGGAAGGTGAAAAATATGCGCGCAAGGCAATCGAGCTGGATCCACACAACATCGATGCAAAATTGCAATGTGCCATGAGCCTGATTATTCAGCTCAAATACGCTGAAGCCGTTGAGATAGATGAGGCTATATTGAAGTTAAAGCCTGAGCCTTCATTAGAGCGGGAAACAAGACGTGAAATCATTGTCTTGAACTACGACTTGAAAAATGGTGGAAGCGTTTTCAGAGCAGAACGTTTGATCAAACAGCGCAAGATCAACGAAGCCATGCATATGCTCGAGAAACTAAAGGCGCAAGACCCTAAAGACTCGGAGGTCGAATATGCACTTAGCGAAGCTTATACGCAACTGGGGAAAACAGCAGAAGCGCTAAAGCACATAAAAACTGCAGTCTTGCTCGACCCGAGGGACTTTTCCTATCTAATTAAAGAAAGCTGGTTGGAACAGCGGCTAGGTCATGCAAAAGCATCTTTAGATATTTTGCATGACGTTCTGAAGAAAGATCCACCGGCGCCAGTGCTCGCGTATGTCAAAGAGTTGCTCGGCAACGAAGAAGTGACTTCAGGCATGCAGACCATTCCGAACGACATGGCGAAAGATTACCTTCAAGAATTCGCCGGAAACAATCTCAGGCGATGGAAACTAGGTCCTGACAAAACGCTCAACGTGTACATTGCAAGCGGAGACTATGTGCCGGGATACAGAGACGAATTCAAAGGATACGTAGTCGATGCTTTGCGGAAATGGAGCGAAGCTTTCCAGGGCAAAGTCAACTTCAAACAAGTTAGCAATCCTGACACTGCCGACATAGCCATTCTGTTTGCAAGTGAAAAGGATAATGCGTCACACGCAGCTGAAGGTGGAAGAACGCTTATCATCGGTGGTGGCACACATATTGTCGGTGCCCTGATAATTCTGGAAACGGAATTTGGCGGCTCAACCGAGGAAGCATTCCGCCTTTGTTGCGTGCACGAAATTGGGCATGCTCTAGGTCTGGGGCACAGCAAGTCAGACAAAGACATTATGTATTTTGTCATCACTGAGCGCCCTCCCGCCATCACGCAACGAGATAAGAACACGCTTGAGCATCTTTACGAGGATGGCATCAAATTCCCGGAGTGGGAACTTGTTGACGAAGCAGGTCTCAGTCACCTAGAAAAATTCGAGCCGCGCTTGGCCATACCTGAGCTGGAAAAAGCGCTGAGCATTTCTCCCGATAAGAATTCGATTGAAGAGCATTTGAGCCGAGCTTATATGATGGCTATATATGAGAATTTAGCCAGCCATACGCTTGGAGATTCACACGAACTCATAGCGAAAGCAGAACACGACGCTCATAAGGAGGAGACAGAAAAGCACGTTCAAGAGCTCAAGAAGATACTAGAAATGATCGACTCGTTGAGCGAAACCGACCGAAAAATTGTTCTCGAAATTATAAAAGACCATGCAAAATGGCCCCCGAATGGAACTAAGCATTAGCGTTCGCCTGCTAGATGTTTACCAGGCGCGCCGCAGCCACACCACAGTCAAAACCAAAATTCCAGCCAAAATGGTATATGACAAAGGAAGATTTGAAGCAGCAGCCATGCCGACCAGCGAGCCTGCCGTTTTTACTGCTCCGGGAATTGCCATCCAGTAATACCGGTACAAGTGGAACGACTAGCTTCCAGAGAACCATGAGTGGTGTCACCGTGCCGGTGCCAGTGGGCAGAGCTTTGTTGTCCACAAACAAATAGATAAAGGTAAGGAGCACGAGAAGCGCAACCGCTCTGACTGCGGCTGCCACTGTTGACCAGGTTTGAAATGCTGAGCTTGTTTTAGTCATGATAAGAAATCCTTTGACAGCAGCATGCCCGCCGCCTCTTGCCAGAACTGTTCCGTGCGCTCGACCTCTAAGCTGCTCAACAGGTGGTACCCCGGCACATTCTCTGCTGCAGTGTATTAATCAAGATGCGATCTACATTGCTACTGAAAATACATTACCATTATGTCGCCCCAACCGGCTCTAGTGTAATTTGTGATACTGGTATCCCGCGTTACACCAGTCAGATTTGGACGCGGAGCTCATCCAGATAGAGGGCCAAGTCGCGCTAGCGGACTACTATAAAACGTCGGGCTCAAAAGATTCCAAAAAGACAAATGATGCAGGTTCACTGCACCATTTGCCTTTCGCTTCTTCTCTGTTCTGGTTAAATTTACATTTCTGGATTCGTGTTCGTGGCTACGCGTTCGTTGCTTATCGGAGCGAACGGTACCGCGTATGGTGCACGAGTGCGGTCGTGGACGCTGGTGATAACTGCTGCCATCTTGAGCAATTTCTTGTACTGTGCTTGACCTTGAGCATCTTGTGATGCTTTGAGTGAGCGGAGCATCGGATTCGACATCATCAGATTCACATGGGAGAAGTCACTCACCGCAATGTGTTTGTTGTCTGTGACTGAAGTAATCGCCATGTCGCGTCTGGCTACGTTGTCCATGAATACAGTGTCGAATACTCTCGAGCGAGGACCATGTACCAGCGCCGCTTCTTGTCCAGGCTTGATTTCGATACTGCGGTTTTCCATCTTCACGGCGACACCGTGGGTGGTGTTGTCGTACAGGTTGCGTACCGTGGTGACTTGCGGAGTTACGCTTATCATCACAAGCGCGCCCTTGTCGATTGTTACGGAGCCGTGTGGTGTGTAAACAACTCTCGGCGCCTTCTCTTCTCCGAAAATTGCTGCTCCGTCGTCGAGGACGTAGGAGGTACCATTCTCTTTTACCAGGCTGGTGCCTTGTGTAAGGTGCATGTTGTTTGCCGCTGTAACCGTTGTCGTTGTGGTGTATGCAATTGGTGTGAAATTGGGGCGTACGCTCAATTGTTCTTCACCGATGGCTCCGCCCACTGCGCCTTGTGGTTTGATTGGCAACCAGTAGCGGAAGGAATGGTAGGTTGAAGCCCAGATCAAATCTTTCGGTACTTCTTCCGGCATCTTCACCATGGCTTTCATCAGTCTCGGCAAGTCGCCAGTAGATTCCTGAGTTGCCGGCGAGTACTTCGGACTTCTTGGTCCAGCTGGTGGCTCGGCTGACACGTTGGTGGCGGCGTATGTAGGAGTCAGATCCTTGAAGTCGCCGAATGGGAATCGTTGGATAACGATTGACGAATTCGTGGTCTTGTCTACGACGTTGCCTTTAGCCATGAGCGGTAGGCGTTGTGACGCCGGTCCTCTTGAGTCGAGTCTCGTGGCGAGGTCGTTGTTCGAGGCGACACCGGCTTGTTGTGAAGCTGGTCCTGTTGAGTCAAGTCTGGTGGCGAGATTGTTGTTCACACCGTAGCCTGATTGTGCTCCTGCTGGTCCGGTTGAGTCAAGTCTGGTAGCGAGATTGTTGTTCGCACCGTAGCCTGATTGTGCACCTGCTGGTCCGGTTGAGTCGAGTCTCGTGGCGAGGTCGTTGTTCGAGGCGATACCGGCTTGTTGTGAAGCTGGTGCGGTTGAGTCAAGTCTGGTAGCGAGATTGTTGTTCGCACCGTAGCCTGACTGAGCACTTGCTGGTCCTCTGGAGTCGAGTCTTGTGGCGAGATTGTTGTTCGCACCGTAGCCTGATTGTGCTCCTGCTGGTCCTCTGGAGTCGAGTCTCGTGGCGAGATTGCTGTTCGCGCCGTAGCCTGACTGAGCACCTGCTGGTCCTCTGGAATCGAGTCTGGTGGCGAGATTATTGTTCGCGCCGTAGCCTGACTGAGCACCTCCTGGTCCGGTTGAGTCGAGTCTTGTAGCAACACTGTTGTTCGCACCAGGCTGAGTTGTTGACCCTGCTGGGTATCTAGTGTCACCGCGATATGCTGTCTGGTTGGGCAACTGAACCACGATTTGAGTTGATGCTGGAATTTCGTAAGTTCCATATCCCTTCATAGTGATGGTTGCGGCACCTAGCTCCGGAGGTGTCAGGTTGATGACGCCGATTCGGTGAGCGTCTGCTGTTTGGAGAACTACCATGCCCTTCGGCGGCACAACTATGTCGGCTACGTCCATATGAATTGTTTGACCATTGTCGCCGCCCTTGACGACGTTCTGTCCTTTGGTCAGTACGATGCCGCCGTTTATGAGCGCGGTTCTAGTTGCTGGAGTGCTGGAGAGTTTCTCCATGTAGCTCTCTTCCATGTCGCTGACGATCCATACATAGTTGTATGGTGCGATGCCTTGGATGGTGACACCGCCCGTGGTGGCGCTGTTGCCGGCAAGGGTGGTGGTTGGACTTCCAATCTGAGTGACGGAAGATATCGAACCGTTCTGTGTGGAACTGAACGAAGTACCCGTCGGTGATGTTGGACTCGTTGGCGAAGTCGGATGTGTTGGTGAAGTCGGACTTGTCGGCGAGGTTGGACTCGTTGGTGCAGTCGGACTTGTTGGCGAGGTTGGACTCGTTGGTGCAGTCGGACTTGTTGGTGCAGTCGGACTTGTTGGCGAGGTTGGACTCGTCGGTGCGGTCGGACTTGTTGGCGAGGTTGGGCTCGTTGGCGAGGTTGGGCTCGTTGGCGAAGTCGGACTTGTCGGCGAGGTTGGACTCGTTGGTGAAGTTGGACTTGTAGGCGAGGTTGGACTCGTTGGCGAAGTTGGATTTGTAGGCGAGGTTGGACTCGTTGGCGAAGTCGGATTTGTCGGCGAGGTTGGACTCGTTGGAGAGGTTGGACTCGTTGGCGAAGTCGGACTTGTAGGCGAGGTTGGACTCGTTGGTGCGGTCGGACTCGTAGGCGAGGTTGG
>Ga0182030_10015703_pt1 | contig 14823 bp, 6 predicted proteins | sample 812S3MmetaG_FD_121299 | JGI IMG/M metagenome (GOLD analysis project Ga0182030, IMG submission 121299) | Permafrost microbial communities from Stordalen Mire, Sweden - 812S3M metaG (Illumina Assembly) | ecosystem: Environmental > Terrestrial > Soil > Wetlands > Permafrost | place: Sweden... | reverse complement strand
TTAAGAAATGTTTTCCAGCCGGGCTTCGCGCTGGGGCTCGCGAACATCACGCTGGTCGTGCTGCTGCTGGTGTTCACGGTGCGGCTGGCCAAGACGAAGAAATTCATGCCGAGCGGCCTGATTCTGGCGGCGACGGTGGCCGTGCTGGCGGTGTTGAACATCAAGTTTTGACCGGCCGTGGCGGATTGGCCGGCTGAAAAGAATTGCACCAATGCCGTTTCGTTTGTAGATTCCCGTCCCTTTTGGCGCACCCATAGCTCAATTGGATAGAGCGGCTGACTACGGATCAGCAGGTTATAGGTTCAACTCCTATTGGGTGCACCACTTTCGTTCAGCCACTTGCCAATCGGCCAGCCGAAGATTTTAGGAATACTCGCCGAATGTATTTCTTGAAACCGGCTGACGACGATAATTATTTCCCTCCAGAGTCGGGTTTGAACGCCCGCAACCGCGCATTGGCTTCGCGCCATAAGGGCGTTTGCGGCGGTGCGTTGGTCAGACAAAGTTGGAGATAATACACGGCCTGGTTGGTGTCGTGCTGGAGTCCGGCAATCTGCGCCAGCCAATATTCGGCCAGGAAGCAGTTCGTCAGCGAATTATCCAGTTCGAGGCAATCCGACCGGGCGGCGGGATAATTCCGGATCTGGACATACGCAATCGCCCGGGTGAGTTTTGCGTCGGGTATGTTGGTCAGGGACAGGACGTGGTTCAAAACGGGAATGGCGAGATCCGCGCGCGCGCTTTGCATAAGTATCTGGGACTGCATCATCAGGGCGGAAATGTTATCCGGTTCCCGGTCAAGCAGACGCGTGACGAGCGGCCCGGCGTTGGTGTAATCACCAAAAGCCAAATATGCCTGGGAAATGCGGTACAGTGTCCGGGCATCATCGGGATGTTGTTGCACGACATTTTGTAAAATGCTGGTGGCGCGATTGATATTGGTTTGCGATAGCCAGACGCCGGCTTCCAGCAGCGCAATTTGCGAATCCAGATCCGCATTGGCCGGCATGCTTTTTACAACGCCACGGATGTGGTTGATCAATTCCATGGCCCGGTCTGGCATCCGATACTGGGCCGCGAGCTTCGCCAGCGCGAACTGTGGCGCCAGGGCGTCCGGCACGAGGTCATAGGCACGGCTAAATTGCTGCATCGCCTGGTGCGGCAGTCCGCTTTCCTGAAAAACATTGCCGAACAGGTAGCAAAATCCCGGATCATCCAGTGGACCTAGGCGGCTGATCAACGACACCAGCTTTTTCACGGAGCCGATTTGACTGGCGAAATCCGCCGCATTGGCCAGGGACATTTTGTTCCCAGCCTGCAGGTTGGTGTTGCAATATAAATTGATCCGGGCAACCCAGTTGTTGGTGTTCAATTCCGATGCCAAACGAAACCGCCGTTCTGCGGCCGGCAGGTGGCCGTCACGTTGCAGTTCCACCCCCCAACTGTCCAGCACCATGGAATACCATTCCTTGAGCAGGCCGAGCTGGTTGGGGGCCACCGCTTCCAACCGGAAGATTTTTTCCGCAGATTTGACCAGGGGCGATTCCGTTGGCGTGGCCGCCCGTTGGAGCGATTCAAACTGCGGGGCAAGCTCATCCCAAAACTGTTCGTTTTGCGTTATCGCCACCGCGGTTAAAAGCGGGGGATTGATTGAATTGGTGAGAAAACTTTTCAATTCAAAAACGGAACCGGCCGGCTGCTGGTAGAACATTTCAAAAAAATAACCGAAGCTGGGGTGCAAATAAAAAATCCGGTTGGTCTGCGCCAGCCGGTCCACCAACTGCAGCATCTCGGCAGGCGCCAAGTCATGCCGGTTCGTTGATACGAGCCAGATGCCAGCGCGCAGTCGTTCCAATCGTTCCCGATACTCCGGCGTTGGCAGAGATTCCGTATCCACCGGCAGCCAATCCTGCTTTTCCCCTGACCGTGCCTGGGCGGCCTGAAAAACCTCCAGCAGCTCCGGAACATCGCTGAGGACAATCCCTCCTCCAGAAGGCAGGCTATGGAGGGCAAGTTCGCCAAACTGACTGAGCGGCTGGCGGTTGGCCAGCACGATGGCCGGCAGATTTCGCGCGCCCAATCCCAAGACAACCACGACCAGCAGCGTGGTCAACAACGGAGCGGTCGCACGCTCAAGCCATTCCGCCAGTTGCCGTCCGGTTGTCCGGCGGCGACGGGGACCATCGCGACGCTGGATCAGCAGAAGGTTGCCGGCCAGAAATCCCACGCCCAGCGCGTTGAGATAATCAAAAGTCAACAACGGCAGCGCGACATTCAGCTGCCGGGCCAGAAGCCGGCGCGGCCCGAAAATCGCATCGAACGCCAGCCAGACACATAACAACAGAAGTCCGACCCGCACCGCGCGAAAAAACCAAATCATCATCTGATCCAGCGGAGACTTGTTTTTAGCGTCGTCATCCCCAAACCGCACGAAGAAAGCCAGTAATGGTACCAGAAAAAAAAGCAAAACCGCGATGGTAATCATCCGGTGTGATATCAAGAACCCCCCATAAATTGACACCACGACGTTTTTGGTCTGTGTCAAAGACTCAACCCAGGCATGATGCAAGTTCCACGGCGAATGAGGCCACAAGCCGTTCGCCATTGGCAGCAAGGCATAAATAGAAAAACCGGCCAGTCCCAATCCGGCCATGGACAAGATAAAACGAAGATTGAAGAAACGGAACCTTAACAGCCACACCAAGGCTGCGACAAAGAGCGGCAACGCAAACAGCATCACCCAGTTTTCAGCCATGCCCAAGCCCCAGATTATCGCCGACGCATTCAACCACCGGACATCCTCGCCGACGCGATATTCAAGCAGACACCAGACGGCAGCGGCCAAAAGCAGGAGATCCAGCATTTCGCCGGTGGCGGCAGTGGCCCCCTGCCAGAAGCTGAATTCGAGTCCGCATGTGGCTACGGCCAGCACCAACGGCAACCGGGCACTCCAACCCTTGAGCGCCGACAATGGCCGAAACCATGGAAGCAATTCTAAAGACCGCGCCAATATACCGAGCGTCACCGCACCACAAACGGCGGAAAACAGATTTAAACCCACCGTCGCGCAAGCAGCGGGTAAAAGCCGCAAGGGCAGCGTGAGCAGCCAGATTAGCGGATGGCTGGACATGGGCTGCCAATCCCATCCGGCGACCTTGGCGGTCAGCGCGAGGCTGTTAAGCGTCACCCCATGGCTTAAGGTGAGCCCGTAAAGCATCAGCGCTCCAAACGCGACCTGCAACGGAAAGCGGCGGGAAAGATTTGCCATTGAAATTATTTAACGCCAGAAAAATGGACGCCAAGGTTTGCGCCGATGGAAAGCATATTTGAAAACCAGTGAACCACCGAAGACAACAATAGTCCAGCAAGTAATCACCAGTTCACGCCCTTATGACAGCCGAAGCCGGTCGCGTCGGGCTCATGCCATTGGATGTCCTCCACGATGTGTCGCCATGCCGTGCCTGGTGGGCTTTTCTTTCATCTCCTCGGCCATCGCGCGCGTCTGGGCTTCGGTGGCGTTTGAGCCCAAGACCAATAATCAGGATTGGCGGCGCCCGCCGGAGGAGCACCGGGTTTGGCTTGCGCGGATTTTTAATGGCGCGCAGAATCCCCGCATGTCCATCCGGTGGCCACCCTTGTTCACTGTAGCAACGCATTTTTTGACGCGGCGGGCCGCCTGGGTGCCGGGCGGCCGTAAAATTTTCGCGCTGCTGCTTTGTTGCCTCGGCCTCGCGGCCGGCGCGGATGAAACTAATCTGCCGAGTTACTTTCCGCGTTCGTGGAAGACGGAGAATGGCTTGCCCGACAATGCCGTGACGGCGGTGGTGCAGACGCGTGATGGCTATCTTTGGACCGGCACCTACGGCGGGCTGGCGCGGTTCGACGGCGCGCACTTCACGGTATTCAACAGCGCGAGCACACCGGCCTTGCAGAGCGACCGCGTGACAAGTTTGTTTGAGGATGCGAACGGAACTTTGTGGATCGGCCATGAACGAGGCGATCTTACGCGTTATCGGGATGGAAAATTTGAAGCGCAGGATGTCCACGAAACGGGCGTGCGGCGGAAAATCACCGCCATCGGCGCGGATCAGGACGGCGACATCTGGATGTTGAACGAGGAGGGCACACTAGTTCGGGTCCGCGATGGCGCGACCTGCGCGCTTCCAAATAACGATGGTGTAGCGCAGCTGGCGCAAGATGGCAGTGGCAGATTATGGGTGTCGAGCGGCGGCCAGCTGGCCGCCGTGGAGCATGGCCGGCTGGCGATGCTGACCACCACCAATGATTCCAACGGCGTTGGCTATTATGTGCTGGGCATTTGCCCCAGCCGCGACGGTGGGTTATGGATCTTGAGCGACGGGCAGTTGCGAAAATGGGACGGCCACGCCGTGTCGGAAAGTCGCGGCGCCAGTCCCTACAATGCCGCCGTCGTGGCGATGGTTGAAACCAAATCCGGTGCCCTGGCGATTGGAACCTCAAACGACGGACTTTATCTGTTTCTAACCAACCGCACATTTTTACATTTTAACCACACCAACGGCTTTCCGAACGATTGGATCCGCTGTCTGCACGAAGATCGCGAAGGGACGTTGTGGGTGGGCGCCGGCAGCGACGGGCTGATCGCATTGCGTCCGGGGAAAATTGAAACACTCGAACCGCCCGACCATTGGCAGGGATGCGTGCCACTGTCGGTCGCTGTGGCGCGGGACGGTGCGATGTGGGTCGGGAGCGAAGGCGGAGGTCTTTACCGTTTTCTTAATGGCGAATGGAAACGCTTCGCCGAAAGCGCCGGGCTGTCAAATTTATTTGTCTGGTGTGTCTCTGAAGATTCCCAAGGGCGGATGTGGGCTGGCACTTGGGGCGGCGGAATGTTCATGCAGCAGGGCGACCGCTTCGTCGTGCCGCCTGGCCTGGAAAACGTCAAAGCCCCGATGCCAGCGATCCTGCAGGCATCGAATGGCGTGACGTGGATCGGCACGGCCAGCGGCTTGCTCCGTTATGAAAATGGCGCGTTGAAATGGTTTGGCGAAAAGGACGGCTTGAAGGTGCCGGACGTGCGGGCCATTGTGCAAGACAGCGACGGGACGGTGTGGTTCGGAATGCTCGGCGGCGGCCTGGGGCGCCTGAAAAATGGCAAGCTCGATCAATTTCTCAAGAGTGACGGGCTCTCGAGCGATTATGTCCAATGCCTGCATCTGGGCGTGGATGGCGCGTTATGGATTGGCAGCTACGGCAGCGGTCTGGACCGTTTCAAAAACGGCCATCTCGCCAAAATCACCACGGCGGAAGGATTGCCGAACAACTTCGTCTGCGCCATCGCGGATGACGGGCGCGGCAATTTCTGGATCAGTTCGCACGGCGGCGTTTTTCGCGTTTCCGAAAAGGCGCTGGCTGATTGCGCCGACGGCAAGATTCCTTCCGTCAATTGCCTCGCCTATGGCAAGGGCGACGGGCTGCCTTCGCTCGAATGTTCCGGCGGTCTGCAACCCGCCGCGTGCAAACTGGCGGACGGACGGATTTGTTTTCCCACGAGCAAGGGCCTGGTGATCGTGAATCCCGGTGAGGCGAAGATCAACCATTTGCCGCCGCCCGTGATCATCGAGGACATCGTCGCCGGCGGCCATGTGCTCGCGCAAAATCCGGACGAAAAATCGCCATTGAAAATTCCCCCGGGGCTGCAGCGGTTTGAATTTTACTTCACCGGCCTGAGTTTTATCGCGCCGGAAAAAATGCAGTTCCAATACCGGCTCGAAGGCTGGGACAAGGACTGGCTGGATGCGGCCAACAACAAGCATGTCGCCGAATACAGCTATATTCCACCGGGTCATTACACGTTTCATGTCCGCGCCTGCAATAGCGACGGCGTCTGGAACCATGATGGCGCCAGCGTCGCCCTCATCGTGCTGCCGCATTTCTGGCAGAAGTGGTGGTTTCGCACGCTCGCCGTGCTCGCGGCCATCGCGCTGGTCGCCGGAATTGTTTTGTTCATCACACGGGGACGGATGCGCCGCAAACTTGAAGTCATCCAGCGCCAGCAGGCCATTGAACGTGAGCGCACCCGCATCGCCAAGGACATCCACGACCACCTTGGGGCGAACCTCACCCGCATCTCGCTCTTGAGCCAGTCCGCCCACGGCGATCTGGAAAACCCCGCGCAGGCCGCCGCACAGCTCGACCGCATCTACAACACCTCGCGCGAACTGACCCGCTCGATGGACGAGATTGTCTGGGCCGTAAACCCGCAGCACGACACGCTGGACAGCCTTGCCAGCTACCTCGGAAATTTCGCGCAGGAATATCTGGTCTCCCTCAACATCCGCTGCCGCCTCGAGGTGCCATTGCACCTGCCGCACTGGCCGATCACCGCCGAGATGCGCCACAACGTTTTTCTCGCGTTCAAGGAGGCGCTGCACAACGTCGTCAAACATTCGGACGCCAAAGAAGTTTCCATTCTGCTCGCGACCGATAACTACGGCTTCCAACTGGCCGTGCGCGACAATGGTAAAGGTTTTGATCCCGACAACGTAACCCCGCGCCCCGGACGGGGCAACGGTCTGAAAAACATGCGGCAACGGCTGCACGAAATCGGCGGACGTTGCGAGGTTAAAAGCACTCCCGGCAAAGGCGCCGAAATCATTTTTTTTGTGAGCGTGCCGGCGCGGGCGCGCAAGCATTCACAAAAAATCAACCGTGTAGTTAATTAACGTGACAAGACTTTGAAACGACGCGAGGTTAAGGTATGTCGAAGCCTAAAAATTCTGTGAGCATTTCAGTAGCCATCGTGGAAGACGACGTGCCGGCGCGGGAAATCCTCGCCGGGTGGATCCGCAACACCGACGGCTTCCGCTGCGCCGGCGAATTTGACGACGCCGAGACCGCGCTCGCCAAGCTGCCTCATGAAAAACCGTCGGTCGTCCTCTTCGACATCAACCTGCCCGGCATGAACGGCATCGAATGCGTCCGCAAACTGAAGCCGCGCCTGCCCGATACGCAATTCGTCATGGTCACGGTTTACGAGGACGCCAACCACATCTTCAACGCCCTGTCCGCCGGCGCGTCCGGCTACCTGTTGAAACAGACGCGGCGCCATGAACTCATTGATGCGCTGAAAGACGTTCACGCCGGCGGCTCGCCCATGAGTAGCCAAATCGCGCGCAAAGTCGTCCAGAATTTTTATCGCAACGAAACCCAGACCGACGGCGAAACGGTCGAGCTTTCCCCGCGCGAACGCGAGGTGCTTGAACTGCTCGCGCGCGGCTACCTTTACAAGGAGATCGCCGAGATGCTCCAGATCGGCGTCCAGACCGTCAATACCTATATCCGCCGCATCTACGAGAAGCTGCACGTCCGCTCGCGCGCCCAGGCCGTCGCCAAATATGCGCACCTGCCCATGGGCGCGACGCACTGAAACGGCGTCCGCGCGCACCCAATCCGGCGGCTGTCACCAAAATTCACTACGCAGATTTGCCTCGAAAATTTCCCGCCACGACCGCAACCTGATTGGATTCCATGAAACTGCACGCGCTTGATCTGGCCATCATTGTCATCTACTTCGTCGCCGTCATCCTCATCGGTCTCTGGGTTTCGCGGCGCGGTTCCAAGGATCTGAACTCTTATTTTCTCGGTGGCAAGACTTTACCCTGGTATCTGCTCGGCATTTCCAACGCCTCCGGCATGTTCGACATCAGCGGCACGATGTGGCTGGTTTATATCTTGTTCGTTTATGGCCTGAAAAGCCTCTGGCTGCCGTGGCTCTGGCCGACCTTCAATCAGATTTTTCTGATGATGTTTTTGAGCGCGTGGCTGCGCCGTTCCAACGTGCTGACCGGGGCGGAATGGATCCAAACGCGCTTCGGCCGCGGCCGCGGGGCGAACCTCGCGCACCTGAGCGTCGTTTTTTTTGCGCTCGTCAACGTCGTCGGCATGCTGGCCTATGCGTTCAAAGGCATCGGCAAGTTCGCCTCGGTGATGCTGCCGTGGCATTTCACCAGCAACCCGACCGGCTTGTTCACCGATGCCAACATCTACGCAGTGATCATCATGGGGCTGACGTCGGTCTACGCCATCAAGGGCGGCATGGTCAGCGTTGTCATCACCGAGGTCATGCAGTTCACGATTTTGACGGTCACTTCGGTTGCGATTGGCCTCATCGCGGTCTGGAAAGTATCGCCGGAGACCATTCACAAGGTCATTCCTGCCGGCTGGCTGAATCCCTTTTTCGGCTGGAAACTTAACTTGGACTGGACGGGCATCCTCGACCGGGTGAACGACGCGATCCGCAGCGACGGCAATGACCTTTTCATGATCATGTTCGGCCTGATGTTTTTCAAAGGCATCCTCGCGAGCCTGGCCGGCCCCGCGCCCAACTACGACATGCAGCGCATCCTCGCCACGCGTAACACGCGGGAGGCCGCGTTGATGAGCGGCATGGTCAACCTCGCGCTTTATTTTCCACGCTACCTGATGATCACCGGCATCACCATTCTGGCGCTCGCGTTTTGCATGACGGATTTGCGGGCGATGGACAAGCCGGATTTTGAGCTGATCCTGCCGATTGTTTTGCGTGATTACATTCCGGCGGGGGTCGTCGGCCTGCTGCTCGCGGGCCTGCTCGCGGCGCTCATGTCGAACTTCGCCGCCACGCTCAACGCCGCGCCCGCCTACATCGTGAACGACATCTACAAGCGCTTTTTCAATCCCGGCATCGCACCGAAGGCGCAGGTACAATGGAGCCGCATCGTGTCGCTGGTCTTCCTGCTGATCGGCATCATTTTTGGCGCGCTCACGACCAGCATCACCGAAGTGATGATGTGGATCGTGGGCGGACTTTACGGCGGCTACGTCATGGCCAACGTGTTGAAATGGTATTGGTGGCGCTTCAACGGCTACGGTTATTTCTGGGGCATGATGGCCGGTCTGTTGAGCGCCATGTTTGTGCCGTCGCTCGCCCCGCTGCTCGGCTTTCATGTCGCCAACACACTTTATCTGTTCCCGGTCATTCTCATTATCTCCGTGGTCGGCTGCCTCCTCGGCACGTTGCTCACAAAACCGGAAGACGACGAAGTTCTAAGAAAGTTTTACCAGACCGTGAATCCATGGGGCGCGTGGGGGCCGATCCGCGAAAAAGTAATGAAAGCAAATCCCGCCTTCCACCCCAACCCGGATTTCACGAAAGACACCGTGAACGTCACCGTCGGCATCGTCTGGCAGATCTCTCTCACCGCACTGCCGATCTATCTCGTGCTGCGCGAATGGTCATGGTCCGGCGGCATTGCTGTCACGCTCGTCGTCACATCGGTGTTCTTGAAATTCAACTGGTATGACAAACTGGAGAAAGCCTGAAATGCAAATTCGATTTATTACCGCAGTTTTTTTCGCCGCGACCGTTTCCCTGCTCGCGACCGAACCTCCGTTGCAAAATTTCATTACCGCTCGCGATGGCCGGCTGTTCGATGGCGAAAAGGAATTCCGCTTTATTTCCCTCGACATCCCAAATCTGCTGGTGGTGGAGGACAACGTGCCGTTCGCGGAGGAAAATCCGTGGCGGCTGCCGGACAAATTTGAGATCAACGACGCGCTGGAAACGTTACAGCAATTGGGCGGAACGGTCGCGCGCAGTTACGTCATCACCGTGGTGAAAACCAACGACCTGCCCGGCACGCCGCGCCACGTCCTTGCGCCGGGAAAATTTAACGAGGAAGCTTTTCGCACGCTCGATGAAGTGCTCGCTGCCGCCAACCGCACCGGCATCCGGCTCATCATTCCGCTCGTGGACAACTGGGTCTGGCAGGGCGGTCGCGCCGAATACGCTGGCTGGCGCGGCAAAACCAAGGACGATTTCTGGACCGACCCGCAGCTCATCGCGGACTTCGAGCAGACGATCCATTTTATTCTGACGCGTACGAACACGATCACCGGCGTGCGTTATTGTGACGATAAATCTGTTCTCTGCTGGGAAACCGGAAATGAAATTGCTTCGCCCCCATCCTGGACACGTGAAATCGCGCACTACATAAAAAGTTTGGACACCAACCATCTCGTGATGGACGGCTTCAACACCGCACGTTTGCGCAACGAATCGCTGGAAATACCCGACGTGGACATCGTCACAACGCATCATTATCCCGGCAATAAAAAGTCGTTCGCCGAACTCATCCGCGCCAATGCGGAAATGGCGAAGGGCAAAAAACCTTATATCGTCGGCGAATTCGGCTTTGTCAGTACCGCGCGGATGGCGGATGCCATGCAGGCGATTGCCGACAGCAGTTGCTCCGGCGGAATGCTGTGGAGTCTGCGTTTCCGTGACCGCGACGGCGGCTTTTACTGGCACAGTGAACCCGGTCTCGGCGGCAATCTTTACAAAGCCTTCCACTGGCCGGCTTCGACCATCGGCAACGACTACGACGAAATCAATCTCATGGCGATAGTCCGCTCGAATGCCTTCGCCATTCGCGGATTGGCCGTACCACCGATGGTCGTTCCCGCGCCGCCAAAACTGCTGCCGATCGCCGATGCGTCCGCAATTTCATGGCAGGGTTCGGTCGGTGCGAGCAGCTATCAAGTCGAGCGCGCCACGAAGCGCGATGGCGACTGGCAAATCACTTCATCCAATGTTGACGAGGCTTTGACGCAATATCGTCCGCAGTTTGCCGATGAAAGTGTACCGGCGGGCAAATGGTTTTACCGCGTCAGCGCAAAAAACGAATCAGGCACTTCCGAACCTTCAAACATCGTCGGACCGGTGAAAGTAAAAAACGCGACGCTCGTGGACGACCTGGCGGATTTTTCCAAAGTAAATTCGCAGAGTGGCAATTGGACGATTGCCGATCGCAATTGTCGCTCGGCCAAGGAGGACGCGTATCGTGCCGCCGGCGCCGCCAGTGATGTGCTGGTTTATCGGTTGCCGAATTCCGTGCAAAGTTTCCGCGTGTTCGCTTTTTTTCCGAAAGAAGAAAGCGACGTAAAATTTTCCATTTCTGACGACGGCCAAAACTTTCATGAAGTCGCCGCACAGAAGGAAATTTACTTCCACGGTGCCGGCGAATATGGCTACTGGAAACCGGTTTTGTTCCACGGGGAAAAAATTCACGGCGGAAAATTTTTGAAAATTGAACTCACTGGCGAAACCCAGATTGGCCGCGTGGAAATTTCCCATCCGGCGTTACCCCAATGATCAAACCTGCCGAACTGGAGTCATTTTCCGCACCGGTCGGCGAACATTTGTTCAGTCATTACCTGCCGTTCTGGTGCGGCCCGGCGCTCGACCACGAAAACGGTGGCTGGATGGCGTGGCTGTCGAACGACCTGAAGCCCGACCGTTCACAGCCGAAAGGCTTGATCGTGAACAGCCGTATATTGTGGGCGTTTTCCGCCGTGCATCAGGTGCGATCAGAGCCGGTTTACGCGGAAATGGCCGCGCGCGCGTTTGATTTCCTGATGAAGAAATTCTGGGACACGCAGCATGGCGGCGCGTTCTGGCGGCTCGACGACACGGGCAAAGTGATTGACGACTCAAAAAAAACCTACGGCCACGCATTTTACATTTATGCGCTGACAGAATTTCATCGCGCCTTCGGAAATCAGCTGGCGTTGAATCGGGCGAAGGAATTGTTTGAATTGATCGAGCGCCATGCGCACGACGCAAAGTTCGGCGGCTACGTCGAGGTTTGCAACCGCGACTGGTCGGCGGCCGGTGCGGACGCGCGCTTGAGCGACAAGGACATGAACGAGAAGAAGTCCATGAACAATCATCTGCACGTGCTTGAAGCCTATACCAACCTTTATCGCGTGTGGCCGGAACCGCGCGTGGCGGAACGGTTGCGCGAGCTGATCGACATTTTTCTGACGCGCATCCTGGACGCGCGTACGAAGCATCTGCATCATTTTTTCAACGAGCAGTGGGAAGTCCGTTCGGATACCTACACATTTGGTCACGACATCGAGGCGAGCTGGCTGTTGTGCGAGGCGGCGGAAGGACTGGACGACACAAAACTGTTGGCGCGTGTCCGCGCCGTCGCATTACCCATGGCCGAGGTGGGTTTGCGCGAGGGCATCGCCGCCGACGGCGCGCTTTGTTACGAGGGCAAATCCGGAGAAATCATTGATCCAGGCAAGGAATGCTGGCCCCAAGCCGAGGCGTTGGTGGGGTTTTTAAATGCGTTTGAACTCTCGGGCGATGAGAAATTCTTCGCCGGCGCACGGCGGGTGTGGGATTATATTGAAAACAACCTGGTTGACCGCGTCCACGGCGAATGGTTCTGGCGCATAAACCCGGACGGCCAGCCGGATAATAAATTGCCGAAAGTCAGCGAGTGGAAAGGTCCGTATCACGCCACCCGGGCCTGCCTGGAAACGATGAAACGTTTGGCAGGATGGAAGCGTCATACTTGATGACACAGAAAATCCGTGAATGAATTTCCGAAGCCTCATTTTAGCAATGGTTTTCGCCGCCGGTTTGACAATGAACCCGGCGGCACAGGCGGCTGACCCGTCCGCGCAGGCGGATTTCAAAAAGAACATCCAGCCGGTTTTGGAGGAATATTGTTACGACTGCCACGGCGACGGTGAAAAAAAGGGCGGCGTGGCGCTGGACGCATTTAATACAAGTACGAATTTTTCCGATGGCCGCGACGTTTGGTGGCGGGTGCTGAAAAATCTCCGGGCGGGCCTGATGCCACCGCCAAAAAAATCCCGGCCAACCGGGGAGCAAAAAGAAATGATCACGCATTGGATCAAAAGCGCGGTCTTTGAGGCTGACCCGCTGAATCCTGATCCCGGCCGCGTCACCTTGCGCCGTCTCAACCGCGTGGAATATCAAGATACGATCCGCGACCTGGTCGGTGTGGAGTTTGACACGCAAGATGAATTTCCGCCGGACGACACCGGCCATGGTTTCGACAATATCGGCGACGTCCTGACCCTGTCGCCGATGCTGCTGGAAAAATACCTGGTCGCGGCGGAAAAAATCATCGCGCAGGCCGTGCCTGTCATGGCCAGCGTCGCACCGGAGCAGGTCATTCCGGGATCGCAGTTCCGCAGCGGCGGGGAAGACGGAATAAACAATTTCAGCCCGCGGTCGCTTTCGTATTATTCGCCGGCCTTCGTCACCAACACGTTTAATGCACGGAACCCGGGACAATACCAATTGAACGTGGATTTGATGGTGAACGAAAAATATGTGGACGATGTGTTTGATTACAACAAATGCCTCTTGATCTTCCGCGTGGACGGCAAGGAGTTGTTGAAAAAGGAGTTCAGCTGGGAAGGCGGTAAACCGTACCACTTTAATTACGACCAGGATTGGACGGCGGGGAATCATCAACTGGATTTTGAATTGCAACCGTTGACGCCGGGCCTCGCGCAGGGACGGACGTTGTCGCTACAGGTCACCGCAGTCACGGTGCATGGGCCGATGGCCAAAGAATATGCAGTGCGACCAAAAAATTACGCGCGGTTTTTCCCAAAAGATGTTCCCGGAACGGCGGCGGCCCGACGGGCTTACGCGTGCGAACTGCTCGGCGATTTCGCCCGCCGCGCCTTTCGTCGCCCGGTGGACGATGAAACGTCCGACCGTTTGGCCGGCCTGGCGGAAAGCGTCTATGACCAGCCCGGCAAAACGTTCGAGGCGGGTGTGGCGGAGGCGATGGTTGCGGTGCTGGCGTCGCCGCGTTTCATTTTCCGCGAAGAAAGCATCAAGCCGGACGGCGGCCAGCCTTTTGCGTTGGTGGATGAATATGCGCTCGCCTCGCGGCTTTCGTATTTTCTCTGGTCATCCATGCCGGACGAGGAATTGTTCCAGCAGGCTGCGGCGGGAACACTGCGGAAAAATCTTTCCAGCCAGGTCGCCCGGATGCTGGCGGACAAGCGCGCGGTCGCGTTGGAGAAAAATTTCGTCGGCCAGTGGCTGCAGGCGCGCGACATCGAAACCGTAGCGATCGAGGCGCGCAGCGTGCTGGCGCGCGAGCAGAAATTTGATCCGCAACAGGATGCCATGCGGAACCGCTTTCGTGAGTTGAACGAAAAAACGGTGGAACTGACCCCGCAGGAAAAGGACGAAATGGCCTCCCTGCGCACCACCTTGTTCCGTGCGCATGGGCAGCCGCGCGCCGACCTGACACCGGATTTGCGCCGGGCGATGCAGCAGGAGACGGAGGATGTTTTTGCCTATATTTTGCGTGAAGACCGCAGCCTCTTGGAATTGCTGGACAGCGATTACACGTTCGTCAATGAACGGCTGGCACGTCACTATGGCATCACCAACGTCGTCGGCCAGGAAATGCGCCGCGTCACGCTGCCGCCGGACAGCCCGCGCGGCGGCATCCTGACGGAAGGAACCGTGCTGGCCGTGACTTCCAATCCCACCCGCACATCGCCGGTCAAACGCGGTGTGTTCATCCTCGACAACATATTGGGCACGCCATCGCTGCCGCCGCCGCCAAACATTCCGCCGCTGGAAGACGCCATCAAGGGCCTGACCAACCGCGCGCCGACCTTGCGCGAAACTCTGGCGGTGCACCGTGAAAATGTCCTGTGCGCCTCCTGCCATGACCGGATGGATCCGCTCGGGCTGGCGCTGGAAAATTTCAATGCCCTGGGCATGTGGCGCGGTCAGGAATTCGGTCAGCCGATTGAGCCGGCGGGCACACTGGCCACCGGCGAAAATTTTTCTGACATCAAGGAATTGAAGCGGGTCCTTGTAAAAAATCATGCCGAGGATTTTTACCGGACACTGACCCAGAAGCTTTTGACCTATGCACTCGGACGCGGATTGGACTATTATGATGTGGAAACTGTGGATCAAATCGTGGCCCGCATCGAAAAATC
>Ga0182030_10015702_pt1 | contig 14823 bp, 11 predicted proteins | sample 812S3MmetaG_FD_121299 | JGI IMG/M metagenome (GOLD analysis project Ga0182030, IMG submission 121299) | Permafrost microbial communities from Stordalen Mire, Sweden - 812S3M metaG (Illumina Assembly) | ecosystem: Environmental > Terrestrial > Soil > Wetlands > Permafrost | place: Sweden... | reverse complement strand
CTATTCGCTTCAAGAGTTGCCTGCAGCCTTTAATTTGCAAAGTCCAAACCTGGTAATTTCTGCGTTCGCAGGTTCTGTGTTTACGATTGGTACTGCGTCTCCCGTCAATGGAAGTCTGGGCAGTATTGTTACCGGATCTGATACGGCATCGGCGACCTCCAATGCTTTAGTGACTGTCGCCAAGCCAGTTGACTCCAACGATGATTTGCTTCATATCGATCCTTCACCTTTAGGAGTAAATCATGTCAGCCTATCACTCGGAGGCAAAACCACTGTTATCAATGCGATAAACGCGAACAATGTTCGAACTCAAATTACTGCCGCTGAGGCTCTTTATCTTTATGTATACACGCAAGAAGGACTGACATCGTTCAACGGTCCGCCTCCAATTGGTCTGGCTTCAAACGGAACCCTAACTCAAATCTCAGCGGCCACCAAAACATCTGCGGGCGTCGGTTCATCGGCCACGATCCGGGCGTATGACCTGCCAAATCCTCTGACTTCGTTTGTTGTTGCATCAGCTGCTGGAACAGCTGCGCTTAATTTGACAATTCAGGGAGATGACACAAGCATTGTTGTATCCAATCCGGCTAAAGGCGTCTCTCCTTCCGCGAACTTTCAATTAGGCGCGTCTGTGAGCTTCGACAGCGTGGATGGCGCAACGCCGAAAATCAATATGCAACTGAATGGCAATCAGTTCACTGAAACTAGCGCAGGGTCTATATACAACAACAATGCGAATCTTTCAATTACGTCAAACATAAGTACCTGGTCTATTTTGGGAAGCGGAATAACTGTTTCGCAGGCTTCGCTAAGTTCTCCGTCAGGAATGACAATTTCGACAGGAGGCACTACTTTTCTCGGTAGCGTGGTGTCACTAAATGCTGGCGCCGGATCTATATCGCTTGTTGATACCAATAAGCAGGAGCTTGGCCTTGGCAATTTGACCGCTGCCGGAAATATCTCCATAACTGCTGCAAGTGCAAATACAGAGTTCGCCGCCAATTCTCAGTTGAGCGCCGGAGGCACTCTTTTGATTTCGGCTAAAGGCATTTTACTTAATAACTCGGACACTGTCACTGCAGGCAGCTCTGTTAGTTTGCTTGGTGGTGCCGACGGAGTAAGTGTATATACGGGTAGTTCAGTAACCGCGGGAACTGCGTGGACGGCCAGCAAACCCGTTCCTGGTGGTATCACTATTAGTGGCAGCCAGGCCGATATTGGCTCCAGTTATGGTTCTGTGCCAGCGACTTCACTGACAGCGCTGAATGGATCCATTGTGTTTAGTGGCATTGGCACGAGTTCGTCTCTAGGGTTCGCGGACAATGTGGCTGTCACAGCCACTAACGGCGGAATTGCGATGCACTTTGCCAGCGGTGGTTTAAGCGCAGGCAACAACGACAGCTTTATCGCAACAGTGAGCGGCAGCAATGTCAAAGGTGTCGCTGAGTCCATAAATATGTCTTTGTTGAATGCCGGCCAGTTCGGTTCGAACGACGTTATGTCCGCTTACAGTGTCTCCGGCACAGCCACATATTCCTCCTCCGACTTTCAATTTGGCACCGGCGACCAAATAACATCATCGACAAATATCTCATTTACTGCGTTTGGCAGCATTTTGGTTTATGGTGGCACGAGCATGCAAGCCGGTGCCCTTAGCGCCGCGGTGTCAGGGTTCGTTCCTTCAGGCGACATAACACATGCGGGGTCTATAACTTTAAGCTGTCCCTTCATTTCCACTGGCTACCATTCCAGCGGGATCTTAATTAATTCTGGTGTCACTGCTGGAGCCGCGGTTTCGCTGGTCGCCAATGGTGGCAATGTTAACTTAAATTGGGCTTACTCCGGTGGTGGGATTGATCTCGGTAATTCGGTAACGGTAAAGGCGAACGGCGGCTCTATCCTCTTTAACTCATCCGCGCCCCTGAGCACTGGCAGCAGTGACACCATTGCCGCTATTCCAGTTCAATCGATATCCAAAACTTTAGGCCCGAGCACCGTAAGTTTCGGCGGTGCCGGCAAACAAACCATTACTTTTGGCTCGCAGAACGTCATCTCTGCCAGCGCGATTTCAGTTAGCGGCTCTGCAATCAACACGGGGGACTCTGATACATTCACCGCAGCCTCTGGCAATTTGACAATGGCTTCGACGGGTGTTCTGGAACTCGCTAGCGGTAACATGCTGCAAGCTGGAACCGCCGGTCAAGGCGTTCAGGCTGGGGCGATAAGCGTTGCTAAGACTAACATTGCTAGTGCTGGATCAATTTTACTGGGCGCGGGTAGTTTGACGACGTCTCCATTTACCATTTTGTCGAGCGCAGGAGCGCAAACAAGCGACAGTCTGATTGCTTACGGCGGAAATGTTTCGATATCTAATGGTAGCAAACCTACTGATGACGTGCAGTTGGGCGCCAGCACTACGATCCAATCATTTGGGGGAAATGTTTCTGTAAGTGGCGGGGGAACGATCAACGGAACTGCCCAAATTAGCGCTCTGCCGCTAATCATTGGCACTCTTTCCTCGGCTGGTGCTATTACAATGAGCGGAACTTCAAGCTCCGCTATGATTTCATTGGGAAATGCCTCTGCTTTGCAGTCAGGCAGCCTCACCTTTACTGCGCCGACCATCACGGTGGGTTCCGGCACCACGATTAATACCAATTCGAATATGACAATGACTGCCAATCTTGGGCTGACTATCAGCGGAGGTGATTCACTTATTGCTGGTGTGGTGGCTCCTGGTTCACAGGTCCTAACTGGGCTTGCTAGTGCGGTCAGTGTCCTGAAGACGGCTTTTTCTAGCACCGGTACTATTTCGCTGACGGCAGGTAAATTGACTCCAACTGCATTGACTATCAATTCTGCGCCTGGAGCGTTGAGCACCGTTAGTCTAATTGCTTATGGCGGAAGCGTTAATCTGTCCGATGGAGTTAGCACCGCAGATAATGTGCAATTAGGCTCTGGAACGACAATGCAAGCGTTAGGTGGCAACATATCCGTGACTGGTGGTGGCGGTTTGGGCGGAACGGTGCAGATGACTGCTCTGCCAATGGTGGTTGGAACAATTTCGTCTGGTGGTGCAATTAGCCTCGCTGGTTCATCGACTGCATCGTCAATCAACTTCGGTGCCCTAAGCACGTTCCGGTCGGGAAGTCTCACATTCACTGCACCCAACATCAACGTTGGCGCTAACTCTGCGCTAACTACATTCGCAAATATGACGATGACTGCGAATGCTAATTTGACGCTAAGCGATGGTGATATCCTGACAACTGGATTGCTCGCGCCAAATGTCACTTTAGCCGCTGGCGTTATACCAAAGGGCGACATTGCTTCAGCAGGTTCGGTTACTTTGACTGCAGGAAAAACTTCGGCTGGCACCTTGAGCATTCTTTCTCAGACAGGATCATCGCCGACTGGGACAAATCAGACAGCGATCACCACATACGGTGGCAATATCAATATTAGCAATGTGAAAGCTAAGCTCAGTCCAACCTCTCCTGCGGGAACTGTTCTATTTGGCGATTACCTGACATTGCAGGCCAACGGCGGAAATGTTGTGATGTTGTCCGGTGGCTCCATAACTGGCGGTTTAACGCCCACCATAAATGCTGTAGCTGTTAAAACCTCGACCACGACAACTGCCTTCACCGGTGGTGGCGTCGAGATTTCTTCCGGCATGGTCGCTGACGGTGCGCTTCCCGTGGCTCTGCTCACCATTCCCCAAACTTTTACGGATGTTCCAAGCACATTGCCATCCTTTGGGTCTGGTGTAACCGTGCAGTCTAATAGTATGACTGGCGAAATAAAGTCCTCAGTTACAACGATCAGCGGATCCGCCGGTTCAGTAAACCTGAACGCTACGAATAGTGTTGGCGCCACTACTAGTGGATTGATTAACATGAATAGCGGTGTCGTAATCTTGAACGCGCTAGGTCAGACAACTTCAATTGAAGGCGCGCAAATCAACACAACTGCACCTGTCCCAATATCTTACGAACGTATCGATGGGGAGGATTGCATTGTTGTGGACACCGCAGATTTTGATGACGATGAGGCTAACATCATTGCTTCCAATCGCCAAGCTTCCCGCCTGGTTTCCAAATAGGCGGCGGCGCTGCTTTTCCAACAATTCAAGAGGAAAGCCGCGAAAATGTATTCCATTTTACAAAACCCTGCTTGACTTCGTCGATGCTAGAGCTTACTCTAATTCTCGCGGTTGCACTTGCGACCGGTCCGAAAAGGCTTCTTCTTACTACTTAAAACAAATAGAGACACTCTTAAGGGGGTTCGCATGCGAATTTCTATTCTTTCTCGCGCAGCTTTGACAGTCGGTATCGCCGCAGCTCTAACAAGTCCAGTTTTTGCGCAAGACGCATTCGACTCTTCCGGAGCCACTGGCGCACAAACCAACAACTCGGGTCACTACACCGGAGCACAAACAATGCAAGGTGGCAGCGCAGCTGCTCCAATGCTGCAAGGCGCTACCAACGGCACAGTTGGTCCTCAAGGCGCAGACGCCACTGTTATTCAAGGTGTTAACACAGCCGGTACTGTGCGTGTCAACAACCTCGCCAACCTGGAAGCATTGCTGAATATCATCGCCAACGGTATGGAAATCCTCGGTATAGCCTGGGGCGGTCCTACCATGATCATGGGCTTCATGCACATGGCTGCCGGTACACAAGATGCCATGAAGAGAGTTCTCTGGGGCGCAGCCGGTGTTACCGGTGGCTTAGCGACTCCCGGTTGTATCAACTGGCTGGTTGCCTCCGCCCGTGATGCCAACCTCTTCAGCTAAAACTTTTCCCCCGCCAACGCCAACCAGGAGCCTCCCGAAAGGGGGGTTTTTGGTTTTAAATCCTGTCGACTCTGGTGCGAGTCGGGCGCATAGGCGCGAGTCGGGCAGCGCGAGTCGGGCAGCGCGAGTTTGGTATATGGGCCCGAGTCGGTTGTAGGGGCGGTGCTCGCGCCGCCCGCCTAGACAGACAATTCCCAATTTATGGTGCTTGGTTGCATTAGCACAAAAGATACCGCTGCCTGCATATATAAGGAGCCATTGCACGCAATGTTCATGTATAAAGCGGTTCGCTTGTAGATCAGTAGCGCGGGCGAGATTGAACAGATACAATTAAAGGCGTTACGCGGCGGCTCGTCCGCCATGTGGCGGACCGTGTCTTTCTTGCAGTATTTTCAACCTAAAGTGCAGGCAGAGGCTTGATGGTGACGCTTAGCTCAGAACAAAAAGATCGCTATAGATCCCAGCTTGCATTGCCTGGTCTTACTGAAACACGCCAGCAAAAACTTTTTGATGCACACGTTTTGATTCTCGGACTTAATGCCGTTGGTTCAAATTGCGCGAAAAATTTGGCGCAAGCAGGCGTTGGTCGCATCACAATAATTGATCCGGGTCGCGTACAAATAGCCGACCTTAGTAGTCACGGAATTTTTAGCGCCGCTGATGTCGGGCGGCCCAAAGTGGAAGCGCTCAAACAGCATCTACAGCAGTTGAACGCGGAGCTAAAAATAGATAGCTGTTTCTACAAATTTGATGCGCACAATGCAGAAGAACTTCTAGCAGGAGCCGATCTGACCGTAGAAGCTCTGGATAGCTGGCAAGACAAATTGCTGGCGTCTGATTGTTGCATGCGCACCCGCCGTCCGTTGATTCATTCTGGTTTGATGTTGTTCAGCTTTCATGTTTTCAGCATGATACCGGGACGCTCAGCTTGTTTGCGCTGCGTTTTTGCAAAACTTGGACTCGAAGATTTCCCTCCTGATGGATTCCATCAAGGAGTTCTCGGCGCAGTCGCTGCTCTTGCCGGCGCGTTTCAAGCGGCTGAAGCCATTAAGCTAATTACTCAGCTTGGAACAATTTCGGCCAACCATCTTTTGCGCTTCGATGTTTTGCGCAGCGAGTTCGATGACATGACTGAACTCACAGGCCGCAGCGATTGCCCCGATTGCGGGCGGCGATCTTAGCCGCAGCTTAGCGGCGCTGCGCAATGGGCCCTGGGCGTATAAATTGTTCGCAGAGCAAGTGCTAAAAGCGTGCGTCTAATCTTCTGAAAACACGCCTACACTAATCTGATGAGGCTTGAGCAGTGAGCAAAATTGCAAATCGCCAATTACCTATGCGAGATTTGAACAAGTTTAGCGCGCATGAAGAACGTCTTGAGCGTTTGTTGGATCAGCTGCAACCTGGCTGGCGTCAAGAATTGGTGTTCAAACGCTTCCTGCCCCATATGGCGGCAAGTTATGGCACTCCACTCGCTAAACTAGCGGGTGCCTCCGGGCTTGCGTCTCCGGCGCTGGCTGAGCATTCTAATGTTTTTGTTTGTGGCGACTATGTTGGTAATTCCGCGCAGCTGGCAGATTGTGCTGTTAAGAGTGTACTTGATGCGGTAGCGATGCTATGACTGACCTAAGCGTATTCATTTCGGAGCGATTTAACCTCGCTAGAGGGGCGATGCATGCATGCATCGCCCGGGTGGCGCATGGCGCCACCCCTACAAAAGGTTCTATTCTTAGCTAACCGTCATTTCAGTGTAGGCTGTTCAAATTTAATGAGAACACTAACAGTCTGGCATCGTCGAAAGTGGGAATAAAATAGTAGTCAATGATTGCGGGGGCTCTGGCGCTCAAATCTTGCAACTATGACCGAATCGCCACGACCACTTGCTTTTCAACTTCGAGGGGGCTTTCGACATGAAAAGAACCAGGACAGGCATCTCCGCTCCGGTCTGTTTTCTTCTGGCATCGACTGTGTGCGCAAGTACGATTAATCTCGTAGCTCGTGCCAATAACGAAGAACATCACAGCAGTAGTAGCAGCAGTCACAGCTCGAGCACTCCGTTGCGTAGCTCTGCTCCGGTGCAAACGTCTGCGCCAGCTTCCCACTATGAACCATCCCATGAAAGTTTCTCGGCGCCAGCGCGAACAGAGATGCGCCGCGCACCCGAGCCTGATATGTTTCACCATAGCTCCCAGCCAGAGTCTGATATGTTCCATCACAGCCCCGCGCCAGATCCATTCCAACGCGGCGGGCAGAATGACTCATTCTTTCATGATTCACACACCAGCCTTTTCGACCAGCCGGCCCGTGCTGCGATTCCGTCGACTAATGGCATGCACCCTCAGAATATGTTGCCGCAAAGCATGGGTGAGCAAACCCTCGTAATTCCAGTGAGAGGCGGATCGTACAATTCAGCGGGAAGTCAATTCGCTGGTTCGAGAGCGGGAACCTACAATTCAGCGGGAAATCAATCCTCTGGTTCTAAGCCGGGCTATCCAGCCGGTTTGCGCGAAATTGGCGCAGCAAGGGGAATCATGCAAACGAAGAGTGCAAGTGCAGTGGACCATTCGTTCAAAATAGACGGGCATAGCGTGGGCAATGCCAACAGCGGGCAGCAGAACTCAGGCTGGCAAACGCAAAAGCAGAGTTCAGGCTTGCCAGCGCAACAGCAGGGTTCTGGCTGGCAAGCGCAAAAGCAGGGTGCTAATGCGACTGCACAAAACGCTTTTGCTGCTCAAAACGCTCAAGGTCTTTCCCGGCTTGGCGAAAGAGAGTGGCGCGATCTATCATGGCTGAGACATGAGGAATTACGTGAGGCTCGCTGGCTTGCTTATTGGAGCACTCACGGATATTTTCAAATTCCGTTTTCGTCCGGGCTTGTTGCAAGTTCCTATTTGAATCAAAATTATTTTGCTGACCAGAACGGTAACGGCTTGTACAACGGCGATGGCATGTACAGCGGTAACGGCATGTACAACGGCGATGGCCTGTACGGCGATAACGGCATGTATAGCGGCGATGGCATATACAACGGCGACGAATCAGCTTACAACGATGGCGCGAACGAATATTATGACTACGGGGCTCCAAACTCATCTTATGGTAACTCGCTAGCCGCAAATAATGCGATGGACGGAACTTCGCCTGCGGGGATTAGTAACGCGGGGGGCTCCTACATTCCTGTGGGAGGGTACTGGCCCTACGCAAATTTAGCCTGGAACCAAAATCGACCTGTGGAAGACCCGCATTACTTTAGAGAAAGCCACCACTTACTTGATCATCATTGGATGTTCCGTCCATATGAGCATCAGTACAGTGCTGAGCATTCGAATCTAGCGGGCTTGGCTTCTGCGCCGCATTTTGGGAATGGGAATATGGGACGCCCGATTCTGGCAACTGAAGGAAAGCATTAAATCAACGAGCTATGCTCATCGCGCTATGCCGCGGAGCTTAGAACCGGTAGCGCCGCTGAGTTAAGTCGCGGTGCGTGGCGGAGCTTGCGTGTTAATGGATGAAAGAAGTAGCGGCTTCGTCTGCTGGCTTGCCTATTTCGTTCTGAGTGGTTCCATGCCATCTATGAAAATCTTAAGTGCCGGATATGGTGCCGGTACATATAATCCAGTAGTGGCGCGCCACATAATCGAATTTATGCGTCAGGTTCGCGAAAATTATCACGTGATTTTCATGCTCTCTTTGATATTCTGCAGATGGTGAAAACAGCAAAGGCTCGTTGCAGATTTGGCAACGGGCCTGGTGGCGTTTGAAGGTGGTATCGCCGGTGGTGTGAACACATGTGTTCACTCTTCTTAAGGCGCTGTGCGCCTTCGCTATTCTGAGCTAGGTGTTGTGAGTTCGCGATAGCCTGCTGACTTATTCTATAGTGCTGCTCCGGGACTTTCCGAAAAGCGGATCTGAAGGAAGCGGAGCAAGCACATCAAAATTATGATGTTCGATCTGCTCTTTATACTGGACTGTGCCACCATCGTCCGTAAGCGTTCGGCACGCACATCTCGTATTGGTAGCGATGCCCCATTGGCTTCGGGAGCAAAGCGATTGATTGCTTAAGGCGGATTCGTAGGGGTGATGCCGTGGATACTGATGGCGAATGCCTAAATATCGGTAGGGACGCCACATGGGCGTCCGCAGATCAGGTACTCGCGATTAAGACAGGGCAAGCCGATTATTGGATGGACACACAAGGTTCAAATGGCATTTGCCAGCGTTGGATAACGCGCAAGCTGCGAGAACTAGCGTTGCATTGCAGCGCTCAATATTAGCTTGCCATGCGGATTTGAGAACTCTTCGGGCGGATATTACGTAGCGTCGGTCTGCGGGGCAGGCTGAGAACAAGGTTCACGATGGCGTATGCGGGATTCGTTCAGATCTCAAATAGTTTTGATTCTGTTGCTTGGAAGAATATGCTGAAGAGACAAACTCTTTTCTTTCTGATCCCAAATATTCAAGCGCAAATTTCATCACATTCACCATTACCAAGAATACTTAGCAACAATTCTGTTGCTCTTAGATGCCCACCACCAAGAAGATCATCAAGCATCAAGCATCAAGCACCTAAAAGAAAGGAAAAGAAATGTCTTCAAGCTCAAGCGACAAGAAAATCCTGCGTCAATCAGTGACGTATATGTGGGGACAGTTCCCCTTTGGTCGCACCGAGTGGGTGGATAACGACAGCGTGTTCGCGTCCATGCCGGCGACTACCTTTACCTTTACACCGTTCCAAAATGCACCGTGGTCGCCGCTGGGCAGCTCGCAAGTTTTTGACGCTTACCTTGGCTGGACCACGTTGTTCAATCTGGCGCTGCGACAATCTCATGCCTTGTTCGAGTATTGGCGCTCTGCGCAAGCTCCAGCTTTTGGACCCTTCTCGCCATGGTTCGTTTGGTTTTCGCCACGTCCATAGCGCAGGCTTCTTGGCGGATGCTCCAGCAACACCACTGCATCGACGCAAACTCAATAATTCAGCTGGGCGATGAGCCCAGCTGTCTTCGCTTGTATACGCCACTACCCGTGGTGGCATCTCTCGCTCAGCTGCGCGAGCATGTGTCTAATGCGAAAGCAATCGTATTACAAATGTTCCAGCACACAAGAAGATCGAAAGGAAAACAAGATATGACCAGCAAGAATGGCACTGTTGTCGTCAAGAACGGCTCGGACCCGAGCACGGTCACCAAATTCAAGAGCAAAGGAACCGTCATCAACGTGTTCCCCAGCCACCAATGGGACTCGATCAACGTCATCGTCCGACTGGGTGGCGAAAATAATCCGTACGGCTACAAGGTGCTCCCGATATTCGGAATTCTCGTTCCGCGCATCACCAATCTCGACAAAGTGAACGCCCGAATCTGCGCCGCGGTGATCGGCCAGAAGGTCGAGGTCGAGTGGCACTTCGAAACCGAGCCCTCGTACATCGTCGTCGACGAGTTCAAGGTCATCGGCCACGAATGGATCACCACCGAGGAATCTTCGGCGGACTTCGCATCGAAGTAATCCGGCTCTCCCGGCCAGCTACGCGAACACGCCAACTCAGCAATAGAAAGGAAGAAGGAAATGGCAAAACCGGAAAGCAATGCGCTGAGCAATTATGTCCTGCTCCGCTACATGGTCTGGAATCCGGCGTTCTGGATTCTCTACGGGCCCCTGGGTCCCCTCAATTACTGGGGACCTTTCAGCGTCTACAGAGCGTCCTGACCCGAGTTCAATGCCTCTGGAAATCGCCTGCAAAGGCGATTTCCGCTCGATGAAATCGTCGCCTAGTTTGTGGTGAGCCTCGTGGTGGTTCGTACGCAATTCCTTATTAGCACAATGAAGGTGCAGCTAGCATCGCTCTACAAAGATCGTAATTGGTTCACTAAGCCAGTTTGAGTCAGTTCTTTTGGGAACATTACGCGTACATAATTGTGCAGTTGTCTGCAAACTCTGGCTAAAAGCACTTCTTGGCATTCGCTCCAACAATTGCAGCCCATATAATTGTTTGGCTCTCAACCCATTGGCCATTAGGATGAAGACATCCCTAATTCACTTTTCCAAAAGAACCCAAACCAAGCCGCAACTCATTCCCTGTATTCATTCCTGTATATTCCACACCGGCAACATTGTTGCTGGTGTTTTGCCACATCGCTGCATTCAACAATTTGCACACGAAGCGATCCTTTATATAAGCGATATAAGCAAACTCCAAACGAGAAACACAGTCGGAAGAGTTGCTCAATGCCAACCGCACAGGTTTGCATCGAGCAGCACTTTGCTGCAATTCAAACAACTGAGAGGATCCAATCATGGTCAACAAAATCCCGCGGCTCAAGACCACCTGGAGTTTCTCCACTTCGGGTTTCTTTCCGCATCAGGAATTTCACTGGGTGGACAACACACTCTTGGCGCCGTGGCCGCGTGTCCAGATTACCTACGGCATTCAGCCGAGCCTGGAAGTCGAAGTGACTCCGATCGAATATGCGCCATGGACGCCGTTGGGCAATCCCATTATCTGGGAGCTTTTCGCCAAGTCGCCCTACTGGGATTTCATGCGCAATCTCAAGGCGGCCTCGTGGTGGAACTTCCAGCCCGTTTCGCCTTATGCGTTCTACACGCTATATCCCAACTTTTGGCCGGGCAACTGGCTGGGATATCGCTAAGCTTGCCAGCTAAGCAGCTGCTGATTCTGAAATAATCTCTGCGCTTAGCTCAAGTCCTGCTGGATAAATGGAACAGGTGCTACGGCACCTGGTTTCCCTCTGACGCCCGTGCAATCACTTCGTTTGTTCACGCAGTTTTCACGCCGGCTTTGTTAGCGTGTCTTTAATAAATAGGAAATCGATTCAGCTGGGCGACAAGTCCAGCTGTTTTTGCTTGGCTCGCTGTGGTATCGCCAGCGGTGGCGCGCTTTGCGAGGCTGCGCGAAGCTTGCAGCACTGGCGAATGGCATCTTGAGAGAGTTAATGAAGGGTGCTCTTGAAAACTTGCAAATCCCGGGTTGGTGAACCTAGGATGAAGACATCACTTCATCTCCCAACAAGAAACATTTCAAACAAGCAAAAAGCAGTCAACGCATCACTTAGCACTTTAGAAAGTCCGGCAACCGAGTTGCTGGTCTTGCCACTTTTTCTTAAACGGTTCAAGCATAACTAGTGCCAAGTGAAATCATCCATAGTGGATGATCAAGCAAGAAAGCAGCTTACCGTGACTATCGCAACCCTGACCGAACACTACGCCGAAACCGGTCTCGGCATCCAACAGTTGTCCCATTATCTGGTAGAGCGCGAAGGACGCAACGTGTGTCCCTTCGTGGAGGCTGGTAGGTTACTTCTTGTTTCTGTCCAGGAAATGTATGCAACGGCTACCGAAGCTCTTGCGTTCATCGACGAGGTCAGCGTGCAAGAAGAACTCCAGTCGACATTGAATAGGATCGACACCCTGCTCGAAGAGTTCTCTAGTGGGTTGATCGATTCGAGCATTCTCTGCGATTGAACGAGTTGAACGCAACTGCGCTAAGCAGAATCTCAAGGCAAACCCGAATTCAACGCACAATGAACTACTAGTCATGGCGAGCAGAGCTTGCCATGTCTCCGCAATCGCAGGTTGAGCACTGTGTCAGTGTTCAATCTGTACAAACGTAATTGATGGTATCGCATCTGGTGCCATCGAAACCGGGGAAAGACAAATGACCTCCATTACAATGATCAACGAAGATGCCATCGCGCATCGTCGCATTCAGACGTGGCTGCAGACCGCTTCCGGCTTCGTCATTCTCGGCGCTGTCGCCAGCATTCTGTTCTGGGCGACGGGATTCACGTTCCGCTTCCAGCTCGGATTCTGGGCGCTCTTCCCGCTCATCTCTGTGCTCGGCTGGTTCTTCTCCGACAAGATCGCGCTGGCGATGGCCAAGGCGACGCCTATCGACGTGAGCACTCCGGACGGCGCTCGCGTTCAACGCATCGTCGACATTCTGTTCCCGAAGACGGGACTGAAGCATAAGCCTCCGGTCTATCTGGCGCCAACGCCGCAGCCGAACGCCTTCGCCACTGGGCCCTTCCCCGCGCGCGCCGTCATCGCCGTCACCGCTGGTCTGCTCAGCGCCGAACTCGGTCTGACCGACGCGGAAATCGAAGCCGTTCTCGCGCACGAGCTTTCGCATGTCGCCAACGGCGACGTTGCAATCAACTCGCTCTTCGGCGTGCTGACGACGCTCACGTTCCAGATCTTCGCGGTCATCGTCGACGGCTGGGTGAAGCTGATCATGGGCGGGCTGGCTCGTCTCGGACTGCGGGTTCCTCCGTTCGTCGGCGGCGTTCTCAGCAACGCTATCTTCTATGTGGCGCAGCAGATCATCCGCATCTTGCAGGTGTTCGTGGTTCGCTCTCGTGAGGCTGGCGCGGACGCGCTCGGCGCCGAGTTCACCAAGAATCCGTGCGCGCTGGCCAGTGGTCTCTTCAAGCTCGCGAGCTATGTCGAGAAGCATCGCCCAACCGGTCGCGAAGCGGCGCTGGCCGACGCGTTGTCGCACGCCTGGACCGTGGACGCCAACTTCGACTCGGTTACGCCGCGGTCGACGACGCTGCCGCCGACCCTCTGGGCGCGCCTGCAGAAAGTGTGGAACGACCTGCACCTCGATCACCCGCCGATTCCGGAGCGTATCGCCGAGCTCGAGAAGATGAACGGCGGCGTCTGCCCGTCCGCGCACTAATACCGACAACGACCCTGGCGGCGCGAGCTGCCGGGGTCACCCCTGCAACCGGGTTTTGCCTTATGAATGCCGCCAACATTTATAAGGCAGCACCTGCTGCGATTCGTTCACAACGGCAACAAATGCCCAAACGATAGGAACTTCACATGCAACAAGTTAACCTGGTGAAAATTTACGCCATCATCACCTGGCTCTTCATTCGCAACATCGTGACCGGGCGCCTCGGCTGGCAGGTTCCTCTCGGAATTCTCGTCGCCGCGTTCAACAACCTGACCGTGCCGGGCGTTCCGGTCTGGGGCGGCGCGCTTCTGTTCATCTTCCAGTTCGTCGCCATCATCCTTGCGATCACCTTCTTGGAGGTCAACGCGCACATCATCGGGCCGGACGCGGTGAAGAGAGAACTCAAAGGGATTTTCGTCAGCGTCATCTCCTTGTCGCTCGTTCTCTATGGTCTTCCGGCACTCATCGCCATCGTCGGGTTCAACCTCCACGCACCGCTCTTTCCCATGGTCGGCGATCTCGTCCTGACGCTCCTCTTGGCGCTGGTGCTCAACTTCGGCATCGTGCGCCACGCGCTGATCAACGGCGGCATCCAGCCCAACTGATCTTCTCCAATATCTGGATGAAGAAATGGCTTACGAGCCATTTCGAAACTTTCTGATCGACATGTCGCTCCTGCGACAAATCAAAAGGAAACTACATGTTCGAATACATCAAATCCATCCCCGGACGAGTGTCGAAGAGTCTTCAGCTCGCGCGAGAAACGGCTGCGACGAAGGCGACATCCACGACAAACGGCTTCGTCAACGCGACGCATGCTCTGCTTCGCTTTATCGAGGAGAACGCGGCGGGCTGCGCTATTGCGTGGGTGTTCTTCACCATCGCTCGCTTTGTCCAGCCGCAATATGACGTGGCGTTTCTCGTCGTCGTCGGCGGAGTTCTGTTCTACTTCAAGGACTACTCTCGCCGGCGCACCTGGTTAACCGCGTTGGTTCTCTCCTGGTTCCTGCTCTTCCTGGGCGAGCCGTCGGGCTTCGTACTTGGCGCCGTCGGCGTGTCGGTTCTGCTTCTGGTGGAACTTGTCCGGCGCTATCGTGAAGAAGCTGAGGAAATCATCTTCTTGCCGAAGCGCATCAATCTGCCCTTCGGCAAGAGCTTCGAAGTGCCGGTGGCGTTCTCGCTGTTCTGGCGCAAGGCCGCTATCGTCGTGCTGCCTGTGCTGCTCGGCGCGGCGGTCTTCGCCTTCTACGGACTGGCGCAGTTCAAAGCTGTTCCGCTAATTCAGCCGGTCGCGCTGCAGTTCGCCAAGATCGCGCCGGTGGTGTTCGCGCTG
>Ga0182030_10015700_pt1 | contig 14824 bp, 14 predicted proteins | sample 812S3MmetaG_FD_121299 | JGI IMG/M metagenome (GOLD analysis project Ga0182030, IMG submission 121299) | Permafrost microbial communities from Stordalen Mire, Sweden - 812S3M metaG (Illumina Assembly) | ecosystem: Environmental > Terrestrial > Soil > Wetlands > Permafrost | place: Sweden... | reverse complement strand
CCTTCTGGCGCGCGGGCTCGAGCTCGTCGCCCTGGCCGAGATCGGCCGTGAATGTCACCACCTCGCAGCCATAGGTCTGCTGCAGCCATTTCAAGATAATGGAGGTATCAAGCCCGCCCGAATAGGCAAGCACGACCTTCTTCACATCCTTGACGCGCATGGCGGCGACCCTTCTGCTGCGGTGCGGGTGGGGCGTAACGCTCCGGCAAACAGCGCGCAAGCAGCGAGGGGGGAGCGGACCATGCAGGATCTGAGGGGCAAGACCGCGCTGGTGACGGGTGCGGCCTCCGGCATCGGCCTTGGCATCGCCCAGGCGCTGGCTGGGGAAGGTATGAATCTCGTGCTGGCCGATCTGCGCCCGGCGCCGCTGGAACAGGCGCGCGAGAGCGTAGGTGGCGCCGCGATCGGCGTGGTCACCGATGTGACCGACCCCACCTCGGTCGCCGCCGCGGGGCGCGCGGCCGAGCAGGCGTTCGGCAAACTGCATGTCTTGGTCAACAACGCCGGCGTGGCGATGCACGGCATCCCGGTCGAGCAGGCTACGCCCGAGGTCTGGCGCCGGGTGATCGACGTGAACGTCATGGGCTTGATCCATGGCATCCACGCGCTGCTGCCGCTGATCCGCCGCCATGGCGAGGGTGGGCATGTGGTCAACACCGCCTCGATCTCCGGCTTCTTCGTGCGCGAGGGGCGCAACCAGGGCGGCTACGCGCTGACCAAATTCGCCGTGGTCGCGTTGTCCGAGGCGTTGGAGCAGGAGACCAAGGGCAGCGGGATCGGCGTGTCGGTGCTGTGCCCCGGCCCGGTGCACACGCCGTTCTTCGCCTCGGGCGTCGCGGCCGGGCTGGCGGGTGGCGGGCGCGCCGATCCGGCATTCGGCTTCACCGGCCGGATCGAGCCCGACGCCGTCGGCGCGCGCGTGGTGCACGCCATCCGGTACGATGAATTCTATGTCTTTACCCACGCCGACGAGCGTGCCGTGGTGCAGGCTCGCCACGCACGAATCGCTGAGGCATTCGACCGCGTCGAGCGCCTGGCGTCGGGCGCGGCGCGCTGAGGGTTCGACACGCTCAAGAGGGGGGGAGCCGATGAAAAATTGGTTGCTGGCGCTGCCGTTGTTGATCGCCACCGGAACGGTGCAGGCGGCCGAGCTGCCGATCCTCGACACCGCGGCGGTGCCCTATCAGACGCCGGAGGTCCGCGCGTCCTATGAGCGGTTCCTGTTGATCAATCTGCCACGCGCCTTTGCCCTGAGCCGCACCGGCGCGACCGGCCGCTACGGTGGCGGAGGCACGCTGGAGCAGGCGCGAGCCAAGGCACTCGCGACGTGCGGCGAGAAAGGTGCCACCGACTGCGCGATCTACGCCGAGGACCTTGTCGTGGTCTGGCCCGGCCGGCCACGGATCGATCCGCCCCCAGTGCCGGGACCGCTGATCTCTGGCCCGGGCTACGCGTTCGTGCCCGACCCGCGCTTCATCTGGCACGGCCCGCAGACGGCGCGCGGGCTGTTCGTCTGGGGCCACGGCAAGGCGGCCAGCGGCCAGGACCTGAGCGGCGAGCAACCGCAGAGCTACGTGCGGGCCTTCAACGATGTCGGCTTCGACGTCGTGCGATTTGCCCGCGCGCCCGACAGCGACTTCGCCGACAGTGCCGAGGACTGGCTGCACGCCGCGTTGCCCCGGCTGCGCGCGCTTGGCTGGCGCATGCTGGTGGTCGGCGGCCAGTCGCGCGGCGCGTGGAACAGCCTGCAGATGCTCGACACGCCCGGCCTGGCCGATGCGGTGATCGCTGTCTCACCGGCCAGTTTCAACGCATCCGCAATGAGCGCACAGACGGCGGAGCTGTATCGCATCCTGCACGCGGTGAACGCGCCGGCCGCGCGGGTGGCGATCGCGCAGTTTCACGGCGACGCCTTCGTGCCGACCGGCATAGATGAGCGTGTCGCCAGCTTGCGCGGCGGACTGACGGGCCGGGTCGCGGCGCTGCTGATCATCGACCAGCCGGCTGGATTCAACGGCCACAGCGCAGGCAACAGCATCGACTTCGGTGTGCGCTTCGGGCCGTGCCTACTGCATTTCGTGACGGACCCGACACCACCGGCGGCGTGTGCCGAGCCCGGCCGCTAGCGGCGCATGGGGCAATATATCGCTCAGAGGCTGTTGCAGCTCATCATCGTGCTGATCGGCGTCAGCCTCGTGGTGTTCGTCGCCATGCATTTGCTGCCGGGTGACGTCGCGCTCCTGCTGCTCGGCGATCACGCCACCGCCGACGCGCTGGTCCGGCTGCGCGCGCAGCTTGGCCTCGATCAACCGGTCTGGGTGCAGTACCTGCGCTTCCTGGCCGAGGCGGTGCGCGGCGATTTCGGCACCTCGCTGCAGACCAATCACGCGGCGCTTGACGACGTGCTTGTTGCGTTCCCGGTCACGCTGCAACTGACGCTGGCCTCGCTCGGAATCGCCAGTTGCGTCGGCGTGCCGCTCGGCGTGCTGACCGCGGTGTGGAACGGCACCCGGTTCGATACGGCGATGATGACGCTGACGCTGTTTGGCGTGTCGATGCCGATCTTCTGGTTCGGCCTGATGCTGCTGATCCTGTTCGCCGCGGTGCTTGGCTGGGTGCCGACCGGCGGGCTGATGCCGGTCGGGATGGAGCCGCCGCGCGTCACCGGCCTGAGCGTGGTGGACAGCGTGCTGACCGGCGATCCGGCGATGATGTGGGAGTCGGTGCATTACCTGTTGCTGCCGGCGTTCACCCTGGCGACCATTCCGCTGGCGTTGATCACCCGCATCACGCGCGCCGAGGTGATGGCCGCGGCCGGATTCGACCATGTGCGCACCGCGCGGGCCAAGGGGCTGGGCGAGCGGCGCGTCGTGCTGCGTCACGTGCTGCGCAACGCGGCGATCCCGATCGTCACGGTGATCGGCCTGCAGCTTGGCTTGCTGCTGTCCGGCGCGGTACTGACCGAAACGATCTTCTCGCTGCCCGGCCTGGGGCGGTTGATGGTCGATTCGATCCTGTCGCGGGACTATCCGGTGGTGCAGGCCGGCGCGCTGTTCATCGCCGCACTGTTCGTGCTGGTGAACCTGCTGGTCGATCTGAGTTACGCCTTTCTCGACCCGCGGATCGCGCGGCCATGAGCGGCGCGGTCGAGGTCGCTGTCGCGCCGACGCTGCCGGAGCATGCGCTGTGGCGGGCGCTGCGCCGGACGGGTGCCCGCATTGGCCTGGTCATCGCCGCGCTGTTCCTGCTGCTGACCGTCGCCGCGCCCTGGGTCGCGCCGTACGATCCTTATGACCAGGACCTGTCGAGCGCGCTGTCGCCACCGTCAACCGAGCATCTGTTTGGCGCCGATCAATACGGCCGCGACGTGTTGAGCCGGGTGATCTACGGCACCCGCACGGCCCTGATCGCGATCGTCGTCGCCGACGGGCTGGCGCTGGTGGTCGGAGGCTCGCTGGGGCTGGTCGCCGGGTTTGCCGGCGGTGCGGTGGATACCGCGGTGATGCGCCTGGTGGACGTTCTGCTAGCGTTTCCTTATCTGCTGCTGGCGCTGATCATCGTCGCCGCGCTCGGGCCGAGCCTGACCAACTCGATCCTGGCGATCGGCATCATCTATACACCGCAATACGCGCGGCTGATGCGCGGTCAGGTGCTCGCGGTGCAAAGCGCCGATTTCGTCTGGGCCGCGCGATCGGTCGGCGCCGCGCCGCTGCGGGTGATGCTGCGCCATGTGTTGCCCAACAGTCTGTCACCGGTGCTGGTGATGGCGACGTTGCAGGCGGGCGCGGTGGTGGTGGAGACGGCGGGGCTGTCGTTTCTTGGGCTGGGCGCGCAACCACCGTCGCCCGATTGGGGCGCGTTGCTGGCGGATGGACACAGCTACTTCCTGACCGCGTGGTGGATCGCGACGTTTCCCGGGTTGGCGATCTTCCTGGTGGTGCTGGGCTTCAATTTGGTGGGCGATGCGTTACGCGACCAATTGGATCCACGGCGACGGACGCAGTGAGGCGTGCACCTCTCCCGCGTGCGGGAGAGGTCGAGACGCGAAGCGGCGAGGGTGAGGGTGCTGCCGCGTGCACTGCCCTCACCCGCGTCGCAAACGCTCCGCGACCTCTCCCGCCAGTGCGGGAGAGGTGTGCTTGTTTATTTCTCGATCGACACCGTCTCCATGTCGAAGAACATCTGTGTCGGATTCAATTGGAAACCCTTCACGTTCTTCCGCGTCGCCCGCACCTGCAACGTCGAATTCACAAACACCCACGGCGCACCATCTAGGATCATCGCCTGGATCTTGTTGTACATCTGGATCCGCTTGGCATGATCCACCTCCGCCGCCGCTTGCTGCATCAGCTTGTCGACCGCGGGATCCTTGTAATGCGAGGTGTCGTTCACCGGCATACCGTATGAGCCCCACAGCTCGCCGACGAAATTATCCGGATCGCCATTGTCACCGCTCCATCCGGTCAGGAACAGGTTGTGATAGTTCCCTGACCGAACCGAAGCCAGAAACGCCCCCATGTCCAGCTTGCGGATCTCCGCCTCGATTCCGACCTTGCGGAAATACCCCTGCAACGCCACCGCCAGATCGGCCCCCGCCGGATTATACCCGCGTGGCGAGTTGTAGCTCAGCAGCTCGATCTTCAGCCCGGGCTTCACCCCCGCCGCCTCCAGCAATTGCTTCGCCTTTGCCGGATCATACGGATACCCCTTCAACGACTTGTCGAACCCCCATTGCGCTTCGGGCAGCGGCGAAGTCATCGTCACCGCCAGACCGCCATACAGCGCCTTGTTGATCGCCGCCTTGTCCACCGCATAGTTCAGCGCCTGACGCACCCGCTTGTCGTTGAACGGCGGCGTATCGTTCGGCATCGCCATGCCATTCACCGTCAGCCCCGGCTGCGTCACCACCACGACGTTGTGGTCCCCGCGGAGCGCCGGGATCACCTGCGTCGCGACATCGCCCATGATCTGCGTCTCGCCGCGCTGCAACGCGAGCAGTGCGGCTTGTGCGTCGGGGTATTCCTTGAACACGATATGGTCGATTTTCGGCTTGCCGTGCCAATAGTTCGGATTGGCATCGAGCACGATCTGGTCGCGCGACTTCCATTCGCGGAAGATGTACGGACCGGTACCGACCGGCTTGTTGCGGAAATCCTTGCCGAGCTTCGCCGCGGCGTCGTAGCTGACCACGCCGTTCCACACCATCGCCAGGCTATTGAGGAATGCGGCCGAGGCCTCCTTCAACTTGAACTGCACGGTGTTGTCGTCGATCGCGCTGTAGGACGCGACGGAGCCAAAGGTGAAGTCCTCATACCCCTCGACCGGCCCGGTATTGTAGATCGAGTTCGGGTCGTCCTTCTTGAGCTGGCGATCCAGCGTCTTGATGTATTCCGGCGCGTTGAACGGCGTGCCGTCGTGGAACTTCACCCCGGTCCGTAGATGGAACGTATAGGTCAGGCCGTCGGGCGAGATGTCCCAGCTTTTGGCGAGCCCCGGCTCGACCTCGGTGGTGCCCGGCTTGTAGCGCACCAGGCTGTCGAACACCGTTGCCATGATGAAGCCGGAGGTGTTGTTCGCCACCGCCTCCGGATCGAACCCGGTCGGGTCCGCGGCGATGCTGATCACCAGCGTCGTGTCGGCGCGTGCCGCGACCGGTCCGAACAGCAACCCGGCCGCGATCGCCAGTCCGCTCGCGCCGAGTAGCCGCCGACGGTTAGAGGTTCTCTTGCTCATGGTGGTCTCCCCTGATTGCTCCCGCTGACGACAGCGTATCATGTATCGGTCCCCCTCGTCATGCTGGCCGTACCGCATTTCATCGTCATGATTAGCGCACACCGTCCCTCCCCGCATCCCACCAAACCTCACCATCACGGCCGCGCAACCCTTATCGTCATGGCCGCGCAACCCCTATCGTCATGGCCGGGCTTGACCCGGCCATCCATTGCGGCACCGTCGATGCGTAGATGGCCGGGTCAAGCGCGGCCATGACGATAAGCCTGCACAGGCCAGCACAGGGAGCAAACGCATGACCGTCGCCAACAAGGTCGTACTGGTCACCGGCGGCGCGCGCGGACTGGGGCGCGAGTACGTGATCAGCCTCGCCGCGGAGGGCGCGAAACTGGTGGCCGGCGACGTGCTGGACTGCGCGGGCACCATCACGGCGGCACGCGATGCCGGCGGGCAGGCGATCGGCGTCAGGCTGGACGTGACCGACCCAACCTCGGCCACCGCGATGGCCCACGCCGCGCTGGACGCCTACGGCCAGATCGATGCGCTGGTGAACAACGCAGCGCTCTACGGCGCGTTGCGCGGCGGCCGCTTCAATGCCATCGCCGAGGCCGACTGGGATGCCGCGATGGCAGTCAACGTCAAGGGCATCTGGAATTGCTGCAAGGCGGTGGTGGACGCGATGCGCACCGCCGGGGGCGGATCGATCGTCAACATCGCCTCGCTGGCCGCGACCTACGGCATGCCCTATGCCTTGCACTACACCACGTCGAAGGCGGCGGTGATCGGGCTGACCCGTGGCTTGGCGCGCGAACTCGGCCGCGACAACATCCGCGTGAACGCGCTGGCGCCCAGCGCCGTGCTGACCGAAGGCACCGACGAGTTCCTCGGCGAAAAGCGTGACCGGGCGCTGGAGGTGATTCGAACCGGCCAATCGATCCCGCGCACGCTGGTGCCGGGCGACCTGACCGGCACGGTCGCCTGGCTGGTCTCCGACGCCAGTCGTTTCGTCACCGGACAAACGATCGCGGTCGATGGTGGAACGGTCCTGTTGTAACCACAGAAGTCGCAATCCGCGCTTGACGCCTTCGGTCGCCATGTCCGAGACTGGCTTTGCATGCGCCCGAGACTCAACCGCACTGACCGACGTCAATTCCGTGACACTTCGCGGAGGGCATGGCACGCCTCTCGGACGTCGATTACGGCTGGTGCATGGATGATCCCATGATCTAGCCCACCTCACACCGAGACTGTCGTCCGAGCCCCCCGACCACCGTCGCGGGGCTTTTTTGTTGCGAAAGGATGTCCGAGATGGACCCGACCACCGAAGCGGAAACTGTCGTCAGGCAACAGCTCGACGCGTACAACGCGCGCGACATCGATGCCTTCATGGCATGCTGGGCGGACGACTGCGAATACTTCGAATTTCCCACGCGGCGACTGGCCAGCGGCGCGGCGGAGGTTCGTGCGCGCCATGTCGCTCGCTTTCAGGAACCCAATCTGTTCGGCAAGCTTATCCAACGCATGACCGTTGCCAACATGGTTATCGATCAGGAAATCGTCACGCGCAGCTTCCCCAATGGACCCGGCGAGGTCGACGTGATCGCGATTTACGAGATCGAGCACGGCAAGATCGCCAAAGCCTGGTTCAAACAAGGTGCACCCAGGCTGCACGACGCCGCGAGCCGACCATGACCGACGAAACACCCTACTTGGAGACCTCCAGGCTGCTGCTGCGCCCATTGCAACTGTCCGACGCCGACTCCATCCAGGCGTGTTTCCCACGATGGGACATTGTGCGCTTCCTCAACAGCCGGATCCCATGGCCCTATCCGCCGGATGGCGCATTGACCTTCATCCGTGACATCGCCCTTCCCGCCATGCGGGACGGCACGCTATGGAACTGGTCGATCCGGCCCAAATCGGAACCGGACCGATTGATCGGCGTGATCACCCTACGCGACGGGACCGAGGACAACCGTGGCTTCTGGCTCGATCCCGCCTGGCAACGCCACGGCCTGATGACCGAAGCCGCGGGCGCCGTCACAGAGTATTGGTTCGAGGTTCTCGGGCGTCCGATGCTGCGCGTGCTGAAGGCTGTTGCCAACACACGATCCCGCCGCGTCTCCGAACGCGAGGGCATGCGCCTGGTCGCGATTGTCGAACGGGACTTCGTGTCAGGTCGCCTGCCAACCGAGGTCTGGGAATTGACGCGCGACGAATGGCGGATGCATCCCCACCCGGTCACATGACGCCTCCGGACGGACTTGCCAGCGGGCATCCGACCGCTATAGTCCCGTCCAATATCGATAATCAATCGAGGAACGCCATTCGCTCCACCGCGCGCAAGCCCGGCGACAGCGTGCTTGCCACACTCCGCCGACGCATCATGCTGAATGACCTGCACCCTGGGTCGGTGCTGACGGAACTCGGCCTGGCCACCGAGCTCGCGTGCAGCCAATCGGCGATCAGGGAGGCGCTGCTGAGGCTTGAGGGCGAGGGCCTGGTGCGCCGCGCCGGCCACCAGGGCACCATGGTGACCGATCTTGACGCCGACGCCGCAACGGAAATGCTCGACCTGCGCCGGCGCATCGAGACCAGGGCGGCCCGCCGCATCGCCCGCCGCGTCACCGCCGGTGATCTCGACGCGCTGCATCGCTTGCAGGACCGCATGGTCGAAGCCGCGCGCGCCAACGATCCCTGGGCGCTGATCGAGCACGACCGCGATTTTCATATGGCGGTGTTCCGCATCAGCCATCTGCACGCACTCGAACCGATCCTGCTGCGCTGCATCCAGCACACGCATCGCTTCCGGCTTTGGGCACCCTGGCACCAACGTCCGCTGTTGCAGACCGCCAGACGCCATCAACCGATCCTGGTCGCTTTACGCACCGGGGAGGCCACGACGCTCAGCCGCGCGATTGGCCAGCATTTGGACACGATCGTCGAACGCCGCAATGCCGCATGAACCAGAGAAATAAGCCGAAACAGGGGAAACACCAATGAAACGCCGCGACATGCTGACCGGAGCCACCGCCGCCATCGCCACCGCCCCACTCGCGCGGCCCTACGCGCAGAAGGGTGTGACAATCCGCTGGTGGTACCACCTTGACGATCCGAAAGCGACGCCGAACGAATTCATCGCCGCCTTCGAGAAGGAAAATCCCGGCATCCACATCGAGGCCGAAAATATTCCCTGGGGCGGTGGCGGCGATTATGACAATCGTCTCTATACTTCGATCATTGCCGGTAACGGCCCGGACACGTCGATGGTGAAATTCAACAACCTGGCGCGCCTGCTGGAGATGGAGGCACTTTCACCACTCGACAAATGGATTGACGCGTGGCCGGGCAAGAGCGACATCACCGCCGATCTCTGGCGCCTGCATACCGCGCCCGACGGCAAGCGCTACTACATGCCGCTACAATACGTCGTGCTGTACCTCTATGTGCGGCTCGATCTGCTGGCCAAGCACAACCTCACCCCACCCACGACGTTCGACGAGTTCCTGACCTGCGCCAAGGCCCTGACCGGCGGCGAGCAATGGGGTTTCGGCATGCGCGGCGGCTCCGGCGGGCATGACTCATGGATGCCGTTTGCCTTCGGCACCGGCGCGCGCCCGGTGAAGGGTGGTTTCGTTTCGCCGGCGGCCCTGGCCCAGAACCGGTATTTCATCGACCTGATGCGTACCCACAAGGTCTGTCCCCCCTCGGCACCGACCGACGGCTTTCTGCAGATCGTCAACAACATGAAGGCCGGGCGCACGGCGATGGCGGTGCACCACATCAGCACCGCGAACGACATGGCCAACACCTTCGGTGATGCGATCACCGCCGTCGTGGTGCCGCGCGGCCCGGACCGCAGCGGCTTTGCTACCTTCGGTGACGGCGCCAACGCCGTGTACGCCGCCAGCAAGAACCAGGAGGCCGCATGGCGTTGGATCTCCTGGCTGTCCACCGGGCCGAACAATGTGCTGTACAACAAGGCCGCCGGTCAGATGACCGTCACGACCTCGGGCGCCGCCAATTGGACGCTGCATCCGAAACGTTTCGTCGACGCCACGGTGAACTCGCTGCCGATCGCCGGCGTGCTACCGAATCTGCCGCAGACCGCGGACTTCACCCGCGTGGTCTGGCCGCAGAATACGCAGAAGGCGCTGTTGGGCGAGATAACGCCCGATGCAATGATGCAGATTTTTGAGAAGCTGTTCTTCAGTTGAACGTCTCGACGGCACAACAACGCCGCGTCCCGTCGCAGGCCTGGGGCACGAAAGGCGGAGGGAGGCGTTCGTCCATCCTCCGCCCCGGGGCCACCCCCTGGCTCATGCTTGCCCCCGCGCTGGCCGCCGCGGCAATTCTCGTTCTGCTGCCGGTGCTCGATACACTGTGGATGTCATTCCACGACGTCATTCTGTACCGCCCGAGGTCCCGCCCCTTCGCCGGTCTTGCCAATTACGCCTGGGCCCTCACTGACCCGGTGTTCTGGGAAAGCCTGCGCCACTCGCTGGTATGGATCGTCTGCGCAGTGTCGTTGCAGTTTGCGCTCGGATTCGCCGCAGCCCTGCTGCTCAACCGCAGTTTCGCCTGGCGCGGCATCGCGCGCGCGCTGATCGTCGTGCCCTGGGCACTGCCGAGCGTGATCATCGGGCTGATCTGGACCTGGATGCTCGACTTCAACCTGGGCGTGCTGAATGAAATCGGCGTGCGCCTCGGCCTGCTGTCTGCCTCGATCCCCTGGCTCGCGCAGCCCAGCACCGCAATGGCCGGCGTGCTGCTGGCCATCGTCTGGCAGGGCTTCCCGTTCTTTGCCGTCACCCTGCTCGCCGGACTGCAAGCGATCCCGGGTGAACTATACGAGGCCGCATCGATCGATGGCGCCGGTCCGTTCGGCAAGTTCCGCCACATCACACTGCCCGGGCTGGCCGGTGTGATGGCCACCGCGCTGCTGCTGCGCATGATCTGGGTGGCAAACTCACTCGACCTGATCCTGGTGATGACCAATGGTGGCCCCGGGACCGCGACACAAACCCTGCCGCTGCACGCGTTTCTCACCGCCTGGTCCGGCGGCAATTACGGGCACGGCGCGGCACTGTCGGTGCTGCTGACGCTGTTGCTGCTAGGCGTTGTCGTTGCCTATGTCTGGCGCAACCGCGCATGAAGCGACAGCTCCGCTTGCTACGTCTGCTCGGCACCGAACTGCCCGTGGTGGCAATTCTCGGCTTCGCGCTACTGCCGTGGATCTGGATGATGCTGTCGTCATTCCGGCCGGACAGCGAGCTGACCCACTCGCCCATCACATTGATCCCCAGCCAGCTCACACTGGTCCACCATATCGAGCTGCTGCAGCGTACCAGCTTCATCTGGAACCTGCGTGACAGCCTAGTGGTGGCATGTGGGGCGGTCGCGCTGGGTCTCGGCCTCGCACTGCCCGCCGCCTACGCGTTCTCAAGGTTTCGATTTCGTGGCCGTGGTGCGTTGCGGACTGGCTTCCTGGTCATCAACATGTTCCCGGTGGTGATGCTGATCCTGCCGCTGTTCGTGCTGATGCGAGAGCTTGGCCTGCTCGATACCTACGTCGCGCTGATTGCCGGCCACGCAACGTTCACCTTGCCGTTCGCGATCTGGCTGCTGACCAGCTACGTCGATGGCATCCCGCAGGAGCTTGATCAGGCGGCGATGATCGACGGTGCAACACGGCTGCAGACATTGTGGCTTGTTGTCCTGCCACTGGCGCTGCCTGGCGTCGTCGCGGTCGGCATCTACCTGTTCATCACGTCATGGAATGAATACCTGTTTGCCCTGATGCTGGCAGGCCGCAACGTGCGAACCGTCACCGTGGCTTTGCAGTTGTTCATTGGCGAGAACCAGATCCAATGGGGATTGCTGATGGCCGGCGGCACGCTGGTCGCGTTACCGGCAACCATCCTGTTCCTGTTCGCACAGCGCCAATTGGTCGGCGGCCTGACCGGCGGGGCGGTGAAGGGATGAACTCGACCGACCGCAGTGCCAATCACGATGAAACCATTCCTGTAGGAGACTGACGCAATGTGGTCGCCACCGATTGGCGTGATCTCGATGACCTACGCGCGACCTTTCACCGCGGCGCAGTTTCCGTTGTTCGCCCGGATGAAGGCGGCTGGCATGGATTTCTGCGAGTTGCTGGTGCCAGAGCCCGGTGAACTGGATGCTGCCGAGGCCGGCCGCGCGGCACGTGATGCCGGCCTGTTCCTGGTGTTGGCGGCCAGGGTCAACGTGCAGCGCGATCTGGCCTCCGACGATGCCGCCGCGCGGGCTGCCGGCGTTGACTATCTGCGACGCTGCATCGATATCGCGACCGCGTGCGGGGCCGCCACTGTCGGCGGCCCACTCTATGGTACCCCGCTGGTGTTCGCGGGCCGCCCACCTTCCCCGATCGACGAACCTCGCCGTCTTGATCGCGTAAAGCACGTCATTGACGGACTGCGTGCTGCCGGCGAGCACACCGCCGGCAGCAATGTCCGCTTCGCGGTTGAACCGCTCAATCGATTCGAGACCGACTTTTGTAACACCGGGCGGCAGGCGGTCGAACTTTGCGGCGCGGTCGATCATCCGGCCATCGGTATCATGCTCGACACCTTCCATATGAATATGGAGGAAGACGACCTGCCCGCCGCGATCCGCTTCGCCGCGCCTTACCTGATCCACTTCCAGGCGAACGAGAACCATCGTGGCTTCCTCGGCACGGGCCATCTGGATTGGCCCGCCATCTGTCGTGCGTTGGCGGAGATTCGTTACGCCGGCGCCGTCACGCTGGAACCATTCCGCCGCACCGATCATCGCCTGTCGGTCCCGCTCGCCCAATGGCGCCCACCAACGCACAACGAGGACGGAGACCTGGCCCACAGCGGCGCGCTGTTGCGCGGTGCCCTGCACGCGGCGCGCCCCGTATGATGGCGCGATCGCGTACGGCCGAAGGGTGGGCGTGCGCCGGAGACCAGCCATGATCCGCGTTGGGTGGATCGGCTGCGGCACCCATGCCGGCGAGATGCTGCTGCCACAGCTTGTGCGCCATGAGGTGCGGCTGGAAGCGCTGTGCGACATCGACGCCACGCGCCTGGCGCTGGTCGCCGACCGTTACGGTGTCAACGCGCGCTACACGGATGCCGCGGCCCTGCTAGCGCATCCCGGCCTGGATGCCATCGGCATGGCCGTCGGCCCATCACAGCATGCCGCACTGGCACCCGAGGCCTTGGCGCGCGGCCTGCCGGTGTTCATCGAGAAACCACCCGCACCAACCGCCGCCGCGGCCGCGCAAATCGAGGCCGCGGCGAAACGCGCTGACCGCCCCTGCGTGGTTGGCTTCATGAAGCGCTACTCCACCGCCAACCGCATCGCCGGCAACATCTTGCATGCGCCCAGCTTCGGTCCACGCATCTCGCTGCTCGGTGAATACATGACGGCACCGACCTACTTCGTCAGCAATCCCGACTACACAGGCTTCTATCTGCATCATTGCGTGCACGCGATGGATCTTGTGCCCTGGCTGTTGGGCGAACCCATCGCGTCGGTCCAGACACGACGCCACGAGGCTTCACCCGGCAAGCTGGCCCTGCATGTTGCATTCAGCTTCGCTTCTGGTGCACTGGCGACAGTCGTTCTTGGAACGCACCAGTCACGCGGCACGCCGATGGAGTGGTGGCAAGTGATGGGCGACCACCAGCGCGTCGACATCCGCAACGTCCACGAGGTCCGCCACTATCGCGCCCCCGGCTTCAAGGCCGGTGATCCCGCGGCGACGCTGGATCCGACGCAGGACGCGTTGGTTTGGGAGCCCAATCTGACCGCGGCGGCCAACGAGGATCACAAGGGCTATCACGCGCTGTTGGGCGCGTTTCTCGCGCGCGTGCGGGGTGAGGCCTCCGACGCACCGGAGATCGCCGACGGCGTGCGGGCGATGCGCGTGCTGGAGGCGATGATCCGCTCGGCGGAGCGTGGTGGGACGACCGAGTCTATATAAGACCTTTCAGGCGAACGCCGCCTCCATCTCCCGTCGATAGCGATACGCGTCATCGGACGTGTCGACGCGCACGTCGTCCCAGGTGACGCAGTCGCCCTGCTTTACGTCGCGCATCAATGGCACGCGATTGGCCAATCCGATTGGCAACCCGCCGATCGCGAGGCTCCTGTCAGCCGGCAGCAACTTGCCCCAGACGCAGGCGCCACCTTCACCGTCCAGCACCTCGCCGGCGTGCAGATCACGTTTTGCAGTCGAGACGACGTCGGCGCGAAAGCCGTCGGCCACGCCTGTCGGTTCGTTGCGCAATGCCGCCGAAAGAACCGATACATTCAGTTCAAGCCCAATCAGGTGGAATGGCCGATACAATGCGGAGAAACGGCCTGATGCGTCGGTCATCACGCCATATTCCTTGAAGCACCGCGCGGTATACGCGCCGGGCGCCTCGAACACGACATAGACGCCCCAGCGCAGATCATTGGCGACCTCGCGGCCATCGCGGTGCAGCGAGGAAATTACCTCGACCTGGCCGGCGTGGTGCAGCCCGCCCGCGGTATTGCCGGGACGCAGCACCTCCGCCATCTCATGCGTGCCGACGGCGGGGAATCCCAGTCCATCCGGCGGCGGCGTCAAGCCGGTCGCATTGGCTACCGCCGCCATTTCGATCCCGGACTTTGTGCCGTCCAGGAATGAGTTGAACATCTGCGGGTTCATGCCGCCAACCCGCGCCTGCTCCGGTGTCAGGCCGTAATACTCCCACACCGTTGCCGGTGTGGACGCGTGATACTCGGGCAGATATTTCGTTCCCTTGCCGGCCGCAATCACCGGGAAGCCGCAGGCTCGCGCCCAATCCACCAGCTCGCAAATCAGCGCGGGCTGATCACCATAGGCCAGCGAATATACCACGCCCGCCCGCGCCGCCTCTTTCGCCAGCAATGGCCCGGCCAGCACATCGGCCTCCACATTCACCATGACGACGTGCTTGCCATTCGCGATGGCTCCGCGCGCGTGCGCGATGCCGGCCGGGGCGTGGCCGGTCGCTTCGACCACGACCTCAACATCCGATGCAGCCAGCAGCTTGCTCGCATCGTCGGTGAAGCGCGT
>Ga0182030_10015698_pt1 | contig 14825 bp, 11 predicted proteins | sample 812S3MmetaG_FD_121299 | JGI IMG/M metagenome (GOLD analysis project Ga0182030, IMG submission 121299) | Permafrost microbial communities from Stordalen Mire, Sweden - 812S3M metaG (Illumina Assembly) | ecosystem: Environmental > Terrestrial > Soil > Wetlands > Permafrost | place: Sweden... | reverse complement strand
GAATTTGAAACCTTTAGTATGATCGAACTTTTCTGCTGCTCTAATGAGCCCTAGATTGCCCTCTTGAATCAAATCTTGAAACGGCAAGCCGCGATTTACATACTTCTTAGCGATTGAAATTACGAGACGCAAATTGGCTTGAATCAATTTCTTTTTCGCTTCGAGATCGCCTTTTGCAATCAACCGCGCCAGCTCAATTTCTTCGTCAGGCTTGATCATTTTGACCCTGCCTATCTCACGCAAATAAAGTCTTACAGAGTCTTCAGTAAAACCTTCAGTACTTGAAGGCTCGACCTCTACGGGCTCCGAATCCTCTATAACAACGGGTTCCTCTTCTTGTTCGAAAGCAGCAACTTCCGACCAATCATCAGCTAGTTCTTGTCTAACCTTAGCAGCCAACTTTCTGTACTCCCGATGAATAGTAAATGGACTTGATCAAAGTGTTTCTTAGTTTCTTTCTACCCAGCCCACCAACTTCTTTAGCAGTCAAGATGTAGATTAAGTTTTGTAAAATTGGGGTTTACTTGTAGAGAATGCGTTGTTGTGACCGTTTGAGTGTAAATCCTTTTGAAAATGACGCTTTCAGTGGCATGATTGAGTTGGGAGACTTCCTAGTCCGGCACCAAAGGTAGAGGCAATGATCGAGGGCAGCTTTAAAGATGTAAGCCTTCCTGCGCTTCTGCACTTGCTCTGCTTTGAAACAGCCAAGAGTTTTCGAGTCACTATTACTGATGAAAATCAAAATGGCTTTATAGCAATACGGCGTGGCTGGGTGGTTGCCGCTCAGTTTGGCTTGCTCGAGGGTGAGGACGCAGTATGTGAGTTCCAGTCCTGGTCTAATGGATCATTCCATGCGCAGCAAGTTGCTCCTCAGCAAGACTCCGAGAAAAATCTTCGTTTCGATTTTCAGCCTAATTCCGGTTTTATAAACGATTGCGCGATACTAAATGAGCACCACATCGGACTCAATTCCGAATTGACTGGTTCGCGACTTTTTGGCTCGGCCGAATGGAAAGGGCTTGTTCAGGAGCATCCTCTAGATAGAGAATGCTTCTCTGTTCTAGCCTGGCTTAGAGAAGGCCGGAAAATGAGGCAGGCTCTACGCGAATTTGGATTTGATATCGTACGCGCCACCGCAATTTTAGCAATGCTTATCCGTACTCGTTCTGTTGAAGTGATTCGACCCGGCCTTGGGTCTTTCGACCACCATAATGAGTATTCGCCAGAGAAGCCTGTTCCCACAACGGGCGGTCAGCAAGAAGCTGCAGCAGCGCTAGCCAGAAAGGCTGCTCGAGAGCTTGAATCGGTGACGGATGTAGCCGAAGAAGCCTTCATGAGTACATCTTTTAAATCACCAGAGTTCACTGAATCAAAAGCTAATCACCGCGCTATAACATTTGACCCGCAGACGAGCAGCTACTCGCTTGATACACAATCGCGGTCTTCTATAGAAGCGAGACTGAGGGCAAAGAAAAATTCGGATGTGGCTTCTGGCAGTGATCTTCAACCCGCGAGCGATAAAGTTACTGGAAAGGTTCTGTCTCAAAATCAGGCACGGCAGAACCCTGCTATTTCCTCTTCAAACCTTCCTAACCCTACCTCTCAGCCTAAAAAGGCTAAGCCAGATTTGTTCTCGGTTTTGCAAAGCCGTACCGGTAAGGTTGTGCCGGACCTGGGAACATCAACGCCACCAACCAACACTGGTCAGGTCACAGCCTCTACGCATAATCTTCCGACCTTGAAGCAGGCCAGGTTGAACGCAGACAAGCCAGAGCTTTTGAAACCTGAGTATCACAACCAGCCACCTGGCGAATCTGCCAATATCAATACTATAAGGAAGGAGGTTGCTAATTCTTCCGAATCGAGTGGGGAAGACCTGAGTGCTGCCAGTTCCGACTCATGGTCCGGACCCTCTGAGCCCAGCCCAATGAGCGTGAATTGGCCAAAAAACGTACCGTCAAATACATTTCAGAATATGCCAGCGCAACAGCGCTCCGAGCCTGTACCGGTTCGGACAACGCCAGTTGATTCAGAGACGCATCTAACCCCGGTTGACGCCTCAAGCAAGTCTGCTGATGTTGCTCCTTCGTCGACGCCGACAGCGCCGCCAGCGCAACCACCTGTGCAGTCTCTGCCACAGCCTGTTTCACAACCGGCATCGCCGCCTGCACCGCCGCTTGCATCCTCGCCTTCAGCGCAAAGGGTCGAGCCTCGGGACCACCAAGTTGACATGTCACAGCAGACCCCGACGCAGCCTCGAACTCCACCCACTGCATCAAGCTCAACTCCACCTCCAACTCCTGGTCCAAGTCCAAGTCTTAGTCCAAGTCTTAGTCCAAGTCCTACTTCAACGCGAACTCCAACTTCTAGAGTTTCTACTGACCTGATGACGGACAACGACCCGAGGTTAGTGGCGAAAACAGACGCTATGCCACTCGTTGCTTTCGACATTGAGCGACTTTTGTTGACCACGTTCCTGGCGACACAGTTCGGTAAGCTTGCTCTTGGAAATCCTTCGCTTGATTTACATCGCAGGCAAACTCTTATGGATGCAGAATATGGCAAGTGTCTTGCTGTTTCCATCGAAGACAACACGCGGTTGCCATCCGCCGTGCTTTCGTCCTATCGCTATTGCCTTGAGCGTGGATACATCGAGACTCACGACCCTGTAATACCGCTGACGGCTGATTTGTTGCTCGGGCGGATGGAAATAGATCAGTATTTGTTGCAGAGACGGCGCATTACCGGAGACGAATTGCGCGACCTGGTGAAGGTCGCACGTGAAGAAGGTATTAAGCTTACTCAATTGCTGGTAAGGAGCGGCTATCTTACCGAAGCCGATTTAGAGACGCTCGGACGTGAACAAAAGCGCTTTGCATTTAAATGAGCAATCGTGTCCGGCATGCTATATTCAAAACCTGCCAGGTGTAATTTCAATTGCACGTATAACTAACCAGGGAGTCGTCATGACCGCACAATATAACGCCCGCGAAAAGAAGAAAAGAAGAGTTGCCAAGGTTCGCCGCCAGCTGGAAAGAGTTCGCGCTGCCATAGGCAAAGCTAAGACGGCTAAAGGCGAAAGATAAGCCGCAAATAAGTGACATTCGCAGCTTTACAGAATAAGAGAATCATGTCCGGTATGCGCCCCACAGGGCGATTGCATATCGGTCATTATTTTGGTGCGCTTCTTAATTGGGTTCATTTCCAAAGCAAATACGAGTGTTATTTCTCGATTGTCGACTGGCATGCTTTGACAACTAAGTTCCAGAACAGTAAAGCGATTAAAGCTGACATCTGGGAGATTGTGATGGATTGGCTTGCTGCAGGAATCGACCCGGAGCAGTCAACTATTTACGTGCAAAGCGCTATTCCAGAGATTGCCGAGCTACATTTGTTGCTTTCGATGGCAACTCCGCACAATTGGGTCGAGCGAGAGCCTACTTTGAAAGACATGGTCAAAATGCTCGCAGCCAATGAAACCGACGCAATGGAGAAGGTCAGCTACGGACTTCTTGGATATCCAGTCTTGATGACAGCCGATATCCTGACCTTTCGTGGTCAGCTCGTTCCTGTAGGCAAAGATCAAGAATCGCATCTTGAGTTCGCTCGCGACGTTGCGAGACGCTTTAACCATGTTTATGGCGTTGATTACTTCCCTGAGCCCAAGCCGGAGTTCACGACGACACCCCTCCTGAAGGGCACTGATGGACAGAAGATGGGTAAGTCGTATAACAACGATATCAAAATTGCTGATACCGCCGAAGATACCATCAAGAAAACTAAGAGTATGATCACCGATCGTACTCGCATTGCCAGGAAAGATCCCGGGCACACCGACATCTGCGAAGTACCGTGGCCGCTTTATCAGGTAATCAATCCTGAGATTTCTCCGCAAGTGAAAATTGAGTGTGAAAGTGCGGCGATAGGATGTGTTCAGTGCAAAGAGCGCCTGGGCAACTCAATTAATGAATTCTTTGGGCCGATGCGTGAACGTAGGCTGAAACTCGCATCCGATCCCGACCAAGTGACAAAAATATTGAAATACGGAAATCAAAAGGCACGAAAAGTGGCTCGCCAAACCTTGAAGGATGTGCGGGAGATAATGGGCATGGTTTCATGGGCGGACAGTTAGCGTCTTGCTCTGGGTGTAAACGTTTTGCTTAAGCTTGAACGAATACTCGGTCTGGTTGTCTGCGTTTTCGCAATCTCTCTTTCTTTTCGCATAACTTACACATGGATAGTTCTGGTTGTCGGACTACTACTGTGGGCGATATGGAAGTTGATTCTGCTAGTGCAAGGAAGCAACAGCCGGGGCGATAGTAAAAAGCACTCTTTGATTGAATTTGGTCCGCTTACGCTGCCGCTTGTTGCGTATGGAGTTGCTGTCGCGATATCCGGCGCAGGTCGCCCTGTTGTTGAATATGGTCATTTAACTACAAAAGAGATTCTTGCCTCGATCGAAACCTTACGCGCTTTTGTTGTCTACTTCTGGGCATTCGACATTTTTAAGCGTTGTCCTCGCTTCAGAATTCCTGCAGTTTTTTGCGTACTTGTTACCGCGGCTATTTCAGGGGTTTTCGCTGTCGTGCAACAGATCCGTAACTGGCATCCCTGGAGCGGAGCTTATCTTCAGGGCACAGGCTTTTTCAGCGAGCCGATGGCTTTCTCAGGGGTGATGCAGGTATTTAGTTTGCTTGCTTTAGGTTTATTTCTCTGTGATGGATTCCGTCGCTTCCCGAAACCGTTTAATCGCAAGCCCGTCTTTCTAGTGGTGGCACTCGCTAATATTGCTGGTTTGGTCTTTGCTAGCGAAAGAGGAGCATGGGTAGGGTTCACATTCGCCGCGTTGGGCATGACGGCCATTCTTTCGCTGCGTACTTTTGCTGTTTCTCTGGCCACTCTGATTGCCGCTATGGCTGCTGGTTGGTTCTTTATTCCTGTGATCAAGGCAAGACTGCTACCGATGCTCAGTGGACAGAATGATTTTGGAATATCATCAAGGATGATGATCTGGAGTCGTGCTTATCATGAGTTTTTAAAAGCGCCGCTTGCTGGAATTGGTACGACAAGGTTTCCGCATGTTGATGCAAAAGGCGCAACAGATTTAGGCAAGAATTATCTGGCGCATGCCCATAACAATGCCTTACAGTTCTTGAGCACAGCCGGAGTCATCGGTTTTTGCACTTATCTCTGGATAACTATTTCTGCGATCACTATTTCGCTCATCCATTTCTTTCGCAACACGTCGAGCGGAAAAGGATGGATGAACTTCAAACAGCGATGCGAAAGAGGAATCGCACTCGGACTTTTTGGCACGCTGGTGTCTTTAACCACTGCCGGATTGACTGAGTATAATTTCGGCACTGGGCAAGTACGACTGGCGTTGTGGTTTGTGTTGGCGCTGTTAAGTACCGATCTTTAAAACTTGATCTGTCGAATTTCCCATACCCGCAGGCTGTGTTCTTCCTGAAGTTTCACTCGCCGAGTGCGTCAATTAGTGTTTCGCGTGAAAATTTATTCCACACTTTTTTGTCCTTCTCGGCAAGCTCTTTTTTACCCAGCTTTTCATATGATTTAGATCGCTCGTCATAAAGTCCGAAGTCGTTTGGTGTGGACTTTAGCGCTTCTGTGCAGTCGTTGACCGCCTCTGTATAATGCCCAGTTAGTCTATTTACTCGCGCTCGCAATGCCAGTGCCCAGCCTTCGCGCTTGCTTAATTCAACGAATTTGTTCGCATCCGGAAGTGCTTTGCTATATTGTTTGGAATCAATGAGTGCCTGACACCTTCTTAAATAGCCCATTATGTTTTTGGGTTTAAGTTGGGTCATCTTGCTGAAACACTCGATAGCGTTTGTGACATCAGCTCGCTGTAAATGACATTCACCGAGAACCAGGTAAAAATTTAAGTCATCGATTTTGGGAAAAACCTGCAGTGCTTTCTCAAGATCAACCTGTGCGCCTAGATAACGCTCTAACTTCCATTGTGCAAAACCTCGCACAATTAAAGAGGCGGGTTCATTGGGAGCGTTGATTAGAAGAGCCGTTTGATTTGCGATGATCCTTTCAAGGTCAGCGCGACTGCCATGCTTGTTGATAATATCACACATCAAAATTCTGCTCCGCAACGGAAAGGCGGAAAAGTTGTTTTTGCAGTTTTCAGGATTTTCGCTGTCTGCAGAACTTTCGGTCTTTTTTTGTAAGTTTTTTGGCGTCGCAAAAGAGGTGACTGCCATTGTCACAGACAAAGTCAATGCAACGATCAGCGCCCATGTGGTGCTCTTTTGACATTGCACAGATCGACTGGTCAGGAGCATTATCAAGTCTTCTCAGTATTTGTAGTCAAAAGATAAGTATACACAAATTTGCGGGTCTTTTGATGACGAGCGGCAGTTCCGATTGGCGGTTAGACCGTGGTGGTCAGCCATCGTCTTGAGCGATACCAGATCGTCGTCAGTATGCCGTTCATACATATAGAGCTAGCCATTGCCACCCACGCGCCGCTAGGTCCATGGTGGAGCGTGATCGCCAGAAACCACGCTAACGGTAGTCTGAGAAACCAGTTGGTGACTATGGTAATCCACATTGGAGTGCGGGTGTCGCCTGCCCCCTGCAAGGCTCCACTGAGCACCATTGCTAGTGCCAGAAATGGTTCAGAGAATGCGTTGGTGCGAAGATATGAGCGGGTATAGTCAATGGTAATCGGGTCTGCACTCATGCGATGCGCAAGGAAATCCGATCCAAAAAATAGCGCCGAAGCGAGAATTACCATCATTCCTAACCCGATAAAAGTCACTTGCCAGCCCGCTTGCACTGCTCGTTCAATCTTTTTTGCGCCGAGATTTTGACCAACTATTGAAGCGACCGCCATGCTGAGGGCGAATAGTGGCATGAAGATAAGTGCTTCCACTCTCATGCCTATGGTCCATGAAGCCAGCGCGGCTGTGGCATTATCACAATGTCGTAAAATTGCAAAAAGTACAAAGACGCTTAGCGACCACGATAATCTGTTCAGCGCTGATGGAATGCCGACTTTCAGGATGCGCAGCGCGTAAGTTTTTGATAGTGGAAAAATGGATTTGATGCATGCTTTGAGCGGTGAGCGAAGCAGCAAAGTCACTGCAACTAGCGAGGCGATGCAGCTGCCAGTTACTCCTGAAAAAGCTATGCCCCTGATGCCTAATCCTGGTACTGGCCAATTGCCAATTACTGTCAAATAGTCGCCGGCTATCGTGATAACCGTGCTGATCAAAATGACGATGAGCGGCATTTTAGCTCTACCTATAGCTCTGAAAGCAGAGTTGATAATCACATTCAGACTGAATGGAATGAGGACGAAGGCATAAATTCCTAAATATTGAGTAGCATTGTGCGCGACTTCCGGAGCGTTATCACCATTGGTAATTAAGAGCCCGCTTAGTGACAGGCAAAGAACGGTCAAAAGCAGTCCCATTGAAATTGAGAGTGCGAGTGATTGACCGGTAGCTTTGTTAACTTCTTCGGTCTCTTTGGCTCCTGCGGCGCGTGCGACGAGGGCGGTCGTGCCTACACCGGTAGCCATGATAAAAACCATGAACATAAAGAGTATTTGCTCGGATACTCCCACCGCTGCCTGGGCTGCCGAGCCAAGCTGGCGGGATATCAGAACGTCTGCCAACCCAACTAGAGAACTGCTGATTGTCGTTAACATGAGCGGCCAGCTCATTGTCCAGATGGCACGCCAGAGACTTCCAGTTACCAGAACATCCTCGGCAGTCGACTCCGTCTTGTTTTCAATCGGTCGAGTGCTTGTCATGATTGGATGCCGCCTTGTCGAAGCATCATTTTAGCTGAAATATTGGACATGTTTGCAACCTCGATGACTGCTATAAATGATTGGTCTTTGAATCTCTGTTTTTCGTCACCTCCGGGAGTGAACTCATGAAGTTACGCAGCAGCGTTTTTGGCTGGAAATCGGTCTGGATGGATCTTGCAGAAGAGATGCAGGGCGAATTTGTCGATGGCACCTATGTTGTGTCGGCCAGGCTGCCTCTAGCAATAAAGCCCTGGGTTGCTCATATGAAGATGCATTCGCATCCGATTGGAAAGTCGATTGCTGAGACGACCGTCATCGCGATTCCCTATATCCCACAGCATGAATTCAAGCTTGCTGTTCACAACTCAAGCCCAATTGAAGAAGTAGCAAAGATTTTCGGACTGCAAGACATCATCATCGGTGAGCCTACATTCGATAAGCAATTTATCATTCAAGGCAGCAATGAGCAGTTGTTGCGTGAACTATTCGCAGAGGCCACCTTAAGGAGCGCTTTCCTTGGTCAAAAGTCGGTGAACCTAAGCATCGTTGATCATCAGCACAAGCTTTTTGGTATTACACCTCCGCGTGGTGTCAATGTTTTGACCTTCGCTGAGAAAGGCGCTATCAATAGCTTCGAGAGATTGACCTCAGTTCTGGATCTGATGACCCAAACAATCGAGCGTCTTACTCATCTTGAAGTCGCCACCCGCGATATTGCAGAACTGGATTAGTTCGTAGTCAGAATAGAAACTTAAATGGACGAGCCTTGGTTTTGCAGGGCTTGTTCTTTTTTTGCACCGTTGATAAGGCGGGGTCCATTTCTGTCGATAACTCAAACTTTGCCGAAAATGCAAATTAATATACTAAGTTTTGCGAAGTATGGATCTTCAGCTTTTCTGACACGTTAAATGCCGTACCCGTGAGGGTTTTGGTGTGTCAAGCAGAATTTATAATTCCGCTTAACACGACTCCGATCTTGAGGTGGGGGCGGTGTCATCGCACGTGTCAATGCGTCGCCGGCTACGAAATCGACGCTCTCACCTTTGCTCCAAAGTGGTCTGTGAGCCGTTTCAAGGTGGGCGAAATGTCTGTCTGAGGAATTTGGGCATCGATTAAGAACATCTTGTTGCTCTTCCTTGCTGTTTCTAACGCGACTGCGAATTCTTCTCTGGTTTTTGCCACCATACCTTCGCCACCGACTGCCTTTGCCAGAGCGGTATAGTCCCACTTCGGTAGTTCATAGTAGTCGCGTGTCTGATCGATAAATCGCAACATCGCATAAATCGAGTTGTTGAAGACGATGATGATTGGGTTTGTTCCGAGCTTAGCTGCCGTGCTCATTTCAAGCCCAGTCATCTGGAAAGCCCCATCGCCTACAAGCACCACTGCGCGCATGTCAGGCTTAGCCACTTGTGCACCGATTGCCGCTGGAACACCAAATCCCATGCTGGAGTAGTAGCCTGGTGCCATGAATAAATCGGTTTTTAAAGAAAGTCCCGCGTAGAGGCAATCTCCCACATCGGAAATAACCATATACTTATCCGTCAGGAATGGATTTAGCTGCTCAATGATATCCGCGACCACCAGGCGGTCTTCTCCTTCCGGCGCTTTGATGGCTTCGTTTACGATGGGCGGAATTTCGAAGTGCGGCCGATTTTCCAGTTTCTTGAGTTGAACTAACAAGCTGTCGACCATCGTCTTTAAATCGATGCCTTGATAGTTTTTGTAACCGGAAGAGGCGTGACGTGCGATTAACTGAATAAGGTTTTCAGCCGGCAGAGTGGCTGTGTAACCTCCAGTTTCCATTTCTGTAAGTACAGCACCGATGTTAAAAATGCAGTCTGCAGTTTCGACGTACTCACGCACGCCCGTGTCGCCAAAACGCCCAAAATATGTTCCGATGAAATTTGGATGAAATTCCGGAAAGGCTGATTTGCCCAAGATCGAAGTGATAACCGGAATGTTCAGCAATTCGGCTAGCTCAATTACTTTTTCTTTCAAGCGGAAGCGACTAACTTCTACACCTACGAGCATCACTGGTCTCTTTGACGCTGCCAGCCGTTGCAGAATTTCCACTACGGCTTCGAGCAATGCTGGCGATTCACCTTCCACTGAATGTGGTGCAAGTTCCTGGATTTCAATTTCTGCGTTGACCATGTCCCGGGGAATTTCGATATATCCTGGTCTAGATGATTTGATTATTGTTTCAAGCACGTGCTCAATGCGTTCTTGAGCAGTTTTAGGATTGTCTAAAAGGGCTTGAGCGGCCGTCACCTCTGTGAAAACTTTGTATTGAGTGTCGAACTCTTTGACGCAGTGGTGAAGCAGTGGGGGCTGGCTTCTAAAGCGAGTTTCAGGGCTGCCGCTGATAACCAGCAATGGAGATTCTTCGGCATATGCTAGACCTACCGAGTTGATTATATTCAGACCGCCTGCGCCGTAAGTGACAAGCGCTACGCCGAGACCCTTCAGCCTGGCATAGGCGTCTGCAGCGAAGCCAACTGATGGTTCATGTGTCATCACCACTGTTTTTAGACCACAACGTTCTTGAGCTGCGTAGAGAGGTAGGACGAAATCGCCCGGTATGCCGAACGTGGTGTCGACACCTAGTTCCTTCAGGCGACCAAATAAATAATCAGCTAGTTTCACCTTGGTCATCACCATTCCTCATCTTGCCTCGCCCGTTTTCACGCTGCGGCGCAAAAACTATACTGCGGCGCATTTTATCGTAGTGCGGCTTTGGCTGTCATGCGGATTGTCTAATAAGACGGATAACAGCTGACAGCAATGCATAGCATCTGAATAAAACTGGTAGGCTGGAGAGCGTTCGTAAATGACCAGTTCTCATTTTCAGCACGCGCTGATTTCTTGAAGGAGCCATCTTTTGAGTCAACCGAAATTCCCAGAACCAGGACTCGTGCCGGATAAGGTTTATGAACGAGCGTTATGGAAAACGGTCTCGCGGGCTTTTGGTGGGCTGGTACTGTTTGTGCTGAATTTTGCTCTGGTCGGAAGCACGATCTCGCAGATTCATGCTCACCAGCGAATGAACTGGCAACTCGAGGCTGCGACTTATCTGGCGATTTTCTTTTTCGATATTGCCATATTGCGACAGGTCGTATTCGAGGTCCGCAAAGTTAGTCTTTGGAAGGATCGGATGTTGCTTGATACCTTGTTTTGGCATTCAACCTTGACCTGGGACGAAATAATCGAATTTAAAAGACCCGGGATGGTAGCCGTTGCCGTTATCAAGACGAAAAAAGTGGCTTACAGGCTGAACAAAAGAGACTTTTCTCAATTCGCTGAGCTCATGGAAAAATTGGAAGCCAAAGTCGCCGACCGCACTAAGTAGGCTTGAGCGCTATATACTCTTTGATGTTACAAAACTGGAATGCGTATTATGGCTGGAAAAAAGATTCGTGTGCTAATTGGAAAACCTGGTCTGGATGGTCATGACCGGGGAGCAAAGGTTGTAGCCCGTGCTTTGCGCGACGCTGGAATGGAAGTCATCTATACAGGGCTCCATCGGTCTCCTGAAGAAATTGTGGAAACCGCCATTCAAGAAGACGTAAACGCCGTCGGTCTCAGCGTTCTGTCTGGAGCTCATATGACGCTTTTTCCACGTGTCGTGGAGTTGCTCAAAGAGCAGGGCGCCGGAGACATTCTGGTTTTTGGTGGTGGAGTGATCCCAGACGAAGACCGTGAAATCTTGTTGAGTAAAGGAATTGCAGAAATATTTGCTCCGGGAAATGCCACCAAGCGAACGATAGCCTTTTTACGTGAGAAATTTGGCGAGCCTGCTGTACTTTAGCTTTTGGCTCCAATCGCATTTTCAGCGTTCGGGCAGTGTTAAATTACCAGCCAATCTACTTTAAAAAAAGATAAATCAGGGTATATCCTATAAGAGAGGATCTAAAATTCCTACTTCCAACATTAAAAAAGTTGGGACATCTCTTGAAAAGGGTGTTATACTTTCCGAACTTGGACTCAAAACCAATCTAAGGGCTCGCATGACAGAAAATTTCTTCAACAAGCTCACAAAGCGGCAGAAAACGTCTTCTTCGTCACCAAAGACTGTAGAAAAAGCATTTCTAGAAGTCATCGGTCTCGTAGTTGCGTCGCATATGGACCGTCAAGATACGGTTACTGCATTTGCCCCAGTCTCACTCAGCTGCATAGCTCGTGATGACTACGACGACCTCTACGCGGACGTCGCCACGGCATAACTGCCCGCCCAATCAATCTTTCGAGCCTCGAGCCGATCTAACGATCGGGTCGATGTTTTCGCTTTCAAAAATAGTATTTATACTGGATTTGACTGAATTTCCCTATTCACGGTATCTTCATGCCATCCTTAAGCCAACCAGCGCTGCTACAATAGCCTAGTCAAATTGGAACTTAACCTTAGTACGAACCTCTAAATGTCCTCAAAGCCAGTTCAATACAGGAAGGGCGATGTGGTCTTGGTGTCTTTCCCGTACACTACGGACGAAGGGCAGACGCAAACCAAGCGGAGACCAGCCATCATCATTTCGAATAACTACAACAACGCCAGGCTTGACGACGTAATGCTCGTGCCTCTGACGAGTAACGTTACACGCGCCGGGCGCGAGCCTACCCAGGTGGTGGTTATGCAGCATTCGCCAGAAGGACAAGCTGGTGGCTTAAGGCTGGATAGCGTTATAGACTGCACCGTTATAGCTACGATTCCAAAGACTTTGCTTGTAAATAAGATAGGCGCGCTTCCGCAGGAATCGATGGAGCGCGTCGATCAGTGCTTGATGGTCGCGATGGCCATTGGGCGCCCTCTAGATGATACGACCGGCGGTATGTAGTCGACATGGGTCGACATTGCTCGACATTCGTCAGCATTCGTCGGCATGTAATCGTGCACTAAGGCTCTTGATTTACAGTTCCGTTTTGAGGCGGTTCGTTCTGGACTGAAGGCAACGGCTCATCTAATGCATTGGCTACGGAGTCTGGTGGCACTTGTGGCTCTGCCTCCCTCGTTGCAGTGTTCAGGCTGGCGTACAACACATATATCAGCGGCAGGATAACGGTGACCGTGGCGGTAATAATGTCCTGCTGGAATTGCACTTGCCCGTGTGCGACAAGAACTCGCAAATACGACACCATGGCTCCCAATGCGGCTGTAAGGAAGTAGGCTAAGAAATTCTCTCTGGCGAATTTAGCGATCAATATGTAAAGCATCATGCACGAGGAGAAATTCCAACTTGCATCGATCAAATAGTTTTGCCAGTATTTATCGCCGATTGGATAGACGAGGCTGAAAATCAAAGTAATGATCACGTAGTTGCGAAAATTACGTAAGTACTTTGCATAGAGCCCCATAACGATGGCGACAGCAAAGGGAAACTGAAAACCTTCATGCAGTGAATCAAGCAAAATCGCGATAGCTGGATCCATAAAATTGACCAGGTAACAGGTCATCTCCATCGGAGCCGATGCCAGCTCTGGAGAGAAACTGTGACGCGCTAAAGCGGTTAGAACATTCAGCGACTGCCAGCTCGTGCCAATGGCAAGTCCGATGAGGGCAGCGTCAAGCCAGATCTGTCGATTAGTCGACATCTCTTTTCCTCTTGTAGGCGTAATCGAGGTTCGCAAAATTGCGGCCGTAACGTGAGGAGGAAGCAGCAATCGCAAAGAACCAAGTCCGAAAGCAGCGATGACTGTGCTCATTGAAAAACTCGAAATTGCTTGCAGAATATTTTGAGCGATTTTTTGTACGAAAAAAGTGTCAAGCGGAGCGTCGGCAACATAACTTGAGAAAAATAGTGGCCAGTCATTTAAATTGCGTATGATGACCAGCGCAGCCATAGCGGTGCCGACGATTATGGCCGGGCGCCAGGGAATTGCGGCTGCTCTAATTACTCCTCTCGCCCACAAAAGAACGAGCACAATGAGTCCGAGTTCGCAGGCATAAATTACATATGGTAATACTCTTTCTCTGTCGGTTTTTATAGCCCGCTTAAACTTCCAGGCGTCTGGCAGCGTCCAGCCATTGACGAAACCGCTTGGTTGATCGCCTATGCAGTTGATTGTAACTTTGTAATCAGCTTCGCCGACTTTAAAGCGTGGCAGCTTGAATGTGAAAGTCCAGTCCGTGCGCTTATCTCGCTTCTGTTGGCGAGAGTCGTCGACGACAAAGGGTAGCATTTCAGGATGTAATTTTCGAAAGTAGTCTTCAACCTTTTCTAATGCTTGCTCTTTCGAAAGATTTGCCCCTGGCTCGTCTTCCTCCATAACTACATCGACACTTTGAAGTTTGCCGTTGGCGTTAAATGTCACTCGGTATTCGTCGCCACTCAGGGGTTTGTAAAAACGAACCGTCCAGAGCAGTGGCGTCTCGGGATTGAAAACCAGGCTGTTAATGCGGTCTCGAGCTTTCTCAAAAGCGTACTGAAATTCTTCCAGGTCGAGAGCTGTTCCTATCCACGCTACTTCGCTAAAGTTGTCTGGGCGCAAATCGCGATCGATTAGTACTTTTCGTGCGGCTTTAATCGCCTGCTCTCTAGAGAATGTTACCTGTAGCTGGTGCCCTAAGGTCGGCAGCTTAGTTCCGAACTCAATTCCCGCGGCGACTATAAGCAATATCACCAGGAAAATTCTCTTCGCCGTGCTGAGCTGTTTGTATGCGTATGAATGAGCCGTGTGCTGAACGTCATCAACGAGTGAGTGCGGTTTCTCTGGCGTGAGAGCTTGATTTGTAAGCGCTGCATCCGAGTAAAAATGCTTCGCTTTCAGGCGAAGAAAAATTGGCAACAAGACAACTACCACCAGAGGCAGCATCGCTATGTAAGCAGATGCTTGCAGACCTTTGTCTGTAGAATCGAACAGCGGTGCCAAACCGAGAAAGGTATCTACGAGATTGTGTGAGAGCACGCATGCTACGAGACCAAACTTGCTCATGACAGCACCGTAAATAACTCCGACTACAGTGAGCTCCAGGCCTCTAGCATATGGCGGCTCTTGGGGATAGTTGCTATGCATGAACGCCCAAGCTGCAGCTTGT
>Ga0182030_10015696_pt1 | contig 14826 bp, 11 predicted proteins | sample 812S3MmetaG_FD_121299 | JGI IMG/M metagenome (GOLD analysis project Ga0182030, IMG submission 121299) | Permafrost microbial communities from Stordalen Mire, Sweden - 812S3M metaG (Illumina Assembly) | ecosystem: Environmental > Terrestrial > Soil > Wetlands > Permafrost | place: Sweden... | reverse complement strand
GCTGAGGTCGGGACCGCGTTTCTTACGAGGCTGGAGAAATATATCGATATCTAGACCGACAATTCACATTTCGATAGGAAGAGCACAACGAATTACTTCATTATCCTCCGATCACTTCCTTCACTTCGCATCAAAGCTCGACAAAACCCCACCATTTGATCCGTCCCGCATCCTCGCATGCCTGTACCAAGTTTGCGCCACCCCTCCATGCGCCGTCAGCTATCAAACATCTAAATCAAGCAGCAATTATCCGCAAAAGCAAGCAGAAGGATCAGTCCCCAGTAATAGAAACCACGACTTCGTGGGTTTCTAGGAGTCAAGATGAGTGACCTAGACAGGTACGTCTTCCCCATCTAAGCAGCTGTAACCAAACTTTGGCTGACAATTTCGACTTAGGGCGATTGCCATGCTGCGAGCATGTCGACCGATTCCAGAAGCGCAAGTTCGGGAATTATGTCATAAAGCAAGGGAACTGTTGATTGAGGAGGGGAATGTGGTTACCGTGACAGCTCCAGTGACGGTATGTTCTTCGGTGAGAAAATGGTAGGAATTACGCTGATGAGGATTTGGCAGATATGTGGGGATATCCATGGGCAATTTCATGATTTGATGGAGCTTTTTAGGGTGGGTGGTGATGTGCCAGATACAAATTATCTATTTATGGGTACGATGCCTACCTTCCAGCTTCGCAAGCATACCACTAACAAACCTAGGCGATTTCGTCGACCGTGGTTTCTACTCCCTAGAATCCTTCCTCCTCCTCCTCTGCCTCAAAGTCCGGTACCCCGACCGCATGACCCTAATACGAGGCAACCACGAATCACGCCAAATCACCACCGTCTACGGTTTCTATGACGAATGCCTGCGCAAATACGGGAGCGCAAACGTATGGCGGCATTGCTGTGAGGTATTCGATTATCTAGCTCTAGGGGCCATAATTCTTGGAGCTTCAACTGAACTTCAACCTAATGAACGGATATCGAGAGATTCACAGCCGAAATCAACGCAGGAGTATATTGACCCGGATCTGGAGATTGAGGTCTTGAATTCGGAGGGGGGTCTGATTAGTAGGTTGACGAGGAGGGATAGGGAAAAGCAACTTCTTGAGAAATCGGAGGGAAAGGGGGAGGCGGGGGCGAAGACTGGCCCACCAGGCTCGGGCGCTTCAGGGTTCAGTCGTGGAACAACTGGAAACCCAGGTGGTGCTATTCTATGCGTACATGGAGGGCTCTCCCCCTTAATCGACACAGTTGATAAAATCCGACTCCTAGATCGAAAACAAGAAGTACCCCACGAAGGAGCAATGTGTGATCTCCTCTGGTCCGACCCGGACGAAATCGACGGCTGGGGACTCTCTCCCCGCGGAGCCGGCTTCCTCTTCGGCGCGGACATCGTCAAGACCTTTAATCACGCCAATGACCTCTCACTAATCGCACGAGCACATCAACTAGTAATGGAAGGCTTCAAAGAAATGTTCGATAGCAGCATCGTAACCGTCTGGTCAGCACCCAACTACTGCTACCGCTGCGGCAACGTAGCTGCCATCCTCGAACTAGGCGAAGACGGCAGCGGCGACGGTATCGTCTCGCGCAGTAACGGCGATGTAAATAGAAGTGACGGAGGAGTCATGAAAGAGAAAGAGAGAGTGTTATTAATGGGCCCGGCGAGACGATATAGAGTTTTCCAAGCCGCGCCTCAAGATTCGCGGGGGATGCCGGCGAAGAAACCGGTCGCGGATTACTTTTTGTAGTTATGATAAGATGATACCTGTTGTTGTGGTTGGAGAATGTGGCTTTGCAGGGGCTGCGAAGGACATTCGGCGTTACGGGCATTTCACATAGATTTGTATTATAGCGCGATGAGAATTCAGAAGTCTTGCACATAGGTAATCAAGGTGTTTCGATTACTGCCTTGATGAAATGGTGACGGGTGAAAAGGAGAACTTCGAACAGAGGAAGGTACAACCACTATGGAGTTTCCGAAATTGAAAACTAAAGTAGTACTTGGAAAGTGGCATCGAGTTTTTTGCACGAAATCAGATTCCAAAGTGAGCTTCAATCAAATCCAGAAGTCCTCGTGAAGAGAGACCGAAACACGAGCAGAGAGAGGGTTATAAGCGGCACCATTAGGCGAAAGCCCCTGAATCTTGCTCCACTTTACATATAGCAGATACTTCACCGTAACTTTACCAACTCCAAAAAAGTCTCTCAATCCTCATAAATAGATAAAATTCGACTCTCATCCAACCAATCTTCACCCTAAAAAATAAACCCCTTGAAAATTAAAAAGGAAAACTAATATTACATCATCCATCCACCATCCACCGAACCCAAACCCTCAACCACTCATCCATCCTCAAACATACCACACTAGATCAGACATCATATAAAGGACCCACGGGTCCCCCATTCTCAAGCGAAGGCGCAATCCAAGTCTGCGCCTCCCAATCCTCTGCAAGTATGACCCTATCCCTCAACGCTTCGTGCGCGCGTCTCCTCTCCCTTGTCCTTTCCTGCATGCGTGCATTTTCCTCCCTCCTCTGAGTTGCTTGTTCAGGGGTCAATTGATCCTCTCTCAAGTTTCGCAGCTGGACGCTGGCAGACCCCACAACCTCCGGCGGGACCATCATATCTTGAGTGATTTGCATGGCTTCTAGGCGTTTGGTGATCAAATCCTGTAAGTCCTTTGCACCAAAGGTTGAGGCATAGCGGTCGAAGGTGGCGTCGGCGTCTTTTTCGTCAAAATATGTGCTGCGAGGTACCAGGACCGTACCTGGGGCTTGTTTGTGGACTGCCGCGCGCTGTCTCTGGCGTAGCTCGTAGATGCAGCGAGCCTTGATGCCTCTTCGGAGTGCGTCTCGGACTTCTTGAAGATAGCGTTGGAGAGGCGTCTGCGTTGTCATAGGAGGTTCTGGAGGTGGAGGAACTGCGGTGTTGAGGTTGTTTCTAACCCATTCTTGAAGATCTCGCCTCATTTGGCGATCTAGCTGAGTTGCCGTGCTCGCTGGATTTCCGGCCTGTAGGATCACACGAGATCTTGCTCCCTGAGCTTGTAACTGGGATTCTGAAAACTGGGCTGCTACCTGAGGATTGGCACGTAATCTAGTTACGACGTCCCTTAGCGCTGTTTGTGTCGCAGCTGCCACCTTAGCTGTCTCCTTCAAGTTCTTTAAAACTTCCGATTTTTGCATCTCAGCTAGAATATCTGCGTCCATGTCCGATCCAGTCTTCGTGATAATGGCGTTTTGTTCTACTGGTGGATTGTTATGAGCATCTTTTGCGGCTTGTACAGCTGCACTATCATTAGTCGTCTTTTGTGTAGACAAGTCTATAGCTTTTTGCGCTTGGAGTTGTGCGTCCTCGGCTGCTTTCCGTTTATCGTCTGCCTCTTTCCTTAACCTTGCAGTCTCTGCTACTCTTGCTCTATTCTCTCGGAGTATTCTCATTAGACGTGCCTGTTCAGTCCTTCTTTTCTGGATCAGGAGATCCCTAGCGTTCTTTTCTTCCTTTGCCTCTTCCGCTTGTTTTTTTCTGGCTGCTTCGACGGCTGCCATGTCCAACTGTTGTTTTTGTGGGATCACTGGGAGGTTCTGGGACTTTCGATTAATATTCTCCGATTTTCGTGCTTCATCCTCTACGTGCTCTCTCTCCCGACGTACATCTTGGGCATCTTTTAAGGTGGGTTCATCTTCGCGATTACTGGGGTCTTGCCGTCGGCGTTTCTGCCACTGTCGTTTCAAAGCTGCCAAAGTAGCGGCATCCTCCCGGTCTCGAGCATTGAGTTTATCGGTCAAAATTCGTACATTCTCCTCTTGAATCCGAGCAGCTTCTTGTGAATCCTGCTGTTCTCGTAATTGTATAATCCGGGCTTCTCGTTCTTTTGCTATCGTTTCCGCCTCGCGATTGAAACTACCATCCGCTTGACGTTGCTTCGTAGCTGCCTCTTGCTCTGCCCTGTGTCGTGCAATCTCTGCCCTTTTGGCTTCTTCGGCATCTTTGAACGCTGCAGTGAGAGCTTGTTGTCCTCTTACCACGTCATCGCGTTGAGCTGTCCATAGAGCGTCGATTTCAGCTTGCGTGGGAGCTTTTGGCTTGGTGTTTAGAGGAGCTTGTGCCCCAGGCCATTGATTACCTGGCTCAATCAAGACAGGTCCGGGAACTGCTGCTGCCCTGGTATCTCTAGCAGCGACCTGCGCAATCAACCAAGCAAGCTCTTCCTCTTCATCTGCTTTGAATACTGGATACACAATGAGAGGCTTCTCCGCTGGTTTAGCCGAATCCGTTCTCCTAGGGTTCAAGGTATTGTATGCGTTGGACAACGGGTCACCTTGGCAATGATTATTAGCTCAACGTTCAAAATATCAAAGTAGATGATTTCATACCTTCACCTGGAGCCAGCTTGGCACGTTTCCCCACCTTCCACCTATCCCAGACCTCGTCATCAGCCTCTGGCTCACCAGTTCGTTCCCTTTTTTCCCTATCTATGAATCTCATGTCCCACACCTCTCCCGCACTCATTCCAACAAGCTGCCAACCTTGCAGTTTTCTCAAAGTCCTCCATTTTCTGTCATAATCAGCTCCATCAGGACCCGCGCCGTAGTTTCTCCCATTAATACCCCACCAAAATGCAACCTGGCCGCCTGGACATTCAATAACCGCAAATTCAGGCAGCGGCCCTGCGACAGCACCTTTCACAACCTCCATACCATTGATCAGCATTGTTCCTCCGTGCAAGTTTGTAGCAAAGTATCTTGACTGGATGTGGTCGTCCTTCATACGTTGCTCCTTCCAGACAGTATCATCAATATATAGCAATGTATCCTTGGACTCCTGCGTTTTGATATGATTTTCGAGATAAGATTGATCAGCCGGAGGCCATTGACGTGTAGGATCATCTCTCAATTGCTGTTGTTCTGGAGTAACATACCACGGGTCATTTTTCTCCATGTCTCGAGGCTTATAAAGCTCTTTACCAGCGGAATTAGTTCTATCGTTGACAAATTCCTCATCTGAAGCCAGTATTGGAGTTTCTGGAAGTTGTTGGTCCGCCGGAACGACTTTGTTAATACGGCGGATATCAAGGGGAAAGATTGGGCCATCACACAATCTTGCATCTCGTATTGAATCCTCGAACATATCTTTGACTCGTTTAAGCCTCACATCGTCGGTCTCGAGTACTGGCTCCTTTGGTCGAGTAGGCATGTTGAAAATAGTTCCCGTGACACGATCCCATGTCTTTTTCTTGATGAAGCCTGGGTTAGGTCCCGTTTTCTTTTGGACGTATTCGAAAAGTGGTCTTAGGACCTACAGATCGCTATTTTCAGCACAAGCAATCGGATTCAGGAAGGTGCACTTACTGGATAGGGAAGTCTCCCACAATCAACACCGCCGTCCACATTGAGTTCACTTTCCTTATTGAATGCATGAAGGGTCCCAATTTCCATCCCAATTCCTTTCCCCACATCAATACCAATTACCGGGTCATTCTCGCCAACTCGTCGAGGTCTCCAAACACTATTTTCAATAGGATCATCCCACAATTGATCTACCTCATTGCCGTGGTTATCTAAAACCGCCAAAGGGTCACCATCTTCATCATAAACGGGAGGTTCCTTGAATTCTTTCAACAATTTGATAGGAAAGAAGCCAGCACTACTGCCGTCGTCGTTGATAATCGAGGGTTCTGGGGGATCCTCGTCATCGGAAGGTGAATTGTACTGATCGGAGTCGTCACCGTAATCAGAGCCCGTTGCCTGTTGTTGCTGAGTGGGCTGGAATTGAAATGCCGTAGACGGTAGTGTAACGGGTTGGGTTTCTGGAGTCGGCTGTGTCTCGGAAGTCTGTGATGCTATATTTAAGGCCGCTCTAGTTCCTGGGACTGGGAGTTGATGTTGAAGGTTTGCTATGGGCCTTACTCTAGTAGAGGTTCGCTGCGTCCCGGAAGTCTGTGATGCTCTATTCAAGGCCACTTGAGTTTCTGGAGTTTGCTGTGTCCCGGAAGTCTGTGATGCTATATTTAAGGCCGCTCTAGTTCCTGGGACTGGGAGTTGATGTTGAAGGTTTGCTATGGGCCTTACTCTAGCAGAGGTTTGCTGCGTCCTAGGGGGCGGTAAGGCACCATTTTGTTGTGATATATCCTGCCGTGCTTGAGTGTTTTGCAACGCATCGGAGACTTGTTTTTGTGTATCTGAAGTTAATTGTATTTCCGGAGGTTGCTGTCTTCCTGTTCTAGACGCGTTAGGATTTGGAGTTTCAAACGTTTCGACCGAGTTTGAATCATCATCCACTTCTACCCAGACGTTTTCTTGGATGGTTCTTGAGCGCGTATCAATCACCCACTTCTTTCCAGCTCTAGCTTTGCAAGGCGGACCTCCCAAGAAAGAGGGACGGCTCTCTTTGTTCGGTGCAGGGTGTCCAAACGATTGAATTGTCTCCCCTGTCTTTTCCAGGAAATTACCCGAGCTTATAATTGACTGATCTGTGGGATCAGGATTTGTCGTAAATGTGGAAGATGTTGTAGGCGGCGGTGGTTGACGTGGATGATTAGGTCGATTGCGTTTGGGAGCGGGGCCTAACCCATCATCATCATCACCCGTGCCCTGGTCACGGCGCCTTTTCAACCTCCTTCGAGCCGTCCCACTGTCCCAATCATCCTTTGCCTTTTTCCTACGCGCCCACTCCGCAGCTATCCAGGCTTCATCTACGCGTCCATCAATGTAATGGTTGTTCCACAGATCCCATGCTCGTTTCCAACTCGACCAGACCTCCTTTCCATTACCAATATAGCCACCTCCTATTCTAACACCTCCATTACCCTTCCCACAGAGATATTGCTTCAATTTTAATATTTCCCCAGGCGACAGATTTGGCGCAAGAGGAGAAGGGATTCTGGTTTGAGGAATGTTAACCAATTGCACTCGCCCTTCGACGGACTTATCCGGAACGGCTGGCGCAGAAAGGAAAGGTGAGAAGTCGTAAGCCACCAGTTTCTGTCCAGGGCGGGTATAATTTTGGAACGTCGTCGGAGCTGGTGATTTGGTGCTTGTGCCAGTACCTGGGTCCGGTGTCGTTCTCAACTCTGGCGGAACAGTCCCTGGGTCCATATCTTCTCCTAGGGAAGAAATCCTGCACTTGATGGCCGCCTTATCAGGTCTTTGCAAAAATAGATGTCAGAAGGTAAAAAAGCAAAAACTAAATAAGCTTGAGAGGTTGGGAGGACAGACTCTCGAATTGGAAAGAGGCAAGATCCGTGTTTACCTTTTGCCTTTCCCAAATAACTGTCAAGAATGTACTGGGCTCAATATGGAATTTGCTTCGCTGCAAATGGCAATGCCACACCAAACATTTGCAAAATTACAGTGCTGTGGTCACTGAAACTTCAAGAACTCGTGTAGGGACCCATAAGCAAAGGCTCTTATTTCATTCAACTTCATCTTTCGAAGCCAGAATATTGACTTTGGTATCATCCAAGATTTCTATGCTTTATGGAGTTCCAGTGTTGACACATGCCAACAACTCAATTGGAATGTAACATGAGACAAAACTTTTAACAACGGAATGAATAGGACTTCAAAACGCCAACCAACCAAGATGCTTGAAGATAGCCACCAACGCCGGAAAGCAGGATTTCTCTATGAAATTAGCATAGGTTTTCGTAGCCATTTATTTCCTCGTGTCATAATCCTACGCTAGTTCCCGAATATCGATCCATGACACTGAAGATTTGATGATTATCTACCTCGCAATCCATCCCAGGTAGACATCCTAGATCCGCTCGGACGGCATTAGGATCTGTGGCACCAGACATAGTTGTAATCATATCCGCCGCAAATTCACAGCTGTTGACATTCGAGCTACTTGTAGTCGTGATAGGCATATATAAAGATGAAGAAGTCTGGGGTTGTGAATACTGTTGCGGCTGATGGTATGATGATTGAGGCATGGCGAGCTGAGTGTCGAAGTCGAACATTTGTGATCGACGATTCGAACCGGGGCTGGCACCCCGAGATAGTCCTACAGTTGCTAATCTTTGGCGCTGAATGCTATGACTCGAGCTCTGCCCAAGACTAGTGGTAGAGCTTGGGGTTCCTCTTGGGGTCATGAATTGTTGCGATGTCGAATTCGTCGATTGAGAAACGCCCGAACGTCGGTGAGGATTCGTGCTATCCCAGATCGACTGTATGGTACTTACGCTGACAGAACTGTCTCGACTTCCTGACCCTCCCATGCCAGAATTAGACGGAGCACCCGTGTTACCATCTGCGCAACAAGCTTTTCGCGTCTGAAGAAGTTGTTCTAGAATTTGGACTGCCCCACTGCTACTCCCAAATTGATTTCCCATCATGTCACTTGTCGGAGATGACTGCAAGTATCCCTCAATAGTATCGTCTGCAACTCCATGCTGCGCCAACAGCCCTCGTAGCTTTTTGTTCTCGTCCGCCACCCTCCGTGCCGCCATCTGAATCTCTGATGAAGCCTCGATGCCTTGAAGTTCGCATTGTCGCAATCGCGACTCTAGTTCTTGTAGATACTCTTTCCGGCGGGCTCGAGAACGTCTCTGATTGTCGCGGATGCGCGCAAGGTTTGCTTTCTCCTGCTTCATAGTTAGAAAGATGTTAAAAGAAGAGTGACTTTTGTGGAGTTGATGAATAAGGGCGACTCGCCAAGAAAGCGTACATCTTGGTGGATCAAGCACTCTTGGCAGAAAGCAAGAATGGAGCCAGTTGAAGGGAATTGCTTACCGAGGCTGTAGACATGGTCTTGGATTACAAATATATATAGAAATATGTAGCCGTCCTGATAAGAGACTATCAATACTGAACGAGCCCTAACACCCCAAGGGCTGATCGAAGGTCCCGGTTTTGAGTCCTGGCGTCCTTCCTGGTGCGGTGATGCGTTTGCCTCTTGCCCTTTCTTTCCGTATAGTATATACCAGTACTCAATACCCTCCCAGCCGATTCAAGTTGCGGGTAATGCAAAAAGGGTGTGATGTTAGGAGGACAACAGATTGCAAGAGGGAGAAGAAGAATCAAGCAAATATACAATTGGAGGGACGGAGGATATTTCTAGGACGCGCACCCAGACTCTTGGCACAAACAAGGAGTTGTTTTTAGCTTCGATATATAGTGAGGCGGGGAGGGGGGGATGATCGCTTGCTGGGAATAGGCCGTTCTTGGCGTCTTCGGTGGGATTTTTCAGGGCTGTGATTATGCTTCAGCTGAGATCCCTTTTGGGGGCCCTTCCCTTTTATCACCCAACAACAAGAGAATAACGTGCATGGGAAAGAGCCCTAATAAATCGGCTGGTGCGGGAGGCTATTGAGATCAACTTTATTAAAATCCTAAGGTCGGCGATTAGATCCACAGATAGAAATCATCAGATAGGCAGGTTTTATTATCTATCATTTTCTTTTTCTCTGTTTTCTCTTAGCCTCTTTGGGCTCGAATACTAGCTACTACTTAGGTAGTACTAGTTATTACCTAGCACTAATTACTACCTAGTAGGTACGAGTACTAGCACTAGTATCGTGCCTCAGCATTTCGATAGGTAGTGGAAAGTGGGTTGGTTCTATTACCGATGCTTGTCCGCTTCCCACACCACATCAGTCCCAGTCCCCCCTGTATGATGCACTGCTCAGTAATACATCTCGTATCATTGGTTAGACGCCTTTTGAAGGTGCAATTAAGCTCATTGAGCCCATGATCCGCCTGTTGCATTTTGTGGAATTACCTCAGGACTTTGCCTTCAGGAGTATAAGGTACCTTGGCTGGCAACCCCAGAAAGTCGGAGCATCTTCCCAATCTAGCGCTGTACTTTTGACTCCAGCGCAGCAATCCCAAGCCTCAATGAGCTCATCTTGACTTTCCACATCACACTTCTTGCCTGAGGGCATTATCAGGTCTAAAGAAATATAAGTATCTTAAAGAGATCAAAGAGATTTTGCATGCCTGCTATCTCCCTAGCAGAGAAAAAAAAAAGCTCGAGCCATTTTTCAGCTTGGAGAAAATACGAGTATCTCGAAGATCGTGACCTGGTAAGAACATGCATCTCAATCGGAAGCCAAGAAGCAACCACTAGAAGTACCGTACCTTAGTGGTGGCTTGCGCGGCCCTGCTCCTAGGAACTAGAGCTGTTACGAGATCGAGCGCGGAAAAGCGGGAAAGCCCCTTCCAATGTATCTTCCAAAACTACTTCTCCTTCTTCTTCTTCTTCTTCATCATCTCAGTCATCAACTTCAAAAATCTATCTACAACCGAATTATCTCCCTTCCAACTCCGAAACACCTACCAAAGCCTCGCCATAAGCCGCAAACGCAACCGCAGCTTCTGCTTCTCTACCTATGCGCTCCAGTCAACGTTCGTTCCACCACATGCATTCATACGTAACGGCCACACATCAAACCAACAGACACCGTCACTTACCGGACAATATCAAAAACGCATTAAGGTTTTAAGCTTTGCGAACCCGGTGATCCTACTTTGTCAACGTCTCAAGCTTAAGTCGCTTAAATCTAAATATATTTCGACCTCAGAGCAAATCCCTGGTGATCCCCACATCTTCAACACTTCTCAAGTCACAGAATGGCTCCGTCACCATAAATCACCAGATTAGGATTTAAAGTATGTAGATCAAATCCATCTGTTGTTAAAAGCGGAAAGCTGTGAAACATATGATGCATCAAGTCGCCGAGTTCGGTGTGTTAGAAATGTGGCGGACGTTTGGTGAAAGAAGCATAAATGGGGATCAAACAGGATGATTGGAGCTGACTAGGTAGATATTTGTGAATACAAGATTTTGATGTACGGTGAACGGGCAAATCTACGGTCATGCTGACATGAAATTGAGAGATGAGGTTCGGATAGAAGCTTGTGTACAGTTTGAACCAAGGAAAGTACCCATACATTTCTAGAGACCGAACGCCTATTTTAAACCTACTATTCCGACCTAACGCAATGCATTCATTCCCGTTGATTTGTCCTTCACACCATCTTGCATAATTCTTTAACGGAGATCTCTGACTCCTCTTCTTATCTCATTTCCACGTGGCGTCACTCCTTCCACAATCCCCCTCCCTCTATCACCACCACTCTCCTATTTCCTCCCACTAACCACCCTCCTAACTCCCCTCCAAGAAACCCTTAACATCCCTCGCATAATCACCAAACCTCTCAACCAACTGCCCTCCCACCGTCGTCTTAACCGGCATTCCCAGTAATCCCCCAAACGTCTCCCAACACGTATACTCCGTACCTCCCTTCTCCGTCTCCACAAACTCCATTACCCTCTCGCTATGCAACTGCCAGTGCGCCCAACCTGTACTCTTCCATGCTATCCTATATCCTCTCTTCTCCTTCCCCTCCCCACCTTCCTCCCCACTGACAGCCCCATGCGCACGCTCATTAACACGACTCTCCCATCGACCCACTTCAAAATCACTTCCCTCCAACCTCTCCACCCTCGTAACCACAACCCCCTGCTCTCGACTCTTCTTCCTCCCCTCCACCAACCCATCACCACTCATAAAAACCTCAATCGTCAACACACTCCCTGCCTCCAGCCATCCCTCTTTCCCCGTCCATAACCCATCCTCATCAACTTCTCCACTAGCCACCACTTTCTGGTCCTTTCCAGACTTGGACTTGGATTTGGAGAAGACACATCTTGGACAAAATGTATTCCATTTGTCCCACTCATTAGTATTTCTAATCAGGGAGAGGACCTCGAGAGGTGGAGCAGCGACACGTGTTCTGGCGAGGACGGAGAAGTGGCCGCTGGGTCCGTGGGTTGGTACTTGGGGCGCGGGGTTAGTGGGTAGGTCATGTGAGGGGAATGAATAGGGGGGCCGGTGGGTGAGGTTCTTCAAGGTGAAACTCGAAGGAAGAAATCAAACTTACCTGGAATAGGGGGAACCAATGAAGCGGTCACGGGGGAGGCGGCTGAGGTGGTAGGTTCGGAGGTGGGTGGATATGGCATTTTGAGGGGGGTTGATAGGGAGTGATGACGTAGTGAGTCCAAGATGTAGAATTGAGAGTAATTGCGACTGAGAATGAGAATGAGAATGAGAATGAGAATGAGAATGAAACAATGAGATAATCAGAGGAAATCGAATGTTTATCGCATTCTAGAAGGACAGGAGAAGGAGAAGAAAGGAGGAAAATGGTTTGAGATGAAGTGTTACAGGTTGATAGATAGATCCAGGGTCGAAAGTGGGTCCTTGAACCTTAGGTTTGACTCTCTAGATGGTGTGTCACACTTTATTTATTTTGACTTGTTATTTTCTTCGTAGGCAATTAACTTCAGATAACGTTTAATTACAACATGTTACAAAGGGTAACAAATCTCATCTCTTGCAAATGTATCGAGTAGGGCTTTCGTTGAAACGTTGGTAAGATGGTACTAAACCTCACTCTTGAATCTTGATTTATGGATACTCGCAACATACTTTGCGAGCTCAAAATTAACATATATATTCTGTTCCTGTCAGATTAGGTAAAAGAACCTGTGATGAGGATTTTACCCTCTTATCCAAAGTCCCCGTTCCACTCTACCTTCCAGATCGCCCCTATAAACTCCAACTCCGTCGCTACTTTTGCATTATACCCGGACCATACACTCATATATATCGTAGCACTCGTTGATCATATCCAAAGAAACACGCGCCATCTTCTCAATTATAAGTCGTCCAATCATCATCCTGATAGACATCACCGCTACTACCGCGATTCCCCGTCGGTGGCATATAGAACCCACTGCCCATTCCGGTCATAGGGTCAATCTCAGCGGAGTTCCCGTTACCTAGTCCCCCAGCACTCATATCCCCTCCATTGCCCACTTCCATCCAATTATCAAAGCCAACAGCCAAGCTGGCTTGATCACGGAGCCACCAATCCTGACTTTCAACTAATGCGTCCACACCGCCGAACATGGTACTCGGACTAACCTGCCGTGTCATTGAGTTTGAAGCGGTAGTAGTATCTGACATTACTGCGGAATCGGATCGTTGGAGATCGGTAGTTGGGGTAGTGATCGTCCGGGAAGAAGAGATATTGTAGGGATGGCGAGGATAGGGGACGGAAGCGAGAATTGAATCGTTAGGAGCTGTCATGGAGCCAACACCATTAGATTGTCTGAATGGTTGAATGGGATTAGTGGTAGGCTGTTGCTGTAATAAATTAATCCCATTATTTGGAGCTCCAGGTTGGGAGCCTGGGATGTAGCTGTACAGACTTTGTTGCAATTGGGATGGAGTCCGTACGGGGGCTTGACGAGGATGAACTGGCGGCGTGGGACGTGGTGGTGAAGGGACCGCAGATGGTGGAGTTTGAACGACAAGATCAGCTTTGGGGGATGGAACATCAGCAGTGCTGAAGATGCCGTATTTCGCATCCGTTCGTGCAAAGACAAGGGATGCTTCTTCTGGTAACTCGATTTTCCATTTTCTTGCCAATACACTAAGGATACTCAATGTTCGTCGAGCACAAAGCCAATCTTCTGCTATCTCTTCAAGATGCTTAACGCCGTGAATGATGTCTCTTTTGGCGATCTTCTCAGGAAGGTTTAGAAGGTGGATGGTGCATGCCGAGTGGACAATATAGACTGCAATATTGCAAATTTGTCGCAAACCATATGTACGTTTGTACAGACGCATTAATTTGGATACAGAAGCGGCAGCTTGGGTACAGAGCTTCCGTGGAGAGACATGAGATGGTAGCGGAGAGGTTGAGGGATTATACTTGAGGAAGGGGCGGAAAAGGTGAATGTATAGTAGGTGAAAGAACATACTTCGAATGTGTTAGTTAGTTTGAGACAAAGAGAAAAGCTGTTGACTTACTGCATAAGAAGAACGTTGGGTAGCTGTCCCTCTTTGGCTTCCAATTCTTTAGGAAGGTCTTTTCGCCAAGATTCTAACCTCGTTTGTAGCTCGCTCAGTTTCTTCAATTCTTGAGATCTCCCGATAGGTTTTTCGAGAGCATGCGGGTGATAGAAGAAAATTAGTATATCACTACTGATCTCACATAGACCTGAGATCTGGAGCGCCACAGTTCTTGTTCGTGATGGCTGGGAATGCATTTGCCCGATTCCATTATCTGTATAGGGCGACCAGATATCGGCATCTTCGTCTGGGAAAACATCATACTTCGGTACTGTGATATTTGATACTGGTAACTGGGGTAATCGTCCGAGGTAGTTAGACCAGCATTTATCGAATAAGAAGCAGCCCCAGAATGTTACACGACGGGCATCGATTTCCTGCTCATCCATAGTTTCCTTACTATTCGTCATCCCGCCAGAATCCAGGTTCAGACCCATATCTTGGGCCATTCTGAAGCTCATGCCACTGTAGACCCAGCCTTTTGCCTCCCTACCGCATCCGGCCTCTCGAACTGACATTAAGCAGAGTGCTTGGATAGTAGTTAGTTTCGGTTTCTCATACTCATCGTTCTCGACGATCAGTCTTTTTGCTTCCGCGAAGAACGCATCTCCTTTCGTAGTTGGGTCATTAGGATCAGCACAACCAGCGGGACTATTTGTGAAGTGACAACCCAATGCTAACATGGCATTGACCAATAACGAAGAACAGTAAATCGTTCGCTTGGGTGTGCCTGGTGGTTTCCCGAGTAAGAAGTCCCGGTAGAAGAGACTTTTTGACAGCGTGGTGAAGTATGGGTAGTGCCATGTAAAATACATGTTAATTAGATGCACAATAACCTCTGTATCGGTGGTAACAGTTGTCCAACTTTTCAGAGGTTCTTCTTGCTGTTGATAAGCTTCCGAACCAGTAAGTTCATCATCGCCATCGGTAGGATCTAAATATATCAGGTTGCTT
>Ga0182030_10015695_pt1 | contig 14827 bp, 12 predicted proteins | sample 812S3MmetaG_FD_121299 | JGI IMG/M metagenome (GOLD analysis project Ga0182030, IMG submission 121299) | Permafrost microbial communities from Stordalen Mire, Sweden - 812S3M metaG (Illumina Assembly) | ecosystem: Environmental > Terrestrial > Soil > Wetlands > Permafrost | place: Sweden... | reverse complement strand
GTCAACGGGAGATCGAGATTGACGGAATAGCCGAGATCTCTTCCGTGGCTGTTCATCGGCATAAACATGGGCATTGGGAAAGTGGATTTGTCGTGGCCGATGTTCATCGAGTGCCAGGTGTTTTGCCAGAACAGATGCGCGTCGAGCACGCCCCGGTCAAGGGTTCTGCGGTAATGGAGGTTGAGCGATTCCGCGTAGTTGCGCACCAGGTCCATCTGCGCGTTGACAAAGCCCTCGTATGGGGTTTGATGCAGACTGGCCTGGATGACTACGAGGTTGCCCGCGCCCTGTGCGGTCAGGGTCACGGTGTGGTCGGTGCTTTGCGCGTAAGTGGAGGTGACTTTGTGGCCGCTGCCATCGGTGTAATTGTCGTTGGTGGCCCACGATCCGGTGTAGCCAATGCCGAAATACCTGCCGGCGATCCAATCCGACACAGAGCCGCCGTAGTTCTGACCGTTCGAGCGATAGAAGCCCGTGGAACTGCCTTCTTCATGCAGCCGTTCACCGGCACTGGCAAAAATGGGCTGGCGGGAATCGACGGAGATCGTTCCGCCCAGGCTGTCACCACCCAGACTGACCGGCGTAATTCCGGCCATCACAGTGACCTCGGATGCATGGGACGGGGCGATGTAGGAGAGCGGCGGGTTCATGTGGTTGGGGCAGGCGGAAGAAACGGTCATGCCGTCCACCACGAGTTTGGTACGTTCGTCTCCCAGCCCGTGAAGAAACGGAATGCTGGCAAGTTGGCCGTTTTCTCGTAGGCTAACGCCGGGCGCGTTTCCCAGCAACTCGGCGGCGTTGCAGTTTCGCGTCTGATCGCCGTCGTCCACCTGGTGCATGGTTGTAGCAGCGGGTACGATTGCGGAGTCGCTAACTTCGACAATGGATTGTACGGTGGCGATTCGCAGTGTCACATTGGCGGTCGTCTTTGTTTCGGAGGTAACGGCAAGATTAGGAAGGACTGCGATATCGAAGCCGCTGGCGATGACAGTGATCTGGCAATGCCCTACCGGAACCTCGCTGAAGACAAAGCGCCCCTGTTGGTCTGTTTCTGTTGATCTGTTGAACCTCGGAATGGGACTTCTGAGTTCAATCTTTGCATTTGGAACGACCGCGCCGGATGGATCCGTCAGGGTTCCGGCGATACTGCCTGTGACGACGGAGATTGCAACAGTATTCGGGCTTTGTTGAGCATGGATAGTGTTTGTCTGCCAGCACAGGCAGACGGCTGGCAACAATGCCAGCAAAAACTTGGCTTTCATGGCTTCTCCTCTTGCTTAAGAAAATGCATAACGACGCACGGGATAGGCAGAACCGGTCCCATTCGCAAAGCACAGCACGTTTTCAGGCAATAGGAGTTGGAGGGCCGCGCTTCTGATGGCTGCTGAAAGAAGAAATGCGGTAGAGCGTCTCCGTCAGAGGCGCGCACGCCGGATGACGGGCAACTTTGGCGTAAAACTCTTCCTTGGCTTCCGGCTTGAAGATTGGAGAATGAACAGCACAGGTGCTGACCGGGAAGCAAGGACACTTTTCCGAAACAGATGTGAAGCCTTTCTGGTTGCCGCTGCGCTGCTCCATCATGCGCATCATGCAATGATGCTTGCCGTTCCGGCGGCAGCACGCGGGCAGATTGGCATCTGCATCGCGGGCAAAGAGCGGCGCGATCAGCGTCAGGCTGAACAATACCATCAGCAAAAATGAGATCGTGCGCCGCATCATGACCGGGAATTCCATTTCAATCGGTGCTGCCGCAGGTTTCAAGCGGAGGATGTTACTTCCTGGTCTTGACGTTTTTTATCGAGTGCAAGGCGGGGGGATGATTCCCGGTCGCGTTACTTTCAGCAGGGTGGGAGTTTGCGCCGGAATGCGTACTGGAAGCGGTCGTCTGTGCGGCCAGTTCGGCGATCATAGTCTTATCGAGAACCGCAATCATAGCTTCCTGGGCCATCACCCAACACGAGTGTGCCGGACACCACGCTTTCCGGCTGCAGGATTTACCCGACATCAGGCAGATGTTTAGGTAGATGGGTCCGTCGATGGCCTCGATCACCGTGCGCATCGATGCCAGACGCCCGTGCGGCAGAAGCTCAAAGCCGCCTGCTTGTCCGCGCCGTGAACCGACCATCCCGGCGCGCGTCAAACCCTGCAAGACCTTGGAAAGGAAGCTTTTGGGGGCGTCTGTGGCCTCGGCAAGCGCGGGAAGCAGCGCACGCTCATCCGCTGGAAGCGTCGCAAGATGAATCATTACACGAATGGCATAATCGGCTGCTCGGGTCAGTTGCATGGTTGAACCGTATCTCTCCATATAGATTACCTCTTTATAGTGCGTGCGAGGCGCATTGAGTTGGCCACGACCGAAATGCTGGAGAGCAGCATGGCCACGGCAGCGAAAATGGGAGTGAGCACGCCGGCGATTGCCAGCGAAATGCCCGCGAGATTGTAGAAAAATGCCCAGAAGAGGTTCTGGCGCACCACGCGCGTCGTTTTTCGCGCCAAACGAAAGGCGTCTTCTACTTTCGACAGAGAACCGCTGACCAGGACAACGGGGGCAGCGCTCATAGCGATCTCCGCCCCGGTGCCGAGTGCGATCCCCAGATCGGCCTGGGCCAGCGCAGGTGCGTCGTTGACTCCATCGCCGATCACGGCAACCCTTCGTCCGGCCTTCTGCAACTCTTCGACGATGCTCCTCTTAGCTGCCGGAGCGGCTTCGGCAATGAAGTCGTCGATGCCGATCTCGCGAGCCACCACATCAGTGGTCGGCCAGGCATCGCCTGAGACCAGCTTTACGCAGATGCCGCGATCTCGCAGGCGTTGCACCATTTCTGCCGCGCCGGGCTTGATCCGGTCGCCAAAGCCAAGCAGGCCGCGCAATTCGCCATCCCACCCAAAGAACGCCACGGTCCGGCCCGCTTGCTGCCATTGCTCGGCACGTTGCTCGGTATCCGCATCCAGTTCGCTCATGGCCAGTGCCAGTCTCCGGTTGCCCATGAATACGCTACGACCGTTCACCATGCCGACGATTCCCTCCCCTTTGCGGATTTCGATGGAGCACGCCTCGGCCGGTTGAGCGTTGTGCTCACGCGCATATTGGACGACCGCCCTACCCAGCAAATGCTCGGAATAGGCTTCGATACCGGCGAGCATCGGCAGATACTCTTCGAAAAACAAAGCTCCTTCGTTTTGCAACTCAGGTGCTTTCGGCTTCCCGGCTCCCACGGAAGCCATCGCGAACGATTCCACACTGGTTGGAAGCACGACAAACTCGACCAGGCGAAAATCTCCCTGGGTCACGGTGCCGGTCTTGTCGAGTACCACCGTATCGATCTTGCCCATAGTTTCCAGCACGCTGCTGTCGGCGATCAGCAGACCCTCCCGCGAAGCGGAACCCACGGCGGCGGTAATCGCCAGCGGCGTGGCCAGACCGAGTGCGCAGGGGCAGGCGATCACCAAAATCGTGGTGGCGCGCATCAGTGCCGCACCCATGCCGGCGTGCATCCCGAGCAGCACGGCAAAGTTCGCCAGGGCCAGCAGCACAACCGCGGGCACAAAGATGCGAGAGATGCGGTCCACCGTACGCTCGATCGGCGCTCGGCTGGCCAGAGCCCGCTCGACCAGCCGCACGATCTGCGCCAGTGCGCTGTCATCGCCGGTTCTGAGCGCGCGCACAAGTATCATTCCGCCCGCATTGAGGCTTCCTGAAACCACCGTATCGCCGGGCCGCTTGGCGACCGGGGCGGATTCTCCGCTCAACAGCGATTCGTCGGCGCAGGAATCTCCTTCCACCACGACTCCGTCGGCCGGAATGCGCTCGCCCGCTTTGACGACAAAGATTTGACCGGGTTCCAAGGCATCAATGGAGACAAAATGTTCGCCAGCCGCACTCGGCAGTTGCACCTTGAGGCGCACCTTTCTGGGCATGAGCCGATAGAGCAGCGAGATGGAGCGGGCGGCGCGGTCCTTGGCGCTGCGCTCAATGAGTTTGCCCGCCAGCACCAGCGTGACAATGGCCGCGGCGGTATCAAAATAGACGTGCGTCTGGCCGCGCACGGTCTGAATCAAACTGAAGAAATATGCGGTAAGAATACCCAGCGCGAGCAGCGTCTCCATGCGAATCTGCCGGTTATACGCTCCCACCGCGGCTGAGCGCAAGATCGGGTAAGCGCAGTAACACACCAGCGGCGTGGCCAGCAAAAGCAGGAAATAAGGCACCAGTCGGCTGGCGCTGGCGGCGATCTGCTCAAAGTAGCCAACATACAGAATTGTGCTCAGCCCCATGATGTTGGCCCACAGGAAGGCGGCAACACCGAGACGCAGCAGCAGATCGCCGGCCTCCGATCTCGTGTCACTGTTCTCTCCTCCATACTCGGAAGCCCGATAGCCGAGTCTGACAATGCGCGCGGGAATGCTGTCCGGGGGAAGGTACTGCGGACTGTACTTCACCTTGGCCAGGTCGGAGGCGAAGAATACCTCTGCGGAAATCACTCCCGGCAGCCTGCGCAGCGCATCTTCTATCAGCCACGCACAGGCCCAGCACCACATTCCGCCGACCTGCAACAGTACCTCTTGCGTGGGTGCGTCCGGGTCGATCGCGACGGTGGACTGGCTGGCGGAAACCGGGTTGGAGATCAGTCCCAACTCCATGCTGCGGCGAAAAATCTCCGTGTCACGGATATTCTGGCCGCTGGCTAGGACGCCGCTCTCCAGCAGTATGCCATAAACATTCGCGCAGCCCATGCAGCAGAACGAAATCTCTCGTCCACCATAGACGCGCACCAGCCGCTGCCTCCCGCAGAAAAGCTCGCACAGCCCACAGGTCGCGTCTTGAGTCATGGTCAGTGTTTTCCTTGCGATGATTGCTCAAGAGGCTTACCCTGCAGATCGAGCATCACCGGATTGACTCGCTTTGTAGCAACAAAAACAAAGACGAGAATTCCGCAGAAGACCACAAACACCACCGCCAGAACTACCGTAAGCGGGGCTGTTGGCCGGTTCTTGGCAGTGTCTATTGCCATATTTTGGCTCATGCTCATACTTGCTCCTTGTAACTCATGTAACTGTTAAGGCTTCCTGGCACCGGCATGCAGCGGAAGCGCAGAATCCATGGGTGCAATAAACGTCTCCTCCAGCACATCGTCCTTTTGCTCGGGAACGACGTGCGTCAGAATGCGCAGATGGTTGAGTCCCGGTGCGATTCCAGTAGCCGGAGCGGCCACGTCGAACTCGCGCTGCACGCTTTCCTCCGGTTTCAGTGTCACTCCGTTCTCCATGCCCACAATGCGCGCGGAAGGTATGCCTGCGAGCGTCAAGGTCAGCGTGGATTCGGTGTGGCCGCGATTGGATGCCGACAGCCGGAACCGGTTATGAACGAGGCCGTCCGCGCCCATGGTGTAAAGCACGATGCGGTTCGGCATTATCTGCACCAGCACCGGTTGCCTCAAGTGGATGGCAATAGCCAGCGCCGATGCGTAAACCATGAGCAGCAGAAAAACCGCCGCGCGCTTGCCGTCGCGCAGGCCCAGACGGCGGTGCAGGGATCGTTCCGCAGCCACATTCTCGCCTTCATCGCCCCATGCATACTGAATCAGCGTCGGCTTGCCCAGCCGCCCGCGAATGGTCGAGCAGGCATCGATGCAATCTCCGCAATGAGTGCATTCAATCTGGTGGTTCGATCCGCGAATATCGACATCCATCGGGCACACGCTCACACACTTCGCGCAGCCCATGCACTCCGCCGCCGGATCGCGATAACGCACCAACAGCGTATGGCGGTCTGCGAGCATCCCTTGCAGATAGCCGTATGGGCAAATCGCCTTGCAGAAGTTCTGACGCAGGAAGGCAAAGTCCAGCAGCGTAACCAGCGTGACGGCGGCGCCGCAGATGCCGCCCACGGTGCGGATGTCCAGCGAAAGAAGGCGCTGAAAAAGATCTGCGGGCGGAATGAAAAACGCAATGAATACAAAGCTGAGAAAGACCGCGGCTGGCAGTAGCGCAATGTACACCAGCGCCTTGGTCAGAAACCCGCGCATGCCGGTGCTGAGGTCGAAGTGCCTGCGCTTGATCTTGCGTGCGATGCCCGCTTCCAGAGCGCAGGCGGCCTCGCTGAAGATCATCTGTGGACAAAGATAGCCGCAGTAGACGCGTCCATAGAGCATGGCCATGGCAGCGATCAGAACCATGAGAAACATCAGCGAGAAAAAGATGATCGCGAACTCGCTGACCCACAACTCCGCGCCAAAGAAATAGAACCGCTTGGCGGGAATGTCAAAACGCACCACATTGAAGAGCGGAAGCAAAATAAAAATGATAACGCAGAAGATTTGAATGGATCGGCGCAGACGGTGAAACTTCGTTCCCGGAAGAACGATCCGGATACGTACTGTGCTGCCGTTCTTTGCCAGAATCGCCATGATAGATCGCCTTTACCGGAAGGTCATATGGAGCATATTGCAACGCATGACGTGGGGGGCAAGGGCACCGCGAAAGATCAGCAAGGCTCCCATCGCCATCACCGTGATTGCCGATATGGTCGTGCCCCAGCGCGCCAGCTTGCGTGTTGCCGCCGATGCGCCCAGGCCAACGGCCAGAAGCGCAACGCTCGTACCCGCTGCAAACGCAAGTAGTGTGATCGCCCCGCCCCAGGCCGTCGCCGTTCCCAGCGCTCTCATCAGCGCCGCATAGACCAGGCCGCAGGGCAGAAAGCCCATCAGCAAACCCAGCGCGAATTTGCTGCCCACGGACCGGGAAGAAATCAGCTTGCTGACAGGGCGCAGAAACTGCCCGGGAAGCGCAAACCCGCGCCAGCCAAGACTCCCAAGCCTTCCTGGCATCAAGCCGAACAGGATCAAACCTGCAATCAGCATGGCGGAGCCGGCAACGATGGCGGCCACGTTCTGCACCCCGGCGAGGCGGCCAACGAATCCCATTGTGCCGCCGGCAACTCCCGCTGCTGCGCCAAGCAGCATATAGGTCAGCGTCCTGCCCGCATTGTAGGCCAGATGCAAACCAAGCAGCGGCTGCCGCGTGGCCTCGGAGTTGGCAGAGATGCTGTAAGTCAGAACGATCGGCCCGCACATTTGCAGGCAATGCAGACTGCTGACAAAACCCAGGACTAGGACGAGATAGAAGTCGTTGGGCGTCATGGCCGTTCCTGGGCCGGATGATCGGGTTGGACTTTGCCATCGCCCTCGGCAATCGGCGGTTGGAGGCGCTGCTCCAGCTTGGGATCAAGCCCCGGGACGGTAACGCACTCTCGATGGAAGTTGAACCTCTGCATGGTGATTGCATGGGACGGGCAGCGGGCGGCGCACAAACCGCAGCGGATACAAGTGGTTTCGTCTTTCAGCATCACCGCGCCCAGACTGTCGAGTTGCGCGTTATCGAAATGCGCCAACTCCGCCGGCGTCACCGCCAACAACACGGCAACCTGCTCGCGCCCTTCCTCCGAGCGGCAGAGTTCCGCCAATCCGGTCAGCCGGATCAGATCCTGAGGACAGATATCCACGCATCCCGTGCAGGCCACGCAGATCTCCGTATTGAATACGGTGTTGACGTTGCATCGCAAGCAGCGCGCCGCCTGCTCCCGCGCTGTATGCGCCGGAAACGCTTCTTCAATGACCTGCAAAGAAGAGACGCGTTCGGCTGCGGGCACAACCGGCGGATGAGCGCGGCCTAATTGTTCCCAGCCTTCCCGCATCGCAAAAACCGCCGGTTCCCACGAACTCCTCACCGTAACCACGGTGCGCGTGGTGCGCAGATAGTCGTGCATCGAGCGGGCCGCGATTTGCGCCGAGGCAATGGCGTTGATAAACAAGCGAGGGCCGTGCGCAATGTCGCCGCAGGCAAAGACATCGGGAGCGGTCGTCCGGTAGGTTTCCGGGTCCACTTTGATCAGCCCGCGACTTTGCTCGATGCCGTCTGAAGGTTGCAGAAAAGACAAATCCGAAGCCTGGCCGATCGAGAAGATGATCGTGTCGGCGGCAATCTCTTCGATATTGGCCTCGTTGAAGTTGGGGTTGAAGCGTTTGCTGGAGTCGAAGACCGAAACGCACTCGACGGTCCGCAAACCGGCCACCTTGCCGTTCTGACCCATGATCTGGCGCGGTCCGCGGGCATTGTGCAGCACCAGGCCTTCCTCGGCTCCCTCACTTACCTCGATCTCGTCGGCCGGCATCTCCGAGCGTTTCTCCAGGCAGACCACATGCACCTCTTTGGCGCCACTCATCCTGGCAGCAGAGCGGGCTACGTCGAAGGCCGTGGAGGCGGTGCTGTGCGCGTCCGCATCAGTGCCATTGCTGTCATTCTGGTCAAGCGGGCGCACGGCGGAGCGAGCCACGTCATAGGCGACGTTGCCGCCGCCGATGACCACGATTCGTTTGCCCACCGGCAGTGGCGTGCCTTCGTTGAAGGCGCGCAGAAAATCCATTCCATCGTAGACGCCGTTCAGATCGGAGCCGGGAAGATCGAGCTTTCGCCCCTTGGGCAGGCCAATGCCGAGAAAGATGGCTTTGAAACCCTGCGCACGCAGGCTCTCGATTGTGAAATCGCGGCCCAGGCGTTGATTGCATCGCAATTCGACCCCGAGCGACAGAATGGCGTCGATTTCCGCCATCACCAGCTCGCGCGGTAAGCGGAAGACCGGTACGCCAACGGTCAGCATTCCTCCCGGCTTCGCAAGGGCCTCGAATACCGTAACTTTGTAACCCACCTGGGCCAGATCGTGCGCCACCGTCAGACCGGCAACGCCCGCGCCGACCACCGCAATCCGCTCATAGTCGCCGCGATTGGGCGGCAGCATCCGGCGGTCGCAACCTTCGCGGTGAAGGCGAAAATCTCCGCTCTCTGGACCGAACTGGTCCGTCACGAAACGTTTGAGGGCGCGAATGGAAACCGGCGCATCCAAGCTGCCTCGGCGGCAATTCGCCTCGCACGGTGCGCCACACACCCGCCCGCAAATGGATGCGAACGGGTTGGTGGCGCGTGCGATGCGATAGGCGTCCAGGTCGCGGCCTTCCGCAATTGCGTTCACATATCCGCACGCATCGGTGTGCACAGGGCAGGCGTCCTGGCACTTGACCATCTTCATCCAGTAGCCTGCCCCGCAGATCGTGTCGAATTGTTTGTTTGATTGCGCCATGCTGGCTTCTATTCCTCGTTGTGCGGCTTGCCAAACACAAAAGCAAACAGGATGATCAGGAACACCGCTATCATGGCCGCGACCATATACATGAAGCCGTTGGCGGTGCCGGTTACGGCATTGAGCTGCTGCACCAGCGGACCGCGGGTGGAGTGGTTGACTTCGCCGTTGATGAAGACGACGAGGTAGACGATCATGGCGATGCCAATCACGGGGTACGCCAATTTCAGAAACGGCGGAATGTCCGTTCCCTTGCGTTCCATGATCCATCCGCCTGCATATTCTTTCAGTTCAGATTTTTTTTCTTCGGTCATCAGGGCCTCCGCGGCGCTTCGGCACCGTTGGTTGGCGGTTCAGCTTCTAACATGCGGTACTTCGGCTCTTCGCTGTCGCGGCCCAGATACCCGTCCTTGAGGGAGCGGATAAAAAAGTAGATCGCGCCTGCCAGAAACAGCACGAAGAGAAGGTTCGCGAAATACACGCTCGGATATGTAAAGTCCTTCATGACTTCACCTCACTTCTCATAGTCGTTGTCGGGCCGCCAGTCCTTGGCGCGGCCGCGCGTCTGGAGGTAGGCGACCAGATCGTCCAGCTCCTGAGGGTTGTTGGCGATCCACGGGAAGGGCGGCATGATCGAGCCGGGAACCAGGTCACGCGGATTGTTGAAGTGGGCCTTGTGCCACTGCTCGTTGTATTTGCCGCCGATGCGCGACAGATCGGGACCGGTGCGCTTGGTGCCGAAGGTCTGGCGCGTGTCGTAAACGAACTCATCGGGGGTCGATACTGGCGAGTCTACACCCTTCCATCCGGAGCGCTTCACGTCTGACAGCAGCGTGCGCGTCTGCTGCGTATGGCAGTACTTGCAGCCCTCGCGGATGTAAATGGCATAGCCGCGTTTTTCTTGATCGGTGTAATCGACCAGCTTGCCAGTCGGCCCCTTGGATGGATCGTGATTTTCAAAAGGCTTGCCCCAGCTCTTGTCGAGCAGGGGAGGAGCCACGGTGGTGAGCAGCCCGCCAATGAAGAACATAACCAGAGCAGCGGCCACAAACAGAATTGCGTTGGAATCGGTCTTGCGCAGCATAATTTCTCCCTTCGCCTACGAGCGCGCCAGCGCGGTTTCGGCGCGACCGCTACCCACTGCGGCCTCGGAGCGGCCGCTACCCAGCGCGGTCGCCATGATGTTGTAGAGGAACGTAACAATTCCCGAGAAGATCATGATTCCCGAGAAGAACCGCACCAGCCACACCGGCTTCAGCGCTACTACCGTGTCGATGAACGGGATGGTGGGATCGTTCCACTGCAATCCCTGCCAGAATCCACCCAGCCACAGGGAGGTGAACATACCCAGACCGCCGATCAGGAATAGCCAGAAGCTCCAGTTCGCCACCGCTTCGGAATGCAGGGCGTTGTTGAAGATGCGCGGGATCACGTGATAGACGCCCGCCATGGCGAAGAACGAGAACGTGCCCAGCACCGCCATGTGCGCATGGCCAGGAATCCAGTCAGTCTTCGAGACGATGGCATTGACCGAGCGCAGGCTGTGCATCGGCCCCTGGAAGCAGGTAAGCAGATAAAACACCGTTCCGGTCATCAGGAACTTCAGCGAGATGTTATCGCTCAACTGGTGCCACTGGCCTTTCATGGTGGCGATGAAGTTGTAGACCACGGCCCAGACAGGAATGAGCAGCATCACCGAGAAAACGATGGAGATGGTCTGCAGCCACTGCGAGATCGGCCCGTGAAGCATGTGGTGAGCGCCGGTCCAAACATAGACAAAGGCCAGCGACCAGAAGCCCACCATCGACAGCCGGTGGCTGTAGAGCGGCGTGTTCGAGGCCCTGGGAATAAAGTAGTAGGCGATGGCCAACCCGGCTGGCGTAAAGATCAGTCCCACCGCATTGTGCGTATACATCCAGTTCAGGTTGGCCTGGTTGACGCCGGTGATGCCCGGAAGCAGCGTGGCAAAGTTGCCGGTCAGGTAGACGAATGCCGTCCACAGGATAGTGCCCATCAAGTACCACGTGGAGACATACATTTGCTGGTACTTGCGCGTCGCGATGGTGGCAAATATATTGATGCCGAACATCACCCATGCAATCACCACCAGCACCGCTATCGGTGTGGGAAGATCTGCGTATTCCAGGCCTTTCTGGTAGCCGCCGAGTAGAGTAACCACGGCGCTGAGAATGATGATGTTCCATAAGATGGCTGTTGCAACGCCCAGCTTTTCGCTCCAAAGCTTGACGCCGCAGAGGCGCGGGACGATGTAGAAGGTGAGGCCGATATCCGCCGCCAGCAGCCATCCGAACAACATACCGTTGACGTGCAAGGGCCGCATTCGGCCGTAGGTGAAGTACTGAATTGAGCCGAGAAACTCCGGCCAGACGAATTTTGCCGCGATGATCAATGCGACAATGCCGACGATCAGGAAATACGAGACCGCGCTCAGCAGAAAGAATTTCACCGTGGTGTCCCGGTGATCCGGCTGCGCCGCGATGGGTGCGGATTCAACCCTTGGTTGTAGTGCCATTACAGCCTCCTGAGAGTGCCTTACACTCTCACTTCTGGTTTTCGTTCAGACTGCGAATGTAGTTGACGATGTCACCGACCTGATCCTGCGTCAGGCCGTAGTCCATCCATGAGGGCATGGCAGTGCCCTCCACGCCGTAAGTCACCGATTCAAAGAGGCGCCGGTCCGTAACATGCTGAATGAAAGCGGAATTTCGCAGGTTGCGCGGACGCGGCGATATATCGCGCGAGTTCGGTCCCCTGCCGTCGGCCTTGCGCCCATGGCAACCGGTGCAGCGTTGCAGAAAGATGTGTTCGCCCCGGCTTACCGATTCAGCGGACATCGGCACCGGATTTTTTTCGGGCACTTTGCGCGCCTTCAGCGTCCGCCGAGGCTCGCGTACATAGGTTTGCCAGATGTAATCGAATACCCCCTTGATCTGGTCATCGCTCAAAATCTTGCTCCATGCCGGCATTGAGGTTCCGGGTACGCCCCCGCGGATCGAATCGAGGAAACGGCCTTCCGGCTTGGCGACCATGAATTCAGCATGGGTAAAGTCGCGCGGAGAGGGATCGAGATAGATAGCGTTGATGCCGTGCGCATCGCCCTTTCCGCCATGACAACGAGCGCAGAGAGTCTTGTAGGTCTCGGCGGGCGTCATAGGTGGCGGCGGCGCGGTGCGCGTCAACAGGTATGCGGTCATATCCTGGAAGTCGCTCTCGGGCAATCCAAACGCCGGCATATTGGAATCCGGAATACGCGAGCGCGGGCTGTGGAAGTGAGCCATAAGCCAGTCCTGGTCGCGGATCAGGCCCTCATACGAAAGGTCAGGCGAGATTCCACCGTCCTTGTCGCCCAGCTTGTGGCAGGAGAGGCAGGCATAGCCCTGAATCAATTGTTCGCCGCGCGCGGCTGGAGTCTGCGCGGAGGCAGCCATGGATTCGACGGCCTGGGCGCTCTCTGGAACGGGAGCTTGGGTCGCGGCACTCAGACGGAAGTTGTCCATCGACGATTCAGCCGGGTTGGCACCACTGCGGCTCTTGAGGAAGATCACCAGCGCCTTCCGGTCGTCGTCGCTCAGCTTGAACTGGGGCATGATCGAGGTCGGCGAATAGTTGCGCGGATCGACGATATGACCCCACAGATAATCCAGCTTGCGTTCCTTGCCGATCTCGGTCAGGTCCGGGCCCAATGTGCCAGAGGAGAGCCCCTCGATGCGGTGGCATCCGAAGCAACCGGTTTTGAAGTACAACTCGCGTCCGCGCGTTACCAGGGCCGTTCCGGTGAAGTCTTTCCCAGTGTGGCACTGTGCACACTTTGCCTGGATGTATTCCTTGCCGACCACATGGACCGCGTTGTCTTTGCTCCAATCAGTTTGCGTGGTGTAGCCCAGCATGGGGTCGGGCCAGAACGGATATTTTCCATGCGCGTCATCGGCCTCCAGGCCGCGTCCCTGACCGTCGTGGCACGAGGTGCAGCCGAAGTCGGAAAACTTGTGACGCCGCTCCCAGCGGCCGTTGAGGAATACATCTCCCATGGCTTCCGAGTAGGGATGGGAGCGCAGCGGCTCCTGTTGCCCGGTAAAGCGGGGGTCGTCGACCGCAATGTGGCAGCTCTCGCAACGATCGATGCGCGTGTCACCGAATGCCGAAACAATCGTCTGCTCGACCTTGGGACTGCGCACTTCGAGTGCGGCGCGTTCAGCGGGAGTCTTCGCCATTCCCAGCGCCTGATTGAAGTAAGCCTTCTGGTCGTCCTCCCAGCGGCTGTGGGATTGCTCAAAAACCACTGCGCCGGAGCCGATCAATACCAGTAAGCTCACTACGGCCAAAGCCAATCGCATAAGAAAAGCTCCTCGGGGCAAAACCCGTCAAAACGGGGACACGAACTGCCAGTTCGCGCCACGGAAAAATGTGCCAATCACAATCAAAATCACGTTGACCACGACAAACAGCAGAAAGATGGAATTCGCCAGCAGCCGCTCACGCGCAAACCAGCGCCCCACCCCAGCCTTGCCCCGGTCCACATAAGGAAGCAGCAACAGCAAGAGCAGTTCGATTCCAGGCACGCCGATGCCACCCCAGAATGCCGAATAACTCACTTGCTCCTGCAAGCCCAGAAAGTACCACGGTGCCTTGGCCGGGTTGGGAGGATGCATGACGTTGACCGGCTGCTCCAGCGGCGCATTGAAGAAGATGGAAACCGCCACTACCCCAGCGATGGTCAGCAGCAAGACAAACAACTCGGCAATGAGCAGATTCGGCCAACTGAAGACTGTGTCCTCGCTCAGTTTTCCGATCTTGATCAGCGGGCCGCGCACCAATCCTTGAATCGCGAAGCTGCGTGTCGGCGCGGCTTCTGTCGTTGCGCCTCCGGCTGCCACCAACACCGGTTCCTCCACCTGCACAGAGACATTCGGAGCTTGCGGTGCTTCGTTGGCAAGCTCCGGCTTGGCCAAGCCACCATCCTTGCGGATGCGCCAAAAGTGTACAGCCACCAGAAGAGAGAGAATCGCCGGCAGAACGACCACGTGAAGCACATAGAATCGCAGCAGCGCCTCCTGCCCCACATTCGAGTCGCCCAGCAGAATGAATCTGAGTTCCTTACCCACCAGCGGCGCGTAGCCAGCGATCGAGGTGCCCACCGTGATGGCCCAGAACGCCAACTGATCCCAGGGAAGCAAGTAGCCGGTAAAGCTGGAGAAAAGCGTCAGCAGAAACAGCCCCACGCCCAGCACCCAATTGAACTCGCGTGGCGGCTTGTAAGAGCCGGTAAGGAAGACGCGGCACATGTGCAGGAAGACCGTAGCCACCATGGCGTGGGCCGCCCAGCGATGCATATTGCGCAGGATCAGACCGAATGAGACCGAACTGCGCAGATCGAGCATCCGGTCGTAAGCCTGCCCCGTCGACGGCACATAGTAGAACATCAGCAGAATGCCAGTCACCGTCAAGATCACAAACAGGAAAAAGCTGATCAGCCCAAGGCCCATGGTGTAGCTCGGACGCAACGCCTGACGGCTCACCCTCACTGGCTGTATGTGCAGAAAGAAGTTGGTGAAGCTAGTGGCCGCACGCCCGCGGTCAGACGACGGCAATGGATTACGGAAGATGGACCTCCATACTTTGGCGGGGAAATCCATCAGTACTTTACCCTTCGATTTGGTTTCGTTGCTCATACGT
>Ga0182030_10015693_pt1 | contig 14828 bp, 12 predicted proteins | sample 812S3MmetaG_FD_121299 | JGI IMG/M metagenome (GOLD analysis project Ga0182030, IMG submission 121299) | Permafrost microbial communities from Stordalen Mire, Sweden - 812S3M metaG (Illumina Assembly) | ecosystem: Environmental > Terrestrial > Soil > Wetlands > Permafrost | place: Sweden... | reverse complement strand
GGAGCTTCTGGCGCGATCTCCGCTGTTCTTGCGGCGTATGCGCTGCTCTACCCGCGATCTCCGATCGCGGTATTCAACGGCATCATCATCATGTGGTTTTTCTGGGGACCCTTTCTATATGTCCCGGCGTGGCTCGTCATCGGGCTATATTTTGTAGTCAACTTGGGTGACGCGCTGGTTTCGAATGCTCAGGGTGGTGTCGCGTTCATGGCGCACGTCGGAGGCTTTGTGGGAGGGGCGGTTCTCCTACGAAGTCTCATGGCGGGCAGGGAGCGCATGGACCAATACGCGCGCTGGCAAGGCTGGACCCAGCAGCGAGCACGCCAGCGCGACCGACTTGACTAACCTTCGCTTCGAATCCAATGGACGTTCGCGTGTTTTAGCCAGGTGCGCTGTTTGCGTGCGAACACCCGTGTCGCCCGAACGATCGCGGTTTCGAGGTCATCGCGTGCGAGTTGCCCGTCCAGCATGGCGCGCACCTCAGCGTAGCCGACGCTCTGCATTGCCCTGGCGGAGCCATATCCGCGGGCCAAAAGGGCCTGTACCTCTTCGATCCATCCGGTCGCTAGCCACTGGGAAGCCCGGGCGCGGATCCGCTCCTCCATACATTCGGGTGTGCATTCCAACCCAACGAGGCGCGCGCAGTGGCGCACGGTCGCAAAGCCATGTTCCTTCTGCCAAGCGCTCATCGGCTTCGACGTCAGTTCGTAGACCTCGAGAGCTCGGCTCACTCGCGTGACGTCGTTCGGGTGAAGTCGCTCAGCGCTCGCGGGATCGACAGCGCGCAGACGCTCGTGGAGAGCGGCTCGCCCCTCGGTCCTCGCGATAAGCTCGTAGCGTGCGCGCAGCTCGGCATTTCCGGAAGGAGCTCCAGACAGGCCAAAAATGAGTGCCTTGATCCATAGGAATGTACCGCCGCATACGATAGGGACGCGGCCTCGCGCACGAACGTCTGCGATCGCTTGGGTCGCTAGATCCGCCCACCCAGAGGCGTCGAGTGGTTCGAGCGGGTCGCGCGTGCCCACCAGATGGTGAGGTGCTCGCGAGAGTTGTTCGGCGGTCGGCTTTCCCGATCCCTTGTCGAACTCTCGGTAAACCTGGATGCTATCGGCGCTGACGACCTCGCCGCCCACTTTCTCACACAATCCGGCCGCAAGTTCTGTCTTTCCGCTGGCCGTGGGCCCGACGACGACGACAAGCTCATCGGGCCCCCATGCCTCGATGGCCTGCTCAACGACCGACACGTCGCTCAAGATCGTCGAATCCAATTCGGGTGACCACAGGCCGTCCATGAGGACAGTGTCCTCTAAAATCGACAGTGTCGAGCGCTCGCAAAAGAGCTACGGCTTCCTCGGACGAAAGGGTATCACCGGCGCGCACGCTTCCGTGGCAAGCCATGGTCGCGAGCACTAGGTCGACCGCGTCGCCGAATGGCCTCCGGGCCGATCGCCCGAGCTCGGCTGCTAGATCTTGCACGATGCGGGCGGGCGACGCTCGCACGAGTAGCGCCGGCACAGCGTGGACTGCGACCGCCCCAGCCCCGACCGCTCGCAGCTCGACTCCTAGCCCCGCGACTTGATCCGAGTATTCCTCGAGAGTCGCGAGATCGCTCGACACGAGCTCGACTATCTCCGGAATGAGCATGCGCTGCATCGAGATCGCGCGGGACGCGTAGCCCCTCGACAAACGGTCAAAGGTGACTCGTTCGGCCGCGGCGTGTTGGTCGAGGACGTAGAGTCCATCGGGGCCGCCACACACGAGAAACGTGGCTCTCACCTGCGCGAGAAACTCGAGCGACGAAAAGAATCCAGGTGCTTCGAAAAGGGTGGGCTCTCTGGAGATCACCTCTGCAGGCCGAGGTGATTCCGAATGAAATAGCTCGCTCGTCGTGACTTCGGACAACCCGAGAGTCGGGGCGACCGCGTCCGCTTTGCGCGCTTGCCAGGCTGGGTTCGGATTCGATGCCGCAGGCGGCGGCAGGTGAGGTCCAGTGTTCCATGGCGTTATCGACGGCGTCGCGGGAAGCGTAAATGCTTGGGCCAGTCCGCCGTGCAGTTCTCGGGTTGTCGCGTAAAATACCGCGCGTGCATCGGCGAACCGAACTTCAGCCTTCTGCGGATGAACGTTGACATCGATCTGATCGGACGGAACCTCGACGTAAACGACTCCGATCGGGTAGCGACCCGGCTCAAGCACCGAGCCATACGCCTGCGCGACCGCGCGTGCGAGCGATCGGTCTCTCACCGGTCGCCCGTTGACGAGAAGAAACAAACTCCCCGCACCGGCGCGCGCCCGCTCGGGGGCACTGAGATGTGCTTCCACCCGCAAGGGACCTCTCCCGCCTGATAGAGGCGCGAGCGTCTCGTCTTCGAACGCTTGCGCAGCTCGCTCCCCGCGAGTTCCGACGCGCAGCCACTCTTTGGCACGCCGCCCGTCTCGGCTGAGGATGAAGCTCACGTCGGGTCGAGCCAGCGCGGAGACAAGCAGTGCCTCGGACACCCGGGATGATTCGGTTGCAATAGACTTCAGGAATTTGCGGCGAGCCGGCACGTTATAAAAGAGGTCTCGGACTTCGACCACGGTGCCAAGGGCCGCTCCCGTGGGCCGAATGTTCGGCGATCCGCCGCCATCGACGAGCACCTCGGTGCCCTCGATGCTTTCGGCCTGGCGCGTAACCAGGCGCAGCTTGGCCACCGACGCGATGCTGGGAAGAGCCTCTCCGCGAAATCCATAGGTTGTAAGCCGAAATAGATCTTCTTTCGCTTGGATCTTGCTTGTGGCATGTCTCTCGATCGCCAGTCCGGCGTCATCGCGGTCCATGCCGACACCGTTGTCGCTCACGCGCACGAGTCCGACTCCGCCCTGTTCGAGATCTACCTCAATCCGAGTCGCGCCAGCATCGAGAGCGTTCTCAATCAGCTCCTTGACGATGCTCGAGGGGCGCTCCACGACCTCGCCCGCCGCGATCTGATTCGCGAGATCACTCGGCAGTCTCCTGACAATTCCCATCACTTCGCTCTCTACCGCGAGGGTTCCGTCGCCCCTTCAGTCCAAACTATCCCGCCAGCTATCGGCGACGGGCGCTGAAAACTTGAATGACCCCGAAAGCGGCGACGATCGCACCTGCAACGATGAGCGCGGTCGAACTCCCCACGAACAGGAGCTGAAAGCGCCCAGAGGCTCCAGCGGCGATCGCGATGAGGCCAAACAGAAGATTCCATATTCCAGCGGTCATGCTTGTGAAACTGGACCATACCACTACGCCCATTTGGATCTGACAGATTCCCTCTGCTGTCCTAAGACATCCTTCATGAAGCCAACGCGAGCCGGTCTCCAACACTTTAGGGCCATGTTGGAGCTGCACATGGCTCGGCGGGGCCTTCGTGCGACCGGTCAGCGAGCCATGATTGTGGAGGCGTTCTTCCGCGCAGACAATCACGTGAGCATCGAGGAGCTCCTCGCGCAGGTGCGAGCCAAAGCCCCGCGGGTCGGCTACGCGACGGTGTATCGAACGCTCAAGTTGCTCACCGAATGCGGAGTAGCCAACGAACGTCGGTTTGGAGATGGTCTTGCCCGCTATGAACTTGCCGACGGCCCCAGGCATCATGACCACCTAATCTGCCTCGAATGTGGCGAAATTTCTGAATTTTCGGAACCGGCGATCGAGGAGCTTCAGGTGGCGGTGGCAAGGCGCAGCGGATTCGAGTTGCGTTCCCACAAGCACGAGCTCTACGGAATTTGCCGCAAGTGCAAGCGTGCTGGTCTATCGAGCGGCTCGAAGGGCAACCGAAAGTTGCCGTAGAAATTGGGCTATTCCACGTCCTGTCGTGCGGCGTCAATCAGGTCTCTAGCCCAAGATCGAATCCGGTCTTCATTCGGGCCTTCCAGCATGACGCGAAGCTTGGGTTCGGTCCCGCTCCAGCGCACGAGAACTCGCCCGCTGCTGCCCAGTTCCGTGGACACCTTCATGGTCAGTGCAGAGAGGCGTGACATCTCACCGAGCGGTCGACGCGACGGCAACGTGACGCTCTCAAGCACCTGGGGCACGCGCTCTAGGGCCTCTCCCGCGAGCTCCGACAACGGCTTGCCGGATCGCAACATGATGCCGAGAACTTGGAGCGCGGCGAGCATGCCGTCGCCTGTCGTCGCCAGATCGAGGAAAAGAAGGTGGCCCGACTGTTCGCCACCAAGGTTGTATCGGCCGTGGCGCATCGCCTCGACGACATATCGATCTCCGACCTGGGTTCGAAGCAGCTTGGCGCCCATGCGCGCAAGTGCATGTTCGAGTCCGAGGTTGGACATGACCGTGGCGACAACCGTTTCCTTCCGCAGACTCTGAGACTTCATCATGCTCGCCGCGCATATGGAGAGGATCTGGTCGCCGTCGACGACTCTTCCTTTCTCGTCGGTGAGGATGACTCGGTCGGCGTCGCCGTCGAGCGCGATGCCCATCGCAGCATTTCGCTTGAGCACCTCGTCGCGGACGTGGCCGGGATGCATCGCACCGATGTCCTTGTTGATGTTCACCCCGTTGGGCTTGACGCCGATAGTCGACACGCGTGCGCCGAGCTCTTGGAGAACCATGGGTGCCACGCGATATGCGGCGCCGTGCGCTGCGTCTACGACGACCCTTACGCCGTCGAGAGAAACATCGCGTGGAAATGTCTGCTTCAGGAACACGACATATCGTCCGCGGGCATCCTCTAGCTTTTCGGCCCGTCCAATCTCCGGTCCCGTGGCGCGCACCTGGTGTGCATCGCGCGCTTCCATCAGTCGTTCAATCTCGCACTCCGCGTCGTCCGGAAGCTTGAATCCGTCCGCGCCGAAAATCTTTATTCCGTTGTCTTCGTACGGATTATGACTCGCACTGATCACGATACCTGCATCGGCCATCATGCTGACTGTCAAATGGGCGACAGCGGGCGTGGGCATAGGTCCGCATAGCATCACTCTTCCACCCGACGCACATACGCCGCTGGCGATGGCCGTCTCGATCATGTATCCGGAGAGACGCGTGTCCTTGCCGACGAGCACACGGGGGGCATGGCGTTTTCCGCGACCGGCGACAAACGTGACTGCGCGACCGAGCGACAGTGCGAGCTCGGGGGTCATGGGCGGCTCATTGGCAACCCCCCGAATGCCGTCAGTACCGAATAGCTTGCGCACGGATGTTTGCGGATTGCGAAGGCCCGCTGTGTTCGATTGGGTCATGAAAGTTCTCAATAAGTAAGAAAGTTTTCGTCAGTCGCGGAAGTTCACGAACTGTAGTTCAATTCCAAGATCTTGACCCCGCACCACCTGCATGATCGTCTGCAGGTCGTCCTTGTTCTTTCCGGTCACCCGCACCTGCGAGTCCTGAATGGATGCCTGCACCTTGAGCTTGGATTCCTTGACGAGTTGAACGAGCTTCCGCCCGATTTCGACTTCGATTCCTTCCTTGATCTTCATCACGATACGAGAGCCGCCCTTGCCCGTCGTCTCGGGCTTGCCCGTCTCAGTAAAGCGAAGGGAGACTTTGCGTTTGACGAGTTTGTCGCGCAGTACCTCAATGGCAGCCTTCGCCCTTTCCTCACTGCTCGATCGGACGGTAATGGCTTCGGGCGTCTCTTCAAAAGAGGTTTCGGTATCTTTGAAGTCGAATCGTTGCGTGACTTCCTTTTGCGCCTGTTGAAACGCGTTGTCGACTTCGTGGCGCTGGACTTTGGACACAATATCGAAGCTCGGCATGGTGACCCATCATTATAGCGGTAGCTCCGCTCGCCATCAAAGGGAGACGGAAGGATCGGTCGGGAGGTTCAGCAGAATCGCTCTCGCGCGTCCCACGATCACAAGCGAACCGGCAACGATGGTGAGGCGCGGTGCGATCGAGCGAGCCGCGGCGATGGCTGCTCCCAGGTCGAGTGCGACCTGTCCGGAATAGCGAGCCGCCATGCGTGCGGGCGGCACGCTCGGGCGCGACGTGCTGCCCGGTTCCACGTAGATTCGAACGGATCCGAGCGGCGCGAGAAGATCCAGCATGGGAGCCCAGTCCTTGTCGGCAAGAGCTCCAAATATGAGGACGGTCTCTTCGGGCGGGACTCCGAGGCATCGCACATGTTCCGAAAGCGCGTGTGCGCCATCGGGGTTGTGTGCTCCGTCGAGGAGAAATCCGTCGATCGTTTCCAGTCGCCCCGGCCAGCGCGCGTCCGCAAGGGCAACATCGATCTCCTCCTCGGTTGCACCGAGGCGCCGTCCCAGAACGGTCGCGATGCGAGCGTTGTCCATCTGGTGGGAGCCCGCAAGACCGAGCCTTTGCGGTCGCGCTACCCGGTCGATGGTGCTCGTCGTCGCGCCATGTTCGTGCGCGATGGCATCGATGACGGCTCGAATCTCTGGAGCCATGGGACCTAGAACCAGGTCGAGTCCGGGTTTTGCGATCCCCGCCTTTTCTCGTGCGATATCCGTCAGGGTTGGGCCGAGTCGGTCGGCGTGATCGAGCGCAATGCGCGTGATGGCGCCCGCGACGGGGGAGGGCAGTACGTTGGTCGCGTCCAGCCGTCCTCCGATCCCGACCTCCACGATCCCAACGTCCACGCTGCAATCGCGAAACGCGAGCCACGCGGCCATCGTTGCCGTCTCGAAGAACGACAGGGGCGGATCGACGGCGAGCGCACGCCGTAGCCATGCAGCGAGTGCATCATCCTCTACAGGTTGGCCATCGAGACGTATTCGTTCAGCAAATCGGCACAAATGGGGAGACGTATAGAGGCCAGTCTTCAGTCCGTGTAGCCGCGCGATGGCTTCGACCATGGCGCAGACGCTGCCCTTGCCGTTCGTTCCAGTGATGTGCACGGCAGCAAAGGCCTTCTCCGGGTGCGAGAGCTCTTCGCACGCGCGTCGCATCGGCGCCAGGTCAAGCCGCATGCCCAAACCGATACGACCGTAGGTTTGGGCGAGAATGTCGGGAAGAGAATCCAATTCGCTGTGGTGTGTTGGCCCGGGAAAGTCCGGGCCCCTAGGACGACTCAGATTTCGCGAGGCTTGGGCATTTTCGGAGACGAGCAAAGATGCCCGAGCAGCGTCGAGATTTCCTTCTTCATCTCAAGCCTGCCGACGACCCGATCCACCATCCCGTGGGCAAGAAGAAACTCGGCCCGCTGAAATCCCTCGGGAAGGGTCTGTCGGATGGTCTGCTCGATGACGCGTGGCCCGGCAAAGCCGATCAGGGCGCCGGTTTCGGCAACATTGACATCTCCCAAGAAGGCAAAGCTCGCCGCCACGCCGCCAGTCGTTGGATGCACGAGCACGCTCACATATGGCAGCCCCGCTGCTTTGTGGCGTTCGAGCGCCGCCACCGTTTTTGCCATTTGCATGAGACTAAGAATTCCCTCCTGCATGCGGGCTCCGCCGCTCGCCTGCAGAAGGACGACCGGCAGGTTCTCCCGCGTCGAAATTTCGAACATCCTCGTGATCTTCTCGCCCACGACAGATCCCATCGATCCGCCCATGAACGCGAAGACGAATGCTCCCCAGCCGACCCTACGACCGTCGATTCGCCCTTCGCCCACTTCGACGGCCTCGCGGCAATGGGATGTCTTGCGAGCGCTCACCAGCCGATCGGCATACGGCTTTCCGTCTGCGAACTCGAGGGCGTCGACGGACTCGAGGTCTGCCGCCCATTCATCAAACTGCCCGTCATCGAGTAGCAGTTCGCGCCAACGAGCGGACCCAAGCCTATGGTGCTTCCCACAGAGAGGGCAAACTTCGAAATGGGCGGCCAGCGTGTCCGACGGAAGGGTCTCGCCGCAGCCATCGCACTTTCGGAATACGCCCTTGCCGACAGTCTTCTTGTCTGACGCGTCGAGCTCGGGCAGCTTTTTTCCGGGCCAAGTCATGCGGGGCGCATCTCTCTGAGGTCGGGATCAATCTTCAGTGTCGGCTCGGTATGGTCTTGAACGTCTCGAGCGCTGACCCCGGGGGCGACTTCCCTGAGGATGAGCCCCTCGGGCGTTACGTCGATCGCGGCGAGCTCCGTCACCACACGTTTAACCACTCCATGTCCAGCGACCGCAAGGGCGCAAGTTCGAACGATGCGCGGGGAGCCATCTTTTTCGCAATGATCCATGACCACGATGACGTCCGGCTCGAGGGCACCAGTGTGCGATTCGCCCGCCCGGCCATCGGACGGGCTGTCACGCAGGGTCAGGCAGGACGTCGCGATGTCGCCTGACTCACTCACCTGAAGCGCGCCAATGGCCACGTAGTTCCGCCAGTTTGCCCGGAGCGCGAGCGTTTCGAGCTCCGAATGGGGGAAACCCGCGACGAGGGCGAGGGCTGCGTTTTCTCCAACTCGACGGGGGCGACCGTCCATGTCGAGCGCCGCGCGCCTTGCCATTTGAGACTTCGTGAGCGCCATCCTTTGATCTTTCCAAGCCGACGAGTCCTACCTAGGTCGCCAGACAAACGTCACCGATAAAACGCCGAGCTTAGCTCGAACCTACGTCCTTGCACGGTCATCCGTCGACGTCGTCGATCGGAGCTGTGACGTCGAGCGATGGAGTTGGCGGCGGGTCTGGAGAGGGTTGCGGCCCGGAGGCCGCAGGCAGCGGGCTCAGTCCGCTGTCGGTTGCCGCGCCTGCGGACGGGTGCTTCGGCGGTAGAGTGACAAGCGATGACGACCGCGATGGCGGGGATCGGCGAGGGCCCGTACCCGCAATTCGAATCGGGGTAGCAACCGCGCGAACGTTGGGGTTCTCGACGCATCCAGTCATATGAGCCGGACACGCGATGCGGACATGAAAATGATCGTCGTGAGGAAGCGAACCTCGCGGCTGATGTAGGAGCTCGGCAGCTCGGACACGCAGCCCTTCCGGCGCACCTATCCGGTCCGCATACGCGAGCAGGCGCGCCCGGAGCGGAGACGCGACGAAAATGTGCGTTACGCGCGCCTCAGGGTCCTCGAGGATATTCGCGACCAGAGCCCAATTCTTCGCTTCGTCAAAGTAAGCCCCAGGCCAGGTCGGAGCGATGCCATCGCCACGAAACGCGACGAAGTTCGACTCGAGGATCTGCTTTCCCGATGCGCTTCGAACAAAAAAACCCACGTCGGCGTCGCGTCCACTTTCGTGGGACCGGTGCCGGTCGAGCTCACCGCCCCCTTGGCGTGAGAGATGTCCTACGGACAGGATCGCATCTGGAAACTGCTTTCGGACGGCTCTCCCGGCTCGGTCGAGCATCTCCACGAGCGGCTCGACGCCCCAGCGTATGTCGCCGCTCTCGTACACGGGAAGCACGCGAAGGTATGGAGTTTCATCCAAATGCTTGCCGCCGATCAGGGACCCGGCCGTTGGCGAGCCCAGGCTCAGGCCGAAGCGCATCACGGCGGGAGCGATCGGTGCGATCCGAGCGACCGTGCCACGACCGGATTTGGGCGTACCGCGAACGAGCGGCGAGCCCGTCACGAGCGCGACTGCCATCATTGCGGCTGAGATGAGATCGGGGCGCAAGAGGGATGATCGACCGAAACCATATCCTGCGGAAGAAGGCCAACTTCTGAGCGTCTTGTCAGGCCACGGCGGCGGACTTCTGCCTGCTTTCGAGCGCGTCAAATCGCGCAAAATTGTAGCCAAGGCGCCTTCGCGCCACCGGTAGAGCGCCGCTACCCATCGAAAATGTGAACTGGATTTCGCTGGGCGTCGGTCTCCTAGGGTATCGTTTAGGCACAGTGCCTTCAGACAGTACCTTTCCCTCCGCACGAATCGCTCTCAGGGAGCGTCATGCCGCGCTTGTGGGGCGAAGCGCGGAGATGGATCAGCTCGAGCGGGCGTACACGCTCGCCCGCGATGGCAAACAGGCTCGCACAGTCACGATTCTGGGAGCCGCGGGCGTCGGAAAAACGCGTCTGGTGCGCGATTTTCTTGCGCGAGTGTCCGAAAAGGGAGGTCGGAGTCCGCGAGTGTTTCGTGGAAGTGCTCGAGAGGGGGGCCCGGCTCACGAGGTTTTCACCAGAATATTGCGCGCAAGGTTTGGAATCGTAGAGGGGATGGAGACCGCCATCGCCAAAGCGCACGTGCGTTCGCATCTCGCCGCAGTGCTCGAAGACCGCAAGGTAGGCGACGTCGCCTATTTCCTTGGACAGCTGCTCGATGTCGACTTTCAGTCTTCACCGCTCGTCAAAGCGGTCGAGGGGGACCCGCGTCAGGTGCACGCGATGCGCCGGACGGTCATCAGGAGCTTTCTCGAAATCGATGCGCAGCGAGATGAATCTCCCCTTGTGCTCGTGCTCGATGATCTGCAGTGGGCGCAGGATGACTCACTCGATCTCCTTGCATATCTCGTCGAGAGTCTGCGTGGCCCCATCGTTATCGTGTGTATCGCACGGCCCGAGGTGGCAGTGCGCCGCGACGACTGGCGCACGCACGGAGGAACGAGGCACTCCCTTATCGAGCTCGCCCCGCTTTCCGATGGGGATGCCGCGGCTCTGATTCGCGATCTGCTGTCACCTTGCACGGACATTCCGGAGGCGGAAGTTCTCGTCGAAAAAGCGGTCGATCTGGCGGGTGGGCACCCGGCGCTCCTCGAGCAGATCATTCGCATTTACCATGAGTCCGGCGTCCTCACGTCGGTGTCCGGCTTTGACGACGAGCGCTGGCGAATCCACCTCGAGCTTATCTCTCAGGTCAAACTCCCTCTCACGGTCGAAGATGCGATTGCGGCTCGAGTGGCCTCGCTCGTACCGCGAGAGCGCGAGGTTCTGGAACGCGGTGCGGCCATGGGCAGCATATTTTGGCTCGGCGGGCTCGTTGCAATGCAGCGCAAGGCCGAACATGCGCCAGAGATCTGGGAAGGCGGAGAGTCGGACGACATCATTTCGACGCGGATGTGTCTCGCGGAGCTCGTGGACAAAGATTACATTCTCAAGCTACCTGACAGCAGCATTTCGGGAGATGAGGAATACGTCTTTAAGCACAATCTCGAGCGAGAGATGCTCGTGTCGCTCACTCCCCCGGGCACGGCGCGGCAGCATCATCGTGCGATCGCTGAATGGCTGAGCTTTCGAGACGAATCCAACGCAGCGAGCGAAGAGCATCTCGAAATGCTGGCGAGGCACCGCGAGAAGTCGGGGTGTGTGGCGGTGGCGGCGATATCGTATTTGCGCGCTGGGGATGTCGCGAGATCGCGGTTCGCGGTGGCCAAAGCTGCCGAGCTATATGAGAAGGGGCTCACCCTCCTCGAGGGAAGCGATTTCGACGACGAGGAAATGCGCATTCAAGCGCTGGAGCGCCACGGCGACGTGCTGCAATCGCTCGGGCGAAACGATCAAGCCCTTGTCTCTTTCATGGATATGCTCGCGAGATCGTGGCGTCTCGGTTTGCTGAGCAAGGGCGGCGCAGCGCATTCCCGCATGGGTCGGCTCTATTGCGCGCGAGGTCGACTCGATGATGCGAGCCGCCACTTTACGGCTGCCCTCGCGCTCATGGGTCAGGCTCATGATGAACGGGGCGTCGCGTTTGCGCTCGAGGACATCGGCAAGCTTCGGTGGCAGAGGGGAGATTACTCCCTTGCGCTGGAGTACACACTCCGAAGCCTCGCGATGCGTCGCAAAGCGGGTGATCGGCGGAGCGTAGGACTGTCGCTCGTCACGCTTGGTCTAGTGCATCAGGGAGCTGGGAATACCAAAGGAGCCGTGGATGCCTTTGATCAAGCGCTCCGGATTCGTCGGGATATCGGCGATGTCGTGGGAGTGAGCCAAGCTCTCGGGTATCTTGGGCAGGTTGCGCGTGCGCTCGGCGACGACAAGAAAGCCATCGCGCATTTTCAGGAAGCTTATGACGTCGCAAAGGAAACGGGAGATCACAATAGCCTCGCAGCGCTCGTCGCGAGCCTTGCCGAAGCGCATCAGCGGCTCGGCGATAGCGAGCGTGCGTCCGCGGAGCTTCAACAGGCACGGGATCTAACCGACGAGATGGGCGATCGGCTCGGTCTCGCGGAGGCAGTTCGCACGGTAGCGCGGGCCGAGCTTGCCGTCGGAGACGCGAAGAGTGCGCGAGCGAGTGCCCAGCGAGCGGTGGAGCTGTTCACGGCAGCGGAGAGCCGAGTGGAGCTCGGGATCACCCTGCGTCTATTGGGTATGGCAGTTGTCGCGGAGAGTGAGAGCTCTCGAGATGCGGCGGGGTTCGATGTTGGCGCCGAGCATATGCGGAAATCGATCGCAATTTTCGAAAGCTTGCATAATGACGTGGAGCTCGCCTGGAGCTGTCGGGCGTGCGCTGCGCTGCTCGGCAAGAGGCCGAATCCTGACTCGGCCAACGCGGAAGAGATCGCGCGTCTGGCCGAGCGCGCCGACGCAATCCTGACACGGATAAGGGCAACCGTTGGGGACACAGGGATAGAGCAACCACCGTTTGTTCGGTAGGGCCCCTCCGCGCGCAGATTGCACCACCCGCGAACTGCGTCCTCGAGGGGGCGTCCTGTCGAATATGATATGGGGGCATACTGACATGCCATACCGATGCGAGAGGACGTCGTGAAACTGCCACATCCTGATCCCTTGAGCCTGGCTTCGTACTCCGCTGTCGAGCTATCCCCAGACAATCGCGAGGTCATCCTCCTCGACCAGCGCAAGCTTCCGGGGGAGGAACACTACGACCACCTGCGCGATCTCGAGCAGGTGGCGATCGCGATCGAGACGCTGAGCGTACGAGGGGCTCCGGCGATCGGTATCGCGGCAGCATACGGGATGGTGCTCGCTTCGGCGTCGCGACGTACTGAGGCGTTTCCCGAGGCCATGCGCATGGCCGATGATCGCCTGCGCCGAACGCGCCCCACGGCGGTAAATCTCGCGTGGGCACTCGATCGAATGGCTGGCGTTGTGCGCGAGGTCGAGTCGCTCTCGCGCCCCGACCAGGTAGCGAGGCTAGCGACGGAGGCTCGCGCGATCCATCGGGAGGACGTCGCCTCGTGTCGCGCGATGGGTCGAATTGGCGCGGCTCGAGTCGCCGATGGGGCCACCATTCTTACGCATTGCAATGCGGGAGCTCTCGCCACCGGGGGATATGGAACCGCGCTTGGAGTCGTGCGTGCCGCGCGGGAGGCGGGAAAGCGCGTACGAGTGGTCGCGTGCGAGACGAGGCCGGTTCTTCAGGGCGCTCGATTGACGGCCTGGGAGCTCGCCAAGGACGGATTCGACGTCACCTTGATCACCGATTCCATGGTCGGTCAGCTCATGAGACGCGGCGGCGTATCGCTCGTCGTCGTCGGGGCTGATCGAGTCGCTGCGAATGGCGATGTCGCGAACAAGATAGGAACGTACTCGGTCGCGTGTCTCGCGTCTCTCCACGATGTGCCGTTCTACGTGGCGGCTCCGTGGAGCACGGTCGACCTCGAATGTCCGGATGGCGAGGCCATCCCGATCGAACAGCGCGACCCGCGCGAGGTGCTTTCGCTGGCCGACCTCGCCATCGCCCCCGTCGGGGTGAAAGCTGACAATCCCGCGTTCGACGTGACTCCCGCCCGTTTGGTTCGGGCGCTCTTTACCGAGCGCGGCGAGGTGGCGCCTCCAACTCCTGCAACCCTTCGCCGACTTGCCTAGAAGGCCGGCGTCTTTCGGCCGATCCCTTCGCGATGCCGACGTCGATCGTCCTCGCCTACGGGAAGTAGGCTCCGGGCGTTCGCCGCCGGCCTCGCTCGGTTTCGACCGAAATACGCCGGCCTTCTACTGTTTTATCCCTGACGTAGACTGAATTGCTTCAAGCGTGGTCGGATGCGGGACACTCGTCTTATGCTAGCTTCCACTATGGATAACGCTCCCGCTGCACGGTTCTCGCCGAAGCCGGCCTGGCTCAAAGTCCGGGCGCCGGGAGGTGAGCGCTACGGTGAACTCAAGAGGACGTTTCGCAGTCTCGACCTCCACACCGTGTGCGAGGAAGCCCATTGCCCGAACGTGGGCGAGTGCTGGAGCCAGGGCGTCGCCACGGTGATGCTCCTCGGGGAGACGTGCACTCGCGGATGTCGATTCTGCGCTGTGTCGTCCGGAAATCCGCGGGGCGCCGTCGATGTCCGCGAGCCTGAGCATGTGGCTCGGGCGTTGTCGCAGATGCCGCTCGAATACGTCGTCATCACGATGGTTGACCGGGACGACCTTCTCGATGGCGGTGCCAGTCACGTCGCGACTACCGTCGGCAGGCTCAAAGAGCTTCGTCCAGAAATGCTGGTGGAGACGCTCCTTGGCGATTTTGGTGGCCACATGGACTCGGTCGATGCGACGGTCGACGCCGGACCAGACGTCTGGGCGCACAATGTCGAAGTCGTCGAGCGGCTGCAGAGCGTAGCGCGCGACGTGCGATGCAGTTACGAGCGATCGCTCGGGGTGCTCAATCATGCCAAGGCGCGATCTCCCTCGATGGTCATGAAGAGCTCGATCATGGTCGGAATCGGCGAGACGGACGATGAGGTTCTCACGACGATGAGAGATCTTCGCTCCGTCGGAGTCGACGTGCTCACGGTTGGGCAGTACCTGCGGCCGACGCCCAAGCATCTTCCCGTCGAGAGATTCGTTGTTCCCGAGCAGTTTGCTGAGTATGAGCGTATAGGGGCTTCCATGGGATTCGCATTTGTGGCGTCTGGTCCGCTCGTGCGTAGTTCCTATAAGGCTGCCGAGGTCTACCTGCGGAGTCGCATAGGGGGCCGTATTCCGGCGGGAGGCGCGGAGCGGACCTCGCCCGGCTTCGCCGAAGCCCTGCGCGAAGACTTCGGGAGCGCGGGCGATGGCGCAGCGCTGGTATCTCCAGATAGCTTGGTACGACGTTAGAAGGCCGGCGTCTTTCGGTCGATCCCTGCGCGATCCCGGC
>Ga0182030_10015692_pt1 | contig 14829 bp, 11 predicted proteins | sample 812S3MmetaG_FD_121299 | JGI IMG/M metagenome (GOLD analysis project Ga0182030, IMG submission 121299) | Permafrost microbial communities from Stordalen Mire, Sweden - 812S3M metaG (Illumina Assembly) | ecosystem: Environmental > Terrestrial > Soil > Wetlands > Permafrost | place: Sweden... | reverse complement strand
TGGAGGTTATGATCGGCTTGGTGAAGATGTTGAGCATAAGTTAGGACCAAGCCGAGCTGTTGAACAGGTGATTGTTCGAAAGGAAAAGGAGGTGTCACCGAAGATTGCCACGTTGGGCACCACCAACACCCCGGACGTCATTGCCACCGCTACCACCACCACCACTAGCACCATTGGCAAAAAAGAGGAGTTGCATAAAGAGTACGATGATTCCGACGACAATGAGACCAACGGTGAAGGTGGGAAAAAGCCGTTGAAGGTCTTGGAAGTGAAGAAGAATGCTCAATGAGGATGGCCTCGTCAGAGATGGATGGCCTCGTCAGAGTTCGTTATTCTATTCTCTCATTAGATTTCGTCGCTAATCGATATATTTCGCGCATGCCGAATTACAATCAATTTGATTGATGCTATGGTTACAAATTCTTTCGTATCTGATTAGACCTGTGAAGCTCAGAGGCTATGCAAGACCACTTCCTGACATATTTTGACAGCTGGACTCTTGCGAAAGGGCACGACTACTTTCGCCGTGGTAAAGTGCTGTTCCAGGTCTTGAAGCCGGGTGGGTTGATCGAAGGAATCGTTTCGGGTTCTAACGACAGGCGCTACACAGTCATCCTCAAGCTCACTGACAAAACGCAAGAGATAAACAAATCTTCTTGTACTTGTCCTATAGGTCCGCGATGTAAACATTGCGCGGCAGTTGCTTTCGATTTTCTTGATGATGCCAAAACTGATAATCTGCACAAGTCTTTTAATTTACTTCCGATAAATAATTCGCCAGATAGTTCTTCTGCTGCCCGTGGGGGCGCATCCGCTACAGCTGTTGCAGGAGTGGGCACCGGAAAGTCGGATACCGCAGATGATGTGTGGTCATCTCCGAGATTGGCTGAAGTTAAAGACTCTTATATTCGTATTGCAGAATCGCTGCGTCGCGCTGGCAAGCTGTCCAGCGCTGCCGATGCGGCTCGCGAGTCAAAGCCCGGTGCGTGCGCTATCTATTTACTGAGCGACAAAGTAAATAACTCAGTGCCGATCATTGAGGTTCGAAAAGTCGCGCTCAAACCTGATGATTCCTTCGGGCTCGAGACGCAGTTGAAATTCGAACGCCTGACGGATAGCCCTGCGCCGAAATATATTGACGAGCAAGATCAGAAAATTGGCAAGCTCTGGTCGACGATATCGGTTTCAAGCATGCGCAGCTCGTATGGCTCTTATGCACTAGACGCTGAGCCTGAATTATTCACGTTATTGGTGTCGAATATTCTTGCCACCAACAGAGCGTACCTGGTATCAAAAGAAACAAATCCGTTGAAATTGGGAAGACCCCTGGACGGTAAGCTCGCCTGGCATTTAGACGACGATGGACAACGACTTTGTGTCGTAGCGGTTGATGGCGAGGCGCAATATAACTGCTTGCGCTGGCGCTCGCCCTGGTATTTGAATATGCAGGACGGTACATGTGGACCTGTGGTGATCGATATACCGCCTCTGATTCTTTCATCTATCCTGTTGGCACCATCAATCGCTGTGCGCGATGCTCCAGCAGTTCAGATGTTCTTCTCGCAGAATGGCCTTGATCGCGTAATTCCGACGCCATTGTCGGATAGAAAAATCGAAAAGAAATTCATATCGCCAGTTCATTCACTTGGCGTTGAAATGATGAAGTGCCAGTCCCTAACATTTGTCGGGGCGCAGAACTTCTCGCAGCCTGGTTCTGACTTAAAGGTGTTGCGGGTCGCGACTAGTCTGCCTGAATTGGCGAGGACACCGATTATTTCGGAAGACGGTAATGCCATTATTGAGGAATACGATAACCAGCCGGTGCAGGTGTCTCCGCTGCTTGAAACGATGGGGTTTCGTGAGATTTCCGCCAGTTCATTTGGAAAGGCGCCTCATGAAGCGCGTTACTTCATCCCGATGATGGCGAACAGTTGGCTGGATTTTGCGACAGAAAATGTAGACAAGCTACGCGAGGCTGGTTGGAAAATTCCTCGCGATATTGACGAACAAATGCAGTTCATTGATTTTGATAGCAGCGATTTGACGATTGATATTGATAGCGATGATAGCTGGTGGTTTAATTTATCGCTCACGTTGGACTATGAGGGGCAGAAATTTTCGCTGCTACCGCTTTTGGTATCAGCCATAAATTCACTACCGCGCGCGCACACGATCGAAGCGCAATCAATCGAGCTGTTGAACCATAACGGAAGGTTTGTGACAGTTTTGCCCAATGGAAGATTTCTCTCAATTCCGTTCGAGCGCATTCGGTCCATTCTGCTTTCCGTAGGCGAGATGGTGGCTAAGGAAGAAAAGCCCCAGAAGCTTAAATTGTCTGTGCTTGATGCTCAAGCACTTCTCGAAAGCGCATTGCTAACCGGCGCGCGTTGGCTAGGTGGCGAGCGCTTGACGAAGATGGCGCATTGCTTAAGGCAGCTAGCTCATATAGAGCAGGTTCAGCCGCCAATATTGTTCAATGCAACACTTCGCCCATACCAGCTCGAAGGTCTTAGCTGGTTGCAAGTTCTTGCCGCGAATGGTTTCGGTGGCATCCTCGCCGACGATATGGGGCTTGGCAAAACGGTTCAACTCCTCGCCCACATTTGCCTCGAGAAAGAAAACAATAAATTGAAGAAACCATTTCTGGTTGTATGTCCAACCAGCGTTTTGCCAAATTGGATCTCGGAAGTTCAGAAGTTCTGTCCTCATTTAAAAGTTGTGCCGTATTCGGGACAGCAGCGGTCTGCGCGCTGGCCCGATGTTCCGAGCGCTGATTTAGTGATTTCAAGCTACGCACTCGTTACCAGAGACATCGATTTGTTGAAAAGCGTTGACTGGCATGGGGTAGTGCTCGACGAGTCACAGGCGATCAAGAATTCTACTAGTCAAATTTCGCGGATCGTCGGCAGTCTTCGCGCGAACCATCGTTTCTGCGTGACAGGCACGCCGATTGAAAATCATCTTGGCGAATTATGGTCACAGTTCCGTTTCTTGCTGCCCGGGCTGCTCAGTGATGAGGGTGGTTTTCAAAGATTCTTTAAAAGGCCGATAGAGCAACTTGGTGATGAGTCACGAAGAGAGATTCTCACGAAAAGAATTCGTCCATTTATGATGCGACGTACCAAAAATGAGGTGGCGGCAGAATTGCCCGAGAAGACTACGATCATCGAGTCAGTTGAACTTGAAGGAGGTCAGCGAGACCTGTATGAAACTGTTCGATTGGCGTCGACGAAAGCTGTTCGGGAGGAAATTAGGAAGAATGGCTTCAAGCAAAGCCAAATTTTAATTCTGGATGCATTGTTGAAGTTGAGGCAGGTCTGTTGCGATCCGCGCCTCGTCAAACTTAGTGACGCTAGAAAAGTGAAAGAAAGCTCGAAACTTGAGTTGCTCATGGATAAATTGATACAACTTGTAGATGAAGGACGCCGAGTTTTAGTCTTTTCACAATTTACAAGTATGCTCGATTTGATCGCCGATGAATTAGACAAGAACGATATCCATTTCGTTGAGCTGCGTGGTGATACCACTGATCGAACGACACCGATTGCCAAGTTTCAAAACTGCGAAGTGCCTGTGTTTTTAATCAGTTTAAAAGCGGGTGGTACAGGACTCAACTTGACCGCTGCCGACACAGTTATCCACTATGATCCTTGGTGGAACCCAGCGGTTGAAGAGCAAGCCACTGACCGGGCGCACAGGATCGGTCAGACAAAGAATGTTTTCGTGTACAAACTGATTGCGCAGGGAACCATCGAGCAGCGAATGGTGGATTTGCAGGACCGAAAACGCAACCTGGCAAATAGTATCCTTGATAAGACTGGCAGTCACAAAATGAACTTTAGCGAACAAGATCTTGAATTTTTATTAGCGCCCATTGAATAGTCTCATGAGCGAAAGACTTTGCCTGGCGTGCTAAGCTCTTAGCGCAATTATTCAGGTAGCCGCCGCTGAGTTTGGAGAATCATTAACGTGTCGAGACAGTCACTTTTCAAGAAGGTAGTTGCTCTTGCTGGTTTAGCCGTCGCTTGCTCCCCACTAAGTGCTATGGCGGCGGATGATTCTAAGATGGTCTTCGCCATTGATGTCATTCGTCATGGTGACAGAGGACCGGTCGCCGACTTTCCCGCCGCTCCCCACAAATGGCCACAGGGTCTCGGGCAATTGACCCCCGAAGGTATGCACGGGGAGTTCGAGCTGGGTAAACAGTTTCGAGCAAGATATATTGATAAAAATCATTTGCTTCCAGCGACTTATGACTGCGATTCAATGTACGTTCGCGCGAGCGACATAGATCGAACGTTAATGAGTGCAGAATGCACTTTGCTTGGTCTTTATCCTTTTGGACAAGGCCCGTTGACGGATGCAGGAATTGAAGGGGTGCCTTCTCGATACCAGCCAATTCCAATACACACACGTCCCCGCGAGACCGATGATGTTTTGATAGCCGACGTTAATAAGACATCACCTGACGTTTACAAACACTTTGTCTACGAAAGTCCCGAGTGGAAGGCAAAGCAGGCTGAGGTGCAGCCAAATTTTGAAAGATGGAGCAAACTGACAGGCTTTAAAATCAAGAATTTGCAAACAATGACTTTGGTCGGAGACACCGCACATATAAGGAAGATTCACCATGTACCATTGCCGGAAGGCATGACGAAGGCTGACGAAGATGCCATGGCGGAAGTAGGAGATTGGGTTTTCGGTGCAAAATTTAAGCCGGCGGAAGTTGGTCAAGTAACCGGTCTGAACTTGCTAAAATTGATCGAGAAATATTTTGATGATGCCACCAAGAGCGATGGCAAGCTCAAATATGTCTTGTATTCTGCGCACGACAGCACCATCTCCAGTTTATTGAGTGCGCTCAAAGCCCCAGCAAATGGCCGGCCTCGTTATTCTTCTGACTTGAACCTCACTTTGTGGAAATCTGGAAATGCTTACACTGTAAAAGTTGCGTTGAACGATGAACCGGTGAATTTCTCCGGATCTACCAATGGGGAAAGTTCATACGACAAATTTGCCGAACTCGCTCAGCCTGCAGCCGCAGTTCCTACGAAAGAATAGACTGACCAGCAATCAATCATAGAGGTGGCTATGGTGACCGGTAGCTAAAGGATCCCGCTGGACCATTTCCAAAACCATCTCTTGCCGGTCGGCGAGGTATGTTCAAGGGCTGGTTGTAACGGTCTGCCGGTTGATCAACTATTGCCTGATAGGGAAGGTGCCTCACATTTCTCGCGTTTGCCACGATCCGCCCTTCGTCGGCGGATGAATTGGTAGCGCCGATTGCGTCGTCTAAAGACATTTTGCTCAAATCTAAATGTTTGCCATTCGAGAAGTGTCGAACTCCGTCTCCGTCTACTTGTGGATTGTCGGCTACTCGATCTGGCTGTCTGATTCCCGTGTCCGCCGTAGGATCTGGATTATTTCTGTTTCGATTTCGTGGATTGTTTCTGGGATTGTTGAAATTGTTATTGCTTGAGAAGTTATTGCTTGAGTTGTTTCTACTTGAGGAGTTGTTATTTGGGACGTTATTGACGAAGGCGGTATTGCTGTAGTTATTGATAGTGTTGATTCTGTCATTTATGTAATCGTAGTTGCTAATCCCGTGTGCAGACTGGATTCCGCCGCCCTGGAAATTGCGATTGCGATTATTGCGATTGCGGAAATTGCGAGGAGAATTTCCATGCCCCTTCATTCTGTTGCCAGACCATTCTTCGACTGGCATTAATTGCGATTGCGAGGCTGAAGAAAAACGATAGTCAGGGGAGGAGGTAATTGAACCGCCATTTGGCGAAAACTCTCTTCCGCCAGGTCCTTCTTCTTTCATGAACGGTACATTGGAAGCGGTCTGTTCTAATCGTGAGTTTTTAAATTCTATTGGCTCGTCGGTGCCTCTCAGCGCTTGTGGCAAACCTGAATCATTTTGAACATCAGGATAAATTGGATATTGGGGAGCACGTCCGTTTACCGAATTTGCGTTTGAAGAGAGATTCTGCTTAGTTTCATTGAAGGTATAAGGTGTTGCGCTGACCGCAGTCGCTATACCGGTGCATGTCCACAACAGGCAGGATAAGCTTACTCTCCAGAAAGTTTTCATCGTTGAACTCCTGAAGAAAGTACTTGAGGCGCTGCGGGTTTCGCAGAAGTCCTGGAGGTTGATTTGTTATCGGAATTAGAGATGCTTTTGCCGGATACAGTGTTATTGTTGGAAGCTTTGGTCTGCGCTGGTTTTGTTGTCGGAGCAGGCGCTTCGACGAGAGTCAATGGAGAATATTGCTTGATTTTACTTACAAGCGCTGGCCCCAGCCCCATGTCCTGGAGATCGTCAAATGGTATCGCATGCACGAAGTGGTAGCGCGCACCATCGTTCATCAAGTTTTGATCGAGGTCGGTGAGATAACGTTGTCCAAAGCGATCTTGACAGCCGATCTGGCAAAAAATGACGACAACTTCGTTTTCCGACTTCATTTTCTGGCTCGCTTCGATCAGAGTCTTTTTCACGAGCGCTGGTTCGAATCGTGGTGCTGGGATACCATCCGTGATTATTACGATGAGCAGTGGCTTGGAGTTCGGCTTCCGATGCGCAAAGTAATTATCGAGGCGCTCGGTCAATGGTTCGAACAATCGCGTTTGAGACTGCAGGTTTATGCTGTTGAACATTTTGTCTATGTTCTGTGGAGTCGCATGCTCGAACACGTCGTATTCGCCGGCAAACGGAATTATGGTGAGCCCTTTCGGCGTAAATGGAGCGAGCGATTTAGCTAACTGTCCAGCTTGCTGCCCGCACCATTCCCAGCGCGATAGTCCACCTGGGCAATCCGTTTTGTGCATTGAGTTTGAACGGTCTACTATCAATTCCAGGTTGTAGTCGGCTATGAGTTTGGCATTCTTGTCGGCTTGCAGAGAAAACTGTTTGGCATCGATTTTTGCTAGTTTTGGAGTTTGCTTTGCCATCAAGGCGCTTTCCGGAACCAGTTGATTGTCCCGCATTACAGTCTGCTCCGCGCCCAGAGTGAAGGGTTTACGAGGAGTGTTGTCCAGCATCGGCTTCTGGGCCACGAGTATGGCTTCCCGGCGTATGGCGCGCAATCTGGTTTTGAAAAACTTGCCGTCGCGTTCGATCGTTATATCCAGAGCGGTTCCATCCACTTGCGCGTCGACAATGTGGTCGCCGTTTTTGAGATTGCTTGCCGCTGCCGCTGTACCTGAAGTGACATCCGAGATGACGACATCCTCATTCTGGTTTGTTGCGCAATGAAATCCCATTTTTGACTGTAGTTCTTCGGAGAGAACACCAAAAGCTGCCGCCTGTCCCTGCAATGTTCTGGAGTGTTCGCCGCCCTCGGTGTCCGGCGGCACTTGTTCGGAGAAAGACGCGGTTCCTTGCAGGCTGGTCACCGCTGTACAGCAAAGGAAAGTGCACAAGGTCAGGCTACTTAAAAGCGCTCGCCTGCGGTTTTGCATCCTCCACCCTCTTATCTGTGTTTGGCCAACCGGGATGAGCGGGCGCCGTCAGCCCTGTATTTGTTTTATTCCCCTTTTGAGTAGAATTCGTGAATATCAGAGTTTAAATAGTGTGACAACACATCTGAAATAAGTCTGCAATACGACTGCAACAAATTTCTCGAATACTGTCTACATGCCTTACTAAGACTCCGCATCGTCTGTTGCGAGGAGAATGCATGATTAATATGAAAAGCAATTTTGAGATTGATAAAGGAACGGCAGAACGTTCGTTGCGTGCAAATGATTCGGCTGTTCCGAATTCCGCTATTTGCGATAAGAACGACAATGTGATGCAACTTCGGCTGCGGGAAAAGCAAGCGCTTGGTTGTTTGCGTTTAACTCGTGATCCTAATAATGCATTTTCTATCGATATGGGTGGAGACGTTCGAATCTGCGATCGACGCCCCGTTAGGATTCCAGAACATCAAACAAATGCTTACCAGATCTCTCAAAGGACTGGAGAATGGATAGACCGAAACCTTACTCGCTTGCAGACTGATCGTCCCGCGGACATGACCGATTACCAGTACGAGAACGAAATTAAGGCGCTTATGAATTTCCGAAAGGACATGCAAGAGTTCCGAGAGACGGCATCGGACAGAGGACTGAAACCTGCTTACGTGGAGAAAACTTTCGAACAAATTCAGAGACTTATGCTCGACAAGGCTCCTGGTCATCTCAATGCCGATGAGCGACGTCTTCTTGCCGAGCAAATTATGAGTCACGCTGCTCACCCCACCTCCATCGACCAGGGGGCGCACAGCTCATGTGCGTCGGCAGCTCTTGAAAGTGTGATGTTCACTAAGCATCCAGGGGATGCCGCGAAATTGATCACAGATATTGCATTGACCGGATCATATACTTCGACTCAAAAATTTCGGGAATCAGACGGCAAGATGTCTCCTGTAACGATCAAGATGAAGCCTGAGCGCGATGAGGAGGCTATGGACTATCAACAGCCCGGTAAGCGAACCTTCGCCAGTGGAATTTTCCAGGTCGCGTCCGTGAATCTATATTATGCTAGCCAGGACAAGCTACTGCATAATCATTTAGGCTACAAGCAATTTCCGCCCCACCTTAAAAATGGAGACACTGGCGAAAGAATCGTCGACACAAGAACTGGTAGGATGATGATGCCTTTGATCGATCAGCCGAACGTGCCTGATAATGCGATTGGTGTGATGGCTAGAGCTATAACTGAAGGCGCGAGTGGAAAAGAAACGATAATCGTCAATGATAATTACCGGTCTGGTGGAGTCGAACACACAACTGGTTTTCATAACTTGCAAGAGTTACAACATACGCTTTCGCTTCTTAAAGCACAGAACAAGTTACCGGTCGTCATTAAAGTCAATTCTATGTGTGAACCGTTCTTTATGGATGCCAACCTGACCAAAGCTAGCGGAGCAGACGGTGCCCACGCTGTAACCATAAGGGATTTCAACGCTTCCACCGGTGCTGTCATTATTGATAACCAATGGGGCGATTCAGTAGATCATGGTCGCGACAAACCAATAAATATTCTAGATCTGTATGTTGCGACCCAGAATAATAAAGATGCGGCTAAGACACTTCATCAAATGATTGATGATGATAAGCGACATGGTCGTTTTGATCCGCGGAAGCACATGCAGCAATTGCGTTTGGCCAATTTGGCTCATGAAGTGTCCGATGGTGTTTATGCACTAAAGGTTCACGATGAAGTTCATGCTGCCGCCAATCGCTGGGATAAGCTGCCTCCTGGAGAAAAAACAGTTGAACGCGAGGAGCTGATTGCGATGACTCGTGAGTTGAATAATGACGCACGTTTGGGGACTTTACAGGAGGTTTTTCGGGCGGGAATTATACCTGAAAGAGAATACGATTCGGAGATAGCTCTTTTAACCCACTGTCACCGGAGTGTTACCTACAGGACATAGGCTATCGCCATAGTCCCAGAAGAGGTCCCGCAATGACACAGTCCCAATCAGCAACTGTTGCCGATCAAGCGAAACATCAGGTATCAGATGCGCCGATTACTCCACAACATGATTGGCACCCTGATATGTCACGCGAGCGACCAGAGTGGAAAGCTGAACACTTGAAACAGAAGGATGCCAAATTTCCTATCGATGAGAATGGCATCTATACCGTTCAAAAGGGCGATACGCTTTTTGACATCGCGATCCGGTCGTTGAAGCAAACGAAAGAATCAACCAACGCAGCTGCCATAATTTCTAAGGTAAACGAAATCGTTCGGCTAAATATTGATTCATTTCCTACACTCAAGGACAGTTCGCCCCTGATTCACCCTGGAGATCGGTTCAAGGTTGCAGAAAATAGTGCAACGGCTATTTTGAATGTTCCACGCCAATCAACAGAGCAGGCTGTGCCAGCAACTGAATCTGGTATCTATGCCCAACCAACTGCTGATAGCTCAGCTCTTGGTGCTGACGTGATAGTTGGAGACTTGCCGTGGCAGCGACAAAGAGGTGTTGATTTCAACGATGATCGATATCGTACTTGGAGCAATCGTGAGCAAGTGGGTGAAAGTCGTTGGAACAGCTACATGCCATTAACCGCTGATGGACAGCCGATTCATCGCCCGACTCCAGTGGTGCACATGCCTCGGATTTTAACTCCAGCCATCCCTCCACAAGCCCGCCGTCATGAAATTACTAGCATTGCCAAATCGTCTGCTGTTAATGTCGATTCATCGACGAAGGGACAAGAATCAGTTAGAGATAAATCCTTTTGGATACAACAAGCTGATGCGGCGAAGCGACTGCAAGCCGAATCTACGAAGGCGACTGTACAACAATTTAAGCAACTGGTTGCCCATGCATCTGCTGCTCAACAACTGCAGTATGCCATCCATTAGAGCAGAATAGGTCTAGTCGAACAAATTGAGAACCAGTAAGACTATGGTTGCGGATTTTGCTGTGAGGCACTTGGCGGCGGTAAAACGCCCAAGTTATGCTGTGCCAGTTCGCCTAGATGGTTCAGAGCCTGGCTCGCTAGAAGTGGGTCAGACCCTGGCGTGGTCGTGGGTCCATACGGTATTGATTGATCGGCAAAGCTCGTGTGTCCGGAAGCATTGGACATGTTCAAATCAGTAAAGCTGTGGTTATAGAACTGGTCAAAGTTTTCCGGGAAGTGGTCTGACAACTGCAGCGACTGATTGGGAGTCGAACTACCGATAAAGCCTTCGTCCTGTCTCGCATCGCCATCGAAATTTGCCGAGATACCAGCAGCCTTCATATCTGCGGAAAACGCTGACATTATGGCCGCATTGTCGGCGGTCGCCTTAGCGGGGTCTTGCTCCTCTGTCGGGCGCATGCTGTCTAGTGCGGATTGAACTCCTTTTAGGTCGCCGCTCAAGACGCTTGATTCCAGCTTTCTGAGTTTGGCGCTTTGGTCCGGGGTGAGGTTTTTCTTCAAATCAGGGTTCATTTGATCAAGTCGTGCTTGCGCGTCTGCAGCGGTTTTGCGCAAATCATTTTCTGGAGGCGCATCAGTGGTTCCGCCGAGACCACGCGTCTCGATTTTAGAATTTTCTGTGCCCAAACCATGTGTTTCGGATTTTCCAATGACCAAACCACGTGTTTGGGGTTGTCGCGTCATGAAAATATCGGGGTGAGCGTTGAAGTCAACATCATGGGCTAAATCTTTCCCAGTTCCTTGTGGGCTGGCACCATCCGTTGGGGCGGCTGCGGCTGTCGCCCTCGAACCGATTTTGCTCGCGCTAATTACTTCGCCCTGAAACGCTGCCGTTGCTCCGTGCGTGGCATCACTTTTAGGGAGCGGAGTATCTTTTACTGATGAATCAGGTTTGTCGGCCATGAGGGCTCACCTTCGGAATTGGGAAAGTAAGTTCGGAACCAGTATGTGTCCATGTTCGTGTGGTACGCGAGTCTACGCGAGTGGTGGAGCGCGGTGGATGTGGAGTTCGTAGTAACTTAGTCAACGGAATGATTGCTTCCTATGAAACAAGGTCGCTTCGATGACGACTATAATGCCTCCGACCTTGTGAAAAGAGCGTGAAACTCTCAGCTGAAACTATCTACGGTCCGCAAGTCAATACGGAAATGCTATCGCCTATAATTTTCTTCAGCTTCCAAGAATAAGTCTTGCAAATTTCCGTTGATTTTTCGATTGTCCGAAGTTGTCAAAACGAAGTCTTCCTGCGATTCGCCAATCATGCTTGTTCCATCTAGAATCCCCAAAATATTGGAGACACTGTCGATGGTTGTTTGTGCTTGCGTGACCCTGTTTTTCATCTAAGAGAGCAATGAGAAAATGCTCCGGGCTAAGATTGATTTGATGAAAGTTTCTCGCTACTTGCCAGGCGAGTTCAATCACATGTTCAGATAGGCGGGTAAGAGGAAGAGAGATTTCGTCCTTTGTCGAGTGAATTCCAATTCCGCTTATTTCTTCAACTTTCAGGCGCGCATCAGGCAGGCTGATATTGAATGCAGCCATCAGCCCACTTGTGCTTATTCCTTGAAGTGCAATGATCCCAAGTAATAGATGCTCGGTATCAACAGAGGCCTGTCCAAGTCGACCGGCCTCGGCTTGCGCTTCGAGGACAATTCTAATGGCATCGTTATTCATCTGGTCAAACATGTTTCTATCAAACCATATGCAGTCATGACCACGCCGAAAAGGGCGAAGCCGTTCAGAACCATCCTGGTATATGTGGACAGCATACTTTGAGGGGTAACGCTAAGTTAATCAGGTCTCGGTCACTTTTAGAGCTGTCATCCTCTTTGCCAACGCTTTAGAATTGAGTTCAAATTGTTGATACCTCATCTGAAGGCAAGGAAGACTAGCAAATGGACCACGTAGAAGTCGTCAAAATTTTTGAGCATTGCAGACTCATTATGGGTATGGTGCTCAGTCTCTCCGTGGCGCGGCTCTTAAATGGTCTCGCGAAGTTTGTTCAGCATCCGAAAAAGGTGAAGATTTTTCCACCCCACTTGCTGTGGGTTTTTGCCATTCTCTTGCATCTCATTCACTTCTGGTGGTGGGAGTTCAGGTTAATTTATATCCACACCTGGACCTTTGAAATCTATTTGATGCTGATCTTCTACGCAATAGACTTATTCTTACTTTGCGCCTTGCTCTTTCCTGATGACATGCAGGAATATTCTGGTTTCGAAGAATACTTCATGTCGAGGCGCAAATGGTTTTTTGGAATTTTTGGCTTCAGTTTCATCATTGATTTTATGGACACTGCCCTCAAAGGCAGCGTCTACTACAATTCACTGGGCTGGGAATATCCGGTGCGCAATGTCGTTTTCATCGCCTTGTGTTTAGCGGCGATGTTTATTTCAAAGGTTAGATTTCAACTAGGGTTGGTGCTCGGCGTATTGGCTTACGAAATCTCGTATATATTTCGTTTGTATCACACGATGCATTGATCTCGATTGATTGAGTGAATCAGAACGTCTCACCAACCATCTCTTCGCTTTTCTTCCATAGTGCTTCTGCTGCGATGGAATCGATTGCGTATGCTCGACATCCTTCGCTGATGGCACTAATCGTTACGTCATCGGCTACTGGGCGTCCGACATGGCAATTTTCACAATAGGTTCCGCCCATTTCGTCGGCACCAGCTATGACACCAGTCCATACAGATGTCGCTGCGCCCTGGGGAACCGTTTTGAATTTGAATGGTGCTTTGCCTTCCGCCGCCAGCTGTGCATTTATTTGCGCAACCATCGCTTCTAGCTGGCCCTGTTCCATGTGACGACCGAGTTCCGTTAGTATGCCTCCCGGATGCATAGCAGCTGCGCGAATTCCCTTTCCTTTGTGGCGCTGATCGAAAGCTACGGAAAATTGAATGTTTGCTGTTTTCGAGCGTCCGTAAGCCATGTGTGGTGATACCAATGTGTTGTTTGAGTCAACCGGTAATCAAATTAAGAGTGCAATACAATCGTTAGTTGATCGCGCCATTAAGAGAGGCGACATTCGCGAAGACCTGGATCCAATCGATCTGCTTCGAGCGATATACGGTGTTGCCAGTGTTGCTACCGATTCGGCTTGGCAACAAAATGCGAAAAGACTTGTGGAGATTTTGCTCCTCGGCTCCAGACCGAGTGCGTAATGGACGAAGTGAAGTAATTGTTTGATTCAAATCGGGTTGTTGACGTGTGTGAACCAAAGAAGATTACAAACATGACACACACATGGCACAACCAGTCTTTATCCTAGTTTCATAACAAATAAATGGTTTCGCTCAGCACCCCCGAGTGCTTCACTCGGAAGTAAACGGAAAAGAGGAAAGTTTATGTCTAACGAATTAGCTCTCAAAATGTCTTCGGATGCCCTGCAAGACTTCAACAAAATCGATGAAGGTCACAAAGGCTATTTGAACCTGCTCGATATCCATAATTACGAAAATCAAGGACCGCAACAAAAAGTGGTAGGGCAGTTTTTAGAGCGCAACTATGATTCCATCCGAACAGCGAGCGGAACTGGTTCAGATGTTGACAGCGATGGAAACGATACAGCTTACATCACGATTCCAGATCTCAATTTAGTAAAGCAGCTGAGCGATCCCGCCAAGACCGGTACTAATCAAGATGTCAGGGTGACCAGTGATGTTGTGGTTGGTGGGATGGCCGGGGGGGCGGGCGCATTATTCGGGACTTTAGGTGCTGGTGCCGTTGCCCTCGTAGCGGGAGCAATCTTTGCACCTGCAGCCGTACCAGCGTTCTGGGCTACAGAAGCAGTTGAAACTGCCGCCGCCACTTATTTCGGAGGCAAGGGTAATGACGATACACAGACCCATGCTCAAAGCGTAATTAATAGCTTGAGATAACTAAGCTTCTAAAGACTGGGCGCTGCTTTAATTCCCGCCCTCTTTCAGTCTCTTCCGCAACTCCTCAAGCTTCTTAGCGGCTGCTATCGCCTCTGGATCTTGCTCGACTGCCCACTCAATTTGCGTCTGCTTCGCGTTCAAAGTGTCACTTGTTTTTGATTTAGACTTTCTTTTCGTCTGAGATCCTGGCGGGCTGGAAACCGACTTCTTGTAGCGGCTACTCGGATCATGCTCACTATCATCATCTTCGTCATCGTCGTCGTCGTCGTCGTCGTCTTCTTCTTGATCATCTGGATGGTCGCCCACCTTGACTCCAACCAGGCGCGTTTCGCCCTCCACCTTGTCCAGAACCAGTGGAGAATAGCCGGTCAGATCCAATATATAGTCGCTGAGTTCAGATGAGTGGGTAGTGATCCAGATTTGCGATTCCTCGGATGCACTTACAAGCAGTCGGGCCAGTGGTTCAAACAAATCAGGATGGATACTCGTTTCTGGTTCATTGAGCACCAAGAGCGGTG
>Ga0182030_10015690_pt1 | contig 14829 bp, 14 predicted proteins | sample 812S3MmetaG_FD_121299 | JGI IMG/M metagenome (GOLD analysis project Ga0182030, IMG submission 121299) | Permafrost microbial communities from Stordalen Mire, Sweden - 812S3M metaG (Illumina Assembly) | ecosystem: Environmental > Terrestrial > Soil > Wetlands > Permafrost | place: Sweden... | reverse complement strand
CTAGCATCAATTCTTTTTTTAAATCAGCAACAATCTGATTGAGAGCATACTGGCCAACAGAATACTGTTTCATTATTTTATTTTGTTGCGCCGTATCTTCTTCAAATTGATTAAGAACTGGTACTATTTCTTCAAGAGTAATCAAGGGCAAATAGTCTATCGGCACAGCCTTATATGCAATATGGCTTTCTAAAAGAAACATAAAGATATTTTGAGCGCGCTGGCGCATTTGAGCACGGTTTTCTTCAGCTTTTTTACGTCTATTCACTTCTTTTTCTTTTTGTTTTCGTTCTTGAGCAGCTCTATCTTCTGCTGACATCTGCTTTTTTTCTTGCTGCTGAAGCTTTTTTTCTTCTTCTTTTTGTATTATGCATAATAGTTCTTCTGCCATCTCCTGCTGTTCTTCAAATTCAGTTTTTGGTGCTGGAGCCGGCGGTTCAAACCCTATTATTGGATTCCCCGAAAAAGAAGATACCATCATGATTGAGATGAGCAGCATACGTAATTGCTTCATAACTATCCTTTAATTTCATCCTATTTTGTATATCTAGTCCAAGCATACAAATAAATACCTTACAAAAAGCAATATTCAGCCGCCCCCAACATTTACAAATGCAGCATTTCACGTAGAATTAACCAATAAAAGCTTTCTTCCCAAAATAGAGATTCAAATGGATTTAAAAAAGATTAATTTAAAAGATTTTCCTGCTTCACAAGTGCGCAATTTTTCTATTATTGCCCATATTGATCACGGTAAATCGACACTTTCAGACCGATTATTAGAAAAAACCGGCACCCTCTCCGATCGTGTTAAACACGAACAGTTTTTAGATAAACTGCAAGTTGAAAAAGAGCGTGGCATTACAGTTAAAGCACAAACCGCTTCAATGTTCCATGAATATAATGGCACCATGTATCTGCTCAATTTGATCGATACCCCCGGACACGTTGATTTTACCTATGAAGTTTCTCGTTCATTATATGCATGCCAGGGCGCAGTACTCTTAGTTGATGCAACTCAAGGCGTTGAAGCGCAAACAATGGCCAACTTCTATCTCGCATTTGATCAGGAACTCACCATAGTTCCGGTACTCAATAAGGTGGATATGAGTCACGCGCAACCAGAACGAGTGATGAAGCAGATGGAAAGTCTCTTTGATTTTAAAGAAAGTGAAATCATCCATGCTTCCGGGAAAGCAGGCATTGGGATTACAGATGTTCTTAACGCCGTAATCACACGCATACCAGCGCCCATTGGCGATCGCAATCAACCATTAAAAGCACTTTTATTTGATTCATGGTTTGATGATTATCGTGGCGTAATTTGCTTGATCGCTATTAAAGATGGCATGATCAAAAAAGGCGATATGATCACACTGGCACAGATGGATAATGAATACGAAGTACTCGAGCTTGGACTTATGTATCCTGATCAACAACCAATGGAAGCGCTCTATGCTGGCCAAGTGGGCTATGTTATTACCGGTATGAAAACCGTTAAAGAAGCCCGCGTTGGAGATACGCTGTATCATTCACGCTTCCCGGTAAAACCATTTCCCGGTTTCAAACCGGCTAAACCGGTTGTATTTGCCGGCATATTCCCCGTTGATTCCAGCGAATTTGAACTGCTGCGTGATGCGATTGAAAAACTAACCTTGAATGATGCCAGCGTTAAAGTTGAAAAAAAATCATCACCGGCATTAGGCCTTGGATTTCGCTGCGGATTTTTAGGACTTCTGCATATGGATGTTTTTAAACAACGTCTTGAACAGGAATATAAAGTTACCGTTATTGCAACGGCGCCGAGCGTGCTTTATAAAGTAAAACTGGCACACACGGGCGAAATGGTTGATGTAGAAACACCATCGGATTTTCCTGAAGCAAATTTTATCGATGAAATTTATGAGCCGATCATTACTGCCACGATCATTGTTCCAAAACTCTATTTAGGCAATATTATGACGCTCTGCGAAGAAAAGCGTGGCGAACAAAAAGAGATGAAATTTCTTGATGAAGATCGCATCATTCTCAAATACAAGCTCCCTCTTAATGAAGTGGCCACCGATTTTTATGACCAACTCAAATCACTCAGCTCCGGTTATGCCAGCTTTGATTATGAGGAAGCCGGATATCAACCGGAAAAGTTGGTTAAAATGGATATTTTGCTCAATGGCAAACCGGTTGATGCGCTCGCATTGATTGTCCATGCTGATAAAGCATTTTACATTGGACGGGAAATCTGTGAAAAGTTGCGAGCCGTAATTCCACGCCAACTTTTTGAAGTTGCAATTCAAGCAGCGATCGGCGCGAAAATTATTGCCCGCGAATCAGTATCAGCGCTGCGTAAAGATGTAACGGCAAAATGTTACGGCGGTGATATTTCACGTAAGCGCAAACTGCTTGAAAAACAAAAAGAAGGTAAGAAGAAGATGAAACAAGTGGGTAACGTTGAAGTACCGCAAGAAGCATTTTTAACAATATTAAAACGGTGATTATAATCTCTATCCATACGCATTAAAAAAAGGACAATTAATGCCCACATCTAAAAAAATGCTTTTCATTATTTTTTTAAGCAGCTTTTTTGCATTACCAAATTTTTGCATGCAAACAATTGCTCTGAAAGAGATATTTAATCCATTTACATTCATAGAAAAAGATGAGCCAATAGCTCTTGCGCGAATGGCAACGCACTTATATAAATTGGGCATAAATATCATGGATATCACAACAGAAACGAATGGTGATACGCCCTTGCATTATGCCGTTCGCCATCAAAAGATGAAATGTCTTAAGAGTTTACTATCTATGCCTTGCGTGAAAGAAAAAATGAGCATAGTAAACCGTAATTTTGAAACGGTCTTTATACTTGCAGAACGATCAAACTCCGCTGAAATTATAAGAATATTTCAAAGCCACAAAGTCTTAGAACAAAGAACTTTTGATGGAATCAGCAATCTTATGCTCCAATAAAATGCACACCGGCCTTTAATGGTTGCCGACTCAAAAAAGCTCTTTTTTAGTGTCACCTTTAATCAAAAAACTCAGTTATAAAGCTGTATGAATAATTTAAATATTTTCACGTCACTCAATCAATTTGCAAGAAGCAGATATTGTTTGCCAGAACAACAAGAGAATCTTGCACAGTTTCTTACTTTTATTAAAGAAAACCCTAACTGTTTCGAGCGTTCCAATACCGGCCATATCACTTCTTCAGTTTGGATTGTGAATGAGCAAAGAACTCATGCATTATTGACTCATCACAAAAAATTTAATCTTTGGTTTCAGTTAGGCGGCCATAATGATGGGGATACCGATTGCAAAGCTTCAGCACTCAGAGAAGCGGAAGAAGAATCGGGCATAACCGGCTTTACATTCTTGCATGACGGTATTTTTGATATAGATATTCATCCAATTCCGGGTGCATGCGCCTATCATTATGATATCCGTTATTTGTTGCAAGCCCCCGCACAAGCGCAATACATGGTAAGTGAAGAATCACACGATCTGGCATGGGTTCCATTTAACAAATTAACTGATTTTTCCAATCATTCATCAATCTTACGCATGAATGAAAAATTTATTCAAAATTTTAAGTCATAAAACAATTTCTTGCTCAAATCCATACTGATTATTTATTTTAAATCTAATAAGGAGCAGTATGGTCAAACAAAAAAAATATTGGGTAAAAAAAGTTCAAACTACTTCGAATGCCATGGATCTTGAATCCGGCGTTTTTACTCGTTCACCCAAAGAAATAGCCAAAAGTTTAAAACGATCAGTATTTGCTAGCGATCGCACCAAAGGCACCAAATTTCAATCAGCAATGTCCATGCTTAATTATTACATTAATCGTGCAGGAAAAAAATTGCCCGCTCAAGACAAAAAACGTCTGGAACAGGCAAAAATTGAATTACGAAAAATATTTGGGAAAGCTTAATTATTTTTTCTTAAGCACATCATTGTACACTTGTTTTACAAGAGGTGCGGTTAAATATAAGCCTGCAATTACTTGCAATAAATTTCTCAAACCACTACGGTTGTAAACGTCTCTATGCATCCAAAAATCTGTTAATAACCCAATCCCCAAACAGCTTTTTACAACAGCATATTCGTTTGTTTTAGATATTTCGTTATGATAATCGATTATAATTTTTTTGTGCTTATCAATGGATGGTTTATTATCCTTATATTTTTTTTGTAGTGCATCAATATTGGGCTTTATGCATTGTGCATAGAAACTATGATCCGGCTGATTTTGCACTGCTAAGCTGCTCTTTTGCGGTTGATTTGCTGCGCTTAGAGAAGTAACAAGTACACATGAGATAATAAATGTTTTTTTCATTTGAAAATCCTACAATAGGTTTTAATGTATGTATCCTGGCAATAGATTAACGATGGCGAAAAATAGATCAATCAAAAAACTGATTATATTGATCATTTAAGATCAATCTAGTAGGGTAAAAGATATTACTCTGATTCTGGAGACAGACAATGATAGAAAATTATGACAATAATCCATTAGAAAATCTTTTTGAAGGCAATATATATTTATTTCATGCTTTTGATGTGGGCGATGATATAAATATAGAACGGTTAAAAGCATCCGGTGTTGTGGTACCACAACCGCTCACGCTCTCTAAATTTTTTAAAAATTACCATCTTCCTTTGGCTATAGAAATTCCTGAAGCAGAAAAAAGCCCCACCTGTATTAGCGCCAAAATTCATAATTTTGGATCGATTTCATTAACGTACAAAATTCCATTCAAAGACACTCTCAAAAATATTAGGCAACAGCTTGATGGTATTGATAATCAATGGGCTGAGCAAAGTCTTATTGATGTCGAGATCATTTTTCAAAAAATACGCCCCTACATTGCCAAGCCACACTTTTTTCATACCCGCTCATCATATCTTTTAATTCAGGTTGATCCTCAACCAAATCTTCTTGATATGGTAAAGCTAAAAGATACGTATGGCGGTATTATTGCATCGGCATTACGGTTTGAAACTGAAACACTTTCTGAAAACCAAAAAAATGAAATTCTTGCCGATGCGATCGGTTATTTTCGTGGTGATTTAATTGTCGTAGATACCGAAGCAGCATTTATTTATGATGATGAATATCAAGATATTTTAGATTTCTTTGAATTTGCCAATATTCAACACTTAGAATTACGCTACTTTGATCGCACACTTGAACAGCAGCTCAATTATATATATGAGGGCAGGGTGCGCAAAGTGCCACTCAAGGCATACTTCCCATTTATAGGCACACTCTCCAAAGGGCCGGTTGATGATCTTTATAAATTGAAAGTGGATATCTCCGTGATTGCCGAACGCTTAGAAGGTAGCATCAAACTAGCCGGTGAACCGTATTATTCAGAATTATATTCATTACTGGTTGAAAAGCGTGAACTTAAAAATTTGAAAGATGCAATTGATAAAAAACTAGAAATTATCAGTGATGTGCTTTCTGTTTTACAACATAAAACAGAAGCAATCCGTGAAGATATGCTCACGGTGTCTATCATCGTATTAATTTGCATTGAGTTGGTAATCGGTGTGCTCAGTTATTTGAAGTAGATTGTTTAAAACATATATGGTTATTTTCAATATCGCTGCGCATATAACGATGTTTAAGCAACCACACACATGAAGTTGCATCAAATAGTTTTTTATACGCAGGTTGAGTTTGTAACATTCGGGATAAAACAAGTTTGCAGGCGGGCGTCGGCACATTAATTCCTACAGCAAAAATATTATCCCAGCGTTTTTTATTAATCATTTCCAAAAGTTCACCAGTAAAAGCTGTTTCATTAAGATAATAACGCTTGCAAGTTTTTAAAAATGGCAAAACTTGTCGAGGAAACATTTGCCAAAATGAATAATCCTCATTCGGATCTCCCGGAACACAATCGCATAAATGCGCTATAATTTTAGCTCGCAGTAGAACAGGCAGATCATTAAATCGCTTAAATTCGGATAAGGCTCGAGAAACTTCCATACTCGCAGGAGATAATGGATCATTTTCTTGTTGTTCCGGTTGCTCCATGCCAAATAACGATGAACAAACAAAAAATGCAATAACCAAATGTTTTTTCATGCAAAATCCTTTCATACTTCCCTCAAATTTTAAAATTAAGCAATAATGCCAATAGCCTACCATAAACAGATCGCTAAGACATGCATCGTATCGATTATCGTATTAATTTGCATTGAACTTATAATTGGTTTGCTCAGTTATTTAAAATGAGGATGCCATTTTTGAACATGCCCATTGAGCCTTTCTTCCATGAGTCTTTCCGTTTTACGGTCTGCATACGCGCCATGCAAGTCTTTATAAAGAGAATATACCTGATTATGCATGCTCACAACATCATCTTGCATTAATTCCAATGCCGTCTTTCCATCTTTATTTCTCCGCTCAAGATCAATAGTATGCTCAAGCAATACCTTAAGCTGTTTTCTCTTTAATTCTAGATTAGATTCATTGGCAGTTCTAACTAATTCATGCAATGCATTATTATTATTGGTATCAGTTGCATTTATATCCGCTCCTTTAGACAAAAAAAATCGTACTTTAGCTAGAGAAAGATCACTGGCTATTGCAAATAATATACCTTCTTTGCGGAACCATTCTTTTTTTTCCACTGGGGCCAAATCAAAAAAAAGTGTAACGGTCCCAGGCACTCCGCCATGTAACAATAGCGCACACTGATTGTAAAATTCTCTATTGTTAGGATTTTTTAAATATTTTTTGCTTATCGCTGTTGAAAATTGGAACCAAACATAATCGGAAGTCCAGTTTGCTTTCTTGGCAAGTTTGGAAACAATCTCATGAAAAAAAACTTCATCTTGCTCATAATACTTTTTACAACAGCACAACAATGGCCGTACTTGGGCAGCCGCCTTGCGCCAGTGCCAACAATTGGTAAGCGGATCATAATATTGTGGGTCACTTATGAGATAATCAACAATTTCAGCTTTAATTTCTATGGGCAGACCGCGCAATGGCTCATTTTCTTGTTGTTCCGGTTGCTCCATGCCAAATAACGATGAACAAATAAATAATGGAATAAATAAAAATCTCATGCAAATCTCTTATATTATTTTGCGACACTTACTTTTGCCGGCCGTAACACGTTGCCTTTAAACAGGTATCCTTTTTGCAAGACTTGCACAATATCACCCGGTTTATGATCGGGAGTTTCAACTTGCATAATTGCTTCATGCATCGTTGGATCAAAATGCTCAATCGTTTTCATTTCGGTGACACCATATTTTTCAAGCAACTTTTTCAGTGCTTTATAAATTAACTCAAAACCGGCCCGAGACTGATCAACAACTTCATTTGATTGGGTTGCCTGCCCGCCGGAACTTGCCGAGTCTGAAGACCCGGATAAGTGAAGGCTGGGAGCAAATGCCCGATCAAAATCATCAACAATTTCAATCAGATCTTGCAACACAGAAGATTGCGCATTGGTAATCCACATCACTCTTTCTTTTTCAGAGCGTTTTTTGTAATTCTCAAAGTCTGCCGCAGTTCTTAAAAAACGATCTTTCCATTCATCTTTTTGCGCTTGGCATTCCTTTAATTCTTGCAAAATTGCATCTTGCTTACTTGTTTCTTGTTGGGTTTGTTCTTGTTTATTATTAGTTTCTTCATTCATAGTTATATTCCAGATAAGTTATGTTTTAAAAATAATCAATTTATTATTCGTTCGTCCCGATGGAGCGTAGCGAGTAGAGGGATACGAACATCTGATTTTTTCTCAATCCCATTCGTTTCCCTCGAATCGGCCTAAAGGCCTCCTTCGGGACGAACGGGATATTACTCATACTATTAATAATATCATTAAAGATAATTGCTTTATTCTCCATACTTTTTCCAGTATAGCAACTCAACGGGCCAAGACAAACTCTTTTCTTTTCATCATAAATTTTTTATACATAAGACATGCTCCAATGCCAAAAAAAGAAAGAATACGTATATGAAGACATTGCATGCCCTCAAAAAATTGGCCACGTTTGCCATATTGATTAGTCCTTTTTCATCAATCGCCATTGATAACCCACACTTTTGGCGCGCCACAAACTTTTTACCCGAATTTTATGAACCCAGATTCGCCAAAGATTGGCTTACTTCTTTTGATTTTGCCCTTGGTTTTGGCTCAACACATAGCGGGCGCAATGCGGAAGGCACTAAAGTTCCCTTACTTGATATTTATGGCCTCTACCCCATGCAAGCACTCGGTATCAACGTGCCGGGAAAAAATTTAAGCACACCAGCCGACATTGTACTCACCCAACTGGCATTATTACCGGCAAATGATGGGTTTGCAACGCTTTCTTATGGGGGAGAATTTAAAATAATTGAAGCAAATTTCAGTTTTTCACAAAATCTCACCTGCGGATTTTTTGTACAGGCACATCTACCAGTTCGCCGCTTGCAAATTACTGACATTACCCAAACAGATCTATCGCCCATTGATTGCAGCAATGGGCCTAATATTAATACACCAGCTTGGCAAAGTTTTCTTGCATTATACCCAACTATCCTTGCACAATATGGCTTGAGTATTAATCCAATCAACCATACCGGTGTAGGAGATTTAAGCATCTTGGGAGGATGGACAAACAATTATGAAGAAACCCAAGAGATCGATTATTTTGATACCACTATTCGCTTTGGTCTTTTAATTCCAACCGGTCGGAAAAAAAATATTGATGAAGCATTTGATATTGCCAATGGATACAACGGCCATTTTGCAATACCCGTAAGCCTTGATTTTGCCGTAGGTTGGTATGATTGGTTTACGCTGGGGGCCCATTTTGGCGCAATGCCATTTTTCAAAAAAAATCAGGAAGCTCGTTTAAAAACTGATTGCAAACAAAGTGGCTTTATCAAACTCGCCAAGGCAGAAGCTAGTATCCATCCAGGCACAATTTGGGAAGCAAATGCATATGTTCTTGCTGATCATGTGGTATGTGGGCTTTCATTACTTGCAGGATATAGTTTTGCAAATAAAAACCATGATCAAGTAACCCCCTTTGATACAACCCTTTTTGACACTGCTCTGGTAAATACCGATAACGAATTTTTAGGCTGGAAAATGCATACCATTAATCTGCTTGCAGATTGGGATTTTGCAACCTACAATCATCCATGGTATCCGCATATTGGCGGGTTTTATAATATTGTTGTCGGCGGCAAACGAATTTTTAACACAAATATGATTGGCTTTGAATTTGGATTGAATATTGCATGTGATTTTTAAGGATAATCATGAATAAAGTAAAATTAATATTACTCATCATAAGTATTCCACTCCATGCAACCGTAATAGTTCCACCCTCTCCATTCGTCCAAACCATAAGTACCAAAGCTTATGATCAAGCCACCGGCACTTTCTTTATTGGCTTAAATGCAAGCCAACAACCATATACACTTTCAGCTGGCAATCGCGCAAATTTTGGCAACAATAGTGCTTTTAAAGGCATTGCAATACAACCACCATTAAATGAAAATGATGGCATTGAATTTCTAACACTTGCAACCAGCACAGGCAATACAAAACCAAATTTAGGAATTGTATTACAGCTACAATCAGTGCCGCAGCAAGCAAATGTGGTGGTTGCATCAAATGCCACCGGAACCACCGTAAATCGATCAGGCTTACTTAATGATGCCAGTGGGGCAATCAATGTAAATGGCTCACGCACATCCGGCATCGTGGGCCTTGCTGCCAGTCAGTATTTTATGTTCCCTGCCGTAAAACCGTGCGGCGGCAATTTTGGTGCCGATTGCAATGGCGGAATTGCAAGCGTTTCTATTAACCAGTCCACACTCGAGCTTAACCAAGTACCAGCCGTCCCCGGTGATGGTGGCATAAAAGCACAAAAACTCGATCCTACAACTCCAGCCGTATTCATTAATAACTCACCAACAATTGAACCTAATACCGTTGATCTTTATTGGGATGATCAATTACAGCGATTATATATCGGCATTCAAATGACTACCGCCGGATCAAGTAGCAGCGGAGCTACCTGTGCAACCGGCACCGGCATCTGTAATACCGCACCACTACCAAGCTGTCCTACCGGATTATATATTGATCCGGCAACACTCAATTGTATCACATGCCCTTCAGGTGGATTCTTCAATTCAAATTTGATGGATTGCCAACTCTGCCCAACCGGACAACTATTTAATACAACATCATATACCTGCGTTACGGCAACCTGCCCAACGGGACAATTTTTTAACCCAAGGCCGGATGTCCTGGCATGCGTTACCTGCCCAAGTGGTTGGTATTTTAGTCAAAACTTATTAATTTGTGTCACCTGCGGCAATGGACAATATTATGATCCAAATCTACCGGGCTGCACATCATGCCCCAGCGGTTTTATATTCGATCCCATTGCTGGAGTCTGTACTACTGGGCCAATAAGTTGTCCTTCCGGACAACAATACTGGCAAGGCATTTGCATAACACCGCCAATATGCGACGATGGATTTACCGCTGTAGGACCTACTTGCGTTCCTATCAAACCTGATCCTAATCCGCCTCAACCTCCAATTACCGGAATGGGAGGCTTTATAAATACTGAAAATATTTTACTCAATGCGTATGCTGGCCCCAATGGTATATCAGACGTAGAGCAAATGCGCAGTATCCAGATGATAACTCGCGCAAGCAACTCAGGCGGAAGATCAGTTATAGTAGGGCAAGTTGATACAAGCGGGCAAATCACACTCAATTCAATCGCCCCGGATAGTGCATTCGCTTTGAATAATTTTAGTAATATGATTGGCGTCTTCTCCAATTCATCGCAAAATCTTGCAATTAATAAAGTGCGCGTCATGCATACCAGCACAGGCCCGAGCTATTTAATAATTAATGGTGCCAATGGCGATATTGCACAAGTTGGCGGAAATATTTACGCATTACCACTTGTTGATCTTGGTGATCCGACAAACCCACTCCAAGGAACTATTGCTGATGGTGTTACTCTTTCAGCAAATAATACGTTTAACACACCCGCCACTATACCTGCACAGATGCCTCAATCTTCCCAAGCTTCTGTAGTTGTTGGTGTGCTTCCGCTTCAATTAGCGCCATCTGCTTTAATCTCAGATATCAATGTAGTCGGCGATACCGTTTATGTTTCAATTAATGCGACCCCATCAGGCAACACAGAAGGCGGTATACTATATTCGCAGGCATTGTTTGATGATACAGGCATAATAAAGGCATGGACTCCATGGACAAAAAAAGCTTTTCCACCCTATAATACCACTTCTCAAATGAATGCTATTGGGATTGCAGGATTTGCCGTGGATGCAGTTACCAGCAAAGTATGGGCAATCGATGCAACAAGCACCACCGTTTTGCAAACAGCATGGACAAATGTTAAAAGCACTACGGCAAACCCAAATTCATCCTTGGTTGGACAAATTAATGCCAATATGAACGGTGCAGCAACAGCCATACTTGATCTTGATCAATCAACCCCAGGGTTCTTAAGCAACGTAAGCCGTTACGCATTATTCGCCGGTGATTTAAATGGTCGAACAAACCTAATTTTTGCACGCATTAGCCAAGCGCTGGGTAATCTGCTTAATAGTCCTCAAAATGTGATTACTGATTTCACCTTAGCAAATAATCTTTTGGTAACTGAATTACCATCAGGTTGTCAGGTGCAAGCCCTTGAATATGCACGCCAAAAAACCGGTGCAGCCACAAACTATTTCTTTGCCGGCACACAAAATGGCCTCTTTGTTTTTTCTGATAGTGGTAACGGATTTGATGTAAGCAGTATGGGCAATTTGAATGCACCCCCATTTAGCAATGGCAGTTGGGAATTAGCACCAACTATCATCGGCTCAGTTGTCGATATAAAAACAAGCGGCAATACCCTATATGTTATTACGCAAATGTCAGCCACCTCTCCAACAAATCCAATGCAAAGCATCCTCTATCGCATTCCATTTCAACCAACCGTGACTAGCATGTTCGCACCTGCAAACATTATTACCCTTGCTCAAACCGGCACAGGAATTTTTGCTAATATTTTTACGTTTAATGCCGTAGAAATTATTGCAACAAATGGAACGGGTTCTACCGAACAGGTAGTTTTAGCAACAAATAATGGCTTATACCAATCAACACACGCTGGTGGCGTGCAAGTTGCCATTGATCAATCTGATGCTGCATGGCTTGGGCTCAGCAATACCGCATTTTTTTATAATGGCATTGCCGGAATAGATAATGCAGCAATACCATTATCGCCGCAAACCACTATTTGGCCATTCCATATTGGCGATATTAATGGCGTAAATACTGATGATGGAGGGGTCTTGCAACAATTAAATGGTGATACCGATGCAGGTCCATACCAATTTATACCGCTTCTTTTTGATGCCATTAATGCGGCCACCAATCCAATGTTCACAACACTCCCGCTTTTTAGCTATTTCTGGTCTGATGGTGCTCGCCGTATTGCCACGGTTGATAATATTGGCTCATCGTGCGCACCGGAAGATTTACTCTCATTACCCTATGATACGATTGCGTGGAATGTGAATAACATTGATAAATCACTTCTTGATGATCCAACATTAAATAAGTCGACCGCATTTTATTGGGTCAAGCAAATTGGTGTAAGTGGTTTACTAATGACGGGCACCAATAATGGTGTAATGGCACTTGGTTAAAACTATGTAAAGATAGCAATCCCATCGCTTGCCTCAGATCATTTTTTAATCGGCCCATAATAGCATTGAGTCCGTGGCCGATTTGATGATAATTTGTCTCGGCTACCGTTATTTCTAAATAGTCGAGCATATGCATGAGATACTCAAGCTCATCAAAGCTCACCGTAGCCTCATACCGATAGGAATAAATTAGTTGCTCAATATAACTTTCTAAGCGCATCAATCTGCCAACAAGCATATCAAGCAAATCGTCAATGCGATCATGATTAGCAATCCTATCTTGCAATATCAACACATCGCTGTATGATCGCATACACGTATCTACTACCGATTTAAATGAATTAAATGGATAAATGGAATAAAGACTGCGAATGTTCTCTTGAGCAAAAATATTGTTACTCATTAACATAATTACCAACGATAATCGAAGCACAGTAGCCATCTCTATCGCCCTTTTTTATAAAATACCTTCATCTGTATCATCGCACCATCAAATTCTATTTGTCAATATTTATTTGGAATTAAAGATAAGAGAGCAGTTCGATAGCATATTTTTTCATGACAGCATTCATCGGCTCATTCCATGCGCCAATAATATATAATTTAGGCTGCGCAAATGAATTACTAATAACCGAATACGTAATCCAGTGATTACCAATATTACAGACAAAATGAGCCGTCTGATACGGCTTACTTTTAACAGCATTCATTAACTGAGCTATTCTTTCACGAACGGTAGCTCGTTGTTTTTGGACAAGTAATTCATCGATCTCAGATTTTGAAATTCCACGATTGTGAACAATTTCTACCGCCAAACAGGGGATCATGATTTCTTGCTTATCCGTAAGAAATAATGAAATGAGACGCGATTCGAGAGAAAATTTATTGGCTGCATCAGCAATTTCTTTACCATTTAATGGTTTATTCTGCTTAACTTGTTCTTTGATAGCTGAGCATACTTCAAAAAAGAGATTCCGATCAGCAAGTTTAGCGCGCAGCTTTTTTTCAAAGTCATAATAACCACCCTGCACCGTTTGATCTAACGCAACCGCATTAAATAATGCATGATATCCACAGCTAAATTGATCTTTTTGCAACGCAAGCGTACGCAGATGCACAATCGGCTTACCAACAAGATCAGCCGGCAATTGATGCGCTAAAAATTCGGGCGCATCATCAAATTGCGTTACTTTTACCAAGGCATCCTCGCCAAGCAAAAAATAGGTAAAAGAGCCGAGAATAATCATTAATTTAACGTAGTTATAATTATACATAGTCACCACCTCTTTTTTAACTACTATTTCTAGTAATAGCCTACAATTTATTATTTCTAATTGTAAATAAATTGATTAAAAAGAGGTTGTTTTGCCAATGAATCTTCTATAATAAAAAAGCGCCTCGGCATGTAACCGAAGCGCTTTTTATTAATTAATAATTACCTATTAAAAAGGCAAATCATCTTGGAATGGCGGTTCATCAGCAAAATCGATTTCACCACCGGTTGTTGGCGGAGCTGCTTGAACAGGCTTCTTCTTGACTACAGGCTTTGCCTCTTCAAATGAAGATGCTTCTGTTTTTACTGCAGCGCGTGAAGCAGTACGATTTTTAATCTGATTGATTTGGCTCATAATCTCTTTTTCTTTTGGATTATTTGGGTCAAGCCGATCGTCCTCAGCGCCGATGCTCGTTTCTGTTTCTGCTTGCGCATTTGATCCTAAGAAGACAACGCGATCTGCAACAATGCTATGTTTGCTGCGCTTTTGGCCATTCGCATCATCCCAGCTATCCAACTTCAAACGGCCTTCAACCAAAATCGGTCTACCTTTTTGCAAATACTGGCGGCAGCTTTCTGCTTGCGGTCCCCAGACATCGATATCGATATAACAAACTTCTTGGATCATATCGCCGCTTTGTTTGTTCTTAAATTGACGATTCGATGCTAGGCCAAGGCGACATACTGCTTGCCCTGATGCAAGTTGTTTGTAATCTGGGTCACGGGTGAGATTGCCGGCCATGATAATGCGATTGAATGAACTCATATTTTTATCCTTCAATATGAAAAAAAAGAAAACCCAATAAAAATTATTTTTATTATTTTTTTATAAATT
>Ga0182030_10015689_pt1 | contig 14829 bp, 21 predicted proteins | sample 812S3MmetaG_FD_121299 | JGI IMG/M metagenome (GOLD analysis project Ga0182030, IMG submission 121299) | Permafrost microbial communities from Stordalen Mire, Sweden - 812S3M metaG (Illumina Assembly) | ecosystem: Environmental > Terrestrial > Soil > Wetlands > Permafrost | place: Sweden... | reverse complement strand
GATCAATCAAGGTCGGCGCGCCACGCGTGCGAATAGAGAGACCATGGCGCGTTCGACCTCTGATCTTGCCTAAAATTTCGAGAAATCATCACTACTCACAGGTTTGGGGGCCACTCCGTTGGCAGTCTGGCACTGGATACTGCAAGTCACCGGTACGGCGGACGAGTCCGGAAAGTGGTACGCCTGGTGGAGCGGTTTCGGAGCGGACCTCGCCGAAGGCGCCATCTTCATTAGCATCGTGGGCCTCTACCACCGGCACAAGTGTCAGAGCTGCTGGCGACCAGCTCTCAAATTCGGTCTCGGAAAGGTCGAGGGGACTCACTACGAAACGTGTCACAAACATACGAACGCGACTGATCACGAAGCCCTGAAGAAGGAGCACGCGATAAAACATCCCGCCTTGCACGAGCACTTGAACAAGGAAACGGCATGATTGCTACGTCCTTCATGGAACGTTGGGTCTGGCCGGCCGGTGGATCGGGCGGAATTCCGGGCGACGTGGTGGCCACCCTCATCTGGGTCATTATCGCGGGGATCGCGACCACCATTTTTTATCCTCCGTTTCGCAAAGCACTAGAAAAGTTCGTCAAAGGACACTTTGAGTCCGAAACCGCGGAGATACACGCCAAGCTGGACCACATAATTGAACATCACCCAGACATTCCGCCGTACGTATCAAAGAAGGACCAGTCGCCCAGTTAAATGCTGTCGGAGCCACGTGCGCGTTGCCCGCGACTACGCCTGAAGGTCTCCCGGGCCGGCCGGCACGTCTACCGCGTGTTCGCGAAGCACCTCAATCGGAACGATCTCGAGAACTCGCTCGTTCGTCGACGCGAGAACCACGTACGCGGCCGCGCCATCGCCATGGGCACGAAACCAGTTGGCGGCCGTCACACACCACCGATCCCCCGGCGTCAAGCCGCCAAACCCGTACTGGGGTGCCGGCGTGCTGAGGTCGTTGCCAATGGAGATCTGATGTTGAAGAAACTCGGCGGTGACGACTGCGCAGATGGTGTGACTCCCCCGGTCTTCCGGCCCCGAGGTGCAGCATCCATCGCGGTAGAAGCCCGTGAGGGGCTCAAATCCGCACGGCTCCAGCTCTCCGCCTAACACGTTCCGCTCAACCATTAGTCCAGTATCGCCGATGAAGCGGTGGTAGCGACTGTTCCGCGTCGGGCACACCGACGAGGACGAATCTGAGGCACAATGGAATGACTCATCACGCGGGGGTGGATCGTGGAAAGCACCGTTCAGACGCTCATCGTGGATCTTTTGGAGTGGATTGGTCCCGCTCCTCGCCCGTACGCGGAAGTCCAAGAGGTGTGGAGAACGTCGTGTCCAAAACTTCCTGTATGGGAGGACGCCGTTGACGCCAGATTTCTTGACTGCTGGTTCGAGTCTGGTCGTGGGAGACTCGTCGCCGTGTCAGCCTTGGGGATTGAGGTGCTTCGAGGTCACGGACGGGATTGGGCTTTCACCGAGACTGATTGAGCGGGCATCTGATTTCGACGCGGAATTCTTCCCTCGGTGTCCCGTGACATTTCGCGGGTCGACCATGGGTGGTCGGAGTCGGGGCATGTGCCGGTCGAGGCTGCGACATAGTGTGTGGTGACGGAACCGAACCACAGGGTCACGCCACAGACAAGTTCTTACAAGGCAACGTTGCCTTGGAAGAAGAGAGTGCTGATCGCTGTCTTACTCTGCCTGGAGATCCCGTTCGGCGTGGTGTTTTTTCCATTGGCGGCCGTTCTCGTCCTGACTGGAATCCTCGCGCCGCTGGGGATGATGTCCTTTACTGTTGCAACGATGCCGTTGTCGTTAGCGATGAAACAAAGGGCCGCATGGCATAGTCGCGGAGATCTGACTAATCCGCGGGGAGGACCGAAGTGACGCGGTATCTCATCTCATTCGATGATGGCACGATGACCATCCCCGAGGAGGATCTGGACGACGTGGGCAAGGCCGCTCATGAGGTGGTCGAGGAAGCTCAGCGGGCGGGAGTGTGGATTACTGGCGCCGGCGTGCAAAGCCAGAGGGCCAGTGTCGTGACCACCGACGGGACCATCAGTGACGGCCCCTACCCAGAGTCAAAAGCGATTCTGGGCGGTTTCGCCATCGTCGACGTGTCCTCACGTGAGGAAGCGTTGGAGTGGGCTGCCAAGTTCGCGGTCGCGTGCCGCTGCGCACAAGAGGTACGAGAACTCATGCACGATCCGACCGTCTGATTCGGAGTTTCCGCCGCGAGGGACGAGCATCTTTAGTGAATTGCACTCATCAGTAGCGACCGATTCGTAATCATCCAAGACGCGCTCCGCACTCTCCACGTAATTGCCCACATCGCCGGGAATCCCAAGTGCCCGAAAGTTTCGCGAAAGTTTCGCGAAAGAGCCTTCCATCGGCGCAAGGCTATTACCCGCGAAACCGTGGATCAGCCCTGGAGGCGGAAGACGTCGAAAACAATCCGGCGACCCTGCGTTCACCGGTTGGCGATCTATAGACACGCTTATTCTGCCCAATACAGCCCTTTAGCAGGGGTTTTGACGTATTCCAATTTAGGTATATGATTGAACGATGGTTCGCTCTCCCGCCACTCACGATGTCTTCAACGCGATTGCCGACCCGCACCGTCGCGAGATCCTCGACGTGCTGGTTAACGGCGAGTTGCCAGTGGGGGCCATCGTCGACGAACTCGCGATCTCTCAACCGCAGGTCTCCAAGCACCTTCGGGTTCTTAGCCAGGTGGGTCTGGTCCGCTGTCGTGCCGTGGGCCGCCATCGTCTCTATCGCTTAGATCCCGCGTGTTTGAGGCCGCTGCAGGAATGGACCGCTAAGTACGAGCTCATGTTGAACGGCCGGCTCGACCGGTTGGATAACTACCTCACTGAGTTCCAGCGTCAAGAACGTAGTGAAACCAACACAACACAAGGAGAGGTATGAGAGTAAATCGACACGGCTCAGCGACGACCGAACTGATTAGCGACTGCGAAGTCAAGACTGAGCGAGCGTTTGACGCGCCGATGACGCTAGTTTTTGACGCCCTGACCAAGCCCGAGCACGTGCGCGTTCATTTCAGTCCGGATCCAGAGCCCCTCCACATCTGTGAGATCGATCTGCGCGTGGGTGGAACGTATCACTACGCGTGGTACGCCCCGGGAGGCTTTGAATGCTCATTCCGCGGCACTTTCTTGGAGATTGAACGGCCCACGAGGATCGTATCGACGTGGTTGTTCGAGGGCTGGCCCGACGACGAGGCCGTAGAAACTGTGACCTTGGCAGAAGTCGATGGGGTCACGACAATGACGAACATCCTGAGGTTCAGGGATCGCGCGAGCCTCGGGGACCACTTCCAAGGGGACAACGAAGGCATGCAGACAAGCTTGGATCAGTTGGAGGACTTCCTCGCTGGTTTGTCCTAGGTCAGAGCGGCGAAACCACCTCTCTCACATTCTGTACGCGCAGCCGTCCCAGTAGGCGACGAGACGCGGGCGAATCTTCCCACGTAGTTCCACGGTGATCTGTCGTGGGAACCCGAGACCCGCATCAAGCAGTTGTATCTTGAGACTCTCCGAGTCGCACGACAAATAGCTCCCCCGCCCGACGCGCAGCGCGACATCCGCGTCGAGAAATGTCATCGCACCTGAACAACAGCGATTCTGTCGAACGCGAAGATACAAGGTACCTCCCCGTGCCATGACGAATGAGCGCACGTCATCGTTAATCTCAATGATCGGAAGGGTCGCGTTACCTTCCCCCGGGGCCGCGGTTGGAGTCACGAAACAATCATCGCACTCGGGGTGCGTCAGTTCGTCAATCGCCTGAGAACCGCAGACTCGCAACTCACAGAGCGGCGCCGTAGTCTCCTTGAATGACGAACTCAGCGTCTGCGCCCACCATGTTCGTTCTCATTGGGCTGCCCGCGTCGGGTAAGACCACACGAGCTCGTCAACTCGAGGCTGAATTCGACGCTCTGCGACTGACGCCTGATGACTGGATGTTTCCGCTCTTCGGCGACCCTCAACCAGAGGGAAAGCGCGACATCCTTGAAGGTCGCCTCGTGTCGCTCTCGCTTTGGATACTTAAAAGGGGCATGAACGTCATCATGGATTTTGGCCTGTGGGCCCGAGACGAACGATCAGCGCTGAGACATCTAGCCGAGACGGCAGGCGCGTCGTGTGAGCTCATCTACTTGGATATCGGAGAAGAAGAAAACATCAAGAGAATTATCGAAAGACCTACGGGTGTTGCAACTTCAACATTTGAAATCAACACTCGGGATCTCGCGAAATATCGTGACTTCTTTCAAGTGCCAACGATCGAGGAACTCCATCTTGAGACCTCCAACGAACCTCCGTCACCATTTGACAATTGGGAGGCATGGGCCACAAATCGTTGGCCTGGCCTAACCATTGAATAAATTCGATGGATCGGATATTGGACACATGGCCAGCGCAACTAGGAACCATCGATAACAACGAAGTCAGACATTGTCTTCTGCGTACTCGTGCTCCAGCCGTTGTCGTCAGCGTAGATGTTCTTTTCTGCAGGCACCACGTCATGGAGCGGCTGATAACAAACGCGGGAATTGTCGCGGTTTTTGCCGCACTGTAGTTGACTTTCCTCAAGCGTCTGAAGCCTTGAGCAACAGAATCGCTACCCGCCAAGTTCGTTATCGAAGCACTCTATCGATATGTTCCTCTTCGTTCACGAGTGTGCAGAACAACGATCACCCCCGATTCATCCGCGAAATATATCGTTCCACTTGCCCCTACGGAAGAGAAAACATGCGGTCATCAAGGTTCCATCGTTTTAGTGCACTACTTTTCGTCGGGATTGCGACAACGACGAGTGCCTACACTTTTTTCGGGGCTATTTCCGCCTCGGCGGCGGATGCGCCATTTCACGTGTCTCAGATCCTGCTCGGCACGTCACTGCACCATACGTACACGCCGTCCGGATCGACAACGGCGCACTCAGAAGCGCTCAGCGACCCCGATGACATCAGCCGATTGGGTAGCGATCTTTTCGTTGGATTCCAAAACGGCGTCGGCCCGCAGGGTCAAGCGAGCACTGACGGCAATCTGGACAGTACGGTCGTCGAACTGACACTGAGCGGTCACGTCGTTGCCCAGTGGGACGTCCGTGGCAAGACCGACGGCGTCACCGCTGACCCGGGCCTCGGCGTCCTGGCCACCGTGAACGAAGACGCCCATTCAGCGCTCTACCTCATTCGCCCGAGTGGACCCGGAACGAGCGCGGCGACACGCTACTCGTACAACGAGTCGCTTCCACACAAGGGCGGCACCGATGCCATTTCTGTCGACGACGGTCAGATTTTGATCAGCGCGTCGGCGCCTGGCACCACCGGAACCGCCGCTCCCCAACCAACCTATCCAGCTGTCTACTTAGCGAAACTTGACGCCACGACCAAAGTGGCAACGATCACGCCCGTTTTCCTTGACGAGAGTTCCGCCACGGTCGCCAACAAGGGCACTAGCCAGTACGGGACGTCAACCAAACTTGCGCTGACCGACCCGGACTCCAATGAGATAGTGCCTTCGCCCGGTACCCGGTTTGCTGGGGATTTCATGCTGACCAGCCAAGGCGACAAAGAGCAGATCTATGTCAACGGTGCCGGGACTACACACCAAAGCTTGCACGTGTTGAAGCTGACGCAGTCGGTTGACGACACAGCATGGCCAACCGACATATCAGGTTCGCTGTATTCCACCGATTCAACCAATGACGCAGTTGACGTGGTGACAGGTCCATTCGTTATCGGCGAACCATTGGTAGTGGCAACTCCGTGTGGGGCAAATGGATCACCTTCGACCTGCCCCGCTCCCAAGTACCCAGCCAACTATCTCGCGACCATGAATCCGAACACGGGAGAAGTCACGCGCGTCGCGATCGCCGGTTCGACATATGTGCCCCAAGGCGGACTTGCATTCGTTGCTCCATAGAACTCTTACCGCAATTCCGTACATTTACACCTAGAGGGACCGGAAGCAGGCTAGAGCGAGCTTGGTCAACCCCAGACGTCGTGGGCAGTCTCGACGACCAGGCGAAGTTTGGCGATTTCCTCGTCCAAGGTAAGACTGTTGCCCTCCACCGTCGAAGAGAAGCCGCACTGGCCCGAGAGGCAGAGTTGATCGAGCGGAATGAACTGACTCGCTTCGTCGATGCGTCGCTTCAACTGGTCCTTTGTCTCGAGTTCGCCTCGTTTGGTGGTGACAAGTCCGAGGACGACCATCTTGCCCGGCGGCACAAAGCGCAGCGGCTCGAACCCGCCCGAGCGAGCATCGTCGTACTCGAGGAAGAAGCCGTCGACGTCGAGTTCGCTGAAGAGAGCCTCGGCTACGAACTCATAGCCCCCCTCGGCCGCCCAGTACGACTGAAAGTTCCCCCGGCACGAATGCGTGGTGACGGCCATGCCCTTGGGACGACCGGCAATCGCGGCGTTGATCTGCTTGATGTAACGCAGGTGTTGGTGCTCGGCATCTTCGCCGCGCTCGGCGATCATCTGACGCTGCGCCGGGTCGTTGAGGTAGGCGAGCGAGGTGTCGTCAAGTTGGAGGTACGTACAGCCCAACGCGGCTAGTCGGCGAATCTCTTCGGCGTAGGCGGCGCTCAGATCGCTCCAGAACTCCTCGACGTCGGGATACACGCTCCGATCAATTGCCGCGGCACCACCGCGGTAATGCACCATGCTCGGTGAAGGAATCGTGAGCTTGGGGATCGCCGTCGTGACGGTCGACTGTAAGAAAGTAAAGGCGTCGGCGAAGATCGTGTCGTTGATCTCGACTTTGCCACTCACCTTGAGGGCGGCCGAAGTGAAGGAGGTCGTTCCCTCAGCGTTTTTGAAAGCGACCTGGAGTTTCTTATCGGTACGGGTGATGCCGCCGAGTTGGTAGATGAAATCCATATGCCACGAAGTACGTCGAAATTCGCCGTCGGTCGCGGACTGGAGACCCAGGTCCTCTTGCAAGGCGACGACGTCACGGATTGCGGCGTCTTCGACGGCGCGAAGATCGTCCGCGTCGAGGCGGCCTTCGGCGAATTCAGCTCGCGCAGCAAGCAAGTTCGCCGGTCGAAGGAAACTGCCGACGTGATCGGCGCGGAAGGGCGGCAATACTCGTTGACTCATGGGGTCGAGAGTACAACGTCGCGGCGGTACCGGCACAGGGCGCCGTGGGTTGGACTGCGTCCCAATAACAAATCGGCGGTGGCGGATACCCGAATCAACACATCTGCCACCCGCGCGGATAAAGAGTGTCGGGAACTTCTCCCATTAGTTTTGCGAGTCAACTATTAGGGTACGGCAATGACTAACCGCACGGTACTTATAACTGGGGGCTCGCGAGGCATCGGGGCTGCGATTGCTCGGGAATTCGCGAGCGCTGGTGATCGCATTGCTGTTCATTACGTCTCCTCAGCTGCAGATGCGGAGAGTGTTGTTGAGTCTCTCTCAGGTGACGGCCACCTCACCGCCCAAGCTGATTTGCGAGATCCCCAGGCGATACGAAGGATGGTCGACCACGTCGCTCACGAATTTGGAACGATTGATGTGCTGATCAACAATGCCGGCATCTTCATTGATCATCCCATCGAAACCACAACCTATGAGGACTGGCAAAGTGCCTGGGAGCAAACAATAGGAGTGAACCTAATTGGCCCCGCCAATGTCACCTGGTGCGCGTTGCAACATATGCCCAAAAACGCTAACTCACGAATTGTGAACATGGGCTCGCGGGGAGCATTCCGGGGAGAACCGGCGAACCCGGCATACGGTGCATCCAAAGCTGCAATCGTGGCATTTGGTCAGTCAATTGCGAAGGCATTGGCACCGATGCATATCGGTGTCACAACATTGGCTCCAGGATTTGTTGAAACTGAAATGGCGTCGAGATTATTGGAAGGCCCCGAAGGCGACGGAATTCGGTCCCAAAGTCCATTTAATCGAGTTGCAAAGCCCGAAGAATTGGCGAAGGCTGTCTACTTCCTTGCGTCCGCTGAAAGCGAATGGGCTAGTGGAGCAGTCTTGGATTTCAATGGTGCATCCTATTTACGTATGTAGATGGTCTCGCGAGTTCATGGAACCCATTGCTACGCCCCCAACTAGACAGCGAGAAAGCGTTGACAGATTTGGCTGCTAAGTGTTCGCTGCGGTCGGCGACCCGACACAACATGAATGCCACAGTGGATTGACGATTGTTCCGCTAGATCAATACGGTCTGAATCAGAGTACGAGCATCGACTCGACCACCACCGACCATGTATGGTTCACTTCATCTGGCGAGTGCCAGCCAATAGAGGAGGACCTACGATGGGTTCCACCGCCCGGAATCGCCAGCGTCGTCAGCTATCGTCGCACGCTTTACTCGCCGGCGTCGCTGGCGTCATCGCTCTTGTGGCTGTCCCAACGATCGCCCAGGCCGCCGCTAGATCAGGCGTTACGATCGCAGGACGTCAAGTCGACACAGGCAAACCAACGGCGCTGAAGTCCTCAATTTGCGACAAGGTGAGTGCAGCATCTATCTCTTCGATCATTGGCTACAAGGTTCCGGCCGGTACCACCAGCACGTTCAATATCAAACCAACGACGACAAATTACGAGATCTCCGGGACGAATACGGTTTGCACATACGGAACAGCGGGCAGCATGGCCGCACTCCTCAAGGACGTCTCGCTTTCGTACGAAGTCATCTCAAAACCGCTCACCACCTCCGAGATGCAACAGTCGATCAAAATGGCGACAAAAGAGGCCAAGTTCAAGTTCTCCACGTACTCGGGCCTCGGCGTTCCCGGCTTCTATTTCAGTTTGAGCGAAGCGGGAATCACCGGTCAAGGGATCACCGGAGTGCAAAACGGTACGCACTTCTTCGGAGCGAGTGTGGAGTCAAAGAGCATTTCGAAAGCGGCACTCGCGGCACTCGCGAAACTGGCGGAGCAATTGTGACCTAGAGGCTGACATGTTTGGCGGATCTGAAACCCGACGTGAGAGATCTGCTGCCACGTACCGGCAACTCGATAATTCGAATTATTCGCGCTGTTGACGCGCATCACCTTGTGACGCATACTTTGCACCGAGATGAAATTGAATCCGTTGAGCCGCAGGAAGGTCTTCCTGACCTGCCTCGCCATCTCATCTGGGTCGATACTCCTCGTCGTTCCTAGTTCGGCGAACTCCCCCGGAAGTCATTTAAAAAGTTCGTCCCCGGAGATCTGTTCCGCTGGATCAGGGATCTCATCGTGCCTCACGGTCGTTGCGGTGGCCAAGCCGAAGTCGACGGGTCGAAAGATGTCGGGGTTTATGGAGAATCTATGGAAGAGTAATTCCGCGAGTGGTCCAGCGATTCTTGGGCTCTACGAGTTGCAAAGTTGCTCGACGAACGGGCCATCTCCATTTCAAATGAGATGTGTGTTGTGGTCGAGTGCACCACGTAGTACCGCAAACTTTCTCGAACGAAGGTTCCACTCATCTCATCTCTTTCAACTCATCGATGTCACGACATTCGCGCTCTCAGCGACGAAGTCAACGACGCAACTTGAGATCGATGGGTGTCTCGGTATTTCCGTCCCTCCGCGCCCGGCGCCTGGCGCTTGGGAGGCGATATCGGTACCCGACTCAACCCTTTCTGCGCTCACTCGCTCCGGCGATCCCGCCTTAAATCGGGCCGTCGGTGAATATAAGGCTGCTGCCCAGAGAGGAACTCTCGATCCGATGATTCGCGCGCTTGCTGCTGCAGCGGCAGAGTGTCACCGACAGGGCTTGAGGACAGCGACATAGTGCGAGCGGAGCTCGAACATCACGATCGGGTCACTCATCCTGACTTTTCCCAAGTTTCGTCTTGTGACGGCACAGACCGAGAAATTCAATCGTTGCCCGCGTAGGCCCCCGCCGACTCGGGGAACATCGCACGAACAATCTTGAAATTCGATACATCGGTCGTGCCATCTGAATGCAGGTTGATGAGGGCGTCGCGCATATACTTTTCGATCCCGACTTCGAGCATGGCACCATATCCCCCGTGCAGCTCCATTGCGTGCTGGCACACTTGGACTATCTCGTGAGACGCGAAGACCTTCACCATATTGCAAAGCGCGTCGGCGTCCGGGGAACGCTGATCCACAGCCAGCGCGGCGTGACGAAGCAGCGCGGCAACCGCTTCGAGACGAGTTGCCATATCCGCTATCCGTGAAGCGACCGCCTGGTGCTTGATGAGCACCTTGCCACCCTGCACGCGCTCATGGACGAATGAGACAGTGTCTTCGTAGGCGCCAAGTCCAATGCCGAGGCTCTTGGCAGCGACGAGGATCTTCCCGGGACGAAAGTAGATACCAGCTTTTCCAAGGGCATCGTCGCGCACAAGGAGGTGGTCCGCGGGCACCCGACAGTTATCAAAAACAATCTCGCCGTTGTTCATGAAACGTCCGCCTATCGTCTCGTTACAGTGGGTCACGTCTAGACCGGGCGTCTCTCGTGGCACGAGGAAACTCGACGTGCCCTTCTGCATGCCAACTTCGTTGTTGGTGTTCGCGTAGACAACGTAGAGGGACGCGTCATAGCCGTTGCTGATGAACTGCTTGCGACCATTGATCACCCACTCGTCGCCCTCAAGTACCGCTTTAGTGTCCATATTGATCTCGGGCACGTTGTATGGAAGCCATCGGTCCGACGCGCCGCGCGGCTCAGTGAGGCAATGGGCCATGAGGAACTGCGGCTCGGCCATGTAACGGGTGAACCAATGCTCTTGCAACGCGTCAGTAGCGAATTCGGCGATGAGAACTGCAATTTTCCAATTCTGCACTAATTTGTCAGCCAGTCCCGAGTCCCCGCGAGCCAGTTCGGTGGCAATGATGGCAAGTGTCTGCGATTGCGTCGCTGGGTCGAGCGAGATGCCGCCAAACCGATCTGGGACGCCGAGCGCACGAAGACCTGCTGCGTCAGCCTGTTCCAGAACGTGGGGCGCGAGACGATCGAGAGGGTCCATCTTCCATTCACGGGTGCGGTCCCCTTCGATAAACGGAATGACGACGTTATCCACGTAGCGACGAGCGGTGTCGCGCATCATTCGCTGCTCTTCGGTCAGGTACCAGTCCTGAAAATACATCTGTTCTCCAAACGTATGGGCGCCGCGAGTAGCTCCGAGAGGGGCGGCTGTGATCGAAGCCAAGGTTAGCGAGCAGCTCGACTTCCGTTCGAGTTGGTTGCCTGAAAACTTCTCATGACGGCACCTTCAATATCCACTCGTTACTTGGTAGCTTGCAGCCTTCCGCAGTGGCCTTCGGCACACACGACCGTACGAGGCGTCCAACCGATGTTATGGTCTCATCTCCAGGATTGGTTGTTTCGCAGCGCCAGCTTTGGCCATATCACGTCACATCGGAGGCACGAATGGTGGTTGAACAGTCTGCACCGTGGCCAAAGCAAGGTCCGGCGTCGCACTTCCCTTCGATAGAGAAGAAGTACGGTCGCTCGATCGCGGATTGGCAAGTAATTATCTCCGAGTGTGGCTTCGAAAAGCACATGGCGATCGTCGGATACCTCAAGTCCGAGTACGGAATGGGACACGGCCATGCAAACGCACTTGTCGGATGGACGCTCGCCGGCAACAAGGCAACTCCGTAGCCTCTGAAGACCTGGTCATGTCAGAGAAGAACGCCGAGCTTGATTTTGATTCGATGGATTGGTTTGCCCCTCTTCTGGGCTGGCCGACCAATATCGCGCATGTACCGTTCAACCTCTCAGCCGGACCGAGAGCTGACTCCCCCGCGTCCTGGCTAGAAGGCTCAAATTGTCAGCGCTTCGCTTACGGGATTCTTGCTCTCTTTGATCTGACGTGTCCACCCTTGCGATCGTCGGACCTATGGGAAGAAAGCGAGCTAACTGCTGTCGTGAATAATCCAGAGCCTCTCGACCTCGTCTTTTTCAACTTTTCTCGCGAATCGTATGGCGCTCACATAGGCGTCTATATGGCGCCGAACGAAATCCTTCATCTCTCCCAAGAAATCGGACGGCCTGCAGTGTGGTCTTTCGATGAGTTCGCGACGCGACCTCGATACGCGACAATTGTGGGATTCAAAACAGTTCAAGGCAATTAGCCAACCGTTGTATTCGACGTAGCAGGTGTCGCGTCGGATGACTGCTCTTGATTGAAGAGGACCTGCAGCCGGGTAGTTACTAAGGGTTACAAGATCTTTCTAAAATAAACGGCAGATTCTTCGTAGCCGATGGCCAAATAAAAGGAAGCGGCTCGTCGCGTAGCAAGAGCGATTAACTTGGCGTCTCGACCTCTTGCCCATGTCTCGAAATCTCTCTCCAACGCAATGCCGACTCCCCTGCGTCGCGCTAAGTCGCTCACATACATTTCTTCAATCCAAGCAACTGCGCCATTCGCGAAGAATGCGTCGTGCACGAATCCCATCAAATAACCATTGATTTCTCCACGTTCGTCCACTGAAACGAATATCTGAGCACCCTCGTCATTACTCACGCGCTCGAAGATCTCATTGAATGCGTCACTGTCAATTGAGAACGTTGTCGCAAGCGAACTTGCCAACGACTTAATCGGAACGGCATCCTTTGCCGTTGCTCGACGGATTGACGTGCTCCTCTGATCCATGGATTGACTTTAGTGAAACAAGACTTTCAGTCGTAAAGGCCAAGCATCTGGTTCACGCTAATCTCGGCCTCGCGAAGAAACTGTCCCTGTCGAGTTACCCAACCACTCACTCCGCTCTTTGTGGAGCGCATTTCGTCAGGCCATCCTTTACGGGTAGCCCACACGAGATTGAGCCATTGCGAGAAGATGACTTCGGAAGTTGTTTTCCCTGCCTCCACATCGGCAAGCCATTCCGATGACTCCCCGACGCGATTCGCCAACTCATCAATGGATAGATCGACAAACTCACGTCGCTGCGTTAGTCGCCGACCCTCCTCAAGGGCTCCGGCCCCATGCTCGGATGCTTCTCTCTCTGCCAGAGCCCGACGCAAACCCTCCAGCGTTTTTCTTGCTCCTTCTGGACGACCGCGTGGATCGGAGAAATCAAAAGCTGCGATCTTCGCTGAGTCAGCGGGGGAAGATCCCTCGCCCGCCCATAGAGTTTCCTCCAAGTCGAGTCGAATGTAGATGCGTGTGGCCCCGCGCTCGCGCCACCAAGTGACGGCGTCGCTCGCGTCCAGAAAATCGGGTCCAAACTCGGGATGAGATCCGTCACGATATTCACAGTGACCGTTCCAGCGCGCCCCAGTATCCTCTTCGTCACAGATGTCGACATCGAGACAGAGATACACAGTTCCGTCACGGATGCTTCCCATAATCGCCAGATTAACGGTGGCGTATCGGTTGGGCCAGCAATCGAAGGACGACAAGTCGAATGGTATCCGAGACCCAAAGCAACAGATCTGCAACCAAGCATTGGAGGTTGTCAGGTTGAGAAAGGTGCCACTGAATTTCTCGCATCACTCGTCTCACAGTCGAGACCTGATTTCAGTCTGGGTTAGGTCAAACTGTGACAATGGCGACACAAACGAATTTCGAGCAACTGCTTACTGAGGCGAGCGCAGTGCCAACGATCGGCTGGGACTTCTCGTGGTTTGACGGTCGAGCCACCGAAGCGCGACCCAGTTGGAATTATTCCCGATCGCTGTTGCGACGTATCGAGAGCTCGAAAGCAATGCTCGAACTTCAAACCGGCGGAGGCGAGCGACTTGCCGAAATACTCTCCAGGGTCGAGTGTCGGCCGGGGACCATGGTCGCGACGGAATCATGGAGGCCTAACGTCGAACTCGCGAAGGTCAACCTCGCTCCATTCGACATCTCCGTACTTGAAATCGACGATGAGGCAGTCTTCCCGTATTCCGGTGAAGCATTTGACCTCGTCTGCGCTCGTCATCCGACGACGACGCGGTGGGAAGAGATTGCGCGAGTTCTCCAACACGGTGGAACATTTTTCTCGCAACAGATCGGATCTGGAACGAACGGTGAACTTACCGACTTCATGATGGGTTCTCAACCCATTTCTGAGTCTCAGAGCGTTCACCTCGCAGCAACTTTGGCCGGTAAGGCGGGCCTGGAAGTTCTCGACCTAAGGGAGGAGACGTTGCCAGTGGTGTTCTTCGACGTAGGTGCAGTGGTCTACTTCTTGCGCAAGGTCGTTTGGACTGTTCCGGACTTCACGATCGAGAAGTACCGCGAGCGTCTTTTCGAAATGTATGAACACATTCAGCAGTATGGGAGTTTTCAATCACACGCAAAACGTTTCCTGATTGAAGCAAGAAATCCACATTGATCGAATGTCGATTACTGGGAACGGACAACCGGGAACTAACAAGATACGCTTTGACGAGGTTGCCCGCCGCTCCGAAGTGGCGCGAAAGAAGTGCACTCAGGCAAGAAGATAGCGTTCCTTGGCGGTGTCAACATGCTGTTGGAACCGAATGAGTTTCTCATCGTCGAGTGTCCACACGTGCGCCATCTTGACCTCGGCTGGCTCTCCTGAGTCCTTGCGATTCCAGGTGTAAGTGCCGAGTGCCACCACTGTGTCGCCATCGGCGACCAGCTGAGCGACATTGACGGAGAAGTTGTCTCCAATCTCCCCGAGCCTCATAAAGACTCCGTCGACGATGGCTTGGGGGCCGACGAAGGTGCCGTTGAATAGCGGCCACCCCTCTGCCTCTGTCCACTCGATCTTGGGATCCATCACAGCTAACACGCTTGGCACGTCACCCACTGCGAAACTCGCGTACGCAGCTTTCACGATCTCTTTGTTGGTTGGCATCAAACTCCTCCTTGTCCGTCGGCGTCGGCAGTTTCACACGTTTACGCG
>Ga0182030_10015688_pt1 | contig 14829 bp, 14 predicted proteins | sample 812S3MmetaG_FD_121299 | JGI IMG/M metagenome (GOLD analysis project Ga0182030, IMG submission 121299) | Permafrost microbial communities from Stordalen Mire, Sweden - 812S3M metaG (Illumina Assembly) | ecosystem: Environmental > Terrestrial > Soil > Wetlands > Permafrost | place: Sweden... | reverse complement strand
TCGATCCTGACGGCGCGCCATTCGTGTTGATACTGCCGCCGCTCAGACTGACGCTCACGGGACCCGGCGCCACGCCTTGCCCGACGCTGCGCAGCAATCCGCCGCCCTCGGTTCGGCGCAGCACCTCGCGCGCGAGCAGGGGAGCATAGCGCTGCACTTCGATATCGATATTGTTTTCGAGCGCCAGCGCCACCACGTCCTGCGCCGAAAGATAAAGATTTCCTCCACGAATCAGGGAATCGAGGCGCGACGTGTTGGCGAGGTTAATGGGCGGAACCGGGCGCGCCCTGTAGGGCCGTGTCAACCATCCGCCAAATCCGGTCGCGTTGTCGATTCTGACCGCGCTCGGTGCATTCGCCGGCGCCGTCTGCGCCCAGCCCTGGCTGACGGACAGCGCGAAAGCCATCAAGAAGGTACCGTATACGACTTTCATCTGCTTAATTAACCTAACGGGAGTTCCCGGCCTTCGGTTCAAAATTTTCGCTCCGGCGGGAAGAGAATGCACGCAGGACCTGAGCGGTATTTACCAATGTTATAGTAGCCCTTTGTGACCTCGCAACCCGTCCGCGTGCTCGATCTTTTTCAACAGACCGGCGCATATCACAAAGGTCATTTCCGTTTAACCAGCGGCTTGCACAGTCCGGAGTATCTGCAGTCTGCAATTGTTCTCTCCTGGCCCCAACATGCTGAGACGCTCGGAAGAGAACTGGCGTCCCGGATTCTCGCGCTTTTGCCGCAAAAAGATGTAGCGCTGGTGATTTCGCCGGCGTTGGGCGGTCTGATTATCGGCCACGAAGTGGCCCGAGCATTGGGTGTCCCGTTTTTCTTTACGGAACGCGATGCGGATCGGAAAATGTCGCTGCGCCGCGGCTTCACTCTCAAGCCGGGTGACCGCGTTGTGGTGGTGGAAGACGTGATCACCACCGGAGGCAGTACCAAAGAAGTGATCGACATCGTGCGCGCGGCGGGAGCGATTCCGGTGGCCGCGGGGTCTATCATCGATCGCAGCGGAGGAGCCGTGGATCTCGGCATCCCAAGAGCGGCGTTAGAAACGTTGAACGTGGTAGCGTATCAGCCGGACGAATGCCCCATGTGCAAAGCCGGACAGCCGTTAGTGAAACCCGGCTCGCGGCCCGCGTAACGTGACCCGGCGTATCCGCATCACACTCGCCTATGACGGAACCGATTTCCACGGCTGGCAATTCCAACCCGGCCTGCCCACCATCCAGGGAACCCTCGAAGAAATCATAGGAGGAATGGAAGGCAAACCCGTGCACGTCGCGGGATCGGGACGAACCGACGCGGGTGTGCACGCCCTGGCGCAGGTAGCAGCCTTTACCATCGAAAATCCCATCCCCGCTGATAATTTGAGGCGCGCCGTTAATCGCCTGCTCCCGCCCGCCATACGCGTTCTTAATGCCGAAGAAGTCCACATGGATTTCCACCCGCGTTTCGACGCCGTGGCCAAGACCTATCGCTACACGCTTTTCCGCGCGGAAATCTGCCCTCCCTTCGAATATCGCTATGTGCATCACCACCCATATCCGCTCGATGAAGCGCGGATGATCGACGCCGCGCGCGTCTTTGAGGGCGAGCATGATTTCGGCGCCTTTGCGGCCGTGGACGATCGCGATGGGGAAGGGAAGTGCACGGTCCGCACGATTTTCAACTCCCGACTGGAGCGAACCGGAGATCGCCTGGTCTACACCGTGCGCGGCAGCGGATTCCTCAAGCACATGGTGCGAAACCTTGTGGGTACGCTGCTGGAGATTGGCCGAGGCAATATCGATGGCGGAACGCTGCCCGAAAAATCCGGCCCCACCGCACCCGCCAAAGGATTGACAATGGTCTCAGTCGAGTACCCTTCCCTGGCGATAGCTGAATGAATCCCTTGCCAGCAGACGCAGCGTTGATCCTGATCGACCTCCAGCAGGCGATCGACCATCCCGGCTGGGGACAGCGCAATAACCCCGAAGCGGAGAACAACATTGCATCCTTGTTACAGGCCTGGCGGGCCACTCAGCGCCTCGTGTACCACATACGGCACGATTCATTGGAGCCGGCCTCGCACTATCGGCCCGGCCAATCGGGGAACCTGTTTAAGCCTGAGGCAGAGCCGATCGCCGGGGAAATTGTAATTCCTAAAGCGGCCAACAGCGCCTTCATCGGAACGGATCTCGAGGCGATATTGCGCCGGGAAAACCAGAACACGCTGGTGGTCGCCGGCGTCATCACCAATAATTCTGTGGAGGCTACCGTGAGGATGGCGGGAAACCTCGGCTTCGATACCTGGCTCGTAGAAGACGCGACGTTCACCTTTGGCCGCCGGGACTGGCATGGAGTATGGCGAACGGCGGACGAGGTTCACGCGATGAGCCTCGCGAATCTCGATGGCGAATATTGTTCTGTGATTCGGACGGAGCAGATTCTCGCCGGCCTCCGGGCTGGTTCCCCTTAGCCGGGAACACCACGACGGCGGCTAAACCGGGCACGACCTGGATGGCCCAACTAAAGCGCCGCTGCCACCGTTTCGGCTTCCGTGGAGGCGCCGCACGAAGAAGAGCCAGAGCCCCAGCACTGAAAAGAACTTAAGAGAAGCGAGTAAACTCCACCATCCCTTCTCCAGTATCGGGCGTTCCAGGTTCATTCGCCAGGCGATAAGGCACAGCGCCAGAAGCAGCATCACAGGCAACCACTTCCCCTTCACGGAGCCATTGAGAATAAGTACAATGGTCAGCGCAGCTGCCGGGAGAATGAAGACCAGATGGTGATCCCAGGACACCGGGGCGATCAGGTACATCAGGAGCAGGAAAGCCGCCGTATCGTCGGGAGTACGCCCGGCGCGAAGCGAAACCCATGCGGTCACTCCGGTCATGACGAGCGTCACAATCCGCGCGAGGGGAGCGACCAGTTTTGGTCTGAATAAGGGCGAGTACGCGTGGCCTATCAGGCGCGTCAGGAAGCCCGTAATACTTTGATCCCAGACAAAAGAGACCTTTGAATGCGAGAACAATTTCGCTGTGGCGGAAGCGGAACCGGCGGCGGGCAGCACCTCCGTTAGCCAACTGGTCCAGATCTCGCCGGGCAATACCCACAGGGCCACCACGACAAAGACGGCACAGAATGCGGAGGTCAGCGCCGCCGCGCGAAATCGGCGCCGAACCAGCAGCAGGAGGATGAGCAGTACCGGGTACGTCTTGAGAAGGATGGCGATCGAGAGAGGCCACGCAACGCGCCACGCCGCCTGATTTTCGATCAGCGCTGTCACGGAAAGACAGATGAAAAAAGTGGTGATTATGTTGATCTGACCGAGATTCAGCGTCGCCGCTACCGAGTCGGACAGTACAATATAGGTGAGGCACACGCTGACCACCAGCGTCCGGACTGCCTTCCGTTCGGGCAGGGGAATCAACTTTCTCAGAATCAGCCAAACCGTTCCCAGCAGGCACAGGTGACTCACGATCGTAAAGAGAATGAACGCCGTGTCGATCGAGAACAAGCTCAGCGGCCAGAGGGCTATCAGTGACGGCGGAGGATAAACAAAGGGGGCGATCCAGCGGTCCCAGGCCAGGGCGAAGTCATCGAAGGCCGCGTAACCGTAAGGTGTCGCGTGGTGGACAAACGCGAGCCGCGGCCCCAGATAGATGCCCGGGAAATCAATCACCTGGGTCGGCTTCAGAGTGAGCCCGGACCAGTAGATAAGGGGCAGATAGAGAAAGACAAACAGGCCCCAGGGGAGCCACTCCAGCCGTTCGGACCACTCGCCGTCCGAATTGTGCGGAACGAGTGCCGGGCCGGTAGGGGAAAGCCGCGCACTGCGCCGGAGCGCGCGAGGCGTCATAGCAACGCTGCGGTAGTTACAGCGTCCGAACCACCCGCAGTCCTGAATAGCTCCCTGACAGGGGCGTGCCGGCCGGCTGTTTCAAATACCGCGTGCCAGATCCGCATTCCTTCCAGCAGCTTTTCCCTCCACTGCCTCTGCGATTCGTTCCACCTGGGGTTTTCGCGCCACGCGTCACGCAGCGCCTCGCCGATCTCTCCGAAACATTCGTGATAGGTGTGTGAGGTCAGCGGAATCTCGCGAAGCGCAGCGCAGAAGCTGTCAGTCATGATCATGCCGTTGCGTTCGACATCGAGATCCTTCCACAGGTCATGCGGATTGCGTTCCTGACGCACCACAGGCTCACCGAAGGAAATGGCGTGACCAAGGTGTTCCGCAATGCGGTTGACCACGTAGCTGGCCCAGATATCGTCGTAGCGTCCATTCCACGGGCTCAGGAAGTAAGCGGGAATAACGTCGCGCATCAAGGCCGTATTTTGAGAATTGAATGGAGACCACGTTCCGGGTTGCAGCGTGAAATTGCGGCCTGGCCATTTCTGGTTGAACCCGCGAACCACAATCTGGCGCTCCATCCTCGTCAGAGCGTCGATATCCGGATTGTCGAGCCAGAAGCCTGCATTCACCGCAACCTTTCGTTCCGCCGGCGAGGAGCTCATGAACTGACTCTTCTCCTGCCAGCGCTGGCTCTGGGGAAACCCGCGATGATAAAACTGCACGCCATGGTCTGTCTCGAGTACCGAGCAGACATTGAAGAATCCCGACGTGGAGGAAAATGCAGGCAGCCCCACCGTCTTGCCGACGATGGAATGCAGTCCCACAAAGTCCTGGCCCATCACAAAATTGTCGTCGTCGATCGTGATGACGACATCGCAGCCACGCTCCCAGGCAAGCAGCATACCGATATTCCTTCGCTGAATCGAATCGAAGCGAAGGTGGTTCCACAGGTCCGGATAAGGGCGAAGGTATTCTTCCTGAGCGGGAATGTCGAGATAGCTCACCGGATAATACTGCTCGAGCGACCTGCAGAAGTCCGCCGTTTCGTGGGGGCTCTTACGGTCGCCGATCACGATCAGCTCAAGGTCCTGATGAGCGTAGCGCCGCGCGTTATGCGCATAGCTGGTAAGCAAAGTGGGAATATTAATGGTTGTCGTTACAAGTCCGGTTTTCATAAGAACTCTCCTAATCGATAGCTGCCGGGCCCAGAGCTGCGACGCGGTCGTGGGCAGCTGCCAGAACGCGCTGAAAGCCATCTTCCAGCGAAATCTCCGGTTCCCAGTCGAGAACGCGCTTCATTTCAGATGGATCGCAATAGCGGGATTGCACGCCCACGGGCCTGTCGACAAGGGGCCTGATTTCCGCCTGACGGCCGTCAAGGCAGGCGAACAGCCGCGCCACATCGAGAAACGTCGTGAGCTTCCCGGTGCCTATATTCAGACCCGAGCCGTCCCCTACACGGTCTATGATCCGCAGCATTGCCGTGATGCAGTCTTCGATATGCACAAAGTCCCGGCCCTGCTCTCCTGTGCCCCAGACGGTTACAGGATTATCACCTCGCGCCACCCGGTAAGCGATGGCCGGCACCGGATACGTCAGATCCTGATCTTCACCGTACCCTGAGAAGGGCCGAACGCAGGCTACGGGGATTCCATAGCGAGAAGCGGCCAGATGGCTAAGGTATTCTCCGGTCAGTTTGCTCCAGCCATAGGTCATGTCCGGCTGTCCCAACTCGCCGCCGGTGAAATCGATCATGTGTTCGCGCAGCGCCACGTGCCCTTCGGTCTTCTGAAGATTAATCGGATAAGCCGCGCTGGAGCTGGCGTAGAGAACCCGTCCAATCCTGTCCTTGTTCCGCGAGAGCCACAGAAAGAACAGAGCGTCTATCGCCAAATCCGCGCCTACTCCGAGCGGATCTCCATCGATCTTGAGTCGACCACCTACAATCGATGCGAGGGCAAAGACGTAGTCGAACTCGGGCAAGCGAACCGTATCGCCGCACGTGATGCGGCCCAGTTGTCTCAGCATCGTGACCGCGGCGTCTTCGCAAATGAACGTTACCGCAACGCCCCCCACCGAATAAGTGATGAGCCCGCGGTCTTCGGATCTATTCTCAGCGCGCAGCCACAGATCGGGATGAAGCCCGGTGCTGAGGTCGTCGATAACCCACAGTTCGTGACCCGAATCCAGCAGTCGCCGAATCAGATGGCGGCCTACAAAACCGCAACCGCCCGTCACCAGAGTGCGCGTCACAGTGCGGACCTCACGAGAAGTTTCTCTCTGCTGCAAAGCCGTGTTTTCACGGCAATTCGGAAGTAAATGAAGTTCTGCATAAACAGATTGTGGGAAGCCCCCTCAGTGCGCACGCGCCACTGCGCCGGAATTTCCACGGCTCGCGCGCCCAGACGGATCGGCTTCAGGATAGTCTCGAGCAGAAACGCATGGCGCAACTCCTCCCATGCGATCTTCTTGACCCATTCCGATTTGAAGATGCGGAATCCATAGGTCAGGTCGGACAATGAAGTTCCGTACAGCACCCGGAACGTGCGCTGAAACATCCAGTTGAGGAAATACTTCGCGGGCTGGTACCCCTCAAATCCGTTCTTCCCGCCCCATCGGGTCGCAGTGACGATATCGTGGCCTTCTTCGGCCTTGGCAATCAGTTCCCTGACAACATGGGGATCGGTTTCGAGATCGCTCGCCATCATCAGCACGTGCGATCCGGACGCCCACTCGAAGGCATCTCGCATAGCGCCGCCGAGGAACGGCCTGTTCTGCTTGTGCAGCTTGATTAGTCTTGGAAAAGCGGCTGCCAGTTCTTTGCATACGGCCATCGCTTCCGGGTCCGTTCTGTCGCATACGATAAGGAGAATTTCGCCGATATTGGGGCCATTCTCGGCCAGCAGAATATCCACAGTCTTGCGGAGAGATGTGGTTTCGTCCATCACGGGAAGTATTACGGAAACATCCATGTGTTCGCTCAACCTTACGCCGGGGCTTCTGCGTATTTACTGCCTTGCTCCCAAACTGTAACTCACAGCAGAAGTGTTGTGAAGTTAGCTTTGTGTCCTTGATGACAAAGCAAGGTTAGTTAGTCCTTTGAAGGTAAGAAACCAGTCACTCATGCTGTTAGTCGACCGCTGCCGATCCGTTGGAAACCACCCGGACCTGACTTGCGTAGCCTGGCTGCCTGATATCGCTGCAAGGGAAATCGTAATTTGAGGCGGTTTACAGGTTGTTCAAAATAGGTCCACGAAAGACGGGCCAGTCCCCAGGCAACCGCCGTCATCGCAATGATGTACAGGCAGCGCAGAAAAGATCAAGCGTGGGAGGGAAGCGCCGCCACACTGGATCGAGCCACGGAATGAGAATCTGATTGAGAGGCGAGTGGAAAACGTAGATAGCGTAAGCGTAGCGTGCGAATGAGCGCAGGAACCCGTTGCGCATGGAGGCGGGCCGGCTATCGACACACCAAAAAACCAGCAGGCAAAAGAAAGACGCCAGACCGGTCGCGCCGTAAAGCTGCATGGGCCGGTTCCATTGAAAGTTCCCCTGCATGGCAAAGGCGGAGACAACGATAGCCAGCGCCACGAGCAGGGCAAAGGGGAGCAGGCGATGCAGGATCGCCCGGAGCCGCGGTGTCCGCACGGCAATGGCAATGAACGCGCCGAGAGCCAGACCATCCATACGCGTCAGCGTGCCGCGGTACATGAATTCCCTCTGTGACAACATGACTGAGACATCTTGTGTGACCGCAATTAGTGAGCAGGGCGGGAAAGAGAATCAGCATGGTAACGATGAACGGTTCTGCTCGGCCCGCTGCGGATGTGACGGGAGTTATTGATTCCGGATCAGGTGATGTTGAGGGCAGGCGCGAAGCGCCGCGCCCGAATCCCGAGGTTTTAGCTCGTGCAAAACGACGCACTTACACGGGCGAGTACAAACAGCAGGTTCTGGCCGAAGCGGATGCGGCGCGAAGAACCGGCGAGATCGGCGCCGTGCTTCGGCGCCATGGCCTTTATTCTTCGCATCTGACCAAGTGGCGCCAGGAACGCAAGTCCGGAATCCTGGAAGGTTTGGCTCCGCAGAAGCGCGGACCGAAGTCGAAGGCCAATCCGCTGACGGCGGAGAATCAGAAACTGCGCCGCGATAATGAGCGCCTGACCGATCGGCTGCGTAAAGCGGAGATCGTGATTGACGTTCAAAAAAAAGTGGCTATGCTGCTGGGCATTCCGATCGCGGAAACGGAGGGATCGTGAGAACGGCCATCGGGGATCTTACGCCGACGGTCGGAGTCAGAGCCGCCTGCGAGGCTTTCGATTTTCCTCGTTCTTCTTTCTACAGGAAGGGGTTTTCGGGGGTTGTTTCTCCGGCGGCGGCCGCCGCCGCGCGGTTTGTGCCGCGGGCGCTGGATTGCGCGGAACGGGAAGTGGTTCTGGCCTGCCTTCATGAGGAGAGATTTCAAAACAGCGCGCCGGCTGCGGTTTACGCCACGCTGCTCGACGAAGGCCTGTATCATTGCTCGATTCGCACTATGTACCGGATTCTGGAAGGCGAGGGCGAGGCGCGTGAGCGCCGCGACCAGCTGGTGCATCCGGCTTACACGAAGCCCGAACTGCTGGCCACCGGCCCCAACCAGCTCTGGAGCTGGGATATCACGAAACTGCTCGGCCCGGCGAAGTGGACCTACTTCTATCTCTACGTGATCCTCGATGTCTTCAGCCGCTATGTGGTGGGCTGGATGGTGGCCGACGGTGAAAGTTCGGAACTGGCCAAACGCCTCATTGCGGATACATGCGGCAAACAGAGAATCGAACCGGGGAAGCTGACGATCCATGCGGACCGGGGTTCCTCCATGACCTCCAAACCCGTCGCCTTTCTGATGGCCGATCTGGGGATCACCAAGACCCACAGCCGCCCCCATGTCTCCGACGACAACCCGTATTCGGAAAGCCACTTCCGGACTCTGAAGTACCGGCCCGGTTTCCCGGAACGCTTCGGGTCTCTTCAGGATGCCCGTTGCTTCTCCCAGGAGTTCTTCGCCTGGTATAACGATGAGCACCGCCACTCCGGGCTGGGCCTTCTCTCTCCGGCGGTGGTGCATCATGGTCTGGCGCCGGAAGCCATTGAGCGGCGGCGCGCCGTTCTCGACGCCGCCTACAGCGCTCATCCTGAGCGCTTCGTCCGCAAGCCGCCACAACCCCTGCCCGCGCCCAAGGAGGTCTGGATCAACAAACCACAACCAACTCCAGAGAATAAAACTCAGTAAATTATGCTTCGAGGTGTCTCAAACACGTTGACACGCGCCGATTCGTACCACCAGGCCGGCACCACAAAGGCTCGCAATATCGCCGCCCCCGCGGCAAATCCCAGCGTCAGCGCGGATAGTACTTCCTGGGAGTAATCCAGATGAGCAAAGGCCAGGCCATATAGAACTGCTCCTCCACGGCGAGGCTCCATAAATGGCCGACATGAAGGTCGCCGGCGGTATGATTCGGCTTCCAGTTCTGCAAATAAGTCAGATACCACCATGTGACGATTCCAGGGTATTTATGACGTCACAGGATGTGGTGCATCAGACCCAGCATTACCGCAAGGAAGGCAAAGCAGAGCGGAAAGATGCGCAGAGCGCGCCGGATATAAAAAGTGCGAAAGTAGCTCGTTGAATCAAGGCTGTCGAGAAGGATGCCGGTAATCAGAAAGCCGGAAAGGGCAAAGAAGAGATCGACACCGGCCCAGCCCAGCCAGAGAACATTTTGCAGTTTATGAGCGAAAGGCGAGCTTGACGAGCCCAATACAAAACCGAAGTGGAAGATACAAACCAGAAGGATCGCGATACCGCCCAGGCCATCGAGTTCTGCGAGGTGGTTTGTTCCAGACGGCATACGGAAGAGAAAGCGTCGGGCTCGACTCAGGGCGAATCATGTTCGTCCCTGACCGCGCGTGCGGAAACGAACAGATTCGGATCGAGACCCGCCGAAACGTTACGGGAAGGCTGGTTCGTAAGGTTATTCACGGTAGTGTTGGGCATCTCAGTGACAGATTCGAGCGCCCATTTTGTAGCTCCCAGAATGACGTTGTCGAATACGTCGTTCTGGTCGCAATCGGTGCCGAAATAGATTCCCGCGTAATGCGGTCCCCGGATCATGTTGGAAAAAACGATGTTTCCGCGGCTGGGGGTAATGTCCAGTTCACGCGTAGTGAAATCGCCCGGCGCCGCCCCCAGCTCGATGCCGAAGTAATGGAACTTCTCGCTGGAACCGACGGCGTTGGCGACCAGGGTATTCATCCCGATCAAGTTGAACAGGCTGGTCCTGACCAGCTTGATCCCGCCACCGTAATTGTCTTCCACGGTGTTCTGAAAGACGATGTTATAGAGAGCGTTATCGAGCGAGATGCCCGGCACTTTGGCCGCCGGAGTGCCATCGGCAAGACGCCCCGAATGTTCGATTGTCTCCATCTTCAGCACGACATCCGGTTCGCCCCAGCGGCTGCCGTTGCGGCGCACAACATTCGCCACCACCACATTCGCAACGGAAGCGTCGTCCAGGCAAATACCTTCTTTCGCATTTGCCGCGATCAGGTTCGAAGCGATGACATTCTTCACGCCTCCGTCGGAATACACGCCGCCTGCCTGGTTCCGCACCAGGCGGTTCGCGCGAATCAGGTTTCCAGAGGGGGGATGGCGGCGTGTCGCCAGAGGCTGTTGCAGCACTCCGTAGGATTCCGGGCCATAAATCGCGCGTGAGTCGGCGGCCAGATCCACTTCACGATCGGTGAGCAAAATGGCAGCGGCCAGGTTTGGTGTTCCTATGCCGTCCTCGATGCGGTTCTCTTCAATGACGCTCCCGGTGACTCCGCGATGAAGGATAATGCCGGCGTACTTCAGGCCGGAGATGTAGCCTCCCCGCACAGCTATCGCGTTCGAGGAACTTATTACAATACCTGCGCCGCCCAGACCGTGGATAGTGATGCCCGAAATTCGAATCCGTTGCGAGTTATGGATCAGAACGCCCGAATCCCCGCCCAGAAAACGGCCGCCCCGCAGGTCGATCCCGTTGGCATTTTCAATACGCACCAGGTATTGCAGCGCCGTTGCTCCGCGAAGTACCGCATTGCCAAGATCGAGCCTGATGCCGGAACCGGCTATTCGCAGCGGCTGGTCTATCTCAAGTGCGGCCGATTGGACCCGGACCGACCTTGCGCCGCCGCCTGTCAGGAGCGCATTCAGCTCAGACGACTTGCTTCCCCGGAACTCAGTCTCCTGCGTGGCGTGAATTTCCAGTTCGTCCGCAAGTCCAGCGAGAGCGGGCACACTCTCCCAGGCGCGAATCGCCGACTTGCCGATCAGATCGAGATCCTTTGCGCGCTTCGTGATCTGCAGGTGGACCAGAGCACCGCCCAGCGGGCCGTAGCGAGCATCCCGCAGGTGGGGAAGATGGTAGACCTCGAATAGATCGACGGGTTCTATATCGGTGACCGGCGAGTTACCGGACGATTGCCCGCCCGTGAACTCGGCTTTCGAGATGGAGGCTATCCGTGAGGCTCCTCGGCCTGAGCAGCCTGACAACCCAGCCGCAAGTATCGCGACGATGAGAAACGGTCGAATGTCGTAGCTCCTGTAACCAGAATTCAGGCCCAAGGTTAGCAGAACGCACGCCTATAGGTCAGCTTCTAAAGGTTGAAATATACACAGTTGAATCGGCGTACGGTAACACCTGCGCCCCGCGCAGGAAAAGCTTCACCGGAAGTGACTCGGACGAGCCCTTCGCCGCCTCGACATGCGATTGTCTGGAGGCCGCCCTCCGGTTTTGCCGGGCGCCTCCCTATGCAACCAGGTGCATTCGGTGCGGACCTCAAAATCCTGGATGAGCCCCTGCGGCTCGCGAACCAGAATCACCGTACTGCTTCCAGCAGGCCGTCCCACGTCCGTCTCGACCGTGCCGGCAATCTTCGCAATGACCGGCTCAGCGTAATCTGCAGCGGCGCCACAATGTCTGACTCCGTAACTTCGATTCTGCGCTCCACAGCCTCACGTAAGCCAAGCCCGACCGATTTCACCCAGGCCTCCGCGCTACCCGACAGACGCACGTCGTAATTTCCCGGTGCGACATCGGCGAGGACGAACGACCCGTCGTTATTGATTTTGGTTCTGATGTCGCTCAGCCCGGTGCCATCCAGCGCAGAAAGGCTAACCTGCATCTTGCTGAAATCCGTCAGTGGCTCGCCTTCGATGACTATGCCCCCGTGAACTTCCGCGAGAGGCTGAAGATTCAGTACCGCATCATCGATATCCCGGTTGACGATGCGGGGCCGCGTGCTGGCAAGAAGTGGTCTACACGGTTCCGGGCGAACCGCGCAGCGTCAACCCCGCCTTGGGAATCGGCTGGCCGTGTCGGCTGGCCGCTCGCATCGGTGATGCGTCCTGCTACACTCGCACTCGGCTTCTGGCCGAACGCAATCGCCGCGAAAATAATCGCCGAAATGAATAACCCTTTCATGCCCGTCCAGCCTGCCGATATTCTAATGCTAACCTGAGTCCGTGAATTGCCTCTACGACATCGACCCCGGCCCCGACTCACCGGAGGTTGTGCGCATGATCGTGGAAATCCCCCAGCACTCCGCGAATAAATACGAATACGATGGCAAACTGGGCGTTTTCCGGCTCGACCGCGCGCTCTATTCGCCGCTCCATTACCCCGGCGATTACGGCTTCATCCCCGGCACGCTGGCCGACGATAACGATCCGCTCGACTGTCTGGTGCTCGTGCAGCAGCCCAGCTATCCCGGCGTGCTGATCGAAGTGCGGCCGGTGGGCGTGCTCAACATGGTGGACAGCGACGAGCGCGATCAGAAAATTCTCGCCGTCCCTACGCGTAATCCGCGCTACGACCAGATCCACACCATGGATCAGATTTTTTCTCACGTGCGCCGCGAGATCGAACACTTCTTCACCATCTACAAGGAACTTGAAGGCAAGGTCACGACGATGGAAGGCTGGGGCGGTCCTCGCGAGGCGCGCAAAGCCATCACGGAATGCCGGCAGCGCTATCTGGATCTCAAGTCCGCGCCGGTCGGGGTGTGAACCGGCCTCCCGAGCCCGTTGTTTTCGATCCCTTAGTAGAGGAGTGGTTCGCCCGCCAGTTCGGTTCCCCCACTGAGCCTCAGGTCGAAGGCTGGCCCGCCATACGCACGGGCGGTGACGTGCTGATCTCCGCGCCAACGGGGTCGGGCAAGACGCTGGCGGCATTTCTCATCTGCCTCGACGAACTGGTGCGCCAGGCGCGGAACGATTCGCTTCCCGACGAAACCCGCGTGGTCTACGTCTCGCCGCTCAAGGCCCTGAGTAACGACGTTCACAAGAATCTCGAATTACCGCTGGCGCAAATCCGTGAACTCGCGGCAAAACATGGCATACCACTGGCGTCGATCCGAACTGCCGTGCGCACGGGAGACACGCCCGCCGCCGAGCGCCAGCGCATGGGTAAGCATCCGCCGCACATTCTGGTAACCACGCCGGAGTCGCTCTATATTCTGATGACGGCCGAGCGTTCACGCGCCATGCTCCGCACCACACGCACCGTGATCGTCGACGAAATTCACGCGGTGGCGGACGATAAACGCGGCTCGCATCTGGCTCTGACGCTGGCTCGCCTCGACGCCCTGACGCCAACGCGCGCGCAACGCATCGGCCTCTCGGCCACCGTGAAACCCATCGAAGAGGTGGGGCAATTTCTCAGCGCGGGAAAGCCGGTCGCCATCGTCAACGCTGGCCATCGCCGAGATATGGATCTGGCGGTTCTCGTGCCGCGCGATGAACTCGGGCCCATCGCCTCGCATGAAATGTGGGCGGAGATTTATGATCGTGTGGCGGAACTGATCCTCGCGCATCGCACCACACTGGTCTTCGTCAACACGCGCCGGCTGTCGGAACGCGTGGCCCATAATCTTGCCGAGCGATTGGGCGCGGGCACGGTTCTGCCACATCACGGCAGTCTGGCGAAAGCATTGCGCCATGAAGCCGAAACGCGCCTGAAGAATGGGGACCTGCGCGCCGTGGTGGCCACTGCCTCGCTCGAGCTTGGTATCGATATCGGCTCGGTGGATCTGGTGATTCAGATTGGTTCGCCGCGATCCATCGCCGTCGCACTGCAGCGCTTCGGGCGTTCCGGCCACTGGGTGGGAGCGAAGCCCAAAGCGCGCATCTTCGCCACCACGCGCGATGAACTCATCGAATGCGCCGCGCTGATTCGTGCGCTGCGCCGCGGCGAATTGGAACGTATTGAAATCCCCGAGAACGCCCTCGATATCCTCGCGCAGCAAATTGTCGCCGCTGCGGCCTCGGAGCCGTGGGAGGACCAAGCGCTCTTCGATATGGTTCGCACGGCGTGGCCTTATCGTAATCTGCCCCGCGCGGATTTCGAGCAGGTCGTCGAGATGCTCTCCGAAGGCATCGCGACGTCGCGCGGACGAAGTGGCGCGCTCCTGCATCGCGATCGCGTGAATGGCCGTGTAAGGGGACGGCGCGGAGCGCGCCTCGCAGCGATCACCTCAGGGGGGGCTATTCCGGAAAACGCCAACTACGCCGTAACCGCCGAACCCGACGCCCGCAACATCGGCACTGTGGATGAGGATTTTGCGGTCGAGAGCCTCGCGGGTGATGTGTTTTTGCTGGGCACGCACTCGTGGAAGATCAAACGCGTGGGTGCAGGCCGCGTGTATGTGGAAGATGCGCACGGCGCGCCGCCATCGATTCCGTTCTGGCTGGGTGAAGCGCCGGGCCGATCCGGGGAGCTATCTCACGCCGTTTCCGAAACGCGCGCGAAAATCATCGAGTCGGACGAGCCTGCGGAATTTCTACTCGCCGAATGCGCCCTCGATGAGGCCGGCGCCAAACAGGCCATCGTCTACGTGCGCGCCGGGGCCGCGGCGCTCGGAGCCTTGCCCACTGAGGACACCGTAGTGGCCGAGCGCTTCTTCGACGAAGGGGGCGG
>Ga0182030_10015686_pt1 | contig 14831 bp, 15 predicted proteins | sample 812S3MmetaG_FD_121299 | JGI IMG/M metagenome (GOLD analysis project Ga0182030, IMG submission 121299) | Permafrost microbial communities from Stordalen Mire, Sweden - 812S3M metaG (Illumina Assembly) | ecosystem: Environmental > Terrestrial > Soil > Wetlands > Permafrost | place: Sweden... | reverse complement strand
GGGCGTCGAGACGTTCGGCATCGACCCAGACAACATGTTTCGCTTCTGGGATTGGGTCGGCGGCCGCTACTCGATGGATTCCGCGATAGGATTATCGACGATGATCGCGATAGGCCCAGCGCAGTTTCGCGAGATGCTGGCCGGGTTTCACTGGATGGATGAGCACTTCCGCACCACCCCCTTCGAACGCAATCTGCCGGTTCTGATGGGTATGCTGGTGGTCTGGTACAACGCTTTCTTCGACACGCAGACCGTCGCGGTACTCCCCTATGAGCAATATATGAAGCGCTTCCCGGCGTATCTTCAGCAGTTGACGATGGAGAGCAACGGCAAGCACGTGACGCTTGAGGGCAAGCAGGTGGATTATCAAACCGGACCGATCTATTGGGGCGAGCCGGGCACCAATGGGCAGCACTCCTTTTACCAGCTCATCCACCAGGGAACGAAGCTCATCCCGTGCGACTTCATCGGCTTCGTTCACGGACTGAATCCGCTCGGCGATCACCACGACTTGCTGATGGCGAATGTCTTCGCACAGGCCGAGGCGCTGGCATTCGGGCGCACCGCGGACGAGGTTCGCGCGGCGGGAACTCCAGAGTGGCTGGTGCCGCACCGCACGTTTGAAGGCAACCGGCCATCGACCACGATCCTTGCCGACCGGCTGACGCCGGAGACTTTGGGAACGTTAGTTGCCCTGTATGAGCACAGCGTCTTTACCCAGGGAACCATCTGGCAAATCGACTCCTTCGACCAGTGGGGCGTGGAACTCGGAAAAGTTCTGGCCGACGGTATTATTCCAGAGCTGACCGGGGTTAGGGAGCCGTCGCTCGGGCATGATTGTTCGACCAATGCGCTGATCCGGCATTATCGCCAAAAAAAGAGCTCCCCAATGCAAAAGGAGTGAGAGGGTCTTGCCCACCGCCAGCCGATTTGGCTGGAAGCGGCGGGAGCACAGGGCGGGACCGCCGAGCGTACAGTCCGTGCGGACGGCGTTGGTCGACTTGGCCTCGGTCCGCGAGTCATTCGAAGGACATTCAAGCATTCGGCATTGGACCGCAGCTGATCGCCCGCTTTCTTGTGTTCGTGGCAAGAGTCTGGGTGCCGTTGACGCCAGTGGAAGCAGTTCACCGAAATGATTGCGGGTGGAAGCGCAACGGCACAACTCGATTCGCACGTGAATCTCCAAAGTCCGTTTGGCGAGTGGGCCATTAAATGCTTTTCGGATACTGAGGGCACTATTGAAAAAAGACACTGAGGTTCAAAAGTACGGGACGGTCGCAAACCGGCCTATTTCGCTCGCTCACGCGGTTCGGCAGGCGAGCGCGGAGAGCCTGAATCAGATTCTCGCGGACACCATGACTTTGCGGGATTTATACAAGAAGCACCACTGGCAGGTTTCGGGTCCGACGTTTTATCAACTCCACCTGCTGTTTGACAAACACTTCGCCGAACAGGCGGAGCTGGTGGACGCGTTGGCGGAGCGGGTTCAGACGTTGGGCGGAGTGGCCATCGCGATGGCTCACGATGTGGCGGAGACGACGCGCGTCAGCCGGCCGCCAAGGGGGCGGGAAGACGTCGCAATGCAGTTGTTCCGGCTGTTGCAGGCTCACGAATTGATCATCGGAGAAACACGCGAGGCGGCGCACGCAGCGGCTTCGAACGGGGACGACGGAACCAACGACTTGCTGGTCAGCCAGGTCCTTAGAAGCAACGAATTTCAGGTTTGGTTTGTTTCCGAACAACTGGCGGATGCGGGAATCGCCGACAAGGAGGAAGAATCTGCGCGGTCGGTGGAGAAGGCTCACGCCTAAACTGACTGCCGAAGGTCATTCGGACGAAAAAAGCGGGCGGCCCGGACTGAACGGGTCGCCCTTTGGCCGGATCTCTAGGTTTTCGAGCCAACGGCTACGGGCGCTTTCGACTTCTCAAAGGCCTGTTTGGAGGCTTCCTGAGCCTTAGTGGAATGCTCCAGGGCCGTTGCCGCGTGCTGCTGGCAAGCTTCGTGAGCTCCTTTGCTGCAATGATCGGCAGCGGCGCGATGGCTTTTGGCAGTGTTTTCATGCTGCTGCGCCGCGGCGTGGTGGGCTTCGACTACGTGGGTTTCTTTATTCATGGAAAGCTCCTTGTGAAAATCCGGTTGATCCGGGATCGCTCAATTCGAAAGCACGCCGCTGGCCCTACGAGACACCAGTGAGCGAAAGGGACGCTTCGTCTTCCCGGATCCAATACGGCGGGCGTCCGTAGTGGAAGTAAAGCCGGTTTTCGTACTCGCGGGTGATGGGGCTGGAGAGCAGGTATTCGGGAGCGTTCTCGATTGCGTCACGATACAGGCCGGCGTAGATCTTCGAATCCGTCCAACTGACTCGATCGATCCAGGCGGGGGAAACGAGCACACGTTTGCCCGGCAGCCAGTTGCGGGTCGCGACGTCAATGTAAGCGACGTTCCAAGACTCATCGTCGATGATGAACCCGTCGGCGTGACCGATTTCACCATCCTTCGCGTCCACGTGATAGCCCGTGACAGCGTCGCTGCTGCGCAGATGGCAATCGCCGGACACTTTGCCGGCTTCCACGCGGGGGTACGTCGCACCGGCATCCGCAGGGCGGTACACGGGCCCCCAGAGATACGGGCCGCCCCAATAGTAGTTGTAACCGTAATACTTCGAAAAATCGGCCTCGTGCTGGCGGGAAACGGGTTGATTGGTGTTGATGCCAGGACTGTCCTGCACCTGCCTGGTGGTGAGCTTCACGCGGAGCTGCTTGGCCGGCCAATCGACGCTGGCGATGGAAATGGGAGAGATCAGCACCCGCCGTCCGTTGAACCAGCTGCCGGCCCTGACGACAAGATAGCGGATGCCCCACGTCTCGTCATCGAAGTAGAATTCTTCAACTTTGCCAAGCTCGCCGTCGGTGGCGTGGATGACCAGGTCCTTCAGAAAAGTAGAATTTGTGAGCATTGGATTCAACCTACTTGGCCGTCAATTCCACGGCTTCGGCGTGCATCGTGACACTGATCGGCTTCGTATTCTGGAGGATCTCCCGGGCTTTTTCGACCTCCGCCGCCGTGCTGTGGACCAGCAGCAAGTACTTGTCTGTTTTGATGGCCAGTTCGTAGTTCACGATGCTGTCCTTGGGAATGCCGATGCTATAGATACCCGCGCCGACCGCGCTCAGTCCGCCGACAACGACCGCGCCTTCGAGTGCGGCGACGATCCAGGCAACCAAAGGTCCGGCTACCAGGATCGGGCCGATTCCTGGAATGGCGAAAAACGCGGAGCCGAACAGCAGCCCCCAGAAACCGCCCCAAAATGCGCCCATTTTGCCCCAGTATTTCATCCGGTCACCGGCGTTGTAATAGCCGACGGCGTGTTCATCGGTATGAGTATCCTTACCGACGATGGACAGCGTTTTCATGTTGACCCCGGCGCGCTGCAGTTCCTTCACCGCCGCCTCGGCTCCATCATGAGTCGCATAGATTGCCACCACTGAATTGTTTACTGACATGTGTTACTCCTGTACTTAAGGCAAGCACATGGAGTACCACTGCACGACGACGAAACTTATCCTCGCGGTTCGTTGATTTTAACCTCGTTACTCCGCGCAGCTTCGTTGACCTCCCCGTCCTCCCGAGCCTCCTCGTCCTGCTCCAGGGCTTCCGCGCGATCATCCTCCTCTTCTTCAATACCTGGATTCATGATTTCCAGATCCGTTTGGGACGGCTTTTTTATTTGAAACATCTTTGATTCTCCCTGCCACTGCACAGCTCAAGCGCAGTCAAGCCGCGGCTGGCGCCACCTTCGTTTTCGGCTTGGCGAGTTTCATGGCGGTTACCCTCAACAAGCCGTTCTCAAACGTGGCATGCACGCTGCCGGTGTCAATGGAATCGGGGAGATCGAAGCGCTTAAAAATCCGTTTGGCGCCGATCGCCGCCAGGTGATTCCTGGAATGTCTGTGTTTCGGTTCAGCGCTTACAATCAGGGCGTCCGGCAACGCAATCACCTTCAATTGTTCTTCGTGGTAACCCGGTATCGTAACGTTAAGAACGATCAATCCGTCCCGCTCGTCCATCGTCGATTGCGGAATCTGCAGTAACTCTTCTTCAGCTCGAATCCAGTTCTCCGAATCGTTTCCGCGCGCCTCGCCGCTTTTCTCAAACAGCTCCATTGCCCGTTCGCGTATCCGGCCGGTCATGGTGTTCACCTGGTCGGCAAGTGCGCTCATTTCGCTGGTGGTCTCAGGTTTCTCGATAATAACTGTAGACATGGTGTTGCCCTTTCCCCACCCCAAAAGGCACGTCGCGGGCCAAGACCCGGGGGGCCAACGACAGAGAGCGTAGACGCCCCCAGTGACGCAATGTCGTCATATGACTGCCGCCGGTCAAATCGGCCCACGGATTCTAACCTGCCTGAGCGGCCAGACAGGGCTACGTATATCCTTTCGAGCCCTGTCCGTAGAACGTTTAGGCACCGCCGGAAACGCTCCATCCAGGAAAAACAGATGCGAATGCGCCCCACATCCCAAAGCTGCAACAGTATTCTGCCACCCGCATTGTGCACTGACCTGGTGACTTGCGTCCAGCCTTCCACCTGCACCGCCGACCAGATGCCAGACGTATCCGGATAGCCCACTCCCATGGGGGTGACCGCCGTCGCTTCCGAGAAGATAATCCCCGCCGAGGCGCGCTGCGTGTAATATTCCGCCATCATCACACGCCCCTTGCTTGCACGCCTGCGCGTAAGCGGGGCCATCAGCATGCGGTTAGGCAGCGTGAGATCGCCGAGTGTCAGGGAATCGAATAAGTCAGGTATAGTGTGGTCCCTTTGCTCCGTCCTTAACCGCTCATTTCCAGCAATGAATTTCCGGTGGTTTGCGGGAGACGGGCGGCGTTTCAACAGCGGGCAGAACCACGATCATCGGCGCAATGGCCGTCATTTCAGACGGAACACAAAGTTCTTTCTTCCACTGCGGCGTGTTCAGGGCGGGCCACGAGTCGATGAACATACAAGTTCTCGATCCACAAATCCGGCGGGCCAGAACCGCCCCATGGAGCCCGGCGGCATTTCGCCACCTGACGAAACACGGTCAAGTAGGGTCTGGCCCGCGTGATCACGCCCAACGGGAGTCTCTATGGCTGGCGTAACGAGTGCCGCTTCCGCGATTAGGCCAACAGCGTGCATTAGCATAGCCGGGGAAACGAAGGACAATTTATGGAATACCAAAGCATCAACCCTTACACAGGGCAGAGTGTGAAGACGTTTGTTCAACTGACCAATGAACAGCTGGAGGCAAAAATAGCCAGGTCTTCGAGTACCTATGAGACTTGGAAAAAGACATCCTACGCGCATCGCGCGGCGATTATCGCCAAAGCCGCTGAATTGATGCATGCTCACGTGGACAAGTTCGCCAGACACGCAACAATTGAAATGGGGAAGCTGATCGGTGAGTCACGCGGCGAGGTCAACTTCAGCGCCAACATTCTTGCCTATTACGCCAAGAACGGTGAGCGATTCCTCGCGCCCGTCAAACTCAATCCTGAACATGGCGAGGCGCACATGGAAAGCAGCCCGATCGGCGTAATCTTCGCCGTAGAACCTTGGAATTTTCCCTACTATCAGTTAGCCCGGGTTGCCGGACCACACCTGATGGCGGGAAACACTTTGCTCGTGAAGCATGCAGGCTGTGTTCCGCAGTGCGCGATTGAGTTCGAAAAGCTATGGATCGACGCGGGCGCACCGGAAGGCCTTTACACAAACCTGTTGATCTCTCATGAGCAATCCGACAAAGTCATTGACGATCCGCGCATCAAAGGCGTTGCGCTCACTGGCAGTGTGGCCGCAGGCCGCAGTATTTCCGCCAGGGCTGGAACAAATCTCAAGGTTTCTTCGATGGAATTGGGCGGCAGCGATGCCTTCATCGTCCTAGAAGATGCCGATCTTGAGAAAACCATTCCCTGGGCTGTCTGGGGACGCATGTATAACGCCGGGCAGACCTGCTGCGCATCGAAGAGGTTCATTGTCGTCGAAGAGATCGCCGACAAGTTCCTGGCTCAGTTTAAAAGCGCCCTGCAAGCGTTGAAACCCGGCGATCCGATGGATGAAAAGACAACCCACGGTCCTTTGTCCACCGAATCCGCTCTCGTGGCTCTGCTCAAACAGGTGGATGCGGCGGTGAAACACGGCGCGAAGGTTGCCCTTGGCGGGAAGCGCCTTGACCGGACCGGCTCCTTCATGGAAGCGACCATCTTGACCGACGTAAAACCCGATAACCCAGCGTTTCGAGATGAGTTCTTTGGCCCTGTAGCGATGTTCTTCCGCGTCAAGGATGAAGCAGCCGCCGTTGCACTTGCCAATGACTCGGACTTCGGTCTGGGCGGCTCTGTATTCACCAAGGATGTTGCTCGTGGCAAGCGCGTGGCGACCGCCGTCGAAACGGGCATGATGTTCATCAATAACATCGACTGGTCTGACGCTGAACTGCCCTTTGGCGGAATTAAAGACTCGGGCTACGGCCGCGAGCTCGGCAACATGGGCATCCAGGAATTCGTGAACAAGAAGCTGGTGCGCACTCATAACATGCCCGCTCCGCTGGTCTAACAAGGAGGATTACAAATGTACGTCAATCTTGCAGTCCTACACGAAACGCTACCCGACGAACGTCGTGTCGCTCTGGTTCCTGAGATTACGTCCCGGCTCACGAAACTGGGTGCAAGGCTGCATATGGAGCCCGGTGCTGGCGACGCCAGTAGCTTTCCCGATAGCGCCTACAAAGACGTGGTTTTCATCAAGGATCGCGCCCAACTGGTGGCTGCCGCCGACGTTGTCATGGCGGTGCAGCCACCGGGCGCAGAGCTGGTCGCGGCAATGCAGCCCGGCTCCATTCTGATTTGCTTCGTTTATGCGGAGCATCAAGCGGCAATGATCGCCAAGCTTCTCGAAAAGAAGATCACCTGTTTCGCGATGGAACGTATTCCCCGCATTAGCCGTGCTCAATCGATGGATGCCCTGTCAAGCCAGTCCGCTTTGGCGGGTTATTACTCGGTTGAGCTGGGCGCAACGCACCTGACCCGGGTTCTGCCGAAAATCACCACTGCCGCGGGGGCGATTGGTCCCGCGCATGTGCTGGTCATGGGACTCGGAGTCGCCGGCCTTGAGGCCGTCGCAACCGCGCAACGCCTGGGCGCGGCGGTCGAAGGCTATGACATTCGTCCGGATACCAAAGACCAGGTGCTGTCGCTCGGGGGAACGTTTGTAGATACCGGCGTCGATGCCACCGGAACCGGCGGTTATGCGCGGGAACTCACGGCGGAGGAGAAGGTCAAGGTGGCGAGTGTTCTGACCAAGCACATTCAGGAATCCGACCTGATTATTACCACCGCCGCAATTCCCGGGAAGCCCAGTCCGAAGATGATTAGCAGCGCGCAGGTGAAGGGAATGAAGACCGGATCGGTAATCGTCGACTTGTCGGCGGAAGGCGGCGGTAACTGCGAAGACACACAACCCGGCAAGACCACAAGAGTGGGACCAGCAACCATCGTCGCTCCGCTGAACGTTCCATCCTTGCTGGCGGAGGATGCCAGCACACTCCTGGCAAAGAATCAGTACAACCTGCTGAAGCTGATGCTCAAGGACAACATCATCACGATTGACTGGACCGACGAGGTCATCGCCAAAACCGCGTTGACTCACGACGGCAAAGTAATCATACCCCCCGCCAAGGCAGCGCCAACGAAAGCTGCCTGAGCCGAGAGTGAAAAGGAATCTCCCATGAACTATCAACTATCCATAACAGGTCTTGCGGCTCTGTACGTGTTTATGCTGGCTGCGTTTGCCGGCTGGGTCGTCATTGGCAACGTTCCGGCCATTCTCCACACGCCACTGATGTCAGGTTCGAACTTCGTGCATGGCGTCGTCGTGGTGGGCGCGCTATACACGCTGCTCAACTCCAGCAACATAACGGAGCAGGCCATCGGATTCGCCGCGGTTCTGATGGGCGCAGCCAACGTCGCCGGCGGATATGTGGTGACAGACCATATGTTGGCCATGTTCAAGACCAGCAATTCCCAGAAACCCGCGTTGAAGAAGGTATGAAATGTTGATCACTCTCGCGAACCTGACTACTGGAGCCGCCGATCTGATCGCGGCTCTCCTTTTCATGCTCGGGCTGAAGCGCATGTCTTCGCCCGCCACCGCGCGCTCCGGGATCAATACGGCAGGCGTCGGAATGCTGGTGGTCATTCTCGCTAATCTCATGGCTGTCTTCACGGTGGATGCATCCGCAAAACCGCATCTGCTCACAAATACCATCCTCGCGGTCATCGCACTCGCTGTGGGCGGATCGATTGCCTGGCGCAGGGGGAGTGCCGCTTCCGTCACGCAGATGCCCCAGACAGTTGCTCTCTTCAACGGCTTGGGCGGTGGAGCTGCTGGAGCAATTGCAGCTTCAGAGCTGTACGGAAATAATACGCATGGAACCGCGCAACTTGTGCTCGCGCTTTTCGGTGGCTTAATCGGTGCGATCTCCTTCTCCGGCTCCACGATTGCGTGGGCCAAGCTGGACGGAGTCATGAAGAAGCCCTTGCGCTTTTCTGGACAGCGATTCCTGAATGCCGCGGTGCTATTGGTTGCGTTCATCGTGGCTGGTTACATCGTCTTCCTGAAAAATGGCGGCGGGGCCGCATTGCTGCCCATGCCGACACTCCTCTGCATCCTCTTTGGGCTTACGTTGCTGGTCGGGATTATGGTGACCCTGCCGATCGGTGGCGCGGACATGCCGGTGGTCATCTCCATCTACAATGCGGCCACGGGGCTCGCGGTCGGCTTTGACGGCTACGTCATTCAAAACCCCGCGCTGATGATCGCAGGCATGGTCGTGGGCGCCGCGGGAACGCTACTCACGCTCTTGATGGCGAAAGCCATGAACCGCTCCGTCACGAACGTTCTGTTCTCCAACTTCGGCGACGTCAGCAAGGCGACACAGGGCTCGATGAAGGGCACGGAGAAGCCTGTCCAGGCCAGTGACGCCGGTATCTTCATGCGCTATGCGTCGAGCGTAATCGTCATTCCAGGCTATGGACTTGCTGAGGCCCAGGCGCAGGTGAAACTCTATGAGTTCGTAAAACTGCTGCTGGGCGCTAAAATAAACGTCAGGTTTGCCATTCATCCAGTGGCCGGCCGCATGCCCGGACAGATGGATGTTTTGCTGGCCGAAGCGGGCGTCCCCTATAACCTGATTTTCCAAATGGATGACATCAATGCCGACTTCGCTAACACCGACGTCGCGCTCGTGATCGGCGCCAACGACGTCGTCAACCCTGCGGCGCGCACGGACAAATCTTCTCCGATCTATGGCATGCCCATTCTGAACGCCGACAAGGCGAAGAAGGTCTATGTCGTGAAACGCGGTCAAGGCAAAGGTTATTCCGGAGTTGACAACCAGCTGTTCTATGACGACAACACCTTCATGGTTTATGGCGATGCAAAGGCGGTTCTGGCGCAGATGATTGAAGCTGTCCGTGGGCTAGGTGTGGCCGCGGCCTAAACATTTCAGATCGAACGTTTGAACAACGAGGAAATCCAAATGGCAAAGAAAATGAGAGCCGAAGTCGTAGAGGCATTCGGTAAGCCGCTGGTTGCGCGCGAGGTGGACATCCCTACCGCGGGCCACGGACAGATTATTGTCAAAACCGAAGCTTGCGGTGTGTGTCACACAGACTTGCACGCCGCCAAAGGCGATTGGCCATTGAAGCCAACCCTGCCCTTTATCCCCGGCCACGAGGCTATCGGGATTGTGACGGCAGTCGGAAGAGACGTGACAGCGGTAAAGGAAGGCGACCGGGTAGGAGTACCGTGGCTTTATTCCGCTTGCGGCCATTGCGAATATTGCCTGACCGCATGGGAAACGGTCTGTCCAGAGGCGCAGTATGGCGGCTACACCAAGAATGGCGGTTTCGCTGAATACATTCTTGCCGACCCGCAGTATGTTGCGCACATACCGAAGGGACTTGCGGCCACGCAAGCGGCGCCGCTGATTTGTGCGGGCCTGACCAGTTACAAAGGCATCAAACAGACCGAAGTGAAGGCTGGACAGTGGCTTGCGGTTTCCGGATGCGGCGGTTTAGGACACCTTGCCATTCAGTATGCAAAAGCGATGGGCCTGTTGATTTGTGCTGTGGATGTCGAAGACCAAAAGCTGGAACTCGCGAAAAGGTTCGGTGCGGATCTTACCTTCAATGCACAGACATGCGATCCGGTGGCGAGCTTAAGGAAAGAGACGGGCGGCGGCGCACATGGCGTGCTGATCACCGCACCCTCGCTCGGGGCTTTCAAACAAGGCATCGGCATGACCCGCAAGAAGGGCACCTGCACATTAGTCGGTCTGCCTCCGGGCGATTTCCCGGTCCCGCTTTTTGACGTGGTGGCCAACTGCATCACGATCCGCGGCTCCTTTGTGGGCAATCGGGAGGATATGGTTGAGGCCCTCGCATTCGCCGTGGGTGGAAGGGTGAAAGCCGACGTGGAGCTTCAGCCCCTATCCGACATTAACGATATTTTCAAGCGGCTTGAGCATGGAGAAGTGCCGGCGCGCGTGGTTATCGATTACGTCGGTGCATCCACCAAAGAAAATAAAGAACAACTGGAGGCAGTCCATGCCCACTAACCGAGTACTGTTTTATCTTGGGGGGGCCGTCATCCTGACGGCCGCCTCCTCTTTCGCGCAGAACATAGCCTGGGAAGGCGAGACTGGCGTCTTCATCACTCCCATGGCGTATGTAGCTCCCTCAACATCTGACAGTTTTGGCCTTCCTCTCATCAAATATCACTATCTTTACGGCGGCAATGTACTCGGCAACTTTCATGAAGTGTCCATCACTGAGGGCGTATTAAAGCGGATTGAATTCGGCTACACTCGCTCCTTTCACGCCGGTGGAATCGTGCCTTCACTCAGTCCGCTTTGGCATGACGGCTTTAATATCTTCACGGGGAAGATCGATCTTGTGCCCGAGAACGCCGCCAAGAAAGCCTGGATGCCTGCCATCGCCGTAGGATTCATTTTGCGGACACAGGTCCATGATGTGGGAGCGGCCATTCTCGACAAGAATGTCACCAATGGCGATGTTTACCTTGTTGCCACCAAGACAATCACACAGTTGAAAGTACTCCCCATCATTCTCAGCGGCGGCGTACGCGGAACCAATTCGGAACTCTGGGGGATGGGTGGTAGCGCTCCGAACTTCGGTGAGCGGGCCTTCGGTGCGATCGGCTTCGTCTGCAAAGGCCCCTCTCACACTTCGTTCATTCTGGCCGCTGAGTTTTCGCAGCAGCCCCGGCATCCAGATCAGTTACCCACCGCAATTATTCCAACCACCGTTGCTTATGCGCTCCGGTTTGTGCCCTCTCCGGAGCGCAGAATCAATATTGATTTCGGGGTCGCGCAAATTGCCGGACAGATCGCGCCTGGAGTGAACCTGCAGGCTCGTGCTCAGGTTGGCGCTCAGGTTTCCTACGGCTTCTAACAAAAGAAGAGAAAGAGGATGTTTGAGAAATGGCACAAACCGCTGAACAAGAACTGGCTGACGTGAAGAAGCAACCGGGCTCTGACAAAACCATGAAGGCTGCAATTCTGAATCCCGGTCGCAATGCGGCAGAGCACTTTCTGGAGGTGAAAGAAGTCGCACGCCCGCAGGTTCGTCCGGGCTATGTCTTGTTGCGCGTTCTGGCCTGTGGAGTTTGCCGGACGGATCTTCACATTGCCGAGGGTGATCTGCCCGCCATTAAGTCCTCGCTGATACCGGGACATCAGATCGTCGGTGAGGTTGCGGAGGGCGCCACAGCCGAAAGGCCGGCTGGAATGCGTGTGGGGGCGTCCTGGATGGGCGGCACCGACGGGAACTGCTGGTTCTGCGAACACGGAATGGAAAACTTGTGCGACCATCCCATATTCACCGGGTATTCGGTGGATGGCGGCTATGCGGAATATGTGCTGGTGCGCGCCGACTTCACCTATCCGCTGCCCGCGGATTTGGAAAATACTGTTGTCGCGCCGTTGATGTGCGCCGGTATCATTGGCTATCGCAGTGTACGTGTCGCCGGAGTCGAACCCGGGGAACGCGTTGGCCTGTTCGGTTTTGGCAGTTGCGCCGCCCTCGTCATTACCATTCTCCAGTCGTGGAAATGTGAGGTGTATGTTGTCACACGCGGCGACCAACATCGAAAGGCAGCGGTCGCCGCGGGGGCGAAGTGGGTGGGTGGGGAAGGCGAGAAGCCGCCCGTGTCTTTAGATAGGGCGGTTACCTTTGCGCCCGCCGGGAAAGTAGTCATTAGTGCGCTGGCAAGCCTGCGGAAAGGCGGCGTGGTGGCCATCAATGCGATTCATCTGGATCAGATGCCCAGCTTCGACTACGACACCTTATTGTGGGGCGAGAGACAGATCAGAAGCGTCGCGAACATGACTCGCCAGGATGCCACAGAGTTTCTTCAAATTGCTCATCAGCTCGGAATCCGGCCGAAGGTGCAACTCTTCTCGCTGGACGATGCCAACGCAGGTCTGGTGGCCGTCAAGCAGGAGACCGAGCATGGCTCCGCAGTACTCGTTCCATGAGACTCCGCAGATTACTAGGGAGGACGGCATGAAAATCCTGACGACGGCGGAGATGCGCGAAATAGACCGGCTCACGATTGACGGCGGGCTTCCCGGATTGATACTGATGGAGAGTGCTGCTAGCCGCGTCGTTGATGTGCTGCTCGAAACATTCCGTCCGCTTTCTGAGCAGCGCGTGGTCGTGGTTTGCGGCAAGGGCAACAACGGGGGAGACGGATTTGCCGTGGCGCGACAGCTTTTTACGCGCGCGTTGTGCCGGCAATTGACGGTTTGGGAATTATTTGACGCCGACCAACTCTCCGGTGATGCGAAGAAGAACCGTCAGATGCTGGCGGCTTCAGGCTGTCCGGTGGTACGCGAATTGCCGCGCGAAGCCCATTTTGCGACGGTGTTGGTGGATGCGATCTTGGGAACTGGGCTGACAGGTGCGGCCCGCGGACCTGCGCTCGGAGGTATTAAAGCCCTGAATGAAGAATTTCCGCTGGCTAAGAAACTGTCGGTGGATATTCCGTCTGGTCTCCCGACCGATACGCCAAGTGCGCCCGGCGAGTTCGTCAAGACCGACATAACGGTTACCTACACAGCTGCGAAACGAAGCCAATGCTTCGGGCCCAGCTATGAGTGGATGGGCAAATTGGTAGTCGCTTCCATCGGCTCGCCTCCGGATTTCCTGAAGGCATGCAAATTGAACCAGACTACACCAGCCGATATTCGCCATCTGTTCGACAATCGGCTAAGAAACTCGAATAAAGGCATGTATGGGCATGTGCTGGTGGTGGGCGGTTCAGTTGGCAAGCCCGGTGCACCGATCATGTCTGGTTTGGGTGCATACCGCAGCGGAGCTGGATTGGTCACCGTCGCCTCGCCGGGTGGCGGATCGAGCCCGCCGGTATTGATGACCGAAACACTTACCGATGCGCAGCAGGTGCTGCAGTTGCTGGCTAAGATGACCGTACTGGCCATCGGTCCAGGGCTGGGAGGAGCCAGTGAGACCGTTCGCCTGGTCAAGACCGTGTATGAGCAAGCGGAGGTTCCGGCGGTGGTCGATGCGGATGCGCTCAATGCCTTGGCTGGGGATCTGCCGTGCACTCCCCACGTGAGGATTCTTACACCGCATCCAGGCGAAATGGGCCGTCTTATCGGTAAGTCGGCGAAGGAGGTGCAATCGGATCGTTTGTCCGTGGCCCAGCAATTCGCCGCCAAGAGTGCGGCGTGTGTTGTGCTCAAAGGCGACCGCACCCTGATCGCGTTTCCGGATGGTGAAACCTGGGTGAACCCTACCGGCTCGCCGGCGCTGGCAAAGGGCGGTACCGGCGACATTTTGACTGGTATTGTATCCGGAATGGTGGCGCAGCATCCGCACGACTGGAAGCGTGCGGTGATCGCGGCGGTTTGGCTTCACGGCCGCGCGGGCGAATTGGCGGGAATCCATTGGGGCGAAGAGTCGACGATTGCGACAGACTTGCTGCCTTATCTGCCGGAGGCAATGAATGAAATCCGGCCGGCGGATTTACATGCTTGAGGTGGATTTCGCTTCCCGGGCCCTTTAAAACCTTCTGTAACCGCGAGAAATAGGGATGCCAAATCGTTAGAAAACTGGCGCATGAAACTAATAAGTCTGTTGGCCGTTGTTGGCCAACTAAAAACACTCGCGACCCTGCGGTTGATTGTCGATCCGATCGTACGGAAGGTGTCGCATAGTTCGCTTGAAACATCGCTCCAGCAGACGTCCGATGCGGTGCAAACCTCATTGGCGACGAGCACGGGCGCACCAGATCTTGGTGCCCCCCCAAATCAACGTGAAGCAGGTCCGGCGGAAGCTCGGCATGTCGCAGAACGCTTTCGCCGATCAGTTCGGAATCAGCCCCGCCACTCTGCGTAACTGGGAGCAGGGCCGCCGCCAGCCCGACGGGCCTGCACGCGTGCTGCTTACGATCATCGATCGCGAGCCTGCGGCAGTTCAACGAGTTCTGGCTTCGCGGTAAGCTCCGATGGTATCGTCGACGTTTGTCTGGGGCGGCGCATGGGTGACAACCGGACAGGGGTGACAACCTGGGAAAATCAGCCCCAGTCTCGAAGAATCAACGCTTTAAATGCTGGGTGACAACCTGAAAATCGGTAGCTAACTAGGCAAACTGCGCCGCCATTCGACCCGCGGCCGCCGCCTCGCAAGTCAGGTCCCTGAAATAACCCCGCGGCCCCGGAGGGTGGTGGGTTTGGCCATGGTGGTGGGT
>Ga0182030_10015685_pt1 | contig 14831 bp, 14 predicted proteins | sample 812S3MmetaG_FD_121299 | JGI IMG/M metagenome (GOLD analysis project Ga0182030, IMG submission 121299) | Permafrost microbial communities from Stordalen Mire, Sweden - 812S3M metaG (Illumina Assembly) | ecosystem: Environmental > Terrestrial > Soil > Wetlands > Permafrost | place: Sweden... | reverse complement strand
GCGCAGGGACGAGCCGGTCTCGGTGACTTCGACAATTGCATCCACCAGCTCATGCGCCTTCACCTCGGTCGCACCCCAGGAAAATTCCACCTCGGCCTGCACGCCGTGCTTCTTCAGGTATTTTTTGGTGAGGTTGACCACCTCGGTTGCAATGCGTTTGCCCTGCAAGTCCTTGACCGATTTTATCGGCGAATTTTCGGGCACGCACAACACCCAGCGGGCCGGGCGGCGCGAAACCTTGCTGAACAGAAACTCGCCGACTTCATGCACCTTGGAGCCGTTCTCGATGATCCAATCATGGCCAGTGATGCCGCAGTCGAGATAGCCATGCTCAACATACCGGCTGATTTCCTGCGCGCGGATCAGGCGAATTTCCATTTCCTCGTCATCCACATACGGGATGTAGGAACGGCTGCTGACCTGGATGTTGAACCCGGCCTTGGCCATCTTTTCGATGGTGGCCTCCTGCAAACTGCCCTTCGGCAGACCGAAACGTAATTTTTTGCTCATTTAAAATTCTCTGCAAACCGCTTCTGGCACAGGCGAGCAAAGGCTCATCGCAACGATACCAGGTGCGCGTGAAAAATGAATCTGCCAAGTTTGGCGCGGGAACGCCAACCTTTTTCATCAAGTTGGCTTCGTTATCTGGCGCTCTGAATGGTCCATTCGCCGTGCGCTTTCACCAGCACGAAGGCACACAATCCCGAAACTGCCTCGCCGCCATACCAGGTGCCGATGGCTTCGGAGGCGCCATTCGTCGGGTCCAGGGCTTTCGCGCTGAGCACGATGGCCGGCTTGCCCGTGTCCTTGTCCAGCGGCGTCTGATGCGGACGGATTTGCGCCCGGTCGCTCGGCTTGAGGGGCGGGACATGATTCGGAAATTTCCGGATCAGCGCCGCCACCTCGGCATCGCTGCCTTCGAGAAAAATCGCGGTGTATCCGCCACCGTCCAAAAAATGTTGTTGCAGCAGGTATCCGTAAACCGCCGCCTTGATTTTGAAATCGTCCGTCTTTTCGATTTTTTGCGCATGGCCGCCGTTGTTTCCTTCCGAATCCCTGTCCGTGGCGCACCCGGCCAGAAGGCACAGCAACAAGGCACATGCAATCAAGATGGTTTTCATAAATTCTATGTTTGTTGTTTGGCCGTCCTCGTCCTCAAAAAAATCAAAGCGAGGGCGGTTATGACTTCTTCCCCATCACCCGCCGGCCTTGAACCTTGATTTCCCCGCGGGCAATGGCGGCGATACATTTTGGATAAAGGTCATGCTCGGCAGCATGGATCCGTTGTTGCAGGGTCTCCGCCGTGTCCGCATCCAGAACCGGAACCGCCTGCTGTCCGATGATGGCGCCGGAATCCACACCCGCGTCCACAAAATGCACCGTGCAACCCGTCAGCTTCACACCGTGATCCAGCGCCTGTTTCCAGGCCGCGAGGCCGGGAAAGGATGGCAGCAGCGACGGATGGATGTTCACGATGCGGCCCTCGAACGCGCGCAAAAAATCACCCTTCAACACCCGCATGAACCCGGCGAGCACGATCAAATCCACCTGCGCCGCCTGCAAGGCCCCGACGAACGCCCGCTCGGATTCCTCGTCCAGCTTGGTGCGGAATTTTCCCGGGGGGATGAACTGCGCGGGAATCTTCCGGTCGCGCGCGTGCGCCAGGATGCCCGCGGTTTCGACATCGCTCAACACGACGGCAACTTCCGCCGGAATTTTGCCCGTGGCGCAGGCCCCGGCAATCGCAACGAAGTTCGAACCTTTGCCGGAGCCGAGCACGCCCAATCGGAATTTGCGATCACTTGCCACGGGATTTTCTTACAGGTGAAAGGCGCGGACGGCCAGCTAATTTGTGCCCGATCCGGCGGGGTCAAATACCAGGCCCATAAACAAAATGGATTTGGTTTCGTCGTCTCCGACCACGAATACGAACGGACGATTCACCACCATTTCAAACGGTTTTCCCGGTTTGAACACAGCCATGTTCCGCATCGTGACCGTCGTCACCGCCGCGGCCTCGGTTCCTTCCTCGTTCACCCCGACAAAGCTCTTCTGTTTCACCTCGCTCACAAACAGACGTTCATCGGCCATCGCCGAAAAATCGGCATCGTCAAAGGCGTGCCGCATGCCCAAGGCTTCCAACGAATCGTTTAACACCACCTGATATTCAAGTTTGAACCGGGGGAACGCCAGCGTTCCTTCCCGATCATGGAACCCCGGCAAAATTTTGTCCTGCCAGATGCTGCCATCCATGCCGGCCAGGAGTTTTGCGGGATTGGAATTTGTGTCCGGCAAAAAAAGATACATTTGCACGCGTCCGCCCGCGTAGGGCAGCCGCACGGCTTGAAAACCGTCGCCTTCCTGATAACTGAACTGCCCGCCCTGCTCCATGGTCGGCATGGGTTTTTCACTGCCGCCGGGAAGATGAAACGCGCGCGGTTCGGTCTTTTTTTTGTCAAACGGCCGGTCCCAGGCGCCCTTGAAATAAATGGCGTTGGCCAGGATGACCCTGGTCAGGGGATTGAATGGCCAATGGGCGACCTCCTTGATTTTCCCGTGCGTGCTGCTCTCCGCCCAATCATTGATGATCTGGGCGGAGTCGGGCTTCTGAAAATCCACCGGGGCCAGTTTGGCGTGGAAGAACCGGCTGTTGGTGGCGACGAAACCGGGCTTCAAGTGAAGTCCCTCCTGGAACCAGACCGCGTTGGCCAGGTTCAAAATCACGTTGGTCTGTGAATTCAACGATTCGTTCAAATCTCTGCACGCGGCATTGAGCGTGTCCGGGGCCAGGCCGGTTGTCTTCAAGACGCGTTGCATTTCCGTTTTGGTGTTGCCGGCGGCGCCGTTGGCGACCATTTGCAGCACGCTCGAAACGCTGAAGGGTGAAATGAAAACGTTGGCCTTCGGCTGTTCATTGGAAATTTGTTTGAGCAAATCAAACGCAAAGGCCGTGTTGGCCACGCCCAGTTCTTCCTGAACGTCAGGCACCGCGGCCAGCACCGTCAAGCCGGTGAAGCACAGCAAAAACCCGAATCCAAGTTTTCTGCTCATTACCATTTGAATAACACAGGGAACGACCAAAACAAGTTGAAAGATGCAGATCAACGCCGGGCAACTTTGCGGAGACAACAGCATTCCAATCCTCATTCCGCATCCGAATGGCAGATTTTTTTGATGACACTTCGGCGTGCCGCGTGAACAATGCCGGGGTTTCGCATTTGAGTCGCAACACATGACCGTCACTCTGTTCATTCCCTGTTTTGTGGACGCGCTGTTTCCGCGCGCCGGCATCAGCATGGTGCAAATCCTCGAACGCCTCGGCCACCAGGTCGTTTGTCCGGAAGAAATCGCCTGCTGCGGCCAGCCGCCGTTCAATTCCGGTTACTGGGACGAATCGCGCGCCATTGCCGTCAACGTGCTCGCCCGGCTCAAGGATGCCGAGGCGGTGGTCATCGGTTCCGGCTCGTGCGGCGCGATGGTCAAAAAGTTTTACCCGGAACTGTTCGCGAACACGCCGCAGGCGGAAGTGGCAAAACAAATCTCGGATCGCACCTGGGAATTTTCCGATTTCCTCGTCAGCAAACTCGGCGTCACCGACCTTGGCGCGCATTTCCCGGCCAAGGTTACGTTTCACGACGGCTGCCACGGCCTGCGCGAACTCGGCGTCAAAAAGCCGCCCCGCGCCCTGCTCGCCAGGGTTCGCGATCTACAGCTCGTCGAAATGGCCGAGGCCGAGACCTGCTGCGGCTTCGGTGGCACGTTCGCCGCCAAATTTCCGATGATTTCGACCGCCATGGGCGACGTGAAGTGCGCTTCCGCCATCGAGACCGGCGCGGATTACATCGTTTCCAACGATTCAAGCTGCCTGATGCACCTGCAAGGCCTGCTGTCGCGCCAGGGCAAGCCGATAAAAACCATCCACCTCGCGGAAGTGCTGGCACAGCAATGACCACCTTTGCCACCCAGTTCACGGAACAGGCGAAACGCATGACGCGCGATTTGCGCCACCGCCAGATCATCCGCACGGCGTTGCACAACTACGAAATCGTCCGCGACCAGCGCAAGGCGGCGTTTCAAGACTGGCCGACCGCCCGCCAGGCCGCCGCCGAGACGAAATGGGAGGCCATCAACCATCTGGATCAACATCTCGTTGCATTTGCCGACAAGCTCGCCGCGCGCGGAACGAAGGTTCACTGGGCCAGCACCGGCGCGCAGGCGCGCGACATCATCCTTGGCATCGTGCGCGACAAGCAGGCCCGCTCCATCGTCAAATCCAAGGCCATGACCGCCGAGGAAATCCATTTGAACGAGGCGCTCGAACACGCCGGTTTTGACGTGGTCGAGAGCGACCTCGGCGAATTCATCGTCCAGCTCCGCCGTGAGCCGCCGTACCATATTGTTTTTCCGGCGATGCATCTGACGCGCGGCGAAATCAGCGAGCTGTTCCAGCGCGAGCTGGCCAGCGCGCCGACGGACAATCCCGAGGAACTGACGATGATTGCCCGGCGCGTGCTTAGGAAAAAATATATCACCGCCGACATCGGCATCACCGGCGCGAATTTTGGCATTGCGGAAACCGGAATGATTTCGATCACCGAAAACGAAGGCAACGCCCGTCTCACGGCCGCACTGCCCAAGACGATGATCACCCTGCTGGGCATAGAGAAAATCCTGCCTCGCATCGAAGACCTCGCCATGTTTTTGCCCATGCTGGCCGTCGCCGGCACCGGCCAGTCGTTGACCTGTTACAACACGCTGTACGGCGGTCCCCGCCAGCCGGCGGAAACCGACGGGCCGGAGGAGTTTCACGTGGTGTTGCTGGACAATCATCGCACCGAACTCCTGGCCGACGCCGAACAACGGGATGCGCTCCATTGCATCCGCTGCGGCGCGTGCCTGAACGTGTGCCCGATTTTCCGCAACGTCGGCGGGCACACCTACAACACGACCTATTCGGGCCCTATCGGCTCGGTCATCACGCCGCACCTGCGCGGATTGCAGGATTGGAAGCACCTGTCCGCCGCGTCGTCGCTCTGCGGTGCCTGCACCGAGGCGTGTCCGGTAAAGATTGATCTGCATCATCACCTGCTCCAAAACCGCCGCAACGCCGCCGCCGGCAAACCGGCATTTTTCGAACGGCTCGCTTACCGGATTTTTGGCATCGTCGCGAACGACCCGACCTTCTGGTCGCTCGCAAAAAAACTTGTCTGGCTCACGCAGCCGTTGCAAAAACTCGTCCAAGGCAGCGCGCTCGACCCGGCACGAGCCTGGACGCAGACACGCGACCTGGTGCCCGTTGCCCGCGAATCATTCAAGGATTGGTGGAGGAACCGGCCATGACCGAGCGCGAAAACATTCTGGCCCGGGTCCGGGAAGCGTTGAAGGTGCCAGCTCCCCTGCCCGGCTCGCATGACGACGTCCGGTCGCATTCGATCCCGCCCGTCGCCGGCGCGCGTCAATGGCTGCCGAAAGTTGGCGACAGTTTTGAAGACCAGCTCGCGTTGTTCGCAAAAAATGCCCTGGGATTGAAGGCCGATTTTCAACTGTTGAACTTGGCCGAGGAGATGCGCCAGGCACTCATCCGTTTGCGCGATAGTGGAAGCTGGAAACGCGTGGCCTGTCACTCCGGCCCGCTGACGGACGCCATCTGCCCGATGCTGGACCGGCCGCTGCTGCGGACCGACCGGCCTTACGACGTTCAGGCGCTGGAAGCCTGTGACGTCGGCATCAGCGAATGCGACGCGCTGGTGGCGCAGACGGGCAGCGTGCTGGTGACGAGCCGGAGCGCGGGCGGGCGGGCCTTGTCCGTGCTGCCGCCGCATCACGTCGTGCTGGCGCGGCGTGAGCAGTTGCTGCCCGATCTGCCCGCGGCGTTTGAGTTGTTGAAAAGGAAATACGCCGGCAATTATCCGAGCATGATTTCATTCATCACCGGTCCCAGCCGCACCGGCGACATCGAACGCATTCTGGTGCTCGGTGCGCACGGCCCGAAGCAGTTGACCGTGCTGTGTTTTTGAAATGAACACCGGCATCAGGGTTGCCAGAAAGATGGTCGAGCCATACACTGTCGCAACGTAACCACTCCATTTGCGCCAACGTCTTAACCAAAAATGAAGCAATCTCACCGCGGATTTTGTCCCACCTTCCTGGCCCTGTTCGCTTGTTCTTTGATTCAAAGCGCGCACGCGGACGGAGGCAGCGGAACAAATTTTGTGAACAGCATCGGCATGAAGATGGTGGCCATCGCACCAGGCTCCTTTGAAATGGGCGCAGAGACGAACGGATTCAATCTTGGCGAGAAAACCGCCGAATCGAAGGACGCACCTTCCTGGGATGAGACGCCGCGTCACAAAGTGAATATCACGCATGGATTCCTGATGGCTGAACAAGAAGTGACCGCAGACCAGTTCCGCCAGTTCCGGCCGGATTTTCAGCCGACTGGTTTTTTTGCTCCCGCCGCCACGGGCGTGAGCTGGGAGGACGCGACGGCGTTCTGCAAATGGTTGAGCGCAAAGGAAAACAAAACCTATCGCCTGCCGACGGAGGCGGAATGGGAATATTCGTGCCGGGCCCGGACGAAATCAATTTTCTGGAGCGGCAATACGCCGACGACGAACGATGTGAATCCGTGGGGCTTGAAAAACATGCAGTCCGGCGCCGCCGAATGGTGTTATGACTGGCACGGCGAATATCCGGCAACGGAGCAAACCGACCCGATCGGCTACGATGCCGGTTGGGCAAAAGTCGTCCGTGGGGGAGCAGTAAGATCGGTGACGGTGAAGAACCCCGATGGCAGCGAAGGCATTGCCCCGGACACCGCGCCGGTGTGGTATCGGAGCGCAAATCGTTGCAGCCTGATGCCGGAAACGCCCAAATACGATCCGGATCATGTCTGCCAGTTCATCGGATTCCGTGTGGTGCAAGGCGATTTGCCCAAGACTGCACCGCTCCATTGGACGCCGGAATTCCCGTTGCAGGGGGTGAAGCAACAACTGATCGGCGGCCCGCTAGCGCCGGACGCGCAAAAGCCCTACTTCAAGGCCCGGGCCATCATCCCCAGTCCGCCGGACATGACCGGTACCGAGGATTGTACGGCGGTGGGATTCGACCGCGCAGTGCAGGGCAAGGTTCACAGCGGCGGCATCACGTATTGCCCGAATGGAGATTTGCTGGCGATTTCATTCTCATCGAGTCCCGGCAAAAGCGAATCGGCGCCCAACACCTGCATGGTGGTGACCCGGCTCCGGCGCGGCGCGGAGCAATGGGACATGCCCGAATTGTTTTATAAAATTTCCGGACTTAACGACCAGAGCGGTCTGCTCTGGAACGACAACGGAACCATCTGGTTCTTCGGCGGCGGCCGCGACCTGGGACAGGTGCCCTTCCGGTTTACCACCAGCAAGGACAGCGGTGCGACGTGGAGCGAACTTCAACCGGCGGTGGTCACGGGCAAAACCGGAACCTACGTCGGCCAGCCGATCACCAGCGCGTTTCGCGGACCGGATGGGACGATCTACGTCGCCACGGATTCGCGGAGCGCCAAAAGCCTGCTCTGGGCCAGCCATGACGAAGGCAAAACCTGGCAGGATACCGGTGGGCGGACGGCTGGCCGGCACACGACCTTTGTGTTGCTCAAGGACGGACGCATTCTCGGCATGGGCGGCAAGGACAGCTCGATTGAGGGGTACATGCCCAAATGTTATTCGTCGGACTTTGGCAAGACGTGGAGTCCGGCGGAAAAAACCCCGTTCGCGGCGCTGGGCAGCAATCAACGTCCAAAGATTCTCCGGCTGATGGATGGCAACCTTTTCTTTGCCGGCGATTTCCAGAACATCCGCATGATTTCTTCGCCGCCGCCGGCTGATATCACGGAACGCGGCTCCTACGCGGCTCTTTCCGACGACGAAGGCCAGACCTGGAAAATCAAACGGCTGGCGCTGGCGACACCGCACAACGGCTGGACCGGCAAGCCGCCGCCGGGAAAGAACGGCAAACCACAGCACGGTTACGGCACGCTGGGTTATTGCGACGCCGTGCAGACGCCGGACGGCCTGATTCATCTGATGACCAGCAAGGGAAGTCCTTCCATGCACTTCGCCATGAATGAAGCGTGGATCCTTTCCGATCAGACCGGCGAGGTTGGCGAAGCGACGGACCCGGCGGGTGAAAAAATAATTTCCGAACAGGAGCAATGGCCGAACGGGAAAACGCGCTTGAACTGGAGCTGGTTCAAGGCCGCCAATGGAACACCCGTCCTGCAGGGCAAGGAGACCTGGTTCTACGAGGATGGCACCAAACAATATGCGGTCACGCGCGAAAACGGCAAAAAACTCGGCGTGGAGGAATACTTCCGCCCGGACGGCTCAAAGCAATGGCTGCGGGATTACCAAAAGGACGGCAGCATGGTGTGGACGAGCTACTGGCCCAATGGAACGAAGAAATCCGAATCGCACTGGCAGGGCAGTTGGGCGCAAGGGCCGACGACCGTTTGGGACGCAAACGGAAAAGTTGTCCGGAAGATCAACTTCAAAAACGGGCGGAATCCTGCCGTCGTCAGCCTCAGCGACGATTAAACTTGGTAATTTTTCTACCACTCGGCAGGTTGTGTGGTAATTTTCGTCCATGAAAACATTACGCGCGCCGGTAATGATTCTTGCGCTGTTCTGCCTCGGGTTCTGCTTTTACCTGGTCCAATCAACTTCCGGGCTGCCGCCTCGGGTGGCGGTTCACTTTGCCGCCAACGGGCGGGCGACCGGCTGGATGAACCACACCGATCATTTATTTTTGATGACGGCCATTGGGGTTGGTTTGCCGATGGTCCTGGCTTTCATCGGTGCAGTGATTTGCATTGTCTCCTGCCTGCGCGCGTACCGGCCCAAACCGGAAGGCCAACCACCGTCCACAGAAATTCTGCCGGCCGGTGTTTGCATCATGCGTTATCTGCTGTGGCTCGCCTGCTGGGTGGTCGGCTTTGCCGCGGCGGTCCAGTTCTTCATCGTCCAGGCCAACAGCACCCTGCCGGCGGAACTGTCCATCGGTTCATTGCTGGCGGTAACGGTGAGCTTCTGCGCGGTGGTCGTCGTCTGGTTTTCGAAACTGGCCGCCGCCCTGCGAAGCCGGCGGGAACCTGGCTTCGTGCCCTAGGCGGCGGTCACACTCCGCCAAAGCGCCGGTGGCGGCGGGCGTATTCCTCCAGCGCGGCCAGAAATTGCGGTTTGCGAAAATCCGGCCAGAGCGTGGGCGTGATGACCAGTTCGGCGTAGGAAATCTGCCAGAGGAGAAAATTGCTCACGCGCATCTCGCCGCTCGTCCGAATCAACAGGTCCGGGTCGGGAATGTTCCGAGTGTAAAGATGCTGGGCGAAAACGTCTTCGTTGATGTCCGCCGGATCGAGCTTGCCCCGCTTGACCTTCTCGGCAATCGCGCGCACGGCATCCACGATTTCAATGCGGCTGCCGTAGCTCAACGCCATGACGAGCGTCAGGCCGTTGTTCCTGGAAAGCGTCGCAATGGATTTCTTGAGATGTTCCTGCACGTTCTCCGGCAGGCGGTAAATCTGTCCGATGACCTCCAGCCGCACGTTGCTCTTGTTCAGCTCCGGCGTCTCCGTCTTGAGATAATGGATGAGATATTTCATCAATGCATCCACCTCGTCCTTGGGCCGGTTCCAGTTCTCGGCGGAAAAGGCGTAGAGCGTGAGATATTTGATGCCGAGTTCGCCCGCGGTGCGGATGATTTCCCGCGCCGAATCCGCGCCGCGGCGGTGCCCCTCGACCCGCGGCAGGCCGTGCTGCTTCGCCCAGCGGCCGTTACCGTCCATGATGATGGCCACGTGCGGCGGCAGCGAGGCCTTGGCCTCGGGCGTCAGATGCGGAGCGGTGGAACTCATTTGCCTGGCCGCAGATTACGCGGATTACACTAATTTCAGAAATAAAAAAATCCTTTCATTTGCCACTTCGCCCTGAATTCGAAACCCCGGCCCCGTTCCCCGAAACCGTGCCCGGAATCCCGAATGATCGCCCTTAACCTTGCGGCATTGCGCCGAATCCGGGAGGGCTGCCCTGAGTGCCGGCTGATTGCTCCAATTGCCGTGTCGTTGCTCCGGATTCTGGACGGTTGCCCCGATTTCTAGACGACTGCCCGGGCGCGTTTTTACTTTTGCCCCGATAATTGTTTAATCGCCCCGACCCTTTTGGCGATTGCCCCGGTGTTTTTGGTGTTGCCCCGATGCTTTCTGGAATTGCCCCGGCATTCTTACGATTGCCCCGATGGTTTTTGAGTTGCCCCGGCACTTTTTGGCATTGCCCCGATTTCCACGGAGCTGCCCCGACCCTTTTGATGCTTCAATCATTTCACAATCTCCTGACCCGGAGCAATTTAGCAGAAAACCGGCCTTTTGGACCCGTTTACGGCCCTTCCGGGCCTTGGCCAGAATCCCCGGAATGCCGGACAAAAGACACACAGCAATTGCCAAAAATGTTCAAACAATTTTGCTATGCAACATTGCTTTCCGTCCTACGATTGAATTTCAACCAACAGAAAAAGCCATGCCTAACTGGGATACGCCGGGCCTTTTTTACGATATGCCGGGATTGATGTATGACGACCCAAATCCATGGCCGATGCCAACACCACCTATGAAGACCACCCGTCCGCATACACCTGTTCACATCATCACCCACAACGGAACACTAGTCATCGCCGCCGCCAACAATCATCCCGAAGTGGCCGCGCGCCTGCCCAGCGGCTACCTCGCCACCGCCACCACCCTCTGCACCAAGGTCTCCGGCGACGTGACCGGCCAAAAAACCGCCAAGGGCGAACTCGGCAATCTCACCAAAACCCAATCCGCCAATTTATCCATTCTCCATCACGGCATGGCACAAGCCTCAAAAACCGCCAAACTCGCCTTTCCCGGCCAGACCGTGAAACTGCACCAGGAATTCCAGATCGGCGAGGGCAAGCACGACCTCGCCTCCTTCCTCGGGCGCGTGGACATCGTGCTCGGCTCGATTAAAACCGCCGCGAACCTGACCGCGTTCAAGGCCAAGGGCTGGACGGATGCCGACACAACCGCCATTCAAACCGCCCGCACCACCTTTGGGCCTGCCGAACAATACCGGGAGCAATCCAAAAGCGGCGCGAAGGACAGCACCACGACCAAGAACGCCGACGCCGCGGCGCTTTACGAAAACATCCTGACGATTCAAAACGCCGCCGACCTGCAATATCCGGCGACGAATTCCGCCAACGCCGGCGTGCGCGATGAATTCCGTCTCGGAATATTCCCGCCCGACCACGGCGGCAACAGCACTCCGACACCGGTCCCGACACCTGCGCCCGCAGCACCAAAATAATACAATGAAAACCTTAAATATGTTAGCAATGGCCGCTGGTTTGGCCATTTTTGTTGTCGGTTGTGCATCAGGCCCCAAGTTTTCTGATTATCGTTCCACCGTTTCCCCTCCGGAAGAAGGCTACGGGCGGATTTGGTTTTACCGGCCGAGCGCGTTTGGGGCGGCGGTGCAGCCGGCTATAAATCTTGATAACAGAACAGTCGGCAATGCGGTACCGCACGGTTTCTTTCATGTAGAAACACCGCCTGGAGCATACACGGTAAGCGCCACCACGGAATGGACACACCAGATATCCATCAACGTAACCACCAATGAAGAAAGCTATGTCCGGCTGAACATGATGATCGGCCTCTTCGTCGGCCATGTAATTCCCGAGGAAGTCCCCGAATCTCAAGCCATCAAGGAAATGCAAGATTTACATCTGGCAACTCCATAGAAACCCGGTCGGTTGCAATTTACACGAACACAAACAACAAATATGAAGCAATCATCAAGAACCACAGCGACACTTCTCCAAACCACGATGTTATTGGCCTTGATCGGCCTATTTACCTCCGGTTGCGCTCAATTTATGGCCATCCAACAACCAAGACCATTTACCCCCCACACCCTGACAACCGGCACCAAGCGGGTGGATATCATTGGGGAACTGGGACATCCCATCACCACGGAAGAACATACTAATTCTTTGACCGACGCCTATAAATATGTTGATGGTGGAAGCAAAAATAACGGATCCTCAAAAACGGTCCGCATCATTCTTTATACGGGCGGTGATATCTTCACCTGCTGGCTTGATCAGGTCATCTGGATGCCGGCCGAAAAATTTGGCTTTGCGGGAACGGATCATACCGTAACGATTGATTTTACGAAAAACGAAGATGGATTCTGGTGTGCAGCCAAGATTGAAGACAAAACTGGAAAGTGAGTCCTGCAAATACACGACATATATTGTCGATCCCAATCGCCGGCGTCCGCAACGAATTCCGGCTGGGCATTTTCCCGCCCGATCACGGTGGCAACAGCACTCCGACGCCCGGGCCTCGGCGCTCAAATGTGCGGTGGCGGAACTCATTTGCCTGGCCGCAGATTACGCGGATTGCGCTGATTTCAAAACAGCAAAATCTTCTGCGTTAATCTGTGAAATCTGCGGACAGTCCCTGTAGTCAAACAAAAATCGTCTGATCATGTCCCGCCCCGGTTGTTTTTCATGCTTTCCCTGACGCCGCCGTTGTGCTGAAATTTTCCCGTGGCCGGGATTTCGGGATTTTGGTGCAATGTTCAGAACGATTTTGCCGCTGCCATCAGGGCATGGCGGCGGCAACGCCGTCTGCCATTGAAACATATTTCAGCTAAAATCCCCTCACCCTGTCCCTCCCCGTTTGGCGGGGAGAGGGTGAAATTTCTGCGGCGGTGCTGGTGCTGGCGTATTGAGAATCCGCGTAATCCGCGGTTACACAAAAATCGTCTGCTCGCGGGCCGGGCCGATGGAGGCAATGAACAGTTTCGCATCGGTCAGCCCGGCAATGGCCTTCAGATACGCGCGCGCCTTCGGCGGAAGGTCCTTGAACTTGCGCGCCTTGTCGGTGGGCGTGCGCCAGCCTTCAAATTCCACATAGACCGGCTCGCATTCGGCGAGAATCCGCGCATCGTTCGGCACAAAGTCGTATTGCTTCCTGCCGTGGCGATACGCGACGCAAACCTTGATCGTCTCCACGGTGTCGAGCCCGTCGAGGTTGGTGATGGCGAGGTCGTCAATGCCGTTGACCATCGTCGCGTGGCGCGTCGCAACCGAATCAAACCAGCCGCAGCGCCGGGCGCGGCCGGTCGTCGCGCCGAATTCGCGGCCCATGCCGTGCAGCAGGTCGGAAATCTCGGCATTCTCGGTCGGCAGCGGCCCTTCGCCGACGCGCGTGGTGTAGGCCTTCATCACGCCGACGACGCGGTCCATGCGGTGCGGCGGCACGCCGGAGCCGGTGCAGGCGCCGCCCGCCGTGGTGTTGGATGACGTGACGAACGGATAGGTGCCGTGGTCAATGTCGAGGAACGTACCCTGCGCGCCTTCAAACAAAATGTCCGCCTGGTTGCGCATCGCCTGATGCAGCAGCACGACGGTGTTGGCCACGAACGGCTTCAAGAATTTGCCGGCGGCCTGGTATTCCTTGAGCACCTGTTTGAAGGACAGCGGCCGGGCGCCGAGCGCCTTGAGCACCTCGTTGTTTTCCTTGATGCGCAGGCGGAGTTTTTCCTCGAACCGTTCCGGGTTGACGAGGTCAATCATGCGCAAACCGACACGCGCCGCCTTGTCGCCGTAGGCGGGACCGATACCGCGCTTGGTCGTCCCAATCTTGTGTTTGCCCTTGATGATTTCGCGTTGCGCGTCCAGCTCGCGATGGTACGGCAGGACCACGTGGGCCGTCTCGCTGACGACCAGGTTGTCGCCGACCTTGACCCCGAGCTTGTGCAGGCCGGTGATTTCGTTGACGAGGCCAACGGGATCAATGACCACGCCGTTGCCGATGACGCACAGCTTGCTCTTGCGGAGGATGCCCGAGGGCACGAGATGCAGGACGTATTTCTGTTTGCCGATGAAGACGGTGTGGCCGGCGTTGTTGCCCCCGGCATAGCGGACGACGATGTCCGCATCCTCTGTCAGCACGTCAATGATTTTGCCCTTGCCCTCGTCGCCCCATTGAGCGCCAACCAAAATTGTATTTGCCATATTGTTTTAGCGAGACCGCGCCAGGTGTTGGCAATAAAAACTGGCGGAGAGAGGGGGATTCGAACCCCACGGTTTTGCCCGTAAATAAAGGGGAATCTCACGGAGACTCCCGAATAGACTCCCGAAATTCAATCCCTTCCTGTCCTGACTTGTCTCAAGTAGTCACGGCTTGGGAAAAACTTTCCGCTCCAATCAAGGCAGCCATTCTTGCGCTTGTCAGAACGGTGGACTGATTCTCCACCAATCACTATGACCTTGAACTTAACATTTCACATGAGCGCGGCGCAATCGAATTTAACGCGCTTGCAGGCCGGGGATTTGGACGGGCTGCACTTCGGAGATCACCGCTTTGAAAAAACCTGCTGGCAGGGCTGGCAACCGGCACGGCGGCGATTTGGACATGAGACTGATGAACTGAAAACGGAGGACGAACCATGAACTTGAATCCCGCTGAATTACTCAATCCCATTTTCAACGCTCTGGACAGCTTGATTGAAAACGACGGCGTTTATCTTTACCTGGTGCTTGTCTGGCTGGCACTGCTGGGCATCGCTTGGATTTTCAGCGGCGGCTTGCGGAAACGGATGAAAGGAAATTCATCCACGGTCATTCCTGCCATCATCTTCACGATGCAACCGCCGATACAATCGCCACCGCCAATCATCGGCATCGAGGTCGAGCAGACATGGAACGATGACGACGAAACAATGGACGAACCATGACAACTTTTCATTCCCGGCAATCAGACCGTG
>Ga0182030_10015684_pt1 | contig 14831 bp, 11 predicted proteins | sample 812S3MmetaG_FD_121299 | JGI IMG/M metagenome (GOLD analysis project Ga0182030, IMG submission 121299) | Permafrost microbial communities from Stordalen Mire, Sweden - 812S3M metaG (Illumina Assembly) | ecosystem: Environmental > Terrestrial > Soil > Wetlands > Permafrost | place: Sweden... | reverse complement strand
TGGTAAGTGGTAGGGCTCGCTCCGCTAGTGTCTTCGTTGTGGATACGCACGGTTGAGCCATCCTTCAAGCTCGTCCACGGAACCGACTGGATTGTCTTGAAGGCTTGCGACGGTCCCACTTCATACGTCTTGCCCTTCAGTTCAGGATCGACTCTGCAATCTACAGGCATGGTCTTGGCAGGGGTAACCGGATAGGGCATCGGATGACCGGTGACAAAGACGGTGGCTGTGTTCGATCTGGCTCCGTTTGCAGCGCTGGTGGCTGTAAGCGTGTAACGGCCGGCGACGGTCGCCGAAAAGACCGTATCCTCATTCACAGAATCCGACAAAACGGCATCGCCGCCCGCGGGCGATGCGGTGATTGCCCATGTCACGTTTCTGTCCACTGATCCCCATACAAAGGCCTGGATGTCGGCCTTCTGTCCGGAATACAGCGTCGTGTAAAAGGGAATTACGTGTACATCTACGGCAGGATTGCAAACATTCACAGTGATCGATGCAACACCCTCTGGATTCTCTTGCGACTTGGCAGTGAGGGTGAACTGCGTAGCTGAACTGACGCTGAACGACTCAGAACCTTTGATGGAGCATTTGCTGCCCGTGGATGGAGCTGTCACATCAACCCACGGACCGGTGGTAGCCGACAGCTGAGCGCCGCCTGTAGCAGCCCACGTCAGGGCATTGGTTGTCCCCCCCGTGACCGTCGCGAAGATGCGCCGCACACTGCCTGGCAGGACGTTGAACCCGTAAGCTGGCTGGGTAATTTCAACCGAGAGGGGAACCGTGGATGACTCTCGTGCTGGGGGTGCGGGAATCGCTGAAGCTTGCACTTGTGAACTGAGCCCGCAGGCTCCAGACAGGGCAATGGAAAGGAGCGCCAATCCCCACGACGATGATCCGCGATTCATGCGCGTATTCCTCCACATCTGAATGTTTTCGACGCCCTTATAGCTGGGAAAAGCTCATATCCGCGGGCCGGATCAATTTGAGCAGCAGCGCAGTTGCCGGCTTTACCATTGGTCCAGGCAACATGCCCGCCAAAGTGTTGAACCTGTCGTGATCCTGCGGCTCCAATACGCGCATCGCGTAGAACAGCCCGAACAGCACGACAAGCGAAGCGGCTCCGCCCAAAAGCACAGCCCACAGCGGTGCGAATTGAGCGGCCACATAGTGCGCCGTCAGCGCGGCAAGGATGCTGATGAACGTAATCTTGGAGACTTGGAGCCAGGGCAGCTTCACCTTGTACATGTGGATTCCAATGGCCCACATCGTGCCCACAGCCAAAATCTGCGCTGCCCCGCTGCCGATGCATGCGCCCACAGCGCCATGCACCGGAATCAAAATGCAGGCCACACTCAAATCCACCACGCCGGCAAGCACCGTTGCCATGATGACGTAGCGCTGCCGCTCCGCGCTTTCCAGCAGGCTCTGCACGGGGCCGATAAACGCTTTGGGCATGCACAGCAGCGGCGCCAGAGTCACCACCATGGCCGCGCCGCTGTATTTGCTGCCATAAAGCAGCAACAGCGCAGGCACCGCCAGTGCTGAGGCGATGAAGTGCACTGGAATGGAGCTAAGCGCCAGGTAGCGAAACGACGAAGCTACGATGGATGGAAGCTTGGACTTGTCGCGTCCGTACTGTGCAAAAATTGTCGCGGCAGTCGCGGAGCCGAAAACCGCGGAGGTGATCAGCAGTCGCTCAGCCAGGCTGAACGCGACCGAATAAAACGCGATCTGCCGAATGTCCGTGGAAAGATGCTTGAGCAGGATGATCTCCGAGCGATTCCAGACAATGAGCGCCAGGATCATGCTAGCCACGCTCTGCCAGGCGAAGCTCATCATGCGCGCCGGCAGTCCGGCTGGCTGCGCGTGTGCTTTCTCCCATCCAAAAATACGCGTAAAAGTCGGGAGCAGGCGCACTAGAAAGTCAACGCACCGCATGATGAGCATGGCCGCACCGACGCCGACGATGCCCCAATGCAGCACGATTGTCGCAACCACCATCGCCGAGAAAACAACCGTGGATATCACGGAAGCCGGAAGATTGCTGGAAAGGTTCTCCGTGGCGACATTGGCCTGCGCGGAGATGAAATTCACCATCGCAGGCCAGATGCTGAGCACAATCAGGATTGAGGCGATCCGGTATTCGGCGCTTGCATCGCGCAGCACCCAGACGAGAATGCCGCAGGTTGCCACGGTGGCCAGAGCCGCCTGCAGCATCAACGTACGAAGATAAATGTAGCGCGCGGTTCCCCGGTCATTCATGCCGAGAAACTCCGCCATGTACTTCCGCGTCGTTTCAGGAATCCCGATTCCGCCCAGGCTGCTGACAATCGATGCAATCCACATCACGTAGATGAGGTGGCCCATCTGGGTAGGCCCCAGCGTGCGTGCGATGGCAATGTTTGTGAACAGCGTGACAATCGTACCAATGGCATTTTCCAGCCCGTACCAGCCGGTATTCCTGGCGATTGTCCTGGTGTTTGACAAGTTAGCTCAATCCTGGCTCTGCTCAATCCTGGTTGGGAGAAGCGCAATCCGTTCGTGTTTGACTGCATTCAGCTGTTCAAGATAGACCCATCGCCACCGACCAGAAGAGGCCTGCCAAAATCGCGACTTATCCAAGCGTTTGCAGCGCCATGCGCGCGTTCTTCGCCGTGGGCGAATTCGGCGCCAGCGACAAAGCCTTCTTCAGATGCAGCGACGCGTTGCTCTTGTCGTTCAGCTTGCTGTAGACCATTCCCAGGTGATACTGCGTGGTGGCGTTATTGGGATCGGTCTTGATCGCCTCTTCAAGCAGGTCCCGCGCAAATCCATAGGTGCCCTTGCTGTAGTAAGCCCAGGCCAGCGTATCGGCCGTGCTGGGATTCGTGGGCATGGCCCGGCGCGCAGTCTGCGCCAGTGACAGGGCTACGTCCACGTTTTGCCCGCTGGTGAGCATGCGGTAGGCAAGGTTATTCGCTGCAATCCCCTGCTGCGGATTGATGCTGAGCGCCTTGCGGTAATAGCCCTCGGCCTTGCTTTCATCGCCGCTCGCTTCTTCCAGCGTGCCCAGCATCGCGTAGCCATTTGGATCGTTGGGATGCGTCTTCGCCCATTGCTCCCATGCGCTCACGGCCTGGGCCGTCTGGCCTCGCATTACCTGGATCTGGGCAAACAGCATCACCGCTTCGCCGTCGCCGGGGTTCAACTGGATGGCCTTCTGCGCCGTCGCCGAAGCCTGGTCAAGATTCTTGTTCTGAGCCTGCAGTTGGGCCAGCAGATCGAGGAACGCACTGTTCTTCGGGCTCTTGTCGATCTGCGCGTTCAGCCGGGCCAGGGCCTTGGCCGGCTGCTTCTGATACAGATCGTAGCCAACCAACAGCCGAATCGCCTCAACCAGGTTGGGATCGATGTCCAGAGCCTGCTGAAGGAAGGTCGCACCCTCCGGAAACTTCTTCTGCGCGAACCGCAGCTTGCCCATCTCCAGATAAGCCTGCGGACTCTTTGGCGCCACACTCATCGCAGTCTTCAGGTCAGCCTCTGCCTTGTCCGGCGCGTTCTGCTTTATCTCCACGATCGCCCGCCACACATAGCCGGCAGGTGACCGCGGGGCCGCCGTGATGGTTCTGTCCGCCACCTCCGACATCAGGTTCACGTCACCGCGCTGCATCGCAATGCGAGCCAGCTCTTCTTCCGCTTCCAGACGCCCGGGATTGAGCGTCGCCGCCTCACGAAGGCTCTTCTCGGCCAAGTCGGTATCGCCCTTGGCGAGCGCTGCACGGCCCAGCCAGTACTGCAGGAAAGCGTCCTTCGGCGAATTTCGGACCGCATCCTGCAGCGAATTTACCGCGTCGTTCGTCTTGCCGCTGTTCAGCAGCATGATTCCGTTCAATCCCGCAACTTCCGGATCCTTGGAGTTGTTTTTCATCAGCGAGCCGATCACTGTCTGCGCGGCGCCATAATCCTTCACCTCAAGCAGAACGCGCACATAGCCTTTTTGCACGGAAACATTTTTCGGATACTTCGCCGACAGATTGGCATACTCTGTGCGTGCCTTGTCCAACTGCCCGGAACCGGTGTAGTATTCGGCCAGAATGCGTACGCCCTGCGGGTTGTCCGAGAGATCCTGGGACGCCTGGCGAAGAACATCTTCCGCCTTGGCCTGCTGGCCCTGCTTGAGAAATACCTCAGCGAGTCCGGCGCGTGCAGAAAGACTCTTGGGATCAGCCGAAATTGCATCACGACTGGTCTGCTCAGCCTCTTGCCAGCGGCTGTTCTTGATGTAATACGCGGCCAGCAGCATCTTGGCGTTCACAGACTTCGGATCGAGAGCAACGGACTTTTTCAGCTCGGCTTCCACATCCGACGACTTGGTCGCATCACGGGATTGCAGTAGCGCGAAATCTTCGTGGAATGTGGCGCGGTTGGGATCGAGCGCCATCGCACGCTGAATCTCTGTCAGCGCCACGTCCCGCTGCCCTTGCCGCATGGCAATGGCGGAAAGCATGGCGTGAACATCGGGGTTGTTGGGCTGCGCTGCCAGCACGGCATTGGCCTGTTCCTGCGCCTTGTCGGTTTTGCCCGCGGCAAGCAGCAGGTTTCCCAGATCGATACGCGCCTTGTAATTGGTGGGCTGCAGATCCACCGTGCGCATCAACTCGCCATACGCGCCGCTGTACTGGCCAAGATGAACATCCGCCTGGGCCAGCTGGTAGTGCGCATCTGCAAAGCCCTTGTCGATCTTCAGCGCATTCGAGAACTGGATCGCCGCCTCGCGGTATTTGCCCTCCGAGGCGTACTTCTTGCCGCTCTCCAGGTACTTCTGCTTGCGCACATTCGGATCGGTATGGCAACCGGCCAAAAGCCCTGCTGCCACCAACATGATTAACCAAAGAGATCCCTGCCGGTTCATCTGCATTCCCTTGACCTCATACTTCTGTTCGACTGCCTTCAACGAGCTTTTCACTTCAGTTCCATCCTTGCCGGCTGCCACCTGTGCTTTCACAGCCTGAATTCATCTGCCGCGATTCGTGGTCAATCAGTTTGGAATGAAGCGCGGCAGCATCGGTGCAAGCTGCGCGGTATACGCTTCTGCCCGTTCCCTTGCCGCGGCCGTTCCTTCGCTGGAATTAATCGGAGTAATCACCCGAACCAGCGCCCCATCGGTCCGATTCATCCGCATCGCGTCCGCTACCAGGTACATCTTCGCCATGTACTCATTGGCCACGCTGCGCCCGTGTGCCTGGTACCAATAAATCACGAACTGCCGACTGTCCCCATTGGCGATAATGTACTCGCCCACCCGGTGCTGCTTGCCGGCGGTATCCTTCAAAAGAACATAATCCGAGGACTCGAAAGTCCAACCAGCCCCAGGCAGGCAGTGTTTCGGAGAATGAATGGTCACTCCGGTCCGCTGCGTAGGGAAGTATCCAATGAACAGGCCGATCGGCGCCTTCCCAGGTTCGTCGTACACGCGCGACATGAAGTCACCGGCTCCAAGCACATCGAGCGTCTCCTGATCCATTGGTACATCGGTGGAATATCGGCCATCGATAAGCCGGGGCATATCGGCCAGCGGCTCGCTGAAAGGGATCACTTCGTGATGGGCGTGCAGGTTCAGCAGAATGGCGACTGCGGCGAGCAGCAACGCGACCGACCAAAAGCGAAGATTCTTCATGCCTGCCTCCCGCGCGCCGGAAACAGCCGCATGATGCGATGCACAAAGAACAGGCACCCCAAAGACACCAGAAACATCACCCAGCCGGAAAACTCATGAAAGAATCCCATGGCCTTGTCCGGATCCCAATATTGTACGCACAGCCCGGTCCCCAGGATACGGACCGCGTTGGCCGCAATGGCAATCGGGATACTGGCCAGCGCCAGTATCAGGCGGCGGAGAAACGTCTTCTCCAGAAAGTAGCCGTAGAAGACAGATAGCGTGAACAGGCTCATCAGCGATCGAATACCGCTGCAGGCCTCGGCCACTTCCAGCTTCATCGCCGGCAACTCAATCACATTGCCCTCGCGCAGCACGGGAACCCCGAACAGCGGCAGCAGCGCACTGGCCAGCTTGGAGGCAAGCATCTGCAGGGGCAGCGTTATCTGGTTGAAAATGATGGAAGGGATCGGGATCGCCAGCAGCAGAACCAGCAGTGCGAAGCGAAGTTCCTTGAGCAGTTGTGCGCCGCCAAACGTGAGAACCAGGCCGACCAGCACAATCACCAGCGACACCCGCGACAGGAACAGCTCCGCGCCGTAAACCCCAAGCAGCAGAACCACCAGGCCCACAGCCACCACGCCCACTCCGCTCCACGCAGGCTCAATCTTTGTCTTTTTGAGCGTCTCCCGCTTCACCCACACCAGGTAGCCGGCAAAGATAGGCACCAGGAAACCGTGTGAAAAGTCGGGAATCTCCCACCAGTCCGTGACCAGTTTCGCCAGCACGCCTGCGTAAACCAGCCCAACAAGGACCAGGAGGAGAGCTGCGCCTGCCGCGAACCGGGGGTTTCGCAAGGAGCCGGGAGCCTTCGGCATCGCTGCCGTCTGAGTTTCTTGAGCCATATTCTTCCGTAAATCCGTTGAAAGGCTTGCTTGAGATTCGATCTGTACCTTGCTTCTTAGCAATCTGAATGCCGAAAAGGGAAACATACAGTCCAAAAGGCAATTACCACAAAATGCACCATATCTTGAACCTTGATTCCGCTTGGAGTGGAAAACACTTTCCACTTTCCCTGGAACTCAATGCTACAATTCTTCCCAAAGAAAGGGAAAAGGTTTTCCCTCTTCTCGGCGAACATCTTTCCCAAAAACAGCGCCAAATGCAGATATGTCGTGCGGAAACCAAATTCCACCTCATGTTACCGGGTTTGGAACCTGCATTGCTAAAGCAGGGGTGTAGACCCAGGACCCTTCATGGCAAGCAGCTCGACAATTCAAAGCGTAAAGCGACACACCCGAACGTTTGTCCCCGCCCGGCCCTCTGGCCCGGTCGAGGGGCAGATTCAGCGTGCAATTGCCAGGATTTCCGACAGTGATTGCCCGCTGCTGATTGTAGGGGAACGCGGCGTCGGCAAGCGTTCCATCGCCGCCCAGATCCATGCCCAATCGCATCGGTCTCGAAGCGGGTATACCGAAATTCGTTGCGGCGACGCCGATGCGGAAACCTTGATCGCCGCATTGTCGATGAAGGGCACGGTCTATCTCGCGGAAATCGGGGATCTGAGCCTTGGCCTCCAGGAACTCATCGTCAGCTCCTATTTTCACTCCGAGGAGCCGCAAACCAGCCGCCTCCTTTGTGGTACGAGCCGCGAACTTTCGGATGAAGTCAAAACCAGGAGAATGAGAGAAGATTTCTATTATCTAGTCTCCGCTGTATCGCTCCGGATTTCACCTCTCCGCTGCAGGAAAGCGGAAATCCTGTCTATCGCGGACGATCTTTTGACCCAGTACGCAAAACAATTCGATCGGCCCAAGCCCGTCCTCCGCGAGGAGATCATCGGCTTTCTCATGGACCACACCTGGCCTGAGAACCTTTCGGAACTGCAGACCGCCATCAAGACTTTTGTCGCCATCGGCGATCAGTCCATCTCTCTTGCCGCTCTGAAGGCGGCCGCACCCGCCGCGCATGCCAACGGCCGCCGCAAGCCGCTCTCGCTGAAAGAAGCCACGCGTGCTGCTTCCACACAGATTGAGCGGCAGCTCATCTCTGAAGTGCTGGTGGCCACCGGCGGCAACCGCAAGCGCGCTGCAGACGAGCTCGGAATCAGCTACAAGGCCCTGCTTTACAAGCTCAAGCAGGCCGGAACCGAAGACCATCCTGTCGCCCACAGGAACGGAGTCGCACAATGAACCTCGCCAGGCTTTCCATCCTCGCTCTTTTTGTACCGGGCCTGCTGTGCATCGCCCAGGACAGCGATTCGACCGCCAAGCCAGCAGCTCCGGCAGCCGAGCAAGCCACGCCGGCCCAGGCGCCGGCAACGGACGCGCCCGCTGCCGCTTCACCCGATGCTGCGTCGCCTGCGCTGCCCGCCCCGCCTGCCGCCGCGCCCGCTGACAGCTACATCATCGGCGCATCCGACATGCTTGCCATCACCGTTTGGAAGGAAACTTCCATGTCCGGCAGCGACCTGGTCCGCCCCGACGGCATGATCTCGTTGCCGCTTCTGGGCGATGTGAAGGCCGCCGGTCTCACGCCCTTGCAGCTCTCCAGCCAGATCGCTTCCCGGCTCAAGAAGTTCATTCAAGACCCCAATGTCTCCGTGGTGGTCGTGGCAATCCACAGCAAGATCGTCTACCTGCTCGGCGAGGTCGGCAAGAAGGGACCTCTGGAAATGACTCCGGGCATGACCATGCTGCAGGCGATCGCATCTGCCGGCGGCCTGACCGACTACGCCAACACCAAGAAGATGTACATCCTGCGCGATGAAGACGGCAAGCACCAAAAGATTCCCGTGCGCTACAAGGATGCGTTGAAGGGCGACAGCTCCCTGGATGTGGCCCTCAAGCCCGGCGACACGATTGTGGTTCCTTAAGGCGGAAATGAAGACGATACCCACCATTCTCGCGATCCTCCTCACCGCTGGCACGGCCGTCTATGCGCAGGTCGAGCCGGCGGCGACAGGTCCGGGCGTCCCGCTTCCCGGCGGCAATCTGAACTACTCAGCGCACTATTCGCAGACGGCCGAGTTCGGTTCATACTTCGGCGATTATCAAACGGTGAATGCCTCCGCGGACGTCGACTACTCGAACGGGAAAGATCGGCGCCCGTTCAGCGTAACCTACGGCGGCGGATACACATGGACAATCTCCGGTCCTGGTTATGGCAACGGGCTCTTTCAACATTTGCTGGTTTCGCAAGGATTCGTCTGGCGCAAATGGAATGTAACAGCAAGTGACGACGTCAGCTATCGACCGCAGGCCCCCACAACCGGATTTTCAGGTGTCGCTGGCACCGGAGAACCCATCGGAACGCCCAACCCGCCTCCACCCGTAGCTCAGTCGATTCTCACCGTAAATACCCATGTTGTGAATAACGACCTCATTGGAGAGGCCGATCACCGGCTCAACTATGCCACCAGCGTCAATGCCGGTGGCAGTTACGGTCTGCTTCGCTTTCCCGATGGCAACGGCATCAACAACAATTTCTATGCGGCAAACGCTGGATTGAACCAGCGTCTGAATGCGCGGAATTCTCTTACCGGCAGTTACGAATTCTCTGCCTTCACTTACCCCGACTATGACATTGAGCTGATGACCAATTCCACAATCTTCGGTTTCACCCGCGAATGGACGAGAAAAGTTAGAACCGTCGTTTCCGCCGGCCCGCAATGGACGGAAAGCCTCAATAGCGACACTCCACCATTGAAAACAGGACTGGCTGTCAATGCGTCGGCCAGCTATCAATACCACGCTGAATCGGCAAGTGTGAACTACACGCGCGGCGTGAACAGCGGCAGCGGCTATCTGTTCGGCGCAGAGTCGAACGCCGTTTCCGGCGGATACTCGCAGGAGTTTGGAAAGAAACTGTCCATTGGATTGACAGGCTCGTACAGCCGCACTTCGGGGCTGGACAACGTGATTCCGGGACAGTCAAGCGATGAAAGCATCAGTTCCGAATTCGGAGCTGTGCAGGCCACCAGGCGGTTGGGCCGCTATCTAACCTTGTTCGCCGGCTACACCGCACTTCAGCAATCCACGGCAACCGCGCTGTCCAGCAACGTCCTGAATGGACTTCAGCAAATCGTCAGCTTCGGCGTTGGATATGCGCCTCGGGAAATGCACCTCAGGCACTAAGTTTTAAGGAGTCGTATGCTCGGTCATCGTGATTTGGCACTGGAAGATTATGTAGGCATTCTCAAGCGTCGCTGGTGGCTTATTCTCGGCTGCGTCGTCGTTTTTTTCGCCATTGGCACTGGCATCAGCTACGTGATTCCTCCACAGTATCTGTCGACAACCCTGGTGCTCATTGAGCAGCAGAAGGTGCCTGAAAACTACGTGAAGCCTGTCATCGATGAAGATCTCTCAGAACGCCTCGCGTCCATGCGCGAGCAGATCCTGAGCCGCTCGCGCATTCAGCCCATCATCGACCGGTACAACCTGTTTGCCGGCAACCAGGCCACCATGGATGACCGCGTTGAAATGACGCAGAAGGCGATCGGTGTCAAGCCCATTCCCGCCGGCCCCAATTCCCACGGAATGCCCGGTTTTTTTATTACCTTCAAGGCGCGGGATGCGCGAACCGCGCAGCAGGTTTGCAGCGACATCACGTCCCTGTTTGTGAGCGAAAACACCAGCGCCCGCCAGCAGTCGGCAGAAGGTACAACCGACTTTCTGAAACAGCAATTGGCTGACGCCAAGCGCAACCTTGACGATCAGGATGCCAAACTTGCCGCCTTCGAGCAGAAATACTTTGGCAGGCTTCCTGGGCAGGAAGCAGCGAATTCCAGCACCTTGCAGGCCCTGAGCACGCAGTTGGATGCAACCACGCAGAATCTGAATCGCACGCAGCAGGAAGAGACTTTCATTCAGGCACTCATCTCGCAACAGTCGCAATCTGTGCAGGCGGCTGAACCCACGGGAGTGGCCTCTGTCGATGAGCGTAAGCGAGAGATGAAGACGCTGGTGGAGCAAAAGCTGGCGCTGGAAACTCTCTATACGCCGGACCATCCGGATGTGGTGGCCATTACCCGCAGAATCGCCGACCTGCAGGCAGAGATTGACCGCGCTTCCAACGCGCCCGCTGTCGCCACACCCGTCGCAGCCAAGGGGCCCGAGACCCCGCAAATGCAGCAGCTCAAGGCGCAGTTGCGTGCGGTACAGCAGTCCATCGTCAGCGCCAGGCAGGAACAGGCGCACATCAGCCAGCAGATCGGCAGCTACGAGTCGAAGGTCGAAGCCAGCCCTATGGTCGAGGAGCAATACAAAGAGGTCACCCGCGACCACGACACAGCCGTGCAGTTCTACAACAGTCTGTTGACCAAGATGAATGAGTCCACCATGGCCACAGCGCTTGAACTGCGCCAGCAGGGCGAGCAGTTCCTGGTCATGGATCAAGCAAACCTTCCCGAATCGCCCAGCTTCCCCAACCGGTTTCTCTTCGCTGTCGCCGGGCTTGCTGCCGGCCTGGTGTTGGGAATCGGCCTTGCAGCGCTCCTCGAATATCGCGACAAGTCCGTCCGCAACGAACTGGACATCTGGGCCTTCACCAAGCTGCCCACGCTCGCGATTATCTCGCACATGGGAGATCTGCATGCGGAGCCCGGCCACGAAAGCCGCCGTAAATGGTTCTCCCGCGCACCCAAGCCGTTGGAAAGTGAGGGCAGCTAGCCGTGTACAAATCTTTCTTCGGCCTTCGCGTTCTTCCCTTCGGCGCCAGCCCTGACCCGCGCTTTCTGTGCATGATGCCGCAGATTCGCGAGGCCCTGGCCTGCCTGCAATACGGCATTGCAGCGCGCAAAGGCTTCGTGGTCATGACCGGGGAAGTCGGCACCGGCAAGACCACTCTGCTCAAAACTGTTCTCAGCACCTTCTCCCGCGATCGCGTTTCTTCGGCCTTCGTTTTCAATCCGCGCCTCGACGTGCTCGACTTTCTTGAATTCGTGCTCACCGACTTTGGCATTCCGCCCAAGACCCGCACCAAGTCCGGAATGCTGCTGCAGCTCAACCGCTGGCTCATTGAGCGCTACCGCAATCGCGGCCTGTGCGTCATCGTTGTCGACGAAGCACAGAACCTTTCCTGGGAACTGCTGGAAGAGATCCGCCTGCTGACCAATCTTGAGACCTCTTCGGAGAAGCTGCTGCAGATCGTTCTCTCCGGCCAGCCGGAGCTGGAAGAGAAGCTGCGCGACCCGAGCGTGCGCCAGCTTCGCCAGCGGATCTCCATCTGGTGCAGAACCCAGCAGCTCACCGCCGAGCAGACGCAGTCTTATATAACCGAGAGATTGCGGATCGCAGGCGCCACGCAGCCGGTCTTCGCTCAGGATGCCGCAGAGCTCGTTCATCAATATTCGCGAGGCATTCCGCGCCTCATCAACCTCATCTGCGAGCACGCCATGATCAGCGCATTCGTAGAGCAAATCAAACCGATTCCCGCTCGCATTATTGAGGCGGTAGGCATCGAGCTCGATCTCGAACAGCAGCCTTTTGTCATCTCACAGCTGGGCATGACGGGCCTGCACGAGGATCCCATCCCAACCTCATTCTCAAACACAACATTCCCCACCGTGGATTCTCTGAATCCCCTGAAAGACCGTGACCTATGAGCCGCCTTTACGAAGCACTGCAAAGAGCAGACCAGGAACGGCGGAACGCGCCCCCGCCTGAGGAATTTCCGGCCGTCGTACCCGTTCCTGTTTCCGAGACTGAGGAATTGGCGCCGGCGCAGATCCAGGTTCCGCTGGAGCAAATTGCCCACTATGCCTGGACTCCCTCGGTCGCGTCCTTTCCCACGCTGGCAGACCGCGGCCAAGGTGTGGAACAGTTCCGCAGCCTGCGCTCGCGCATCTATCAGGCCCGGTATGAGGCGCCGCTGAAGACCCTCCTCATCTCCAGTGGCATGCCGTCGGAAGGCAAAAGCTTCATTGCCGCCAACCTCGCCATGAATCTCGCGCGCAATACCGTCAACAATATTCTTCTCATCGACGGGGACCTGCGCCGGCCCACGCTGCACAGCCTGCTGGGCGCTCCCAATACTCCCGGACTCACCGAGTACCTGGAAAGCAAGGCCGAACTCCAGGACATCCTTCAGCGTGACAGCACTCCTCGGTCGGCAGACCCAGCCAACACGGGCAGCATTGCCAACCTCACCTTCATCCCCGCAGGCAAGTGTGGCGATAACTCCTCAGAGTTAGTGGCTAACCATCGAATTCAAGAGTTGATCGAGGCCTTGTCGCCACATTTTGACTGGATACTGATCGACTCCCCACCCGTATTGGCAGTGACTGACGCCGTGGAGCTAGGCCGTGCTGCCGATGCGGTTTTGCTGGTCGCTCGTGGAGCTCGGACACCCTACGACGTCGCCCAGCGGGCGCAGGCCGCCTTCGGCAAATCTCGCATCCTTGGCTTCGTCCTCAACGACGTAAAGGATATTCCTAAACGTGGCTACAACTATTACGACTACTATCGGGGCCCTTCCGCCGCCATCCGAGCCAAGTAGCAAGGGACTAAAGGGATGATCAGGCTCTTCAATGTGTACTACCCGACACGGACCCTGGTGCTGCTTCTCTGCGAAGCGCTCCTGGTGAGCGGTTCATTTCTGCTGGCAGCAACTTACCTTTTTGAAGATAGTTACATCGTCCTCTTTTATGAAAACGGTCTTCTCAAGATCATCGGCATCACTGCCTTGACATTACTGTTGTCGTACTATTTCGATCTCTACGAACCGCAGCGCATGTCCGGCAGATGGGAGATCTATTTCCGCCTCCTTCTCGTCCTGAGCGTTCTTTCCTTTTTACTTGCCGGACTTGTTTACGTCTTCCCGGACGCCTTTATCGGCCCTCATGTTTTCACGTTTGGAATTGCAGTTCTGGCGATCGTCCTTGTCCTCTGGCGCCGTGCCTACGAGTGGATCATCGGCCTGTCCATGTTTCGTGAGCGCATCTATGTGCTCGGGAACGGTGAGCGCGCCCGCAACATCATCCAAACTCTGCGCCTTCGTCGCGATGCCGGCATGGAAATCGTCATGGGCGATACGGCCGGCGAATACGCCAGCGAGCTCGACCGCTTCTCCGCCGACCTGCGGAGCTTCCGCAAGCCCAAAGTCAACATCGACCGCGTCATTGTCGCCATGGAAGACCGGCGCGGATCGATGCCCGTCCGTGAGCTGCTCGAGTTGCGGCTCAACGGCGTCCTGGTTGAGGATGCCACCGCGCTGATGGAGAGGTTTCTGGGCAAGCTGCCGCTTGAGGGCCTGAATCCGAGCACCCTGATCTTCACACATGGCTTCAACGTAAAGGCCTCGCAGCAGATCGTTCGCCGCCTCATCTCCATGACGGTCTCGTTCGTCGGTCTCGCCATCTGCCTGCCGTTCATTCCCTTCATCATCCTTGCGGTGCGCCTCTCTTCGCCGGGGCCCATCTTCTTCAAGCAGACCCGCGTTGGCCTGCGCGGCCGTCACTTCTCCGTCATCAAGTTCCGCACCATGCGTCAGGACGCAGAAGCCCAGGGCGCCGTCTGGGCCACCAAAAACGACCCCCGCGTCACCACGCTCGGCCGATTCATGCGCAAGACCCGCCTCGACGAAATTCCGCAACTCTGGAACGTGCTGCGCGGCGAGATGGGCTTCGTTGGTCCGCGCCCTGAGCGTCCCGAGTTCGTGCAATGGCTCACCAGCGAAATCCCCTTCTATGAACTGCGCCACATGATTCGCCCCGGCATAACCGGCTGGGCCCAAGTCCGCTACCAGTACGGCGCAACCCTTGAGGAGACCAAGCAGAAGCTTGAGTACGATCTCTACTACGTGAAGCATCTCTCCGTCGGCCTCGACCTGCTCATCATGTTTGAGACCATCAAGACCATCATCCTCAGACGAGGCGCCCAGTGAAGATCGTCTTCTGGTTGTCGCTGGCCGGCATTCTCTACGCATACGCGGGCTACCCCGTCGTGATCTGGGCGCTCGCCCGCCTTTGGCCGCGAATCTGGAAGTCCGCTCCCTTCAACCCCTCCGTAAGCATCGTCCTCGCCGTGCATAACGGCGCCGCCCTGCTGCCCGGCAAAATTCAGCACCTGCTCAGCCTCGACTACGCCAACATCCAGGAGATCATCCTCGTCTCCGATGGCTCGACAGACGGCACGGCTGCAATACTCCGCTCGCTGCACAACCCCCTCATCAAGACCATCGTTCTCAGCGAGCA